>TARA_R110002049_G_scaffold309289_2_pt1 | contig 77991 bp, 47 predicted proteins | sample TARA_R110002049 | Tara Oceans TARA_R110002049 (sample SAMEA4396941) | marine metagenome | biome: Polar Biome; feature: [SRF] surface water layer (ENVO:00010504); material: water (ENVO:00002006), including particulate matter (ENVO:01000060) such as... | depth 5 m | reverse complement strand
TTTTTTTTTTTTTTTTTGAAAAATTTAAATTCATATCTTTTTGGTTTTGAGTAACTTAATATTTGTGTTGAAAGTTTAATAAAAAAAATGATTATTAAATAGCGTATTACCACATAGTACAGGATGCATAAGTTTTATACTTCATATATTTTTGATTATTATATATTATAACACATACCTATGGAAAACCTTACACAAAAATTTAAACATGTTGACTACTTGTGGAATAACGAAAAAGCCAATGCTTTAAGCGACGACCAAGTAGCACTATTTTTATATCGATCAAATATATTGGGTGCAGACCTACGGATTACAAATTACGGAGGCGGAAACACAAGTTGTAAAACCATAGAAACAGATCCGCTCACCAACGAAAAAGTTGAAGTAATGTGGGTAAAAGGCTCGGGTGGTGACATAGGAACATTAACAAGAAGTGGCATTGCTGGTTTATATACCAAAAGATTACGTGATTTAAAAAACGTTTATGGTGGTTTGGAAGATGAAGACCGCATGGTTGGTCTTTTTGATCATTGCATTTATGATTTAGATAGCAAAGCACCTTCCATTGACACTCCTTTACATGGGTTGCTGCCGTTTGCGCACATCGATCACTTGCACCCCGATGCTTTAATTGCTGTAGCTGCTGCAAAAGATAGCGAAAAAGTGACCAAAGAAATTTGGGGAGATACTATGGGCTGGGTGCCTTGGCAGCGTCCAGGTTTCGATTTGGGACTTCAATTGGAAAAATGTTTGAATGATAACCCAGGTATCCGTGGTATCGTTTTAGGAAGCCACGGCCTGTTTACTTGGGGCGATACGTCTTATGAATGTTACATGAACAGTTTGGAAGTTATTGAAATGGCCTCAAACTATATAGAAAATAAAATAAAAGAAAAGGGCAGCGTTTTCGGTGGACAAAAAGTAGAGAGCTTGCCAAAAGAAACCCGTTTGGAAAAAGCATTTCAAATCATGCCATTATTAAGAGGGTTGTGTTCTTCTGAAAACCGAATGATTGGCCATTTTTCTGATAGCGATGTGGTTTTGGAGTTCATCAATAGCAATGATCTATCAAGATTGTCACCTATGGGGACGTCTTGTCCTGATCATTTTCTTAGAACAAAAATTCAACCGCTTGTTTTGTCATTGGATAAAAACGAAGATTTATCAGATACAGATGCCGTTTTGAAAAAACTAGAGCCCGCCTTTGAGGCTTACAGAAAAGAATATGCGGTGTATTACAATACCTGTAAAAAAGCGAATAGTCCTGCTATGCGCGATGCGAATCCTGTGATAATTATATATCCGGGTGTTGGTATGTTCAGTTTTGCAAAAAACAAGCAGACCACACGTGTTGCCAATGAATTTTATGTCAATGCCATCAACGTGATGCGTGGTGCAGAAGCCATCACATCTTATACATCTTTACCAAGACAAGAGGCCTTTGATATTGAATATTGGCTATTGGAAGAAGCCAAACTTTCCAGAATGCCAAAAGAGCAGCCATTATCCCGTAAAGTAGCTTTGATTACTGGTGCTGGCGGCGGTATTGGTAAAGCCATTGCAGATAAATTGGCGGCTGAAGGCGCCAATGTGGTGCTTACAGATATTAACGAAGAAAGCCTTATTGATGCAAATGCGACTTACAAAAGAGATATTTCAATCTATGCTGTTTGCGATGTTACCAACACAGAATCTATTGCTAATGCTTACAAAAAAGCGTGTTTGGAATTTGGTGGTGTCGATATTGTTGTGCATAGCGCTGGATTAGCAATTTCAAAACCTTTAGAGGAAACCACCGATAAAGATTGGAATATTCTACAGGATATTTTGGTAAAAGGTCAGTTTGATTTGGCAAAGCAATCCACAGAAATCATGCGCAAACAAGGTTTGGGTGGTGATTTTATATCCATTGCCAGTAAAAATGGTTTGGTTGCGGGCCCTAACAATGTGGCCTACGGAACTGCAAAAGCGGCGCAACAGCACATGGCACGTTTATTAGCTGCGGAATTGGCAAAAGATAAAATAAAAGTGAACACGGTAAATCCAGACGGTGTTATTGTAGGTAGTAAAATTTGGGAAGGCGCTTGGGCAGAAGGCAGGGCAAAAGCCAATGGTATTACCGTGGCTGAATTGCCAGCATTTTACGCAAAAAGAAATTTATTGAATGAAATCATCACACCAGATGATATTGCAAATGGCGTATTTTCTTTGGTAGCAATTCTCGACAAGTCCACGGGAAACATTATCAATGTAGATGGTGGTATGGCCAATGCTTTTGTAAGATAATTGAAAAATAGTTAGTTTTTTGTTTAGAAGACTTCCATAGATTAAACCTATATTTATGGGAGTCTCTTTTATTAAAACAAATCATACAATATTAAAATTACACAACTAATGCAACTAAAAAAAGAACAGATACACACCGTAAACAAAAGTATTCTTGATGATCACAATGATAGCTTTTATTTTTTGTCCAATAAACTATCAAAAAAAGGACATGATGTAAATGCTATTATTTCAGATTTAACAAAATTTCAAGTGGCCATTCCCAGTTGGGCTTTAGGGGCTGGAGGAACCCGTTTCGGACGATTTTCGTTTTACGGTGAACCTTCAAATTTAGAACAGAAAATTGAAGATGTAGGTGTCATTCAAGTACTTACACAAACTTCGGGTGCCGTGTCTTTGCATATTCCGTGGGATGTTCCGAATGATTACAATGCTATAAAAGAATTAGCGTCTTCATTGCAAATTAAATTTGACGCTGTAAATTCCAATACGTTCCAAGACCAAAAAAATGCCAAGGAAAGCTATAAGTACGGGTCTTTAAGCAATACGAGCCAGGCCGTTCGTGAGCAAGCCATTCAGCATAACTTAGATGTTATAAATATAGGTAATAAATTAGGGTCAAAAGCATTGACCGTTTGGTTGGCAGATGGGTCTTGTTTTCCTGGACAGAACAACTTCCAAACGGCTTTTCAAAACACAGAAGACAGTTTAAAAGCTATTTACAAAAGTGTGCCAGATGATTGGAAATTATTGATAGAATACAAACCATACGAACCAAACTTTTATAGTACCGTTATCCAAGATTGGGGCGCATCATTAATTTTGGCCAATGCGTGTGGCGAAAAAGCGTTTACTTTAGTAGATTTAGGACATCATTTACCAAATAGCAATATTGAGCAGATTGTTTCTATTCTGCAATTAAAAGGCAAATTGGGTGGTTTCCATTTTAATGATAGTAAATATGGTGATGACGATTTAACCGTTGGAAGTATCAAACCTTATGCGCTGTTTTTGATTTTTAATGAGTTGGTTTACGGCATGCAAAACAACCCTCAAAATCCAGATTTGGCTTGGATGATCGATGCCAGCCATAACGTAAAAGATCCTTTGGAAGATTTAATACAATCTTTGGAAGCCATTCAAGAGGCTTATGCAAAAGCTTTATTAATTGACCAAAACTTATTGAAAGCAGCACAATTGGATAATGATGTTGCTAAATGCCAAGAAATTCTTCAAAATGCTTACAGAACAGATGTAAGGCCTTTAATTGAACGTGCCAGATTAAATACAGGTGGCGCTCTAAGCCCAATAAATGCGTATCGTTCACTGGATATAAGAAATCAATTGATTAAAGAAAGAGGAAAGAACACAGTAGCTACAGGGCTTTAAGAATTACGATATGCAAGAAAAGGTTACAGCGGTTTTTGATATAGGAAAAACGAATAAAAAGTTTTTTCTTTTTAATGAAGATTTTCAACAAGTACATAAGGAATACAGTCATTTTGGCGAGATTGAAGATGAAGATGGATTTCCTACTGAAAATCTGTCCGCTTTACAAACATGGCTCAAAGATGTTTTTAATCGTATTTTAAAAGCTGAAAAATATCATGTAAAAGCTATAAATTTTTCAACTTACGGCGCTAGTTTCGTGCATATTGATGAAAATGGCGAACCGTTAACACCGCTTTACAATTATATTAAACCGATTGGCGAAAGCTTGATTGATGATTTTTTTAAAAAATACGGACCAAAAGAAGCATTTCTTAAGAAAACAGGTTGTTCAGGTTTAAGTATGCTCAATTCTGGAATCCAGTTGTATTGGTTGAAACATACTAAGCCAGAAGTTTTCAAAAAAATAAAATATACGCTGCATCTTCCGCAGTACCTAAGTTATGTTTTTACGGGCATTCCCTTAAGTGAATACACGAGCATTGGTTGCCATACCGCTTTGTGGGATTATTCTAAAAAAGATTACCATGATTGGGTTTATGCCGAAAACATCCATAAGATATTACCGCCAATAGTATCCACTGAAACCAGTATCAATATGAATTACAATGGCAAGCGTATCAAAATTGGCGTGGGTATCCATGATAGTTCCGCGGCGTTGTTGCCTTATGTAAGAAGTATTGATAAAAAGTTTATTTTGGTTTCTACGGGTACTTGGAGCATTGCGCTCAATCCGTTTACGCTTGAAGCTATTTCCAGTAATTCGGAAGATAATGATGCCATAAATTATATGCGAATTAATGGAATGCCCGTAAAAGCAACCCGTTTGTTTTTAGGGAATGAATATAAAATCCAAGTCAAGAAGTTAGATAAACATTTTGGGGTTTCTGAAGATTATCATAGAAACGTTGCTTTTGATTATGACACCTATTTTGAAATCATAAAAGATTTCCAGCATTGTTTTAAATGGGAAGGGATGACCGATAAAAATATGCCCAAAGGAACCAAAATTCCCTATGATAAGTTTGAGCACGCTTACCATCAACTTATGGTTGAGCTTGTGATGCTTCAATATGAAAGCATCAAAAAATGTATTGGCAAAGAGGATATAAAAAGACTGTATATTGATGGCGGTTTTAGCAATAATGATCTGTATGTAAAATTACTATCCCATCTTTTCAGGGAAAAGAAATTACGAACTACAGATGCTTCACTAGGTTCTGCGCTTGGTGCTGCCATTTCCATTTCCGATAAAAAACTGAATTCAAAATTCCTTAAAAAGAATTATTCTCTTAAGAAACATGTTCCATTTATTATCAAATAAACTATGATATCAGATATAAATTCACAATACCCATCTGTTGATGATTTACGTCAAAAAGCTAAAAAACGCGTGCCCCAATTTGCATTTGAATATTTGGACGGCGGTTGCAATGAAGATGTGAGTATTGTTCGAAATACTTCAGATATACGTAAGGTTCAATTGCAGCCACGCTACCTTCAAAATCGTGGTGTAAGCTCCACAAAAACAAAAATCATGGGCATGGAGTTTGATGCCCCTTTTGGTATTGCCCCAGTTGGTCTTCAAGGATTAATGTGGCCCAACTCACCAGAAATTTTGGCAAAAGCAGCGCATAAGCATAATGTCCCTTTTATACTGAGCACCGTAACCACCATGAATATTGAAAGAGCCAGTGAACTTACAGAAGGCAATGCTTGGTTTCAATTATATAATCCGGTGGAAGATGCTTTGCGCGATGACATTTTAAAACGTGCCGAAGCAGCCGAATGCCCTGTTTTGGTGCTTTTGTGTGATGTGCCCACATTTGGGTACAGACCAAGGGACATTCGAAATGGATTGGCATTGCCCCCTAAAATGTCCGTGAAAAATATCCTTCAGATTTTAGGAAAACCTACTTGGGCTTACAACACACTAAAATATGGGCAACCAACTTTTGAGACCTTAAAACCTTACACGCCAGAAGGCCTTAATTTGAAACAGCTCGGGCAGTTTATGGATAAAACTTTTTCGGGTAAATTAAATGCGGAAAGAATCAAACCTATTCGTGATAAATGGAAAGGGAAGTTAGTACTTAAAGGCGTGGCATCAGAACAAGATACAATGGACGCTATTGCTATGGGATTTGACGGTATTATTGCTTCCAATCATGGCGGTCGTCAATTGGATGCAGCACAATCAACCATTAGTTCACTTGAAGATATAACCAAACATGGCGATAAAATAGAAATCATGATGGATAGCGGTCTACGTTCAGGGCCAGACATCGCCCGGGCTATTGCCAGCGGAGCCAAATTTACTTTTATGGGGCGCTCTTTTATGTATGATGTTGCCGCTTTAGGAAATAAAGGGGGCGACCATACCATTGCCATTACAAAACGGCAATTTCAACAGGTCATGGACCAATTGTGTTGCGAACGTGTGGAAGATTTACCAAAACACTTGATAAAATAATTATTTAAAATACCAACAACCGACTAAAATATGAGCCATGCACATATTGAAGAAGAAGTCATTCAATAGTTAGCAGGAGGCAAATTTGAAAGAACTTCTGTGGCACAGTCCCTTCTTGTTTGGCTGTTTTTCGGGGTGTTGTTTTTGTGTTTAGCAAATATTTGCAGAAGGGATGAACTGTGAGTTGTTCCATAATTTATAATCCACCAACCTTTTTCTCTATTATATCAAAATTTATAGTTTGTTTGGTTCAAACAGATTTAAAATATTCAATATAGGTTTAAAAAGGGTGTATTGTACATTTAGCTTAAAAAACTAAACGGATCTTTTTTTGTATATTCCAAACAGTAAAAAAAACAGTCCTTTTAATTGCGTACCAACCCGTTTTCTCAAAAATTTATAAGATTTTGTAAGCTGTGTTTCCACGGTTTTGATTGAAACATTCATATATTCTGCAATTTCAATATTGGTAAGTCCTTCTTTTTTGCTCAACAAGAATGTTTCTTTACATTTAGAAGGTAAATGATTGATACCTTCATTGACAAAAGCAATTTTACGATTTAGTAATTCAGCATTATCTTCACTAACAGTTTCATCAATGGCTTCAATGTAGGTACGCTCTAATGCAGAGATGGCTCTGGTTTTATGATATTGATTGATAAACTCATTGTAAGCGGTTTTATATAAAAAACTTTTTATGGAATAACCTGGATTTAGGCGCTTTCTGTATTCCCAAGTTTTTAAAAACACATTTTGTACGATATCCTTAGCAACAGCTTCATCGTTATTAAGGCTCAAAATATATACAAAAAGTTTTTTATGATAAGCAGATACCAAATAGGTGTATGCATTTTCATCTCCTTTTTTAAGACATTCAATAAAATCCGTATTGTCAATATATGAAAAATGCATGGTTAAAAGTTGTAAATCCTCATTGTTTGGTATGTAAATATCATAAAATAACAACATAAAGTAAAAAAAAATGAAGAAAAAGTAAGGGTTCTTTCATTTTGCTTTGTAATAGAGTTAAATAATGCTTTAAGAAATGTCCCCAAAAATTGAGAAAGTAATAGTGAAATATATAACAAAATCTGCAACCGCAAATGATTTAGATATACTTTCAGAATGGATTAAAACCCCATCTAATAAACAAATGTTTAAAGATTATGTACAAACACATTATGCTATTACCTATAATATGAATAATCCAGATGAAAAAGCCGCTCTTGAGCAACTTCTGCAATCCATAAAAAAGGAACAGTCATTGATTTATAAAATGAAAAACAAACCGATTTATAAATATATAGCGGCCGCCTCTGTTATAGGTTTGATGATGTCGGCTTATTTTTTTAAGGATGATTTTATTGGTACTACTAATAATATACAGAATAAAACACCAGAAATAGTAAACAGTATTATTGAACCAGGTACAGATAAAGCCATGCTTACTTTAGAAGATGGTTCTCAAATAGATTTGGAAAAAAACACAACGGTTCAAATGCAAAATGCCAGCAGCAATGGCAAAGAAATTATTTATAAACCAAAAAAAGGTAATCAACAACAACTTGAGTATAATTACATTACCATTCCTAGAGGAGGTCAATTTTTTATTAAGCTAGAAGACGGCACAGAGGTATGGTTAAATTCTGAAACCAAAATAAAGTATCCAGTAAGTTTTATAGAAGGAGCCACAAGAGAAGTAGAGTTGATGTATGGAGAAGCCTATTTTGATGTCTCACCAAGTACGAGGCATAAAGGAGCAGGTTTTAAGGTCATTAACGGTAATCAAGAAATACATGTATTAGGCACAGAGTTTAACATAAAAGCTTATAAGGATGAAACCAATGTGTTTACCACATTGGTAGAAGGTAAAGTTGATGTGGACATTGCACGCACTAAAAAAAGCTTGATTCCCAACCAGCGTTTAACCTTAGATATTACTACCAAAAACACTATAATAAAAACTGTTGATGTTTATAATGAAATATCATGGAAAGACGGTGTGTTTAGCTTTGAAGAAAAAACACTCAAAGAAATTATGAAAGTGCTGTCGCGTTGGTACGATATGGAAGTAGTATTTAAAAACCAATCTATTGAAGATGAATATTTTGTAGGTATATTAAGAAAAAATCAGAGCATAGAAGAAATATTGAACAGTATTAAAAATTTTGGTGTCATTAAAAATTTTGAAATTGAAGAAAAGAAAGTGATTATAGAGTAGAAAAAAACGGGACGAAGTAATATATACATTTGGCGGTGTCAATAGAGCTCCGTCCCTAATAATAGCGTATTAATTAAACCAATGTATAACTAAACACCAAGCAAATTTATGAAAATTAAATTAACTAATATTCGTTTTCTATTAAGAGAGCGGATTCCGATCATGATTATGAAAACGTTTATCTTTTTAATGTGTACAACCGTTTTTTGTTTCAACCCAAAAAATGTTTTCTCCCAAGAAAAGGTAATGATAGAGAAAGATCAATTAGTGACCATTGATCAAGTATTTAAAATTTTAAAAAAGCAGACGGATTTTAACTTTGTGTATCCAAGGAATATATTCAAGGATAAACCCAAAATACAGCTTCTAAAAGGAGAAATACAAGTATCTGAACTCCTTAAGCAAAGTTTGTCGGGTAATAATCTCAACTTTGAGTTAACAGAAAATAATACTATTCTGATTAAAGAAAAACCTTTGGTTGAAGCGAAGTTGAATTTACAGCAAACAATAGAAGGTACTGTTAGAGATGCCTCAGGGATTCCGGTTTTAGGCGCAAGTATCCTTGTAAAGGGCACTACTACAGGTGTTACAACAGATTTTGATGGTAATTTTAATATAAATGCAAAACCTAGTGATGTTTTGGTCATTTCATATATAGGTTATGTGACGCAAGAAATTAATGTTGGAAGTAAAACTACTATTGATGTGGTTCTTCAAGAAGACGTTTCTCAATTAGAGGAGGTTGTTGTTGTTGGGTATGGATCTGTTAAGAAAAGTGATTTAACGGGTTCAGTGTCATCAGTAAAAGTAGATGATTTCCAAAAAGGGACAAACACGTCCGTTGACGGTTTATTAAATGGCGTTTCAGGGGTAAACATCATTCAAAACAATGGTGAACCCGGGGGGAGCTTCTCTATTAACGTAAGGGGGGCAAGTTCTATTAGTGCTGGTAACAGTCCATTATATGTAATAGATGGTTTTCCAGTTGATAATTCTCCAACGCTTGGTAGTGGTGGGGATCCTGGTTTTTCTGGAAGTAGAAGTCCAAGAAACCCCTTAGCATCTATAAACCCACAGGATATTCAATCCATTGAAGTATTGAAGGATGCATCAGCAACAGCTATTTATGGTTCTCGTGGTGCCAATGGTGTTATTTTAATAACCACAAAAAGTGGACAAGCAGGTAATGTTAAAGTGTCTTTTCAATCGTCAACATCTTTTCAAACTGTTTTTAATAGATTGGATTTACTTTCTGCACAAGATTATAAGAGAGTTCTTAATGATATTATTTCAGAGGGAGGCGGCAGTCAAGATGAAATTGTAGGTGATATAGCAAATGGAGGAGCAGGTTCAGACTGGCAAGATTTGGTGTCTAATGACATGGCATTGATGCAAAATCACCAAGTATCTTTTACGGGAGGCTCAGAAGCTACTAAGTACTTTATGTCTTTAAACTATGTCGACCAAGAAGGTGTTGTTAAATCAACTGATTTCAACAGATATGGCTTAAGGTTTAATTTAGATTCTAAAGTATCTGATAAATTTAAAGTAGGTTTAAATCTATCGGCTTCATATACGGAAAATACTTTTGTTCCCAATGGCTTTAGTACAAATGAAAATGCAGGGGCGCTATATGCCGCTGTAAATTTTGATCCTACTGCACCTATTAGGGATGAAAATGGCGTTTTCTTTATTTCTCCTAATTTGAGTATAGATAATCCGCTAGCCTTAATACATGGTACTTCATCAAACTCTAGAAACAATCGTATTCTCGCATCAGTTACAGGAGAGTATGCGTTTACAGATGCGTTAACTGCCAAGTTGAATTTAGGGGGAGATATGGTTAACGAAAACAGAAAGAATTATATAAGTAGGCTTACCAAAAATGGTAGTAATAGTGGTGGTGTTGCAGGAAATTATAATGGAGAAAATGGTAGTTATTTAGCAGAATTCACATTGAATTATAATAATACTTTTGGTGAAGATCATGCTATAGATTTATTGGCGGGAACCTCATATCAAAGGTTTTCTTCAGCAAACAGTGCGCAAAGAGGTGATGGTTTTCCTAGTGATGCAACAGGCGCTAATAATATGGGGTTGGCAAACTCACAGACTTTGGTGTCAAACAATTCGGTGTCAGGTAATCGCTTGGCATCTTTAATAGGTAGAGCCAATTACAGTTACAAGAACAAATATTCTACAACATTAACCGTAAGGCGTGATGGGTCTTCCAGATTTGGTGCCAATAATAGGTTTGGAACATTTCCTTCTGCAGCTGTGGCATGGAAGTTATCTGAAGAAGATTTTTTAAAAGATAGTGAATTATTTAATTTCTTTAAACTAAGAGGTAGTTGGGGGCAAACAGGAAATCAAGAAATAGGGAATTTTGCTTACCAATCAACCTTTGGGGGTAGCAGTTCTCCTATTTGGGATGGAGTGCCTGTGACGGCCACTGTGCCACTTAGGCAACCCAACCCTGATTTAAAATGGGAACAAACAGAACAAATTAATGTGGGGGTGGATTTTGGTTTATGGAACAATAGAGTTAGTGGCTCACTGGACTATTATACAAAAACTACGTCAGACATGCTTTTTGATTTCCCAATTCCCGTATCAACAGGTTTTGGTAGTGTTTTGAGGAATATAGGGGAAATTAAAAATTCAGGATTTGACATAGCGATTAGTTCCAATAACATCACTACAACTGATTTTCAATGGAGCACTAATGTAACGCTTACCACTATGAAGAATGAGGTGGTAGATTTGGGAGGTATTCCAGAGATTTATTCTGGAGGTGATTTTTTACACGTTTCTCAAATAGGTATTATTAAACCAGGAAGTCCATTGAACTCATTTTATGGTTGGCAAATAGAAGGTGTTTGGCAAGAAGGTGACGATTTTTCTACAACAAATGAAAACGTACAGCCTGGTAGCCTTAAATATGTCGATCAAAATGGCGATGGGTTTGTGAATGGTAATGACCGTGTTATTTTAGGTAACTCTTTTCCTGACTTTCAATGGTCTATGGGAAATACTTTCCGATACAAGAATCTAGAACTTTTTGTATTCTTTGAAGGTATTGAAGGTATTGAAATGCTTAATGGAAACTTAATAGAAAGTTATTTTCCTATTAACTTTAGGAGAAATAAGTTTGCTAAAGATTATTTAAATAGATGGACTCCAAGTAATCCATCTAATGAGTATCCTTCTTTTGTTAACCCGCTTTCGCAAGGTAGAAAAACCGTTAATTCTAAGACAATTCAAGATGCATCTTATATTAAGTTAAAAAACATAAAGTTAACTTATAACATACCAGAATCCATCTCATGGTTACCATCTGGACAACTTTTTATGTCAGTGGATAATTTATTTGTAATTACGGATTATGATGGTATAGATCCAGCGTTAAACCCTAATAATAATGCAACACTTAGGGTTGATTTTAACTCATATCCTAGTGCAAGAACCTATACTTTGGGCTTTAGAATTGATATTTAATTTAAATTGTTAGAAAATGAAACTATATAAAAATATAATATTACTTAGTGTTTGTATTTCAGGGTTATTCATGGCTTTGAGTTGTGAGTCTATTTTAGAAGAAGAAAATAGATCCCAATTGTCTCCTGAAAACTTATTAACAACAGAATTGGGAATTACAACAGTTATCGCAAATGCTTATTCAATTTTGAATGACCTGATTTCTTCTAGAAATCATGTAAAGAGAGAAGAATTTACCACTGATCAAATGTGGCAGACAGGAGGCGGTGAGAACGGTACAGCTGTAAGTTTAATAGGGTTTTTATGGGATTCCAATGCCACGTTAGAAGCTTTTGATTGGGGAAGGTATTGGAATGTTATAAGAGATACCAACACTGTTTTGGATAATATAGATAATGTGGGTGGTATAGATGATGTCAAAAAGCAAAACCTTACTGCAGAAGCACGTTTTTTAAGGGCTCAAGCGTATTACATGTTATATATTCAATATGGTACCTTACCAATTAGAACCAGTTTGTCAGACCCTCAACAACTGGCAAGAGCGAGTGAAGAAGAGTTTAAAACTTTTATGGAAACTGAATTTTTGGAAGCATTACCCAATTTACCTGCACCAGGAAGCGAACCAAATTATGGACGTATAAACAGTGGAGGAGCAAAAGGCCTATTGTGTAAATGGTATTTGAACACGAAACAATGGCAAAAATGTGTTAACACTGCAAATGATATCATTGATGATGCTACTTATAGTTTATATCCATCTTATTTTGATTTGTTTTCTTTGGAAAACAAGCGTAATTCAGAATTTATGCTTGTAAGAACGGGATTGGCAAATGAACCTAATTCCGTAAATTTTATAGCAACGGGTTTGCCTCCAGGGTACAAGGTAGGGCTTGATGGAGGTATGGAAAATGCTGTGAATAATACGTGGTCAAACTTTGCTTCCCAATATAGACTATATGATGAATTTTATAACTCATTTGAAGAAGGGGACACAAGAAGGAGTAGGATACTTACAAGATACGAACAAGCAAATGGAAATGTGGTTAACCTTTTAGCGACCCCAGATAACATTAGGGCAGCGAAATATCCACCTGATCCAGCAACACAAGGTGAACGCCATGGTAATGATTTCCCTATTGTTCGGTATGCAGATATACTATTGTCTAAAGCGGAAGCTTTAAATGAACTTAGTGGGCCTAATCAAGAATCTGTTGATTTGATTAATGAAATAAGAAATAGAGCTCAATTATTTACAGATAAATCATTAACTGATTTCCCTACAAAAGAAAGTTTAAGGGATCATATTTTAGATGAGCGTCGTTGGGAGTTTTGGTATGAAGGCCATAGAAGAACAGACTTGTTACGAATGGGAAAATTCTTGGAATCTGCCATTAGTCGTGGTTTTGGTGCCCAAGAAAAGCATAAATTATTCCCAATACCACAAGGCGAGATAGATGCTAATACATTATTGGTACAAAACCCAGGATACTAATTTTGTAATTAAACCTATATTTTAAGATGAGTTTGAGAAGTTAAATGTTGTTTTTTCAAAAAGGGAGTTGAATTTTTAACAGCTCCCTTTTTATAACAAACTTCTTTGTTAAATCCAGATTTTCATTTAACTTACGTTCATAATAATAGTTAAAATTGATAAATTTGATTTTTTGATTCAATAAAAGAAATTAAATCAACCCTTCAGGATGAACTAAAATAAATATAAAATGAAAACACGAATAATAGCTTCATTATTATTATCGATGATTTTTTTATTGAGTTGTAAAAATAACGTCGAAAAAAAGGAAGATAAAAAAGAAGATGTATCCAAACCAAATATCTTATTTGTGTTTATTGACGATATGGGTTATGGCGATTTAGGTATTTATGGTAATGAAGAAGTGAAATCCCCTAATATAGATAAGCTCGCACAGGAAGGGCTCAGAATAAAACAGTTTTATGTTAATTCACCCATTTGTTCACCTTCAAGAGTCGCTGTTACAACAGGTCAATTTCCATCCAGATGGGGCATTACATCCTACATTGATAATAGAAAAAGAAATCAAGATAGAGGTATGAAAAACCATTTAGATATCAATGCGCCGTCTGTAGCAAGGCAACTAAAAGAAGCTGGTTATTATACGGCACATATTGGAAAATGGCACATGGGAGGCGGTAGAGACATTGCAGATGTACCATTGATTACTGAATATGGTTTTGATGAATCTGTTACCCAGTTTGAAGGCTTGGGAGAAAGATTTCTTGCTACTTATGAAACCTTTGATTATAAAGGAGGCACAAGAGATTTGGAAAGACAGTCTGCTGCTTTGGGCAGAGGCGAGGTACATTGGGAAAAAAGAGAAAATTTTACTAAGGTTTTTGTAGATAGAACCATAAAAGCCATTGAGAATGCCCAAGAAAAAGACAAACCATTTTTTATTAACCTTTGGCCGGATGATATACACACACCTTTGGAACCGCCTAAAGCATTAAGGGGTGATTTAAGTACAAAAGCCCGATTTTTAGGTGTCATGCAAGAAATGGATTCACAAATGGGGCGCTTGTTCAATTACATTAAAAGCAATCCAAAAATAGCATCCAATACATTGATTGTTTTTTCAAGTGATAATGGTCCCGATGGCGGGGTAAATGATGCGTTACCACTTCGAGGTGCAAAAACATGGGTATATGAAGGTGGTTTTAAAGAGCCGTTTATTGCATGGTGGCCTGGTAAAATTCCGCAAGGAGCGGTAAATAACACAACAGTTGTTGCCGCTATTGATTTGCCTTTGGTTTTTATGGATGTGGCTGGTGCAAATGTACAGGCAGGCGTAGATTATGATGGAGAAAATATGACCGAAGCCGTTCTAGGAATTAAAGAACCTGTGAGAAATAAATCATTATTTTGGATTCGTCCGCCAGACAGGCCAGGTTATAATGGTGTAGATAATCCTGACTTGGTAATAAGAAAAGGCGATTATAAATTATTGATGAATATAGATGGTAGTGCCATTCAATTATTCAATATGAAAGAAGATGAAGGTGAAAACAATAATTTGGCTGATTTGAATAGTGATAAGGTAGAGGAATTAAAAACAGAACTAATGAATTGGTATGATAACTATCCGCATCAAATTGTTAAGGAAGTTTATAATGAAAATCTTTAAATTGATTTTAGAGTTGGTTTATAAAATTTCAGTTAATGGAATTATCGCTCAAAAAAGAAAACTCACTTTAAATTAGAATGATAGATCTGAAACAAAAAAAATCCTGTTTAATCAGGATTTTTTTGTTTCAATTTGCTATGTTAAACAAATTGCTAGTGCTAAACTTTTAAATTTCATTGCATATACTTTAGTTTCTATAAACTTTTTTCGTCAAACTTGTCATTCCTGTGAAAGCAGGAATCTAATTTTGGATTATGGATTTCAAATCCATAGTGGTTTATTATCTGTTTTAGAATATTTTGGTAAATAAAAAACCTACAAAAAGCAATTGTAGTTAAATTTTAACAACAAATATTCGATAAAACGATTGTTTTCTACGATAAATTACATAAATTTGTTTTTTAAACCCTAAAATCGTACACATGAAAATGAAGATTATTTTATTCAGTTTTAGTTTTTTCTTGGCAATAGGTATCGGATTTGCCCAAAAAAAGAATGATCCTAAAAGCATCATTAGTGATAAAGTCGCCATAAAAAAATATCACAACAAAGAGGAACTAGACCGTATGCAAAAAGGCGAACTGTTAGGATTGTATAAAGAGCGTATTGGCAGTCTTGTAAAATTATTGCCATACATTGCATTTGCAACTAAGCCCGGCGTTACCATGTCTACTTTAGGTATTCCAAACGATAGTGACAACAGGAAAGCATTGGAGGATCAGTTTGAGGCTACGGACGATTATCTAGAAAGTACCATTGAATTTCAAAACAGGATTTTACCTTATTCAGATACAAGTAATCTGGTTTCGGCCATTTTATTTTATGAAGAAACTTTGAAATCATTACATGAATATAGTGAGTTTCATTAGTGGTTTTTTTTTTAATATTGATGATGAACAAAATATACCAGTTCATCGATTAATTTATAAGATAGAATTTCTTATTTAGTGTATTTCGTCGAAATAATTGGTATTTCATGGATTTTTTTTTATTTTTGAGCAATAAATTATTCAAATCTTTTTGGTTTGAACTATAAATAATTGACTATGAAAAACTTTACCCAAATCACTTTCATATTTCTTTTCGTAGTAGGGCCTATTTTTGCCCAACAAGAAAAAGGTATTATTGGTGCCAATAATTGGTTGAACAATTGGACAGATTTTAAACCAAATCAACAAGATTATGGCGAACCTACACAAATACTTGCCGGAGCCATTGCAGAAGACACTAAGCTTTATAAGAAAGATGTCTATTTGCTATTGGGAAGTGTTTTTGTAACTAATAACTCAACACTTACCATTGAGCCCGGAACAGTGATCATTGGTGATTATAAAACAAAAGGTTCGCTGACAATAGCTAAGGGATCTGCAATTATTGCGAACGGACAAGAAACTGATCCTATTGTTTTTACTTCAAATAGGAGTGTTAAAAGAGCAGGTGACTGGGGCGGATTGATTATACTGGGCGATGCCCCGACCAATAAATTTGGTAATGGTTCTGTAGCATCTTTTTATTCGCAGCCTAATGCCATTATTTATCAAAATTCAAATTATGGTGGTGAAAATTCTAATAGTAACTCTGGTACATTGCGCTGTGTAAGAATTGAATATGCTGGAACCCGAATTAATGCCACAGATTATTGCAGCGGGCTGCTATTGGCTGGTGTGGGCAATGAAACGCTCATAGAAAATGTCATGGTAAGCTACTCGGCCGGAAATTCATTTGAAGTCTGGGGCGGTGGCGTTGATTTATATAAAGCTGTTTCATACAAATCTGGGAGTAATGATTTTAAATTTAATTTCGGGACGCAAAGCAGATTGTTCAATTCTTTGGCCGTGAGGTCACCATACATATCTAATAGCAATGGTTCCAGATGTTTGCAAATTTTATCTTTTGATAGAAAAGAAGAAGTAGATTTCACTAAAAATGGCACATCTGTAATAGCACAAAATTTAACCTTATTAAATGACAGCGAGAATTTAGCAGCAGATATTGAAAAAGGTTTGGTTAAGGAAGGTGTGTTTGTTGGACAAAATGCATCACTCGACATGAACAAAAGCGTTATATCAGGTTTCAATCCGGCGGTATTGTTTGAAGACAGTATTAATATCAATCAAGAGAGTTTGGAAAAAATCAAGTTCACTGCCATGTATTTCAATAATTGCAATGGAAACATTTTTGTTGAAAATAACGCTAATAATGAAGACTTGGAAAATTGGTACGGGAATAGCGCCTTTTTTAATGTGTATTCTAAAAGCGCAAATTCTGAAACTTTTATTGATTTAAAAAACCAGAAACGCCCAGACTTCAGATTACGGATCAATAAAATAATAGCGGCCAACGATATTGAAAGGGAATAAAAAGTTTAAAGCTTAATATGCAAAAGTTTGATAAAACTCTAGGCAATTACACGTTCTGGTTTGCACATTCCTGAATTTGGATAATTCTTTTTAATTTTAACGTGATCAAGTTAGAACGATAATTGTTTCTAGGGATTTATTTACTAAAGAAAATAATATCGAATGAAGAATTTTACTTGTATTATTATCGCTGTTTGTCTTCTGTTATTTTTCACTAAAACCATGGATGCCCAAATAGTTATTGGCAAGCCAAATTTGGGTTTCAGTCAAGCTTGTGCAAGTTCTTCGTTTAACACTTATGATGTCACGTTTGTTTTTTCGCCAGATACGGCATTAACACCATCAAATCAGTTTATAATTGAACTTTCTGACGCTACGGGAAGTTTTTCAAGTCCTACTGTAATTTACACTTCAACAGCTGGTAATGTTACCGTTTCTCCAGCTACCTTAAGTTTTGAATTGCCAACCACAACAGCGGGAGAGGCTTATAAGATTAGAGTAAAAAGTACATCTCCAGCAGGTACAAGTGTAGGTTCTGATGCTTTTGCCGCGTATTATAAAATTCAGGATACGCCATTTTCCATCAATAATTTAATAGCAACTGGAGCCTATTGCTCTGGCGGTAATTATTTGTTGACCATAGATAATCCAGGAGATGCCATGAATGATTCACCATTGCAATATCCATCACTTACTTTTAATTGGTATCGAGAAACCAGCCCAACAACATCGATTTTTGTGGCTTCAGGAAGTACTTTGGCCGTAAACCAGCCTGGTACTTATTTTGCTAAAACCAATTATGGCACTTGTACGTCCGATTCTTTTTCAAATCGTGTAACGGTAAGCCAAGCCAGTTCTGGAATGACTACGAGTACAATTAGTTCTAGTTTAGGAAACCCTTATTGCTCTAGTGAGGGTGCTACTACATTAAGTGCCATAAATGGAGATAGTTTTCAATGGTTTAAAGATGGAACAGAAATTTCTGGAGCTACAGATCAAATGTATGAAACCAATGAACCTGGAACCTATTCTGTAAATATTGATTTAGGAAGTTGTTCGGCAAGTGCTATAATTAATTTAGAAAATAGTGGGTTTTCAAGTGATATTGATGTGCCAGAAAAAAACACTATTGATGAAGGAGAATCATTGTTTGTTACTGTAACTGATGACGCTGTGAATCCAGTTTATAAATGGTATTTAAATGAAACGATTATTTCAGGTGCTGACACCAATAGCTATGAAGCCACCCAAATAGGGAGTTATAAAGTGGTGATCAATCAAACCACTGGATGTATTTCTTCTAAAGAGTTTTTTTTCGTAATAGAGGAACCATTTCCAGATGTATCAGCAATTCCTAATTTAATAAGTCCTAATAATGATAATGAAAATGATACTTGGGTCATTCCTCATGAATATGTTAGCGGCTCAAATACTAAAGTAATCATAATGAACGGTCAAGGTCAAGTTGTATTTAAAACAAATAACTACCAGAATAACTGGCCAGAAAATCAATTAGAATTTAAGTCTATTAACCCTGTTTACTATTATATTATCACAACCCCAAATAATAAAACCAGAAAAGGCTCCATAACGGTAGTAAAATAACATGAAAAAGCACCTACTATATGTAATATTGTTTTTCTGTTCAATTCAACAGTTTTATTCTCAGGAATCTCAAGAGGATGGTGTTGTTGCTTTTAATTTATCCGTTAGAAATTCTTTAAAATTCAATCAATACACTATCAACCCTACGTTTAGTTTTGTAAGGCAGCAAAATAAATACATTAGTTTTTCAAATAAGAGGGAATGGGTTCAGTTTGATGATGCACCACAGACCTATTTATTCAGCTATTCTGGCAGATTTAGCGAAAATGCAGGTATTGGGGTTGGCCTCTTTCAACAAAATTACGGTGTTTTGACCACTTTTGGAGGTGTTTTGAATTATGCTTACAATGCCGTTATGAACAATGATAATAATTTAACTTTTGGTGTTAATCTTGGTGTTTATAAAAGTGGTTTGAATGAAGGCAACGTGGTTACAAATTTTCCAGATGCTTCATTAGATAATATTCCTTCAAATACAATAATCACGATCAATCCAGGTATTAATTACGGGACAGATTTTATTGATTTTGGAGTATCGTTAAATAATATAGTTTCTTATAATTTTAAGACATCTAAAATTATTGAAGACAACCCCGAGCAAAGCGTCCAAGGTCATATTATGTACACGGGATATATGAACAGTCGTGGTTTTTTTGACGAAAGTAAATTTTCAACATTGCTTCGTTCAGAATTTAAAAAGGACAATACCGTTGTTTCAGGACTTGCCATGATAACCGTACCCAAAGGCATTTGGGCACAAGCAGGCTATAATACGCTTTATGGCGTTTCTGCGGGTATTGGCCTTAATATTACGTCCCAAATTGCTATTGAATATAATTATGAAAAAGGCATGGGCAATTTGTCAAATTTTGGAAACTCGCATGATATCACTTTGGCCTTTAAATTCAATAACAGATATCGATATGATTATAGTGGCGATGATGAAGAGGCCGCGTTTATTATTCCGAAGAAAAAAACGACACGTACACTTGCAAGTCGAAAAACCACTACCACCACAACACAAGTAGATAGAAAAGCGGTTGCAGAAAACAAAGCTAAAGCAAGGGAAGATGCATTGGCAAACATAAAAGCCAAGGCGGAGGCTAGGGCGCAATTGGTAGCACAAGCAAAAGCGGAAAGAGAGGCTAAAATTGAAGAAATAGCACCAGCAAAATTGGAAGCGGTTGCACAGGCAAAAGCCGATGAAGAAACAAAAACAGAAGCACCCCAAACCCAAGCAAACCCAACTGAAGTTGCAAGAATTAAAGCAGAATCGGAAGCTAAGGCAAAATTGGCTGAAGTTGAAAACCAGACTAAGTTAGAAGCAGAAGCGGCGGCCAAAGCAAAAATGGGGCAAGAGGCAACAGCAAGGTTGGTGGCAGCTAAGGCGAAAGCGGAAGCCGAAGCAAAACGTGTTGAGGCTGCAAGGATTAAAGCTGAAGAAGAAAAAGCTAGACTGGTAGAAGCCCAAAATAAAGCTAAGTTAGAAGCCGTGGCAAAGGCAAAAGAGGAAGCTCGAGTAAAATTAGCTGAAGCAGCAAAAATAAAAGCAGAAGTCGAAGCTAAGGCAAAATTGGCAGAAGCTGAAAAACAAGCAAGGTTAGAAGCAGAGGCGGCGGCCAAAACGAAATTGGAACAAGAAGAAAACGCAAGATTGGCAGTGGCCAAGGAAAAGGAAGAAGCCGAAGCAAAATTAGCTGAAGCTGCAAGAATCAAAGCAGAAGAAGACGCTAAGGCTAAATTGGCTGAGTTAGAAAATCAAGTCCAGTTAGAAGCGGAAGCAGCAGCCAAGGCAGATAAAGAGGCGCAAACAAAATTGGCAGAAGCTGAACAAGCTAAGACGGAAACAGTAATTCCCGAACCAACAGATGCCACTACCATAGCGATGAGTACATTGGCAAAATCAACCCAAGATTCAAAAATTGCACAACAAGAGTTATTGGCAAAGCTAAGTGAGTCGGTAGCTATTAAAGAGCAGGATCTTAAGGATTTAAAAGAAGAAAACGATTTAAGTGAACAAGGTATTTTTCAGGCACCAAAAGCATTCAAAAGCGTGAGTGCAGAAAATGCTGCATTGGAATCTTTAAAATCGCAAATTGATGCCGCTATAAAATCGCAAGACATTAAAATTTCAGAATTGGAAAAATTGTATAGTGAAAGGCTTAATGAGGTGCCAAATAAAAACGATGCAGTAAATGTTTCTTATTTAAAAACCATACAAGCAATAAAACAGGAGCAAACAGAGACTGTTCAATCAAAAGCAGACTTAATAGCTGCCCTAGAAGATATCAAAGTGGCCACAGAAGTAGAACGGAAACGACGTATAAAACGAGCAGCTTATGATAATGAACAAGATCGCTATTTAAAAGATAGGGCAGCCTTAGAGCAAATCAAGAAATTTACTCCAGAAAGTACTGTGCCATTGACGTCTGATGATTTTGATTTTGGAGAGGAGCAGAGCAGCAATATCCAAATTATAAAAGATATCAAGCATGTGGAAAGTGGCTATTACCTTGTGCTTGCCGTGCATAGTGATGTAGCAAAAAGAGATGAGTTTTTGGCAAAAGCCGTGTCACTAGGACAAACCAATATAAACTTCTTTTACGATGTAAATACGAGTAAATATTTCATTTACTATGATGCATTTGATGATATAGAATCTGCTAGGCAAGCATTGCAATCAAAAGGGAATACGCCTTACAATGGCAAGATGTCCATGGTCAAAATTGAAAATTAAAATTCGGGAGATTGATGTTGTTCACTCGACAAGACTTATCGCAAAAAATCACAAAATATAATTTGTATTTAAAATTTTACAAAAAAAATATAAAATTTTAGATGAACGGTCGTGAATAACGCTAAACCGTATAAAATATTGTGTCTATTTTCATAGTTATAAATAAATTAACGATATTTATGCGTTTAAAAACATTAAAATTAGACGAAGTGTAAAAAATATATAATTATACTTACAACAATTATTTTTTTAAATGCATATATCAGGTAATTTTTCTTTTTGAAAGCCCCAAGTAGAAGAGAAATACTAAATATAGTCACTATGAAAAAAACTACTTTTTTAAAATTGAAACCTTCCGTTTTATTTATTTTACTAAATCGCTTTGTTGAAGTTTTGAATGTTTTCTTTTTGATCATAAGGAGATTAAACCGTTTGATTTTTTCAACGCTGAAAGAAAACCATTGTTTTCAGCCTAGAGAAGCCGTTTATAAAATCATGCTATTTCTTATAATATTAAGTGGTACAGCGGCTTTTTCACAAGTAGCAGCGCCATTTACACCCAGATTGCCCGGTGGAAGCATTAAAGTAAAAGGCGATATCCTGCTAATAGGTAATAATATAATTACCGCAAAGGATTTGCCACTTCCGTACAATGGTACTGAAATCAATAACAATCATGAAGGGGCTTATGTAAATGTGGCAAGTGGTGGTGACCCTTCCATTTTTAGTTCTAGTAGTGCTGAATTGTTTACAGACAATTCTTGTAAGAAAATTTTATATGCTGGTTTGTATTGGGCCTCTGTATATCCCAATGAAATTGCAAATGATGCAAGTAGTGAAACTAGTGGAACCCTAAGGTTAAATGATTGGAACCAAATAAAGTTCAAATTGCCCACAGGCGGATTTATGGATTTGGTGGCGGATAATAACCCAGACCCTGTAGGTGATGAGGATGATATTATTTTTGATGGCTATGATTATTCAGATATTACCAATTCATTCAAGGATTCTCCAATCATCTGTTACAAAAATGTTACAGGTTTGTTGCAAGGTTTAGCTGAAGCGGATGGAGAATATACTGTTGCCAATTTAAGAGCAACAAGAGGTTTTAGAAAAGGCGGTTGCTCCGCTGGGTGGACTCTGGTTGTAGTATATGAAAGCCCTTTATTGCCAAGTAAGTTCATAACGCTTTTTGATGGCTATGCAGGTGTGAAAGATGGAGCGGAGCTTCCTATTCCTATTTCTGGATTTCAAACATTGCCAGCACCACTACCTGTTAATGCAAACATTGGTGTTGCTGCTTTGGAAGGCGATATAGGTCTTGGTGGCGACTCTTTTCAATTTAAAGCAAGCACATTGCCAACTTTTACCGTTTTAAGTGATGCTATAAATCAATCTAATAATTTTTTTAATTCTACCATTACTATAAACGGTGTGCACGCCACCAATAGAAATCCTTCTAGTTTAAACACGTTAGGTTTGGATATCAATAATGTCAAAATACCAAATCCTCTCAATTCGGTTTTACCAAATGATGCGACTGCGGGCGATTTAAAATTAACGACCAATAGTGATGGTTACGGTGCTTTTGTGGCATCTTTTTCCGTAGAGACCATTGAGCCAAAAATAACGCTAACCAAAATAGTTGAAGATGTTCTGGGGAATGATATCAGTAACCAGATAGTCAATCTTGGTGACGAATTAAATTATGTGATTGGTTTTCAGAATACGGGAAACGATGATGCCAAGAACTTAATAATTAGGGATGTGCTTCCTACAAATATTGTGTTTAATTATCCAGCAGATATGGGTTTATTGCCTCCGGGTGTTACGGTACAAAGTTATAATCCTGCAACTAGGGAACTTATTTTTAGGGTTGATGATTCTGTTGTAGAAGAAAATGACCCCGTGCAGGAAATCCGATTTAAAGTGACTGTGGTGGCAACCTGTAGCTTGCTAAATGACGCTTGTGACAATGTAATCAGCAATCAGGCTTTTGTTACTTATAATGGTACTATAAACGCCACGTTTGCCATTTCAGACGACCCAAGTTATAGTACCAATACAGGCTGTTTGATAACGCCTGCAGCCACCAATTTTTTGGCAGATTTAAATTGTGTTTTTGAAGAAGAAGTGATATTGTGCGGCGCTAGTACGGTTTTAACTTCTGGCGGTGGATATGATGAATATTCATGGTCTAAAAGTCCAACTGGAACACCAGTAATAGGTACTACACAATCTATTACAGTTACAGAAACGGGTACCTATTACGTTAAAAATACAGCTATAGCACCTTGCCAATCCACAGAGCAAACTTTTGAAGTGGTTACCTTTGGGGCTGGTGTTACAAACCCTGTGATTCCGTTTGCAGATCAGGTAGTAACGTGCCCAAATGATGGAAAAAAATTGCCCAACTTCTTTTTATGTGGCGCGAATGATTCAAGATTGATTCAAACGGGTATTTCTGATACATCATCCATAATATGGGAAAAACTGGACGAAACCAGTTGTAGCGCAGTAGTGAATGAAGATTGTGCTAATGAAGATACAGCTTGTACTTGGAATCAAGTGAATACGGGAGCTGATTTTTTAGTGGATACCTCAGGTCAATATAGACTGACCTTAAATTATACAGGTGGTTGTTTCAATCAATTTTATTTCAATGTATATACTAATTTATTAGTGCCTACGGTGACTTCAAAAGATATTATTTGTACAACACCTGGCGAAATAACGGTTGGTGGTGTACCAAGTGGTTATGAGTATAGTATTGATAATGTAAATTACCAAGCAAGCAATGTGTTTTCCATCGCCACTCCAAATATTTATACCATTTATATCAGGCAAGTTGGGGTAACACCAAACCCTTGTATTTTCACTGTGCCAGATGTACAAGTAAGACAGCGTGATTTTACTGTGGCATCAGTAATAACGCAGCCGTTTTGTAATGGTGAAAAAGGAAGCGTGAAATTAGCTGCTAGTGATGTGCGTCCGCAATACTTCTATTCTATTTCACAAGGAGGTAATTTGATAAATAGTGTGGGGCCCATTGTGGAAAGTGATTATACTTTTAATAACTTAAATCCAGGATCTTATTCTGTAACTATTTCTACGGAAGATGGTTGTACTTATACAGGCGATATCGAAATTATTGAACCTCCTTTATTAACGGCAACTTCGGCACTTACAAAACCATTGACTTGTACCGAAGGGGAGATAACCGTATATCCTGTAGGAGGAACGCCACCTTACTACTATTTTGTAAATAGTAATACTATTTTTCAGACAGAACCAGAGATTGCTGTTACAACTTCGGGAGTTTATAACATTACGGTGGTAGATTCCAATAACTGTTCAGCAGAAACTTTTATAACGGTTGAAGCCATGCTTCCACCAGGTTTTACAGTCGATAAAACCGATATTTTGTGTGCCAATGCTGGCGATAATGGTACAATAAGTGTAAACGTATCCAATGCCAACGGAAACAGTTTAAGATACAGTATTGATAATGGCGTAACATTTGTTGATGCACCTGTATTTACTGGTTTGGCTGCTGGAAATTATGAGATAGTTGTAGAATATTCCATAGGAGCAGACATTTGTACCACTACGCCACAATCTACAACTATAATAGAAACCCCTGCCATTGATGGTACAGTTACCTTAACAACACCGTATACTTGTACTACTGATGGGGAAATGACGGTTTCAGGTGTTTCTGGAGGAACAGCTCCCTATTCTTATAGTATTGATGGTGTGAATTTTCAAATAGGATTTACATTTTCAGGATTAACAAGTGGTAGTCATACCGTTACCATTAAAGATGCTAATGACTGTACATTTATTTCCGCACCTATTACCATAGATGCACTTAACCCTATAACAGACTTAAGTTTTAACAATTCACCATTGAGTTGTCCTTCAATCACATCTGATGTGACTGTAACGGCAACAGGAGGTGTTGGAACTTTAGAATATCAAATTATAGCACCAGCAGCTTCGGCTACAACTTATCAAACATCTAATGTGTTTTCAGGTTTAGTTCCTGGCACATATACCTTCCAAGTAAAAGATGCTAATGATTGTGTTTATAGTGAATCTTATAGCATTGCGCCATTGGTTCCTATCACTTTAACTTCGGTTTTAACTAAAGATTTAGATTGTACAGGGACACCAGATGCTATTATTACAGGAACGATATCTGGAGGTGTGGCACCATATACTTATGCAGTTTCAATTAATGGAGGCGGATATACTTTCTTAGGAGCTACGGTAACACCATTTACGTATTCAGCTTTAACTGACGGAACTTATCAATTTCAAATAACGGATGCCAATGGATGTACTGCTGAAACAAGTGTACAAACGGTTACTGCCATAATACCAGTAACAGCATCTGCAACAGGAGTCAATCCTACTTGTAATGGTTCTTCAGATGGTTCTATCACATTAACAGCTTTAACAGGTTTAGCACCTTTCACTTATAGTATTGACGGTACTACTTTTGTGCCTTCAAATGTATTTGGAGGTTTGATCGCCGGTACTTATAATTATACTGTGAGGGATAGCAAAAACTGTGAAACAACAGGTACTATTGATTTAATAAATCCGTTGCCTTTAGATGTTTCCATTGTCAGAAATGCCATTCAATGTAATTCAAACGTACCGGGAAGTTTAGATGTTACCATTAACTCGGGGGGCGTGGCGCCTTTTACCTATTCATTATATGATAATACCTATACTCAAATAGGTAGTGACGTGAATACATCATCTACAACCCATACCTTTTCAGGCTTATTGTTTGGAGATTATTACGTGACCATTATTGATTCTAAAGGCTGTGAATTCAGAAGTGCCGATCAGCGTATTGAAACGCCTCCAAATATCCAATTAGATGGCAATGTTTCTACAGGGTCTTGTGCCACAGGTGCTACTGTGGATATTTCTGTTATTACAGGGGCAGGTCCTTTTACGTATTCCATATATGGGCAACCTGCAACTTCATTTGGACCTACACCATTGACTAACTACACTTTTCTAGGACTGGATCATGGTGTAACCTATCAATTTCAAGTGGTTGATGCTGGTGGTTGCTATTCAATTATTGAAGTGACAACACCTACTTTGTCTAATATTGATATTGACCCAATCGCAACAACTAATGTTGATTGTAATGGAGCAGATGATGGTAGTGTAAGTTTTACTATGTTCGGTTATGATACTTCTGTTACTTCATTATATTATGAAGTAAGAGATGCATTGACCAATGTTGCCATTATTCCAGCTCAAAATGGAACAGTTACAGGTTTAACAGGTAGTCCAGTAAATGCTACTATTACTGGTTTAGCTGCTGGTAATTATACTTTATTTGTTAGGGAAGCTGATGGTACTTTATGTACAGTATCCAAAACATTTCAAATTACACAGCCTATTCAGTCTCTTTTTTCGACAGTAACAGGAAATGAAAATGCAAATTGTAATAACGATGCGCAAATTACATTAACCACAACAGGAGGTACAGGTCCATATCAATATGCAGCTGGTGCGCCAGGTTTTACACCTTTAGTAAGTGATTTTGGTACAAGTAATGTTCTTAATTTAGATTTTTCTATTAGAACAAATTGGGACATTGTAATAAGAGATGCCAATGGATGTGAGTTTACGGTTAATGAAACTATTGCCATAGATCCAGAACCAGTAATAACAGCTACCGTAAATAACCAATGTACCGTAATGGAGGGCAATTTTACTATAGATGTAGCTTTATCAAGTGCAGGAATAGCACTATATAGTTTTAGTATTGATGGTGGTGCATTTCAAACCAGAACGGCACCATTTACAATCTCAAACTTGGCTTCAGGAACTCATACTGTTGAAATACATGATGCCAACGGTTGTGGTAATTTGATTTCTGTTGATATAGCTGCACCATTAGAATTGGAGCCAACAGTAACCACATTACCAACTTGTAATAATGATGATGGCGTTATAACAGTAACAGGGTCTGGAGGAACAGGTTCTTATACCTATGCAATAAGCCCGAATTTAGGCACTATAAGTGGAAACGTAATTTCTGATTTACCATCAGGAACTTATGTAGTGACCATAACAGATGCAACAACGCTTTGTACAGAAGAAGCTACCATTGTTTTACAATCGCCTACAGCTCCAGTAGTAACTCTTGGAGCACCAACAGCAGTAACTTGTTTTGTTGATTCAAACGGTACTTTCGAAATTAATGTGAGTGGGTATTCAGGGCCTTATACATATGAAGTATTAAATAGTGCAGGAACATCTATCAATGGTGTTGTGTTAGCTAATACATCAACAAACCCACAAGTAGTAACAGGCATGTCTGCGGGGAATTATACGGTAGTTGTTACAGAAACGGCAAGTCCGTTTTGTGCTGCTTCATCAAATATTGTTACCATTACTTCACCTTTAAATCCATTAACAATAACAGTTTTAGAAACTTCAAATGTTACTTGTGACGACGATAAAGGCACTATTACAGCTACAGCTAATGGAGGTTATGGCTCTTTTGAATATGAATTAACAGGAACAGCAACGGTAGCCTATAGTTCAAACGGCACCTTTACAAATTTATCGGCAGGAAATTACACCGTTAATGTTCGAGATGCTGGTGGATGTATCGATTCAGATGCCATAACACTAAGTATTCCAAATCCAATAACAGCTACGGTAACTGCAAACACCACATTATTGACTTGTTTTGGAGATTCCAACGCCACCATTACTGCAACCGCATTAAGTGGAGGGCAAGGCAGTAATTTTACTTATACGCTTCATAGAACCTTACCAACGGTAAATGCATCAGGACCGCAAACCTCTCCAGTTTTTGGAGGATTGGCAGCAGGCACTTATTATGTTACAATTACGGATGGTTATAATTGCGCATTTACATCCGCTGATATTGTAATTTCAGAACCAACTCAAATAGAAGCTTCTTTAGTCAAAGAAATGTCGCAAACTTGTTTAACAGACGCTTCACTTACTTTAAGTGTGTCAGGAGGAACAGGGTTATATGAATATAGTGATACTGCTTCTTTTACAACTGTATTAGGTTCGTTTGCTTCATCGGTTACATTTTCAGTTTCAAATGGAACATATCAATATTATGTGAGGGATGCCAATGGATGTACTGCAATTGTTTCGAATGAAATAACAATAGACCCGCTACCTGCATTAATGGTTAATTTGGATGCAATAAATGCAACTATTAATTGTACTGGAGATACTACAGGAGCCATTACGGCTAGGGCTACTGGAGGTTTAGGTAATTATATTTATACACTGCAAGATGGCACTGGTACAGATATAGCACCAGCACCAATCCAAAACAGTCCTGGGGTTTTTACAGACCTTCCTGCAGGAACATATCAAGTGGAAGTAGAAAGTGGAGATTGTTTAATCACAAGTTCTCAAATTACAATTACAGAACCTACATTGCCATTTACTGCTAATTTTGTGGCAACCAATGTAACCTGTCCAGGTTCTAACAATGGTATGTTGGAGATAACAGCTTCAGGTGGAACAGGTGTTATAAAATATGCCATTTCTCCACTATTGAACCAGTTTTTTGAAACATCAATTTTTGAAAACTTGTCATCAGGAACGTATCAAGCCATTGCACAAGATGAATTGGGATGTTTTGTTTTATTTGATTTTACCATTGTTGAGCCCATTCCAGTAGACATAACCATTGTGCCTAATTTCATTTTGCCTGAAGTTTGTGACGGTGATTTGAATGGCGAATTTAGTATTGATATTTCTGGTGGTAATATGCCATATAGTGTTGTTTTGGATGATGCTAATGGCACTTATGTAACAGGAACATTGACCCAAACACGTTTTGATTTTACAGGATTATCGGGCGGCGATCACATTGTGTATGTACGAGATGCCTTGGGTTGTGAATCGGAATGGAACATCACATTCCCAGAATCGATATTGATAGATTCTGAAGTGGTTGTGGAATTTGGTTGTACCAACAATCTGTCAACCAATATGGTTACGGTAACGGTTGATGGTGATCAAGTGAATCTTTCGGATTTAGATTATTCATTAGATGGAGGACCATATCAAACCAGCAATATTTTTATAGATGTGCCGCCCGGGTTAAATCATTTTATTGATATAAGACACAGCAATGGTTGTATTAAAAGAACGGAGCTTTTTGATGTGTCACAGTTTGCGCCTTTACAGCTTGCATTGCAAGATGGACAACTGAATGAGATTGTAGCGGCCACTTCGGGAGGTGCGTCACCTTATGAATACACCTTAAACGGACAATCTTTTGGAAACACCAATACCTTTCTTATCTATGAATCTGGCGATTATACTGTAACGGTTACAGATAGCAATGGTTGTACAGCCATCGCTACCAAGTATTTTGAATTCATTGATGTGTGTATTCCCAATTATTTTGTACCTGAAAATGGCGGATGGGGTCCAGGCTGTACTTCGCAGTACAAAGACATGACCTTCGATATTTTTGATAGATATGGTAGAAAAATAGCCACGTTGGGTGTTGATGAAAAATGGGATGGAAAATATCATGGAAAGGAACTTCCAACGGGAGATTACTGGTACGTTGTAAAACTAAATGATAATAGAAACGACCGTGAATTTGTGGGACATTTTACACTGTACAGATAGCAAACATTAGTGGTATAACTATCTAAACTAAGAATTATGCAGATTAAAAAATCAATCATATATCTACTGCTTTTGGTCACGGTAAATAGCTTTGGTCAAGAGCTTAATTTACCAGTATTCACTCAATATTTGGCAGATAATGATTTTGTGGTCTCGCCTACGTATGCAGGTATAGGCGATAATTTAAAAATAAGGGCCAATGGCCTTACACAATGGGTTGGCATAAAAGGGGCGCCTGACAACCAATCCGTTTATGGGGACGCCAGGATTGCAGACCGTACTGGTGTGGGCGTATCTTTTTATAACGATAGAAATGGAAACACCATCCAAACAGGCGCTAAATTTTCTTTTGCACACCATCTTACTTTAGATTATTATTCCAAGCAATACTTATCCTTTGGTATTTCTTATAATCTTAATAATTTTAGAATAGACATCAATAATTTCAATACCACTTATGAAAACCCAACCATAGATCCATACGTTACAGATGATAGGCGGACTACCAATAATAATTTTGATGTAGGCGCTTTGTACCGAAACAAGGGCTTCTTTTTAAGCTTTAATGCCAACAATATTTTAAGCAAAAATTTTGATGAAGCTATTCGGAAGGCAGAACCTAATTTGCTTTTAAATTATCAAATCTATTCTGGTTATACCTTTAGAGGACCTAAAAAAAGTGGATTGGAATTTGAACCATCCATTTATTACCAAATGTTCAGTAGTGACAAACGTTCCAGTACCGACATCAATTTTAAGTTTAGAAAATACAATAGAAACGAAGATTATTTTTGGGCAGGCATATCCTACCGCTATCTAAATGATCAGTTTTTTAAGCCTTTAAATTTAGGGCCGATGGTAGGGTTTCAAAAGTCTATTTTTTATTTTGGATATGCATATCAAGTCACAATGAACGATTTATCAGGTTATAATTCAGGTACGCATGTGGTAACTATCGGGTTGAATTTTCTGCAAGGGATCAGTAATTGCCCGTGTACGCAGAGTGCGGTGCATAAATAACATATCGCTTTTAAGCGTTTTTAAAAACGTGTTAATTCATTTTTATAACATCTATTTGTATTCAATTAGATGTTTTTTTATGGCCTTATATTTGGCATTGTCCGAAAAGAATTGAAAACCTCTAAATAGGGCAGTCTGATGGAAGAGCCATAATTTTCAATAATTTTAGTAGCAAGCCACGTCTACGTGTTTTGAAAAAATCTGTGTATTTTAAAACCGACTTCATCTTTTTTTCGTAAGTAAAAGTGAGATAAGAAATAGGTGGAAAAAACCTATCTTTTTATGACACAGAGTGATATTTTAGCCAAAAATGGAAAACCTTAAAACACATATCATAAAACTTTTTGCTTTGGCCATTGGCATGATTTATTTGCTTATGCCAATACATAAAGAAGTTAAGAGTGTTTTGCACAGTTTATCCCATAGCATTGAAAACTTAAATTTTAGTATACATCACGATCACGCCCATACCCATCAGCATGAAAACTTAAAAAAAGAGTTTAGTGAAGCAACTGTCCTTCATCATAAACATAAAATAATCAATATACTTGATTATCTTACAGAAGCAAGCGATCATCATAAAGAATCTAAAAACTCAAAAATACTTGATGTTGAATTTGATAAACATTTTCATTCGTCAAATTATTCAGCAATAAAATTCCCTTCAAATGGTAATCCGTCTGCAAATGATATTTATAGAGAAAATATAAAAGACGGTTTCTATTTTAAAATCAAAATTCCTCCAAAACACATCTAAAAAAGCGGTTAATTTTAAAAAAATGAAGCAGACCAGTTATAGATAATATAACGGGTTGCAATACTGCATGACTATTCATTTCCTATTTATTAAACCATTAAGCAAACTTTACCTTAGTTAATGCATAGGTAAGTTATGCTCAAAAACCTAAAAAAAAATGAAAAAATATATCATTTTATACGTACTTTTAGCTGCTTTCGGTAGTGTGGAAGCACACGAATTAAGCGGTAAGATTGTAGATGAAAGCAATGTGCCCTTAGACGGTGTTGGCGTTTATAACAAAACGACGGGAACTTATGCTTATACCAATGTTTCTGGTTATTATGAACTGGATGATGTTTCAGTGAACGACATCATCTATTTTTATAGTTTGGGTTACGAAAAGCAAGAACTTGTTATTAATGAAAACCTTTTAAATGGCACGGCAAATATTACTTTAAAAATTGCGGCTGCATCTTTAGATCAAATATTGATTGTTTCCAGAGTGAATCTTTTAAGCCATTTAGTTAATATCGATTTACAAACAACGCCGGTTAAGTCGTCCCAAGAAATCCTTCGGAAAATACCAGGATTGATTATTGGCCAGCATGCCGGTGGCGGAAAAGCAGAACAGATATTTTTGCGGGGTTTTGATATCGATCACGGTACCGATATTGCCATTGATGTGGACGGTATGCCCGTAAATATGGTGTCGCACGCCCATGGTCAAGGCTATGCAGATATGCACTTCATAATTCCTGAAACTATTGATAATATCGATTTTGGAAAAGGATCATATTATGCCGATAAAGGCAATTTCAATACGGCAGGTTATGTAGATATCAATACAAAAAAGACTATTGATAAAAACCTCATTTCTGTTGAAGCGGGACAGTACAATACTTTACGCGCTTTAAGTATGATTAAGGTATTGGATGAAAAAAATAGCAAGGCTTACATAGCTTCAGAAATGGTTATGACCGATGGTGTTTTTGAATCACCACAAAATTTCAACCGCTTTAATGTGATGGGGCGGTATAATTTCAATAATTACAAAGACCAAGAATTCAATATGACGCTTTCACATTTTCAAAGTAAATGGGATGCATCGGGACAAGTACCGGTTCGAGCTATTGAAAGTGGATTGATTGGGCGTTTTGGAGCCATTGATGATACTGAGGGCGGAAACACCAGCCGAAGTAACTTTTGGATGAACCACAAAAAACAGTTGGATGAACATTCTGCAATAAAATCATCGGCATATCTTTCAAAGTACGATTTTGAATTGTTTTCAAATTTCACCTTCTTTTTGGAAGATCCTGTAAACGGCGACCAAATCCATCAACAAGAAAACAGGACGGTTATTGGTGCCAAAACCGCTTATGAGCATTCGTTCCATCTTAAGGATCATGATGCACAGTTAAAATACGAGTTGGGCGTTGGGTTTAGATATGATGATGTGAACGATGTGCAACTATCAAGGACCTTGAACAGACAGACTCTTTTGGAGCGCTTGGCATACGGAAATATAGATGAACTGAATGCGTTTTCATTCGCAAATTTAACCTATAAGAAAAATGATTGGACGTTTAACCCTGGATTGCGTCTGGACTATTTTACTTTTGATTATGAAAATCTATTAACACCAACTTACGACAATAAAAGCGAGAACAAAATACTGTTAAGTCCCAAATTTAATATTATTTATTCGGCATCCCAAAAAGCACAATTATACCTTAAAACAGGTTTAGGGTACCATTCCAATGATACTAGGGTGGTGACCGCAAATAATGGCAAAAAAATATTGCCAATCGCTTTTGGTACAGACTTGGGCGTTGTTTTGAAACCTAAAGACCGATTGGTTATCAATGCTGCTCTGTGGAGCTTGTTTCTGCAACAGGAGTTTGTATATGTAGGCGATGCGGCTATCGTTGAGCCTAGTGGAAAAACACAACGCTACGGTATAGATTTTGGGCTGCGCTACCAATTGACCGATTGGTTGTTTGTAAATGGTGATGTAAACTATTCACATGCTAGAAGTCCCGAAGAAACTAGTGGACAAGATTACGTGCCATTAGCACCAGATTTAACATCTACGGGAGGTATCAGTTTTAGGGATTTAGCTGGTTTTACAGGTGGTATCAATTACCGTTATATTGATGACAGACCAGCAAACGAGGATAATTCCATTGTAGCAAACGGTTATTTTGTAACCGATTTTAATGTGAATTATAACCTTAAAAACTGGACTTTCGGAGTCATAGTTGAAAACCTATTTGATACCGAATGGAACGAAACCCAATTTGCTACCGAAAGCAGATTGTTCAATGAGCCTGTTTCGGTTGAGGAAATCCATTTTACTCCAGGAAGCCCATTCTTTTTGCGAGGAAAAATTTCGGTTAGATTTTAAAGTTTGATATTTGGTTTTTGAGGGTTGATAGAAAATTAATCCTCAAAAATCTTAATCATTTTAAATGATTTGAAAAGATGGAACAGCCCGGGCAAAATAACAAGACCTCCAATAATCAATGAAATGCCCAGTACACTGATTACTTTTTCAGTAGAGGCGGTTTCCAATAGGTTTATTTCGGTGTTGGAAGCTATGATTAAATACGGAAAATGTGTTACCAATGCTGCTATAAAAATTAAAACCACCTGCAAGCCTGCTAAAAATCTGCTTACAACTTTTTGGGCGTTTTTGATGCTTCTCAGCAAAGGTAAAATTAAAATGGCAGATAGTATTATCAAACTAATCGTGAATGGGTTTTCTATAAAATCTGTCACAAAAATAACCTCATAAACAAATCCGTAGCTTAAAACAACAAAGCCAATAGCGATAACGGCTATGGTGGCATTTCGAGATTTTTTTACATAAATATGTCTGTCTGTTCCTTTTGCTTCGCCTATTAATAATATGGATGCTAAAAAAGCGCATAAAGCAGCAAAAAAACAGCCCACTAATATTGAAAATCCATTGAGCCATGGGCTCATAAATAGTTGTTTAAAAGTGAAATCTTCATACTGTTCCGTAATCAGTAACTGGCCAGATAGCATGGCACCTGCGGTCATCCCTAAAAAAATAGGGGTTATTAAACTGGATATTCTAAACATCCAATCGTATAAAATTTGAGACTTGTCTTTATATGCATCATAATGCCTAAAAACAAAGGCAACACCTCTTAGTGTAATTCCTAAAAGTACTAACGTTAAAGGTATGTGCAAATACACAACAAGTACGTTGTAAAAATCAGGAAATCCAACCCATAAAATAACCACCAGTATGATGATCCAAATATGGTTGGCTTCCCAAACGGGGCCCATAACCTCATACACGGTTTTTTTAGTGATTTGTTGGTTCTTTTTTGAAGAAAACAATTCAACAATACCAGCTCCAAAATCAGCACCAGCTAGAACGACATAAAGTAATAGCGACACCATCAAAAAGAATAAGACAACGTATAACATATTAAACTAGTTTTGAATTGTTAAGTGATTTTATTTGACGCATCATAAGCCAACTCACAGCAATGGTAAGTGTCGTGTACAAAGTAACATACATATAAAAGCTGTAAATCATGCCAGGCATAGGGGTAACGGCATCCTTGGTTTTCATAATGTTGTGGATGATCCATGGTTGCCTGCCAACTTCGGTGACGATCCAGCCTGCTTCAAGTGCGATAAAGCCCATAGGAGCAAGCAAAGTAAATAATAACCAAAACCGATGGTGATGCCACCATTGTTTCTTTTTCAAACTGATAAAAAATAGTATGCCAACCAATAAAAGTAAGGTGCCAATGCCTACCATAATTTGAAACGCATAATGCACAATAGCAACATTTGGGCGAACATCTTCAGGGAAATCATTAAGTCCTTTTACTTCTGCATTAAAATCTCCGAAAGCTAAAAATGATAATGCTTTTGGAATTTCAATTTTATAAGAAACGGTCTGTTTTTTATTATCAATAATACCACCAATATATAAAGGAGCACCTTTTGATGTTTCATAATGCGCTTCCATAGCGGCTAATTTCGCAGGTTGTCTTTTAGCGATGTCTTTTGCTGAAATATCGCCACTTATGGGTTGTAAAATTGCTGCAACTGCCCCAAATGTGATGGCTATTTTAAAAGCTTTTTTATGAAGTTCTATTTGACGTTTTTTATAAACTTGAAAAGCATGGATACCTGCTACGGCAAATCCCGTAGCTGCAAATGCGGCGAGCGTCATGTGAAGTGCTTGTGTAAACCACGCAGGGTTAAATAAGGCTTTAACAGGGTCGATATTCAAGAATTTACCATCGATATAATCAAACCCCGAAGGCGCATTCATCCATCCGTTGGCAGAAACTACTAATATGCCAGAAGCCACGCCAGAAACACCTACGATAATACCAGTAAACCAATGGAATTTTTCAGGTAGTTTGTTCCAGCCATATAAATAAAACCCTAAAGCAATGGCTTCAACAAAAAAAGCAGCTCCTTCTAAAGAAAAAGGCATGCCAATGATAGGGCCTGCGTGTTTCATGAATTCTGGCCATAATAAACCCAATTCAAAAGAAAGAGCCGTACCAGAAACAGCACCAGTAACAAAAAATATGGCAACTCCTTTTTGCCATGATTTTGTTAGTTTTAAATAAATAGGGTTTTTTGTGTTAAGCCATTTTTTGTGAGCAACCACCATAAAAAAGGGCATGACCATACCAATACAAGCAAACACAATGTGAAAAATAAGTGTAAATGCCATTTGCAGTCTAGCGGCATCTAAATTATCCATAAAAATAGATTTTTAAGTAGATTACAAAGATACTCTATAAACCGCTTTTTATGGTAATATTTACTACAAATTAGTCCTAAAATAAAAGCTTAATTATATACTATTATTACTCAATAATCTCCACCTCAAACAATTTATCCCAACGTTTCCCAGTTACAAAAATGGTTTTATTATTATTAATTTTTTTACCTCTTTTAATATGGTACATTAAGATTAGGTGTGCCATCATCCTTTCTAGGAAAACCTTGAGAACATTTTTCATAAAGAGTGTTAGAGTCTCTATCTTTAATATTAGTGTAAGTTTCTATAATTCCTCCAATCTCTATCCATTTATTTTTTTGAGTAAAAACACCGCTTTCAGAAAAAATAGTTATTGTTAAATTAAGTGTGTTTGATTCAACTTTGATTTTATGGAATTTATGTGCAACATTAGGTAATATATTCCCTACTTTATATTCTGTAATTGTTGGGTTAACTATTTTATCCCATACATCATTATTGCCTATAGCGTCTTTATGTATTTTCATTAATTCATGGCGTTTTTGATAGTCTGTAATTCTAACACTTGCATTTCTAATAATGTACTGACCTCTATTAATTAATAATAGGTCGTATTCATCATTATTTTTATAGCTAACGAATGACACTTCTGGATAGCTATCTCCACCAGTTTGAATGTTTTGTATTATTTCAGAAAGTTCAATTGATTTTTCTGTAAGCGACAAACCCTTATCGGTTAAGTCAATATTTTTTTCTGCTAACTGTTGAATTTCCCCGCTTATACCTTTCAGATTATTTGTAATATCTAATATTTGTTGACTTAATATTTGATTCGTTTTGGTAGCTTCACTGATTTCCAAATTAAGACTTTCAATCTTTTGTTGTTTTTCATTAGATTGGCTATTGGACTTATAGGTAATATAAAATCCTAATCCTGTACCAAATAAAATAAATATTCCAGCTATTAGAGGCAATATCCAATCCATTTTATTTTTTTTATTCTGATTCAATTTTTTAATCTTGACATTTAATAATAATTTTTATTCTTCCTCAATCTCCACCTCAAACAGTTTATCCCAACGTTTCCCAGTTACAAAAATGGTTTTGGTTTCTGGGTTGTAGGCAATACCATTTAAAACGTCTAGAGTTTCGTGTTGTGTTACCAATTTTTTAAGCGGGGAGAAGTCAATAACACCAATAACGGCTCCGTTTTTTGGATTGATAATAGCAACACCATCTTTTTGGTAACGGTTGGCATAAATTTTACCGTCAATCCATTCCATTTCATTGATACCTATAATTTTTCCTTTATTTGTGTACACTTGAATATTATTTTGTTCAACCAATGTTTCAGGATTTAAGAGCCAGATCTTTTCAGTACCATCGCTCTTATATATCACGCTTTCATCATTGCACAAGCCCCAACCTTCTTTGCTGTTTCCGTACTTAAAACTGTTTAATTTTTCAAAAGTAGTCACATCATAAACAAAGCCTGTGCCTTCTTTCCATGTGAGTTGGTATATTTTGTTTTTCAGTATAGTCAATCCTTCTCCAAAATACTCATCGGCCAAATCAATGTTTTTAATAACCTGTCCAGTTTTATAATCTATTTTTCTAAGTTTTGATTCTTTGTATTGCCCCGTGCTTTCGTAAAGCGTGTCATTATAAAACTCGATGCCCTGTGTGTAAGACGTAATATCGTGCGGATATTCATTAATGACATTATAATTATATATTTTCGGGGTTTCGTCGTTTAAAATAGTAATGGTAGTGGATACTGTTTGTTTTTCATTATTGAAATATACAGTAGCTTCAATAGTTTGCTTACCAAGTTTTACAGCTTTCAATTCTGAAGTTGTATTGATTTTTTTACCATCCAATGTATAGGAAACAGAATCAATCGTGTGTTTTTTTTTGTTTTCCAAGGAAAGCTTTAAGGTCTTATCAATAGAAATATCACCTTTTTCAGCATTGGTTGTTATGCTAAAATCATTTTTTTTCTGGTTGGCATTGGAGCCGCATGAAATTATGGCACAGCTTAAAATTATGATTGTGAGAACTTTGAATATTTTCATGGATGTTTTAAATTTTAAGCAAGATATTTATTTAAAATCAGTTTAAAAAATCATTGCGTAAATTTTAAAAGATTGTATCTTTGCACTTGGCAAGTCCTACACAACCAGCTCCTGTTGAATCCTCCAGGGCGGGAACGCAGCAAAGGTAAATGGTCGTAGCGGTGTGATGTAGGTAGCTTGCCTTTTTTTATTCCCACGAAGGAGGAAATCTCTTCCTTCAAAAGTGTAAATCAATTTTCAAATCTTTTCAATTTTATATCCTTTAAAAAGGATATCATTGTTAATTTTACATTTTAATTTTTCATTCAAAAATCATGCATAAAGTTGTTTTAATAACTGGCGGTTCTTCAGGAATCGGTAAATCCATAGGCGAATTTTTAACCGAAAAAGGGTTTAAGGTTTATGGCACTAGCAGAAATCCCGAAAATTATAAAAACAGCAAATTCCCCATATTGGCGTTGGATGTAAAAGATGTTTCTACTATTGAAAGTACGGTAAAAACAATCATCGAAAAAGAAGATAGATTGGATGTTTTGATAAACAATGCGGGCGCTGGCATCACAGGTCCTATTGAAGAAATTCCAGACGCTGAGATTAAAAATAATTTTGAAACCAATTTTTTCGGACCTATAAATGTGATAAAAGCCGTTTTGCCACAAATGCGCAAACAACAATCGGGATTAATCATTAATGTAACGTCCATTGCGGGCTATATGGGCTTGCCATACCGTGGCATTTATAGTGCGAGTAAAGGTGCATTGGAGCTTGTAACCGAAGCCTTTAGAATGGAGTTAAAAGATTTCAATATACAAATGACCAATGTGGCTCCGGGCGATTTTGCTACCAATATTGCTGCTGGCCGTTATCATGCACCGCTTTTAAACGATTCACCCTATAAAAAGTCTTACGGCGATACTTTAAATTTGATGAATACCCATGTAGATGCGGGAAGTAATCCCGATATGATGGCAGAAGCGGTTTATAAAATAATCCATACAAAAAAAACAAAAGGGCATTATAAAGTGGGGGAGTTCATGCAGAAATTCTCTATTGTTTTAAAACGGATTTTGCCAGATAAGGTCTATGAAAAAATGCTGATGAACCACTATAAGCTTTGAAATTATAAATTCAATATTAACATAAAAACAGAACGATATGAAATTTTTTATAGACACGGCAAATTTAGCCCAAATTAAAGAAGCCCAAGACCTTGGCGTGCTTGATGGCGTTACCACAAATCCCTCTTTAATGGCAAAAGAAGGCATCACAGGGCATGATAACATCATGAAACATTATGTGGCAATTTGTAATATTGTAGAAGGCGATGTAAGTGCGGAGGTTATTTCAACAGATTTTGAAGGTATGATAAGGGAAGGGGAGGCTTTGGCAGAATTGCATGAACAAATTGTAGTGAAATTGCCCATGATTAAAGACGGCGTGAAAGCTTGTAAATATTTTTCTGAAAGAGGTATAAAAACGAATGTAACTTTGGTGTTTTCGGTTGGGCAAGCCTTGTTGGCTGCAAAAGCGGGAGCAACTTATGTGTCGCCATTTATTGGCAGATTGGATGATATTTCAACTGATGGATTGAATTTGATCTCTGATATCAGGCATATTTATGATAATTACGAGTTTGAAACGCAAATTTTAGCAGCATCAGTGCGCCACACCATGCACGTGATTGATTGTGCTAAATTAGGTGCCGATGTTATGACAGGGCCTTTAAGCGCCATTGAAGGCTTGCTAAAGCACCCATTGACAGATAGTGGTTTGGCCAAGTTTTTAGAGGATTATAATAAAGGGAACTAAAATAATTCACTCATTTAAAACAATAAAGCCTAAACTCGAAAAAAGTTCAGGCTTTATTGTTTTAAAGTACAGTCTTGCTTTATTATTGGTTGATCAAACCCAAAAGGTCTTGTTCAAAATCAACAGCAAAAATATTGGCGTTGTTGTTTACAATTTTATTGTTTTTATTGATAACGATCACTTTGGTCATTGGATGAATAGCCAATAGATGCCTGGATGCTTCTGGGTTTTTAAATTGATATTCATTCGTTAATGGATATCGGTTTTTTTCTAAAGTAGTGACCCATTTGCCAGTATTGTGGTCATCAATATTTATAATGATGAAATTCACTTCTGGATATTTTGCCTTTAGTTCTTTTATTTTATTGTGGCTGTTTTTAAAATGATCATAAAAGGAATGCGACCAAAAGCAGATGGCCGTTGGGGCATTGATTAAATCATTACTGTTGAATGCTGAGTTTTTATAGTTTAAAACTTCAATATTGGGAAAATTTTCTCCAGGTTTTAATTTTGTTAAGGATTTTGCGTAATCGCTTACCATGGTTTTTCCTTTAACATCGGTGCTTTTGTTCAAAAAGGATTCTACAATCACATCATTACTGTCTAAATTCTGATTTTTAGCTAAAAACATCATGGTATTGTGGTATAGCAAATCATTTTTTATGGTTTTATTAGTGACCAAACTGTCAATAATATTAAGCCTATCGAGATTATAGCAAATCGAACTTCTTTTTACCTGACATTCTTTAGTATGCTTAAAATGCTGTTTAAGGGCTTGATTGCTAAAGTTAGATCTTAAAAAAGCATTGTAATTAAAATAATCTTTAAGAAAATCATCATTGTAATTAATGTTTGCTCTGTAACTGTAGAAATTTTTGGGCAACGAATTGATGATATTATGTTTACCTTCTCCATAATGGATAAAGGGGTAAATTTCTTTATTGGCATAATATTTATAATCAATATTGGATTGTGCTACTTTGTTAAATAATTCAGACGTTTTATGTTTTTTAATGAAATTTTGAAACTTTTTCGTTTTTATAGATTTAACGGAATCCAATTTATGTTCAAAAGCAGCAGGTTCTAATTGGCTGTATTTAAAAATTTCTGGTTCCTCATTTTCATTTTCTAAAAACTCATTCATCAAATAGTTGTTTTTTTTTGCACCTTCACCAGTATAAACCAACGATTCATCAAATTCCAATGTGTTGATCCTGAAAATAATACTATCGTTAGGTTCTAAAAACACCATTTGTACTTCGCCACCATGTTTAAACGTGTACAGCCCAGATTCTATATGTTTTAATTTATATAAAAATCTATTAGATTTATCAAGCAAAATAGTATCCAAAACTTTTTCAGCCTTTGATATAATAACAAAGTTTGTATTGGGATTTATTATTTCGCCTCCAAAATACGCCACGTTACCATCGTCATTGGTGTCTGTTTTACAACTTACCAGCGAAATAATAGCTATTGAAAGTAACAAGTATGTTTTCATAAATCCCTAATATAAATACTTTCTCAAAAAGTATTATGGTCATACAAAAATATAGCTTGCTATTAAAAGGTGCTGTTAATGCGCTGTTAAATGTTTTAGCAGGTATTTCTATTTAAAATAAGTAGCAGATGTGGCGTCTTAAAGGTCTAATTTTTTTATTTTTGCAAAAAAATAAACTAAAGCTATGTTATCAGTATCAAATCTGTCTGTTCAATTTGGAAAACGTATTCTTTTTGATGAGGTAAATACCACGTTTAATAATGGAAACTGTTATGGTATTATTGGTGCCAATGGTTCAGGGAAATCCACGTTTTTAAAGATTATTTCTGGAAAGATGGACGCTACATCGGGGCAAGTGCATTTAGAGCCAGGAAAGCGTATGTCTGTATTGGAACAAAATCATAATTTATATGATGAGCATACGGTTTTGGAAACCATTTTAATGGGTAACAAACCACTTTTCAAAATTAAATCTGAAATGGATGCGCTTTATGCAGATTATTCTGATGAAAATGCCGATAGAATCGGAGAGCTTCAAGTACAATTTGAAGAAATGAACGGTTGGAATGCCGATAGTGATGCCGCCGCCATGTTATCCAATTTAGGGATTAAAGAAGAATTTCATTACGTGTTGATGAAAGATTTGGACGGTAAGCAAAAAGTACGTGTGCTTTTGGCGCAGGCTTTATTTGGAAATCCAGATTTGTTGATTATGGATGAGCCTACCAACGATTTGGATTATGAAACCATTTCGTGGTTGGAGAATTTCTTGGCGAATTATGAAAACTGTGTCATTGTGGTATCTCACGACCGTCACTTTCTGGATGCTATTTGTACCCATATTTCTGATATCGATTTTGGAAAGATAAACCATTATTCTGGTAACTATACCTTTTGGTATGAGTCTTCGCAATTAGCGGCTAGGCAACATGCACAACAAAATAAGAAAGCTGAAGAAAAGAAAAAAGAATTGGAAGAATTCATACGTCGTTTTTCTGCCAACGTTGCAAAAAGTAAGCAAGCAACCAGTAGAAAAAAGATGATTGAAAAATTAAATATTGCTGATATTAGACGCACTAGCCGAAGATATCCTGCCATTATTTTTGAACGTGACAGAGAAGCTGGCGATCAAATATTGAATGTAGAAGGCTTGGCGGCATCACTTGAAGGCGAAGTGTTGTTTAAGAATATTGATTTGAATCTTGCCAAAGGCGATAAAGTTGTTGTGTTTTCAAGGGATTCCAGAGCTACAACAGCTTTTTATCAAATATTGAACAATAAAGAAAAAGCAGATTCAGGAACGTTTGATTGGGGCGTTACAACCACACAATCGTATTTGCCACTTGATAACAGTGAGTTTTTCAATAATAATTTAACCTTGGTGGATTGGTTGCGCCAATGGGCAACGACTGAAGAAGAACGTGAAGAGGTTTACATCCGTGGCTTTTTAGGAAAAATGATTTTTAGTGGCGAAGAAGCTCTTAAAAAATCAAATGTATTATCGGGAGGCGAAAAAGTACGTTGTATGTTAAGTAGAATGATGATGGTAAGGGCCAATGTTTTGATGCTTGACGAACCTACAAACCATTTGGATCTGGAAAGTATCACGGCATTCAATAATTCATTAAAAAACTTTAAGGGCACTATGCTGTTCACAACCCACGATCACGAATTTGCACAAACCGTGGCCAATAGAGTAGTGGAGCTGACACCAAATGGCGTAATTGATAGATATACCACGTTTGATGAGTATATGCAAGACAAAAAAATCAAGGAGATGCGTGATAAGATGTATGCGGTAACTGCTTAGTTTTTATTCATGTATTTCCGAAGGCGAATTTTCAATAATAGCAAGCGCTTTATCGAGTTCGTCTTTATGTACAAAAACCTGTTGGAAACCAGTAATGATACCACCGCCAAAACCTGCTAACCTAGCAGATTCAGTCTCGTCTTTAATAATAGGGCTTATGTTTATATTTTCTAAATCGTAGATAACGCGTTGGACAACGATTGAGCTTCCTGTGAATATGTTAATATAGTCAGAATCTGTCATAGATATGTTTTTTATGTAATGATTTAAGGCTTAAGATTCAGTTTCAAAACTAATGTTTTTAACTATTTGCAAGGCTTTGTCAAGTTCATCGTTATGTACAAGAACATCTTGCACATCAGGTGTAGAGGCTCCAAAAACAGCAGTAAGTCCAGATTCGGTTTCGTCTTTAATGACTGCGTTAATCCCTATTTTTTCTAAAGCTTCGGCAATGCGTTGTACAATGATATAATTGCCGGTATATATTTTTGTATAGCTTGAATTTGGCATGAATTAAGTTTTATAGTCGTTTTGTATATTTTTAGAATCCAATGTTTTCATTTTAGAGATGATAGTTTTTACAATGCGTTTAGCCTCGTTAAGTTCGTCTTTATGAACAAGTATTTCTTGCTGGCCTTGTACGGAAGAGCCAAAACCCGCTAAACGTACGGATTCAGATTCATCTTTTATAATAGCACAAATATTATCACTTTCAAGTTCTTTAAAAATACGTTGAACTGAAATAAAATTTCCAGTAAACACATTTATGTAATTTGAAGTTGCCATAATCTTAAAGCTTTAAGGGTTCCTTCTTAAAGATACGAAATTTTTTCAATAAAAAAGTCGGCAATTGCCGACTTTGAAAATAATATGTTCTTTTGATTATCTCAGCTCTGCCCCAAGTTCTTTTTCAAAATTGGTTTGTAGCTTGCCCATAATCTTATCTATTTGGATATCGGTAAGCGTTTTGTGTTCGTCTTGCAATGTGAAACTAACGGCATAGCTTTTTTTCCCTTTAGGAAGGTTTTTTCCTTGGTAAACATCAAACAGGTTTACGTTTTTAAGTAATTGTTTTTCGCTTTGCTTTGCTAATTTGTATATAGAATCAAATGAAACGTTTTCATCTAAAAGCAAGGCAAAATCCCGACGTACTTCTGGGTATTTTGAAATGTTTTTGAATGTGATTTTATTGCGTTTCACAATGTCCAAAATAGCATCCCAATTAAAATCGGCAAACAACACATCTTGCGAAATATCAAAATGTTTCAAAATGGATTTTTTTACCAATCCGAAATCAACTAAAACGGTTTTTCCTAAATTCAAACTTAAGCCTTCTGCAATCATATCATTGCTTGTTGGTGTTTCATTAAAACGGGAAATGCCCAAACGTTCCAAAACAGCAACAATACTTCCTTTTAAATAGAAAAAATCACTCTTTTTTCCAGCGGCTGTCCAATTTTCCTGTGATTGGTTTCCTGCTGCAAATACGGCCAAGTGTTTGAATTCTTCTCGTTTATTAGTATTACCATGGTAGGTTTTGCCGAATTCAAATAATTTTATATCGCCTCGTTTTCTGTTAATATTGAAAGACAAAGCTTCCAAACCAGAAAATAGCAAAGACTGCCTTAAAACAGACAAATCATTGCTTAAAGGGTTTAGTATGGTAATGTTGTGTTCAGTTTTTAATTGCTCACTTAAAGCTGCGTAATTTGGTGTGGTAAGTGAATTGGAAAGGATTTCAAAAAAACCTTGAGACGCCAATTGGTTGCCTACAATATTTTGGATTTTATAATCTTCAAACCGTGATGTGGTTGAAATGGATGCGTTTAGTTTTTCAGTAGTTTTGATGTTGTTATAACCGTAAACTCGTAATATTTCTTCAATAATATCTGCCTCTCTTTGCACATCGTTTCTGTAAGCAGGAACGGTTAGGCCCAAGCCGGTTTCGGTAACGTTGTTTACTTTAATATCAAGCGATGATAAAATACTTTTAATGGTTTCTTTTGGAATTTCTTCACCAATTAATTTTTTGGCATTATCAAAACTCAATCGTACTTGAAAATCTTCAATTTTTTTAGGATAAATATCAATAATATCACTTGTGATTTCGCCACCTGCTACTTCTTGAATCAATAAAGCAGCACGTTTTAATGTGTATTCTGTGATGTTTGGGTCGATGCCACGTTCAAATCTAAAAGAGGCATCCGTATTCAAACCATGACGTTTTGCGGATTTTCGTATGCTAACAGGATTAAAATAAGCACTTTCCAAGAAAATACTGGATGTAGTTTCTGAAACGCCTGAATGAATCCCACCAAAAACGCCAGCGATACACATGGGTTTTTCGGCATCACAAATCATTAAATCATCTTCGTGCAATTCACGTTCAATACCATCTAAAGTGATGAATTTTGTCCCTGTTTTAAGTGTTTTTACTTCAATTTTATTGCCAGATATTTTGGTAGCATCAAACGCATGCAGCGGTTGCCCCATTTCGTGCAGTACATAATTGGTCGCGTCTACAATATTGTTTACGGGTTTTAATCCAATGGCTTTTAAGCGGTGTTGCAACCAAGTAGGAGATTCTTTTACTTTGATATTTGAAATGGTAAGCCCGCAATAGCGAGGTGCTAAGGTTTTATCAAAAACTTCCACATCCATTTTAAGTGTTCTGTTATCAATACGAAACGCACTTACGGAAGGTGTGATGAGTTCTAAATTAATATCTTTTTGAATAAGACCGGCTTTCAAATCGCGAGCCGTGCCCCAATGGCTCATGGCATCTGCTCTGTTTGGGGTCAATCCAATTTCAAAAACTTGGTCGTTCTCAACATCAAAAATGCTGGAGACAGGTGTGCCAACTTTAGAATTTTCATCTAAAATCAAAATGCCATCATGTGATTTCCCTAAGCCCAATTCGTCTTCGGCACAAATCATTCCATAGCTTTCTTCACCTCTGATTCTTCCTTTTTTTATCGTCCACGCTTCGCTTTCTTCTGTATATAAAGTAGTGCCAATGGTTGCTACGGGCACTTTTTGTCCAGCGGCAACGTTGGGTGCGCCACAAACTATTTGTAAAGGCGCATCCGCTCCAATATTTACGGTGGTCACTTTTAATTTATCGGCATTGGGGTGTGGTGTACAGGTTAAAACCTCGCCTACAACAACGCCTTCCAGTCCACCTTTAACCGATTGGTAAAGGTCTATGCCTTCTACTTCAAGCCCTAAATCTGTTAGTAGTTCGCTGGTTTGCTCTGGTGTCCAATCTGTTTTAATGAACTGTTTTAACCAATTGTATGAAATCTTCATTTATAATGTCCTAAATTTTCTGAGGGCAAAGATAAAATATTGAAATGTAGCATTCAAACAAAGCGAGACGATTTGTGCTATTATTTGCTTTTCATGTTTTAAGATGATTTATTTTGAGTTATTGAATACTTCCCAAGTGTCTATAACTGCACCCAAATCATTTTGTTGTGTCATCCATTTGTCCAATTCCTTGGAGAGCTTAGATTTTATTTCTAAATAGTTTGTGTTTTTAGCCAAATTATTCAGTTCATATTCATCTTCGGCCGTATTGTAAAATTCTTCCTCAGGCCTGTTCATATAGCGGTTTATCAGGCTAAATGTTTTTTGGTTATTTCCAGATTCAAAAATCCAAGATGGCCAATATTGGTTTTCGGGCATGGCACCCATTAAATGTTTTTCTATATAAAACGTTTCGTTTTTCAAGTTTCTTATATAACGGTGTTTGCCATCAGTAATGGATCTTATTGGGTATTCAGGGCCTTCAGGAATGTTGTTGTGCATGGCATAAGCAAAATCTCTATGGGTAGTTTTTTCTCCTGTTAATACTTTTAGAAAACTTTTGCCATCAAATTCGCCATCATCAAACGTTCCGTTGGCGGCATCCACTAAAGTTGGCAGCACATCTGCATATTGAATAAGGGCATCTGTTCTTATGCCCGATTTTACGTTATTTGGCCAACGCACCATAAACCCGGTATGTAAGCCCATATCCCAGTTAGTCCATTTGTTGAAAGGAAACTGGGATCCTTGTTCGCTAGTGAAAATAACTATGGTGTTTTTTAACTTTCCAGATTTTTCCAACATATCCAATGTTTTTCCAACTTGAATATCTAAAACCTCTATTTCAGCTAGATATTTAGCATAGCAAAGTCTGGTGTCTGGAGTATCTGCCATGTATGGAGGTAGTATAAGTTTGTCCAGATCAAAATGTTTGTAATCGCCAACCGTCCATGGTTCATGGGGCACCACTAACGTAGCCAATAAGCAAAAAGGACCGGGATCTTTGGTAACAAAATCTAGCATCCCAGCACTATCGTAATTTGCTGTTAATGAAACGCAGTTTCTTTCAATGCCCTCAACTTTTTCAAAAGCAAAAACATCTTCAGGGCCTACATGTATTTTTCCTGCAATTCCTGTTCTGTACCCTAATTTACCAAGCTGTTGAACCACACTTTTTGTTCCAGGTTTTGCTTTACTGTGATTGAAAGCAACACCACTACGCATGGGGTATAAACCGGTAAAAAGTTCGGATCTGCTGGGCGTACACATGGACATGGATACATAAGCTTTGTCAAAAACCATGGACTGGGAAGCTAGTTTATCAATATTGGGTGTTTTTACGTTTTTTCCGCCATAGATGGGTAAGTCTTTAAAAGTGCAATCATCTGCCATGATTATCAAAACATTGGGAGGATTTGCTTTTACTTCATCAGTTTTCTTTTCCTCTGAAAAAGATTTCCATGAGTTTAGCATTAGTAATAAAATAAATGCCAATACTATTTTTGTAATAAATACTGTTTTTTTCATTGTTTTGGTTTTATAAATATTGCTGTTTTATTGTTTCTATCTTGTAATACATTTGTTAATCTTGATTTTAAATGCTTTTAATAATTTTATTTCAGTTTATGATCTAAATAAAAAGGGCTTGATTTTAGGCAAGCCCAATTTACAAACTAACTAACTAAAAACAAACCATAATATTAATGCATTACAATTATTAGGTTTCTTCTTCTAAACAACTTTAGTTCAATTCATAAAGGAATTAAAAAACGAAACCTAGAGACAATGTGAAACTTTGGGATTTTATATCTCCGTTTTCAAAAACGTCTGATAAGCCATAACCATATCTTAAATCTAGGAAGTATAAGTCCTTTATGGTAGCTCGTGCACCTAAGACGCAATCCCAAGCTGTACTATTAACCTTTTGCTCTGGGGAAAAAGCTCCTGAAGCGTTTTCAAAAATCTCACCTTCCAAATCTTTTGAAACATTTACGTTTAAAGCAGGACCAACAAAGAAGGACGGTTTAATTTTATCTGCCCAAGTTATTTCTGGGTTGATTTTAAACAGAACAGGAATTTGAATGTAGGAAATGCTAACCTTTGAAAAAGGAAAGCTATTTACTTCTGCTTTACTTGCTCCTTCAAAAACTAAGTTGATTTCTGGCTGAATAGAAAAATGTGAAGAAAATGAATAATCAACATAATAACCTCCGTTAAAAGATAAGAGTTCTTGATTGTTTTCTACATTATCGCCATGTAAATTAACTAAAGACAAACCAGCCCGTATTCCGTTTTTGAAAGCTGATTGCGCATTGGAATTCTCAACATTTACCAAAAAGCCGAGAATTAATATAATAAATGTATATTTTTTCATCATTTTATTTTTTTAACTAATACCCTGTGTTTTGTACATAATTGGGGTTTATTTCCATTTCTTTTTGAGGTATTGGCCACAGATAATCTCTTGGCGCGCTAAATGCTCTTTGATAATCTGTCATATAGTAAGTCTGCAAATCATCATTATTATCTGTATAGGTCAATCCTGGAATTTTTCCATTCATTACGTCTGGAGCTATTTGCCATCTTTTTATATCAAAAAGCCTAAGTCCCTCAAAAGCAAGTTCTACTAATCTTTCATGACGCACAATCTCTCTTAATTCCTGTTGAGATAAACCAGTGCCTATTTGTGGCATATTTACGTCATTTCTTTCTCTAATGTCATTTATTGCATCATATACAGATTGGTCTATTTCATTCAATTCTATTTTTGATTCTGCATACATTAAAAGCACATCAGCATATCTTATAAGAATAATATTAATCCCATTATTTTGGGTATCTGATAAATCTTGTTGATTAACGTATTTCTTGATATTGAAACCAGTTCCAGTAGTTTGAAAACCTAAGTTTATATCGTCCCGTCCGCCAAAATTAGGTCGTGGATCATATATAGTGCCATCAGGTAACAAATCGCCATGAACGAATACAGAATAACTTAAACGTGGGTCTCTATCATTATATGGGTTTGAAGGGTCGAAAGTACTAGTTGGATCATCAATAGCAAGGCCATTATCCATTTCATAGGCGTCTATCATATTACCACTAGGGTAGAAGTCGCTAGTAGAACTGTTTTGGGAGAAAGGAGCTAACACATGAAACACATTATTGCTATAAGTGTCTTTAATGAACTGTTTGTCCAAAATAACCTCAGTATTGTTTTCTGCTTGATAGCTGAACAGGGTTTCATAATTAGGGTATAGCTCATAATTTTCAGTATCAATAATAGTTTTAGCAGCATTTTTCGCTTCTAAATATCTGCCAGCCCATAACATAGCCCTCGTTTTCATGGCCAAGGCTGCTCCTTGGGTTATCCGTCCTTTGTTTGTGTTATTGTAGCTAACGAGCAAATCACCAGATATGGTTTGGAATTCATCTTCTACAAAATCCCAAATGTCTTCTTTATTTGTTCTAGGAAGGTTTCTGGCTTCTTCAATCCCTAATGGTTCTGTAATTAATGGAACATCTCCAAAAAACATGACCAAATACGTATATATATAAGAACGAATAAAACGGGCTTCTCCTTTAAATTGAGCCAATAGTAGAGGGTCTATGGATTCAACCTTATCAATATTGGCAAGTACATCATTTACGGCCCGAATGCCTTTGTAACTATCATCCCATATTCTTTCACCATAAGGATTGTCTGATTGTTGATCACCTCGTGCATACATGATTTCTGTTAATCCATGTGAAGAGATGTCTGCGGCAGAGATGTCAGACATGGCATCCCATTGAAAAATCTCTAAATCATATAAGTAGTTATATAGATTATTAGTGGCAACTTCTGCATCTTGCTTGGTTTTCCAGAATGTACTGTTAGATATATTTCCTTTTGGGATGGTTTCTAAAAAATCTTTATCACAGCTTGTAGAAAATATAAGCAGTACACTAAAACAACTGATTTTTATAAATTTATTGTAATTCATGATTTCTTCTAATTTGATTATAAACTTAAATTTACTCCAACTACATACTGGCTAGTTTGGTAATAATAACCCAAACGACCTGTTCTGAATTCAGGGTCTAATCCCCAGTCTTTGGCCTTTGAAAAATCAAATACATTACTTCCGCTTATATAAAATCTCAAATTGTTTATACCCATTTTTTCCAAAATAGCAGGTGGAAGGGTGTATCCAAGCTGAATATTTTTAAGTCTTATGTAAGAAGCGTCAATAACAAACCTAGAAGAAAGCACTTCTGGTGTATTGTTTTTTCTAGATCTTTTCTGTGGTCTAGGAAAAAAAGCATCAGGATTTTCAGGTGTATAATAGTCCTCAACAATATCTAATGTATAACCTAGCCAGTTTCCAGCTTCTATTGATGCGCCAACAGGAACACGGTCTTGCTGCCCTACACCTTGAAGGAAAAAGCTAAAATCAAAATTTTTGTACTGTAAATTTACATCTAGACCATAAGAATAATGAGGGTCTTCAGATCCAATGATCGTTTTGTCATCTGGAGTGATTTCTCCATCATTATTTAAGTCTTCATATTTCATGTCACCAGGAAATGTGTCACTTCTTGGGGCATAGGTAGGGTAATTATCTATTTCTTCTTCAGTTTGAAACAAGCCAAGAGATTTATAGCCCCATATAGAATTTAATGAGTACCCTTCTTTAATTACGGAAGCCTCATTTCTTGCTCCAATATATGGGCCAGTACCAGCTAAATTAACAACCTTATTACGGAAATCGGACAAATTTGCCCTAACGGTATAATTGAAGTCATCGTTAACATATTTTCTATGGGTAATAGCTAAATCCCAACCTTTATTATCAACGCGTCCGGCATTTTGGGGAGGTCCCTCAAACCCAACGGTAGCAGATATGGGTAGCGCCAATAAAATATCTTCTGTTCTTTTGTTCCATACATCAAACGAAACACTCAGTATTCCTTTCCATAGTTCTGCATCAATTCCAAAATCAGTTTGATAGGTTTTTTCCCAAGTCAAATCTGAATTGACCAATCCAGTAGCTGAAGCGGTAGTTACCAGATTACCTCCAAAAGTATAATTTGAACCGATATTTAAACCAGGAAAAAAGGTGTAAAGCGCAACAGAATTATTTCCAGCGATGCCCCAAGATCCGCGTATTTTTAAATCACTTACTACGGATTTTATAGGCTCCCAGAATTTTTCGTTACCCAGGCCCCATGCACCAGAAAAAGAAGGGAAAATTCCATATTGGTTACTTGAACCAAAAAATTTAGAAGACCCATCATATCTTATGTTTGCTTCTAGCATATATCGGTCATCATAAGAATAGTGGATTCTTCCAAAAGCAGAACGTAATCTTTCTTCGGTAGCATTTCCAGAATTGCTAAAATTATTAAGAGACCCTGCGCTTATTACATCAAGATCATTACTGTAGAATTCCTGTCTGTAAGCGGATAGGTTGTTAGTGTCCGTCCATATTTGTTCATATCCAGCCAGAATATTAAAACTGTTTTTGTCAATGGTCTTGCTATAGTTTAGTAAATGCCTTAGTGTTAATTGTTGATAGTCGTTGCGACTGTCCTGCAAAGAATTGATAGGGCTATTTAGGCGCACTTGATTTGTATTGGTCATGGTTTCAGCATCATATCCATAAATGGTATATTTGTTTTTAAACCGTTTTCTTTGGGTTAAATCATTTGTTGAACCAAACTGTATGGAATAGTTAAGGTCTTTTGTTATATCAAACTCAGCTTTAAAATTTCCTATAAAATAGTTAGAAATAGACTTGTCTGAACCATGCAATGTGGACATAAGCAATGGGTTGTTATTAGTGCTGTTCATTCCAAAAGAGCCATTAGGATATTGTGGAACACCCCACTGCGAACCATGCCAAATTCTGAAAATTACATTTTCTGCATCAAAAGGTTTTTGTATGTTCTTTCTTCTGAAGGTTAAACTGGATTGTAATCTAGCCCAATCTGTAATATCGTAGGTGTTATCTAAACGCACTTCCAATCGGTTGAGGTTGTATGTTGGTAAGATGCCATCTTGGTTGAGCAACTGCACGGCTAACCTTGATTTTATTTTTTCTGATCCACCAGCAATTGCAAGTTGATGATTTTGAATAGGGCCATCTTGTAAAACAGCATCAAAATAGGAGTTAGGCAGCGGGTAATCAAGTAAATTTCCTTGATTTACGTTCAGTACATAGTTTTCAATTTCTGCTTCTGTATATAGTGCCTGTCCACCTGCGTTGATTTCAGCAATATTTTGTTGTCTCATATAAGCTTCAACTCCTAAATGTTTTGGAACAACCGTTGGTGTTTCAAAACCATAAGAACCATTATAAGAAACAGTTAATTTAGAGGCTTGTGGTGTTTTGGAAGTAACCAATATAACACCATTTGCGGCACGAGAACCGTATATGGCTGTTGCGGAAGCATCTTTTAAAACAGATATAGATGCTATATTGTCTGTGTTTAAATCAGATAATCTTTGTTCAATGCCATCAATCAACACCAAAGGTTCGGTTTCTCCAATAGAGGTGTTTCCCCTTATTTTCATGGCTATATTATTCTCTCCAGGGCCACCTCCAGAATCTACAATACTTAATCCAGGAGAAACACCTTGCATCATTTGCCTGATGTCTGTCATGGGTTTGCCAGCAAGTTCTTCAGAGTCTATTTCAGAAATTGCGCTGGTAACACTTCTTTTTTTCTGGGTGCCATACCCTACAACTACAATTTCGTCTAGGCTAGCAGCATCTTCTTTCAGAATGATGTTAAGAGTAGTTTTGTTATTAACTTTCAATTCTTGGGTAACAAAGCCAATAAAAGATATAACAAGAATGGCATCTGTGTTTTTTACAGTCAATGAATAATTGCCGTCAAAATCAGATTGTGTACCATTGGATGTTCCTTTTTCCAAGATATTAGCTCCAGGTAAAGCCATGCCGCTTTCGTCAGTAATGTTTCCTTGTATTTGGATGCCTTGAATTATTGTGGTGTCTGGAAGTGGCGATATATTTTCAGGTACTTCTTTTTTGATTCTAATTATAAAATCGTCTGACAATTCAAACTTCAAATTGTTTCCCGAAAAGCTTTGTTTCAAAAGTTTGGAAACTTTTATAACGCCTTTTTTTAATTGTACTTTTGGTGCATTTAAGAATAAGTCTTGCGGGTACAGAAAACGATATTTCGTTTGTTCTTGAATGATGTTGAATACTTCGTCAACAACAACTTCCTTGTCTGAGTCAATTGTTACTTGTTCTTGTGAAAACAAGCTCTCTGTTGGGATGGCAAAGACGGTTGTGCATAATAAGAATATAAACGTTCTCATAATTTCAAATAATATTCGCTTTCGCACGAGGGAGCGAACCTTAATAAATTTAATTTCCATAAATTTGCATTGTTTAATTAGACATTGGTTTAGTTAATACACTCTTGAGGGACGAAGTTGAAGCACCGCTAAATGTTTGACTTCGTTCCCTTTTTTTATTTTAAAATGACCTTTTTGTTTTTTATCTCATAATCTTTAATAACTCCAAAGTTTTTAATGGTTTTTAATATATCTTCAATGTTTTGGTCTTTGCTCAAAACCCCATTAAAACCTTGGTTTTTTATTTCAGGTTTAACAAATTCAAATTCTATATCATACCAGCGGGATAGTACTTGCATGATTTCTATAAGAGGTTTTTTTCGAAAACTAAATACACCTTCTCTCCATGAAATTTCATTATAAACATTAACATTGGCAATAGCCATGGTATTGTCATTGAGGTTGAGGTTTGCCTGTTGGCTAGGTTTTAATGTTTGGTTTGTGGTTGATGAACTCACAGAAACCTTTCCTTCAACTAAGGTTGTGTAAATGTTTGATTCACCTTTGTAGGCTTTTATATTGAATTCTGTACCAAACACTTCAATTTCCTGAGATTGGTTGATGACTTTGAATTTAGCGCCTTTGTGCTCTGTGCTGGGGGATACATCAAAATAAGCCTCTCCATATAGTAATTCAACAATACGGGTTTCTCCACTTATAAAACTTTCAGGATATTTTAATTGGGATTCAGAATTTAACCATATCTGGGTGCCATCAGATAATGTTATCTGGAATTGACCTCCTCTAGGAATGGTCAGATAATTATATGCAATTTCTGTTGTTTTTTGCTTTTCTGCTTCATAAATAATTTTTTCACCATTACTGTTAGCATTTTTTGTTTGGAAAGAATTCCCTTTTTCTAATGTTATTTGAGAGCCATCGCCTAAAGTAAGCGTGGCCTTGTCTGTGCCTGCTTTAATAATGTTTGTGGTTATGGGCTTTGTTAATGGTTCTTTATTATTTTTATTGAAGATAAAGCCTATGGATATTAAAAGTGCAACAGATGCAGCAACAGCATATTTCCATATATGCGATGTTTGTTTTGATGTTCTTTTGGGGTCTTTTTGAACGCTATTGATGATGTCATCATGGATGCGATTAGCATCTGCCTCAGCTAGTACTGGCTTTTCTTCCAAAAGAATTAGTACATCCTCTACCGTAGGTAGTTGATTTGATTTGGTTATATTTTGAAAATAGCTAACAACTTCTTCAACCTCCCCACTAGAACATTGGTTGAGAATGAATTTTTTTAATAGACCTTGAATGTGATTTTCTAACTGCATATTATGCTTCGTGTATATATAATACAGATGAAGTTAGAGAAAGTACTATTCTATGTTGATTTTTTTTAAACGGACTTAATAAAAATGAATTTTTACTTTTAAAAGTTCATTGGTCTTTGAATGCTATCTAAAACAAAATATTATTCCAGCCAGCGAGATGAAAGGAGTGTGATAAGAAGGGCAACATCTCCATGCGTATGCAGGTAATCTCTTATAGATGCCAAGGCTTTGCTCATTTGGCCCTTTACGGTGCTTATTGAAATATTCAACTCTTTACTTATTTCTTCATAGCTTTTGTCCTCATTACGCGACATGTTGAAAATTATTTTGCGCTTGGCAGGTAATTGTTCAATGGCCTTCGTTTTAATAATTTCGTAATCGGCTTCTGCTATTTTATCTTCAATGGGGCTATAGTGTTTTTGACTTATGTAAAAGACGTTTTCTCTAAGTTTTCTGTTTGTAGCCAATTTGCTAATAAGGTTGAATGTGAGATTGCGTGTTATTGTAAACACATAGCTTTTAAAAGATAAATCAGGATTAAGCCTGTTTTTATGCTGCCAAATCTGTAAGAATACATCTTGAACAATTTCTTCTGCAAGTACTTTGGTTTTAAGCATGCTTATACTGTATGCATACACATCATCACGATATCTATCAAAAAGCACGCGAAAGGCTTTGTTGCTGCCTATCATGAGTTCTTTAACTAATAGTTTTTCGTTGGATGTTTGTATTTTACACATTGGCAATATTGAGGGTCAAATTTGTTAAATTCAAAAACAAACGCAATAGATTATCCGAATATGATAATAATTAGAACTCAATATTAAACATTTTTTTTTAAATAAAAATGATTTAGCAATAACTACTAAGTTGAATTTCAAAAAAACTTTTTGTTTTTAACTTTTAAGCCACTGAAGTAAATGTGATTATTAAAGCGAAGGGTAACAATTTATAAGATGATTTGATATCATGTTGAATAACAAATACAAATCTTAAAAATTTATACATTATGAAAACAATATTAAGTATTGCATTATTTATGATGACGACCATCATTTTTGCACAGGAAGAAAAGAATTCAGAAACAAGCGAACAATCTCAACCGGTATCTAGCGAACAAAACGATACCTTAAAAGATAACAAAGATAAAACCGCCCGAACTGGATATGTGAAATTTGGAGATATTAAAGGGGAGTCAGAACCTAAAGCGACTACTAGAAAGCGCGTTGTAGTATTGAAAAGTAATAAGCAAGGAGATCCAAATAAGGAATAAAAATGCTATTAATCATGTTTTTTTTTGCTGATGCTCAATCATAATATTTTATGGTTGGGCATTTTTTATCCATGAATAGTTTCAGACTTACCATAATTTTGAATCACTTCAGCTTCAAAATCAATGAGTTCCTGCCAGCGTTTATCAACATCAATAGCTTTGCCGTATTTACGGGCATAACTAATGAATAAAGTATAATGGCCTGCTTCGCTAATCATTAAATCATGATAGAATTTCGAAAGTTCCGGGTCTTTTATTTCTTTTGATAATAGTTTGAAACGCTCGCAACTCCGGGCTTCAATCATGGCAGAAAATAATAGCCTGTCCACCATACTTTGTTCTCTGCTGCCGCCTTTGTTCATGAATTTGTAAAGCTCGTTTACATAACTGTCTTTGCGTTCCCTTCCTAATGTGTAGCCGCGTTTTTTAATGATATCATGCACCATTTGAAAATGTTCCAGTTCTTCTTTTGCCAAAGCCAGTAAATCGGTCACTAAATCTTCATGTTCCGAATTTAGCGTAATGATGGTTATGGCATTGGTGGCTGCTTTTTGTTCGCACCAAGCATGGTCGGTCAGTATTTCTTCAATATTAGATTCTACAATGTTTACCCAACGTGGGTCGGTTGCTAATTTTAAACCAAGCATATCATTAATTTTATGTAAAAGTAGTTATAAGTTCTTGTAATTGAAGGCTAGCTAATATAATTCCAGATATTTTTATACTTACTAAGTTGCTTGTAGGTATTCATAATCACTTGGTTTTCTGGGTTTGAAAGATTGGAATCTGACTTTAAAATGGTTTTAGCATGATATCTGGCAAGTTGTAAAATATCATGATCCTTAATAATATCGGCAATTTTAAGGTTTAAAACGCCACTTTGTTGTGTGCCCATGATATCGCCAGGGCCACGCAAACGTAAATCAACTTCAGCAATTTCAAAACCGTCGCTAGTTTTTACCAGGGTTTCTAATCTTGTTTTGCTATCGTTGCTCAGTTTGTGGCCAGTCATTAAAATACAATAGCTTTGTTCTGCACCTCTGCCTACACGTCCACGGAGTTGATGTAATTGCGACAAACCAAACCTTTCGGCACTTTCAATAATCATTACGGAGGCATTTGGAACATTAACCCCAACTTCAATAACCGTAGTGGCGACCATAATTTGTGTTTCGCCCTTAATAAAGCGTTGCATTTCAAAATCTTTATCGGCAGCTTTCATTTTTCCGTGTACTATCGAGATTTGATAATCGGGCATTGGGAAATCTCTGGAAATACTTTCGTATCCATCCATTAAATCTTTATAATCCATATTTTCGCTTTCTTGAATCAAAGGGTAGACAATGTAAATTTGTCGGCCCTTAGCAATTTCATCACGAATAAATTTGAATACATTCAATCGGTTTTTATCATACCGATGCACCGTTTTTATGGACTGTCTGCCTGGTGGTAATTCATCAATTATTGAGATGTCCAAATCACCATAAACGGACATAGCTAAGGTACGGGGAATTGGTGTTGCAGTCATTATTAATATATGTGGGGGAGATGTATTCTTATGCCACAATTTACTTCTTTGTGCGACCCCAAATCGATGCTGTTCATCAATAACGGCGAGCCCTAAATTTTTGAATTCCACCTTGTCTTCAAGTAGGGCATGGGTGCCAACCAAAACCTGTAAATCGCCATTTTTAAGTGATTCGTGAATTTTTCGTCTTTTTGAAGTTTTAGTTGAGCCGGTAAGTATTTGTATTCTGATTCTTAATTTGTTACAAAGTTCAGATAATCCGTTATAGTGTTGGACTGACAAAATTTCAGTCGGAGCCATTAGGCATGCTTGAAAACCGTTGTCAAGTGCTATTAACATTGACATGAAGGCTACTATGGTTTTTCCAGAACCCACATCGCCTTGTAAAAGTCGATTCATTTGCGCATTGCTACCTAAATCGGCACGGATTTCTTTTAAAACACGTTTCTGCGCATTGGTTAATTCGAAGGGTAAATGGTCTTTGAAAAAGGTGTTGAAATAGGTGTCTACTTTTTCAAAAGTGAAGCCTTTAATTTTTGATTTATGGATTAAATTTTTGATGATTAATTGCAATTGAATATAAAATAATTCTTCAAATTTTAATCGAAATTGAGCCTTGGAAAGCAACTCTTGATTCTTTGGGAAATGGATATTAAAAAGTGCTTCACTTTTGCCAATTAATTTTAATTCTGAACACAAATTTTCCGATAGAGTTTCACTAAATTTTCCATTGGTTTCAATGAATAATTGTTGCATGATTTTACTAATCGTTCTGTTTGAAATTCCTTTATTCGATAATTTTTCAGTTGAAGGATACACAGGTTGCATGGCAGAACGAAGATTTTTTTCATGATCTTCTTGTAATTCCATTTCTGGATGTGCCATATTGAATTTTCCATTAAACCAATTGGGTTTTCCTAATGCCACATAAGGTTTGTTGAGTTTTAGGTTCTCCCGAATCCATTTTTGTCCCCGAAACCAAACCAATTCCATAGCGCCTGTTTCATCAACAAAAGTGGCAACCAAGCGTTTCCCTCGTTTTTGTGCGACCTCTTTAAAGTCTATTATTTTTCCAATAACCTGTACATCGGCATTGTTTCGTTGCAATTGGTTGATTTTATAATAATGCGTTCTGTCAATATATCTGTTTGGAAATAAGTTGATTAAATCCTGATAGGTGTGAATGCCCAATTCCGAACGCAGCAAATCCGCACGAGAAGAGCCTACGCCTTTTAAATAATCTATCGGGGTTTGAAGGTTAACGGACATAAAAGCGAATTTAATTAATTCTCACGAAAGTGAAAATCTCATTGTGTTATTACTTTTTAAAAATGTATTTTGGTATCATCGTTGTTATAACATATCTATGAAATATTTTTTGATTTTTTTTCTTTTCTCTTTTTTTTCTTTTTCGCAACAAGCTGAATATGTTGATTTTGAAACAGCTAAAGCGGAAATTTCTTTTGGAGATTTAACTAAAAAAGAAGTTTTAGGAACTGCTTTGTATGAATTTGAAATATTAAAAGATGTAGATTCCATTTTTTTAGATGCTGGTAATTTTAAAAACATCAACTATGTTTTGGATAACAAGATTTCTGATAGTTTATATAATGGAAAACAACTGATTGTAAAACATACATTTAAAGCCAATACATCGCATACACTGCATGTTACTTGGAAAACTACCCCAAAAAAGGCTATGTATTTTATAGATTGGAATTACGAAGAAGGGAATAAACAAGTATGGACACAAGGTCAAGGGAAATATACTAGTAATTGGTTGCCAAGCATCGATGATATGAATGATAAAATTGAATTTGATTTATCCATCACTTTTGATAAAGGTTACGAAGTCATTGCCAACGGGAAATTAACAAATAAACAAATAAACGATTCTACCGCTACTTGGCATTATGATATGGAACAGCCTATGTCTAGCTATTTAGTGGCTTTGGCTATTGGTAAATACAATAAAAAAGTAGAGATTTCCAAAAGTGGCATTCCTTTGGAAATGTATTATCCTGAAGATTCTGTAAAGTTTGAACCGACATACCGCTATACCAAACAAATGTTTGATTTCCTTGAGGAAGAAATAGGGATGCCGTATCCGTGGCAAAATTATAAACAAGTACCTGTAAAAGATTTTCTGTATGCAGGCATGGAAAATACTAGTGCCACTATTTTTTCAGATACTTTTGTGGTAGATTCCATTGCGTTTGTAGATAAAAATTATGTAAATGTAAATGCGCATGAACTGGCGCATCAATGGTTTGGAAATTTAATTACCGAAACGTCTGGTACGCACCATTGGTTGCAAGAAGGTTTTGCAACGTATTATGCGCTATTGGCAGAATGTCATGTGTTTGGAGAGGATTATTACTATTGGCGTTTATACGAATACGCCCAAGAGTTGTTGGAGCAAGATAAAGCGGGACAAAGCACTTCGCTTTTAGACCCAAAATCCAGTAGCACGACGTTTTATAAAAAAGGTGCTTGGGTGTTGCATTTGCTTAGAGAAAAAGTGGGGGATACTGCTTTTAAGTTAGCTGTTGAAAATTATTTGGAAAAACATCAATTTAAAAATGTGGAAACGGAGGATTTTATAAGTGAAGTAGAAAAGGCTAGTGGACAGAATTTGGATGAATTTGTGAAAATTTGGTTGGAAACTGAAGCTTTTGATTATGAATTGGTTTTAGAAAACTTAAAAAAATCAAATCTTATAAAAGATTATTTAATGGTGGATTGTGAACTGTACACATCAAAATGTCAAGGTTATTTGTCGTCTAATCTTTCAGATGAAGCAAAATCAAAAGTGATTTTTCAAATTTTCAATCATATAAAAAAAGAAGATTTCAAAAACAGTATAAAAGTACGTCAGGCCATTGCACAATCAATTTCTGAAATTCCTTTAGAATTAAAAGAAGATTACGAATCACTTTTAAACGATAAATCCTATATAACCATCGAAACGGCATTATTCAATTTATGGAAAAACTTTCCGAAAGAGCGAAACAAATATTTAAATCAAATTAAAGGGATACAAGGGTTTAATGATAAAAATGTTCGGATTTTATGGTTGACTCTGGCATTGATTACTGAAGATTTTGAGCCTGAAAACAAAGCCCAATATTTTGAAGAACTGACCAATTACACAAGTGCTAAATATGGTTTTGAAATCCGCATCAATGCGTTTCGGTATTTAACTCAAATACAGGCTTGCCAAGAAACGTGTAGGGAAAATTTGGAACAAGCCACAAAGCATCATAATTGGCAATTCTCAAAGTTTGCGAAAGATTTGTTGAAAAATTAAACAGTACTTGTTTGTCATTCAGAGGGAGGTGCGACCGAAGAATCTTTTGAATTTTATGCAAAGGTTAAACGCTACGCTCTAAATGACATAGATTACTTTCTCCGTTCCGTATTCGCAGGATTTCTACAAATCAGGCAATCCGCTAAATAGGTGATAGAAAGTTCGTAAACGCCATCAGTTCTACCGATTCTGGAAGTGTTCAAATCATAAGAAAACCCAAAGCGCAACTGTTCAAATTCCAATCCAACAAAAGCATTTATAGAAGTCAACAAATGACTGTTGGAATTGTTTTTTGCAGGATTGGTAACTGCCATAGCGCCGAGCATAAGTTTTTCAAGTTTTATAGTTGTACCGATGTCCAATCGGTTGTAAGGCCCTTGCTGCATGTAGTTGGCGTACACAAGCATATCGTTGCGGTCAAAATACGGGAATTTATAATTGGCATGCAGTGAGTAAAAAATATCCAAGGGTACATTGCCATTTTCAACAAATGAAATATTAGGTCTGTTTAAATGTTTTATGGAAGCTCCCAGCCATAAATCGGTATCGTTTCGGGTGTTCTTTTTGTCAAAAACAAATCCAGCTGTAAAATCGAAAAAAGAAATGTTTCTATTCGCATTTAATGCAAATTGGTCGGAAGTCGTTGGATTGATGGTTCCAGTATTGATATTGATTTGGTCTGCTAAAACCAGATTTCTAAAGTTGTATGATTTTGTTCCAAATCCCACTTCAATGGCAGGCCTGAAATACCAATCGTTTGCCAAGCGCACATGATAGGCATAATTGGCATTGCCTTGCAAATGGTTATAGTTGGTGTTGTTTTCGTGCTGGTTCAAGATGCTAAACCCTAGGCCACCGATATTTTCTACCCAAGTATTGAAAAAAGCATATTCGGTATCTACCCTTAAATCCAGACTTGGCCATTGGGTTCTGTGAATGAGCCCGAAATATGTGGCGTCCTCAAAACCAGAAAATCCAGGATTCAAGGTTTCTGGTACTAAAAAGTACTGTGAAAAAACAGGGTCTTGCGAGATTGCTTTTATTGAAAAGCAACTTATAATGATTAGGGGGATTATTGTATATTTCATCGCTATCTGTTGCTTATTTAATGGAAACAAATGCTCCTTTTCTTTTAATTGTTTTGCCGTAAAACGTTTGGGCTTCTAGTGTGAAGTAATAATTGCCGTTTTCGGCCTCGGCATCTTTTATTTTGCCGTTCCAACCTTTTATGTTATCGCCTTTTTCAGAATAAATCAGGCTGCCCCAAGTATCGTAAATATTGAATTCCATGTTGCTAAGGGCAATGGATTCTGGTACAAAATAAGCATTCATGCCATCGCCGTTTGGCGTAAAGGCGTTGGGCATGATTAGGCTGTATCCTTTTTCAATAACCAACGTGATTTGTTTGGTGTAAACGCAACCAAACGGATAGGTGACGGTTTGTAAAACATTGTAATTGCCTTCGGTTATGTAGGTATGTGTCGGACTTTCTTTAGCAGAAAAATTGCCATCACCAAAATCCCAAGATATTGAAACAAAATCGCCGCTCGATGAATTTGTAAATTGAACAGGGTCTTCAATGGCATAAAAACCAAAGGTTGAAAAGGCACTTGACGTAACATTAAAATCAGCATCGCCTAAAACAGGAATGTCCACATGGTATGAGAGACTTGTTGTGCAACCAAGGCTGTCGCTCACATCAATAATAATCAAGCCGTTTTGGGCAGTATTCATAATTTTCCCGTTTGTACCGCTAACTGTTCCGCTGGACCAATTGATGTTGTAGGGAGGTACGCCACCCGATGCTTGGGCTATAAAAGATTGACTAACACTTTTGGTATCACAATCAAAATCAGTTAGGGTTTCAACAGTTACTGCAAGCGGTTCAAATCGGTTTATTGTCCAATTTCCCGATATTTGGCAATTGTTGGCATCGGTAACCGTTACGGAATAATCTCCAGGAGGAACATTGCTTAAATCTTCCGAAGTCGCACCATTGGACCATGAATAATTGAGTGGAAGCGTGCCGCCAGTAACTATTAAATTAATGGTTCCACTATTGGCATCATCACAGTTTAAAGCATCTGTTTTATTTGCTGAAAGCAATAATTCAGCAGGTTCTGTAATGGTAAAGGTTTCTGCAATAATGCAGGGCGTTCCATCGGTAATGGTTACCGTGTATGTGCCGGGGCCAATATTATTGCGCTCTACGCCAGCGGTTGGGTCATCATCCCAAACGAGGGTTACGGGGTCAATACCGCCAACTAAATTTAATACAATGCGCGCATCGTTTTCTCCAAAACATGATACATTGTTTACTGTTGGTGTTATTTCAAAAATAGGCGCTTCATCAATGATTATGGTCGCTTGTTTTTCGCAATTAGTGGCATCGGTAACGGTTATAATGTAAGTGCCAGCAGATAAATTGGTTTGCAAGTTACCAGAGCCTAAATTGCTCCAAGTAGTAGTGTAAGGCGAATTTCCACCAGATATATTGTTAATGGTTATAGAGGCATCGTTATCGCCATAGCACTTAATTTCAGTAGCAGTATAATCGATACTAATCTCGTCGGTTTCTGTTAAAATGACTTCTAAAGTATCCGTGCAATTCGATTTGTCGGTTACAATTAGATTGTAGGTGCCCGCAATTAGTCCTGTTAAATTTTGATTGTTGCTTGTAAATCCGTTTGGCCCTGTCCATGAATAGGTGTAATCAAAAACACCCGGACTGGTTTCAACAGGTCTTCCGCCAATGGTATTAATGTTGATTTCGCCCATAGCATCGCCAAAACAAATAATATCTATTTGGCTTGCTAAACTAACATCCAATTTCGTTGGTTCAATAATTGAAAAACTTTGAATGATAGGCGTGCAGTTGTTGGCATCGGTTACGGTAATTTCATAAGTCCCAGGTGCTAAATCAGACAGGTCTTCGGAGTTTGAAAACGGTGTGCTATTTCTTGTCCAATCATAAGTGTATGGTGTAGTGCCTCCTGAAATTTCAATGCCAATGCTGCCATTATTTGCGCCAAAACACGATATGGTTTCGGGGTCAAAATCAGTCGTGCTAAAAACCAATTCATCAGGTTCTGTTATTGTAAAGGAACTTGTGAATGGGCAACCGCCGTCATCAAGAATATTGAGTGTATAATTGCCGGGTTCTAAATTTGAAATGTCTTCATTGCTATTGGTGTAGCCGTTTGGCCCTGCCCATGATATTTGGTACGGATTGCCAGTTGAAAACGGCACACCGCCAGTTATGGCTATATCTATTGAACCAGCATTGGCCAAATAGCAATTGCTGTCGATTTTATTTTCTGTAATACTTATCGAAGGATTTACGGTAATGGTTACTGTAAAATCATTTCCAATACAAGTTCCTAAGATTGGTGTAACGGTATAGGTAACTGTTGATGGATCGGTGGTATTGTTTGTTAAAGTTTGGCCGATGTTTATTTGTGGATTTGTTTCTGCGGAAGCGCCACTCACAGAGCCAATAGGATTGATTGCAGGATTCGTCCATGTGAAGGTGGTTCCTGCGGGTGCGATATCGCCTCCCGAATTATCTGGTGTTATGGTAAAAGCGTTTCCGCTGCAAATAATATCTGATTTATTGTTGATATTGGGTGTTTGATTTATGGTAATTTCAGCAACATCAGAAGTGATTTGGGTACAGCCTCCTGAAGAAAAAGTGATGATGGCATAATAAAAAACAGTTCCTGTTGTTGTCGATGGAGGAAAAAATGTATCGGTTATTTCCCCAGAAATGGCAGTTCCCGTGGCGGAATCATTTACCGAGTTGGAATACCATTGATGGCTTGGTGTGCCCACGCCGTTGGTGTACGAAACGGAAAGCTGATTTAATGTGTCGCCCAAACAGTATATTTCGGAAATGGGTTGTGCGGTAAAAGCAGGTGCGACATTGATATTCACTTCTGAAACGTTGCTTGTCACGCTACATCCTGCTGCAGGTTGCGTGATTTCAGCATAATAGTAAAGAGTGCCAACCGTTGTAGTTGGTGGTGTGAATGTGCTATTAATGGCGCCAGAAATCAATGCACCTCCCGTATTTGAATTTGTGGCATTACGATACCATTGATAATTATAAGTGCTTCCCAATCCGCCATTAACAATCACTTCTAAATCTTGAGGTGTAATGCCTTGGCAAAGCGTTTGGGTGGTTATGGGTTGTGTTGTAATTGTGGGGTCATCTACTACAATAACTTCTGCAACATCAGTCGTGATGTTTCCACAACCACTTCCGTTGGGTGAAATGACCAAATAATAATAATAGCTACCAGAGCTTGTAAAAGCGGGCGGTGTGTAATCAATAGAATTAGCCCCAGAAATGAAGGTGCCTCCTGTATTTGAATTTACAGCATTACTGTACCATTGAAAAGTAACTGTGCCCGTGCCACCAGAATGTGTTGCGGTCAAAGCAGGGGTGCTGCCACCATTACAAATGCTTTGTGTAGGCAGTGGGTTTGTGTCAATCTGGATGCCATTGACAATTTCAATTTCTGCGGTATTGGAAATGATTTGGTTACAACCCGCACCCGATGTAAAAGAGACTTCGGCATAATAATACATGACTCCAACGATGTTGTTCGGTGGTGTGTAGGTTGAAGCTGTTTCTCCAGAAATTAAAGTGCCGCCTGTATTTGAATTTGTAATATTGCTATACCATTGGTATGTTGGCGTGCCTGATCCATTTACGGAAACGGATAATGTGCTTATCGGGCCATTCAAACAAATAGTTTCTGGTTGCGGTTGACTGGTAAAAGTAGGGGCAGGGTTTACGGTAATGATTAGGGTTACAGGGCTTCCGTCGCAGCCAGCAGCAGATGGTGTGATGATGAATGTCACATCTTCCGAAGTTGTGTTGCTGTTGGAAATGGTTTGAACAGGAATCGTACTTGAATTTCCTGAGGCCGTATAGCCTGTAACGCCTAAAGGGGTAGAAGTTGTCCAAGTGTAAGTAGTGCCCGAAATATCAGAAATTAAAATAACAGCTGCGGTATCTGTGCCAGAACAAATGGTTTGGGTTAAATCGGTATTGGTTACAGATGGAATGGGGTGTATTGAAAAATCTTCGGTATCTGTAGTTGTGCCGCAGCTATTGGTGATACTAAAAGATATTTGGTAATCTCCAGGTGTAGAATAGGTTATGGTACCTGGATTTAAAGTGTTTGCTGTTGCAGGTGTACCTCCCGGAAAACTCCAAATATACGTAGGGATTTCGGAACTTGGCGCACAAGTGTCAACCGTGGCAATGGGGTTTATGGATGCTGAACCGCAAAAATCAGTAATAGAACTGACCGTTGCTTTAGGCGGGCTTTTAACCTCAATCGTTTCAGAAACACTATGGCTTCCGCAGGAATTGGTAGTGGTTAATGTGAGCGTATAAGTGCCCGCAGTAACAAAATCTATGGATGGGGCAGCTGAGTTTTCATCTGTTCCATTGGTAAAGCTCCAATTTGCTGGTGCAGTTCCGCAGAAACCAGCGATATATGTAACTTCCCATAAATAGGTGTCGTTGCCGCAACTCAAACTTAAGTCTGTTGTATTTGTGGTTTGAATGGAAAGTGGTGAGCAACCGTTGTTTGTGCTTAGTGTGAAAGCTGGTGTCAATTCGGGTTCAATGCAAATGCTGCTTGTTACCGTGTTGGTTGTTCCGCAAAAATTTTGAGCATATAGTGATATGGTATAGGTTCCTGTGGATGTGTAAACATGGGAGGGGTCTCTTAAATTTGAGGTGGTGCCATCTCCAAAATCCCAAAAATAACCCGCATCGGTGTTACAATTTTGATTATAGCCTTCCACGGAAGTGTTATCAAAAAGCACGGCCGTATTTACACATCCAATGGGAGGGTTTTCAAAATCGGCATCAGGTTTCTTTAAAATAATAATGGGCCCAGCTGTTAAATTGGAAACGCCACAAGATGTAGTAATATCTAAAAATACCGTGTAACTATAATTAGGGCAATTTGAGTCCGTGTACGTATGTGGTATAGGAAAAGCTTGCGAATTAATAGGGTCAGCAGCATTAAAATAAATAGATGCTTCAAGTTGTGCTTGTGTGTAATTTTCAATGGTGCTGTTGTCTCCAAAATCCACTCTATAGTTGGTGTCTGGTGGGTTTGTGCCCCAAGAGCCTATAGAAAACCCTAAAGGCGCTACAGGTACACATAAATTAACCGTATTTCCTGGGGTAATAATCGCGCCTGTAGGATTACTGGAGTTTTTTATTAAATAGGTAATGGTGTTATTGCAATTTGTGCCGTTTCCGGTTATAGTCATGTTAAATGAGCCTAATTGGAGGTATGTATGAGCTAGCGGAAAAGTTACATTAGTAGCAGAATTGCCGTCTCCCCAATTGATATCATAAGAGGTAATACACGAAGATGAAGCGGAATTATTTCCAACATTGATGGTGTATGCAGGATCAAACGTATTGTTTCCGCAGTTATTAAAAGAATTGAATGCTGGCGAATCTATATCAATAAACTCTAAATTCGGTTTTTGTAAAACAGGAACAGCCTTCGTAATGGAGTTGCTACAACCATTGGCATCGGTGACAGTAAGTGTTACGTTTACGTTTTGGGAACCACAGCCTAAAACCGTAAATCGGTGTGTTGGGTTGGTGTTTGCAGAAGTGCTTCCATCATCTGTAAAACTCCAATTGTAAGTAAAAGGAGAAATGCCAGTTACGTTTGGAGTGAAATTTACAGGAGTCCCAGAACATGCGCCACTATTGTCAAAAGAGAAATCCACTGTCGGTTGGCTCACAACAATTGTTGCGGTTCCGTTTGCGTTTGATGTGTCATTAGCGCTATCCCTGATCGATACTAATTGGTAAATAATGGTTGCGACATTGTTTGTACTTGCACCGAATGAAACAGAAGTGTTGCTTCCGGTAGTGCTTACGGTTTGGCTCGTTCCGCTATTAATAGTATAGGTAAAAGTATATGGGGCTGTTCCGCCAGAGCCGGTAAAGGTTATTAAGGGTTGTGAATCATTTCTACAAACATTGGCAGAACCCGAAATACTTGCTGATGGCGGAGCTACAATGTCAAGTGATTTGCTGTAATTGTCATTTAACTTTAAAAAGTCTGCAGTTACCATTTTATTGAGTCCGAAAAAAGAAACTGTAATGGCAATACAACAGAAAACTAAAAAAAAGTAATGTTTTCTCATAAGATAGTTGGTTAATAGCAAGGCTAAAATAACTGTTTTTTTTAGCCAACGTGCTTAAAATCTGTCAAATGATAAAGTTTTCTATAAAAGGCTCATAATTACGGATGTATCTACCTTGGCGTGCCGCATTGAAATGATATTTGCTTCTATTGTTACTTTTTTAATAAAATTTGTTTTACTTTATATCAAAAGTCAAAAATGAGAGCATTAGTGATTTCGGGCGGTGGTAGCAAAGGGGCGTTTGCCGGTGGCGTGGCCCAATATCTTATTGAAGAGCTAAAGCGGGATTATCAATTGTTCATTGGGACTTCAACGGGCAGTTTGTTGGTGTCTCATTTGGCATTGCATAAAATTGACAAAATAAAATCCGTTTATACCAATGTCAACAATGATAGTATTTTTAGCGTGTGCCCGTTTGTGATTAAAAATAGACATGGCACCCAAAATATTGGTATCAAGCACTTAAGTGTGATTTTGAATTTTATTCGTGGTAGCAAAACTTTTGGGGAGAGTCATAACTTAAAACGATTGATAAAAAAAACAATATCTGAAGATGATTTTTTGGAATTGAAACATTCTGATATGGATGTCGTGGTCACGGTTTCCAATTTATCATTAAATCAAGTGGAGTATAAAGCATTAAAGGATTTTGATTATGGAGATTTTTGCGATTGGGTCTGGATATCCTGCAACTACACGCCATTTATGAGCTTGGTAAAAAAAGAGGGTTGCGAGTATGCCGATGGCGGCATGGGTAACATGGTGCCTATTGAAGAGGCTATTAGCCGTGGTGCCACAGAGGTAGATGCCATTATTTTACAGACCGAAATCAATCAATTGAACCGGATGCCAACAAAAAATCCGTTTTCATTGATAACCAATATGTTTGGTTTTATGTTGGATCGTATTGAATCCCAAAATATTAAAATAGGTAAGTTTGTGGCATCGCACAATGATGCCATTATCAATTTTTATTATGCACCAACTATTTTAACGACCAATTCATTGATTTTTGATAAGAAAAAAATGACAGAATGGTGGGAGAGCGGTTATAATTTCGCTAAATTTAAAAATAAAGAAATCAGTCAATTAGAAAATTAGTTTATGAGAGCATTAGTAATCTCAGGCGGTGGTAGTAAAGGCGCGTATGCTGGCGGTGTTGCAGAGTATTTAATCAAAGAAAAAGGCCATCAATACGACTTGTTTGTGGGCACTTCTACCGGTAGTTTGTTGGTGCCGCACATCGCTGCAGGAAAAATTGATAAAATCTACGATGTTTTTACAGATGTGAAACAGAGCAATATTTTTAGTGTGAACCCTTTCAATCTGCGTAAAAAAGGGGATAGGGAGTTTGTGTCCATCAATTTTTTAAACTCTTTATGGCAGTTTATGAAAATGAAACGGACCTTTGGGGAAAGCAAGGCTTTAAAACGCTATCTGAAAAAGAATTTTACAGAGGAAGAATATAATTTAATACGGACCACCAAAGAAGATGTTGTGGTCACGGTTTCAAATTTGTCGAAGAACAGAGTGGAATACAAATCGATAAAAGACTTCTCTTATGATGAGTTTTGTGAATGGATTTGGATTTCCTGTAATTATATTCCATTTATGTCGTTAGTAGAAGTAGATGGTTTTGAGTATGCCGATGGTGCTTTTGGGTGCGTAGTGCCCATTCGTGAAGCCATTCAACGTGGTGCCACGGAAATTGATGCCGTTGTTTTGGAATCTGAAAATATGGAATATATGAAAGTGTTGGGTAAAAATCCCTTTTCATTGATGCTTAATTTGTTTGGACATTTATTGGATCAAGTAGAACGAAGTGATGTCCTTATCGGGAAACTTGCGGCCAAAAATAAAGACGTTAAGCTCAATTTGTATTACACACCTTCAAAACTTACAGAAAACTCTTTGATATTTAATAAAAAATTGATGGTGTCTTGGTGGAAACAAGGCTATGACTATGCAGAGCGTAAGCATAAAGAAGCCATGTCCAATGAGTTGCGGATGGATGCTTGAGAGATAAAAAAAGTTATAAGTTATAGGTTAAAAGTATTTGCTATTTTCAGCTAACAGCTAACAGCTAACAGCTAACAGCTAACAGCTAACAGCTAACAGCTAACATTACCACAATTCGGAAACTTCATCTTTTATAAAAGACAATGCGGCATCGCTAGGCGAACGGCGTTCCATCATCTCTGTTAAAATCACTTCCCTAAGTTTGTTTGCGGTATCTGTTTGTTCAGATAAATTTGCTTTTCTGATGATTTGGATGGTCGCATTTTTTGCGGCCAAAATAATGCTCCAGCATTTGTCGCTTACATATATTTGTTGCGATAGATTATGTTCAAATTCCTGTTCAATGCTTTGGATAAGTAAAGCTTCATAATATTCTTTATCAGAAGAATTTGGAGTGACTCTTATAAGTAGTTTTGCAGGTGTGATGCGCTCTAAAAAGATGGCCATACGTTCATAGGCTTGCAAGCGTAGCGGCATGGCATTTACTTGTAAGTCTTTTTTTAATAAAAAGCGTCTTCTGCCATCTTCATTTTTAGTGTGTTCCTTAAAAAAATAATAGGCAATCATTCCTGTGATTATAGTAGGAGTGGCATATAAAAACAGGTCTAAGATTCTTTGGGCATCCATGGGGTTAGGTAATTAGAATGGTTGTTTTGTAATTATGTAATACTGCAAAATTGTGACTGCGACTGGAAACTATCTAGCATCGCCCAAATATACGCAATCTTTTAAATGTTGCATGCTTTCAAATGGCACAGGCGTTTTATCGTACATATAGGTTCTATTTAATTCTGTTGAAAGGTTACGGTCATCTACATTAATTTCAATATCGCTCATTTTAAACTGGCATGGGTGTTCGTAACCTGCGGCATGGGTAATTTCTATCAATTCCTTTCTAAAGGTTTTAAAATATTGCGCCAAACGTTGTGATTTTAACGTGGGGTCTATGCCATTTTGTAGCCATTTATTTTGAGTAGCTACGCCGCTAGGGCAACGGTTGGTATGGCATATCTGTGCTTGAATACAACCAATGCTCATCATGGCTTCACGGGCCACATTGATACAATCGGCACCCATGGCGAATGCCATAGCAGCTTTGGCAGGAAAACCAAGTTTGCCGCTGCCAATAAACACGATACGTTCGGTAAGTTCTTTTTCTTTGAATAATTTGTATAAATCGGAAAAGCCGTAAACCCAAGGTAAAGATACATGGTCCGCAAAACTTGGAGGTGCTGCTCCGGTACCGCCTTCGCCGCCGTCAATGGTAATGAAATCCGGGCCTTTGCCTGTTTTCAACATGATGTTGGCAAGTTCTTCCCATTGTTCTAATTTGCCAATAGCCGCTTTAATACCTACTGGCAAACCAGTAGCCTCGGCTATTTTTTCAATAAAATCAACCATTTCTGGGATATTGGAAAACGCTTTATGGTTTGGAGGAGAGAGTACGTCTTTGCCAATTTCCACCCCTCTAATTTCTGCTATCTCGTGGGTTATTTTAGCTCCTGGCAACACGCCGCCTTTTCCAGGTTTGGCACCTTGCGATAATTTTACTTCTATGGCTCGAATGTATGGATTGTTTTCAGCTAAATCCACCATTTTTTCCATAGAAAATCCGCCGTCAATGGCACGAACTCCAAAATATCCAGTTCCAAAATGAAAAATAACATCGCCACCATGGCGGTGATATGGGGATAAGCCGCCTTCGCCTGTATTGTGGTAAGCTCCCGCAATTTTAACGCCTTTGTTTAAAGACTCTACCGCTTTAGCAGAAAGCGAACCAAAACTCATGGCAGATACATTAATTATGGATGCTGGCCTAAAAGGTTTTTTGCGTTTGTTAAATGCGCCCATCACCTTAGCGCAAGGCAAAAACGTTTGGTCAATCACGTTGGGGTGGTTGCCTTCAATTTTATAAGGCATCATCGCATTATTTATAAATATGTGCTGATGTGCGTAAATATCCCTGTCGGTACCAAAACCTTCGTAATTGTTTTCCTTTTTTGCCGAAGCGTAAATCCAGCCACGCTCAATTCTGTTAAAAGGCAACTCTTCTCTATTGTTTGCTACAAAATACTGGCGCATTTCTGGTCCGATGCTTTCTAATAGATACCGTAAATGTCCAACAATAGGAAAGTTGTGGCTAAGCGTATGCGCTTTTTGAAAAAATATATCGCGTAAAGCAATGAGTGCTAAAATGATTAAAATCCAGCCCCACCAGGCTATGTTTGAGAGGAAATCCAATAGGGTGTTCATGTAAAATTTGTTTTGATAAAGATATTTAAAATAAATTGTAATGAAACTTTTGATTGTATATCTTTAGCTTATGAATACAGGTTTTAAAAATAAAATTATTTGGGTAATAAGTGTGTTGGCTGTGCTTTTTGCAGCTATATTAATACTTAATTTCAGTCTGAAAAACAAGCTTAAAAAAATGTTTGACGACTTGCCCAAAACTGTGAAAATAGCGTATAAAGATATTTCTGTGAATGTGTTAAGCGGTCATGTGGGGCTTACAGAACCAGTGGTTTCTGTTTATGGGAAAACAACAAATCGCATCAATGCGAAGGTCGCATTAAAAAGTTTGGATTTGAACGGTTTTGGCTATTTCGACTATTTTTTTAATGATAAAATTGGTTTGGATGCGATTATGATCAATCAGCCAAAAATAACCTATTTCCATAATGATGCGGTAAAATCCAATTCTTATCTTGATGCATTTGGTAGCGGTCTGAAACAGGCTGTTGAAATTGAATCCATCCAAATTAAAGATGGAAATATTGAGATTTATAAGGTTTCCAAAGATTCTTTAATGTTAAAATCTGAAGCTATTGATTTTAATATCAGTATGCTTGAGATTGATCAGGCGAAAAATAGTAATCCCATAGTTTACAAAGATTTTAGCCTTATATGTGATAATCTGTTTTATATGATGAATGATTATGAAAACCTGTTCTTGGAACATGCGGATTTCAATTCAAAAGATTCAAAGGTTAGCGGTTTGTCCATAAAAACAAAATATTCAACAGATGAACTATCCCAGCGTATTTCAAAAGAGCGTGATTATTTTAATTTGAAAATAGATTCCGTGGTGATTAAAGATCAAGATTTCGGATTTAAACAGGATTCTTTGTTCTATTTTAAAAGCCAACGGATTGATTTTTATCAGCCTGATTTTAAAATATATAGAGATAAGTTAGTTGAAGATGATTTAAGTATTAAGCCATTGTATAGTAAGTCATTAAGGAATTTAGGGTTTAGTATAGATTTAAGTAATGTATTTTTGAAAAATGCTTCTATTGTTTATACTGAAAAAGTAAAAAATGATACGGAGGGAGGCCAACTTTTGTTTTCAAAATTAAATGCAGAAATTAAGAACTTAAGCAATCATTATAAAAATGGAGAAAACCTTGTTTCAATTGGTGTTGACGCTATTTTTATGGAAAACACGCCCATAAATGTGCAATGGGATTTTGATGTGAGCCATCTGGATGATGCCTTTGTTTTTAAAGCTGACATGGATGCGCTTAAGGCCGATGCCATGAACCAATTTATGGAACCCAATCTTAATGTGCGGTTGGAAGGCGAAATTGATAAAACGTATTTTACCATCAGTGGCGGTAATCATATAGCAAACATTGATTTGAAGTTGAAATATGACGATTTTGATGTTATTATTTTAAAACAAGATGGCAAAGAGAAAAACAAACTGCTTTCAAGTTTGGTAAATCTTTTTGTTTCTAAAGATAGCAAGAAAAAATCAGATTCAGACAGATTTAGGTACGGGACTAAGGAGGGCGTAGAAAGAGATCAAACAAAATCAGTGTTTAATTATTTGTGGCTAAATATAAAGGCAGGATTATTGAACGCCATGACAGGAGATGGCAAAGAAGATAAAAGTAATTAATATATAGCACACGTACTAAATCACTAATTTCACTAATATTAAAAAAAATCTTTAGATTTTCTATTCGTGCTAATCATTTTTGAATATTCGTTTAACGAATTCAAAATGAGCTTATCTCGTTTATTCTTGTTAATTAGTGGAATTCGTGGTAAAAAAATAGGATTGCTGAAGTCATTATGTTCATAATTATTAATAAATCCAACCTAATAAAAGCGTAACATTGGTTAATTTCACGACTTAAAATGAAAATGAATTGGAGAAGTATTTAAGTCAGTTAAACGAAGCGCAATTAGAGCCCACCATCCAAAAGGATGGTCCCATGATAATCATTGCCGGTGCAGGTTCCGGAAAAACCCGTGTATTAACGTATCGCATTGCTTATTTGATGAGCCAAGGCGTGGATCCTTTCAATATTTTATCGTTGACTTTTACCAACAAAGCGGCACGCGAAATGAAAGAGCGTATTGCCGTTATTGTGGGTGCCAGTGAAGCAAAAAATCTGTGGATGGGCACGTTTCACTCGGTATTTGCTAAAATTCTGCGTATTGAAGCCGATAAGTTGGGCTATCCTAGTAATTTCACAATTTATGACACCCAAGATTCCGATAGGTTGATAGCCTCCATCATCAAGGAAATGAACCTTGATAAAGATATTTATAAGTACAAAGCGGTTCGCTCTAGAATTTCTTCCTATAAAAATAGCTTGATTACGGTACGTGCTTATTTTCAAAATCCAGAACTTAAAGAAGCCGATGCCATGGCAAGGCGGCCACGTTTGGGCGATATTTATAAAGCTTATGTAGAGCGTTGTTTTAAGGCTGGTGCGATGGATTTTGATGATTTGCTTTTGAAAACCAATGAGTTGCTGACTCGTTTTCCAGAAGTTTTGATGAAGTACCAAAACCGATTCAAATATATTTTGGTCGATGAGTACCAAGATACCAACCATTCGCAGTATTTGATTGTGCGGGCATTGTCTGATAAATTTCAAAATATATGTGTAGTGGGCGATGATGCGCAGAGTATTTATGCCTTCCGTGGAGCGAACATCAATAACATTCTCAATTTTCAAAAGGATTATGATGATGTAAAGGTGTTTCGATTGGAACAAAATTACCGTTCTACCAAAAACATCGTGAATGCCGCTAATTCTATCATTGATAAAAACCAAACCAAACTGGATAAAGTGGTCTGGACGGCCAATGATGAAGGGCCTAAAATAAAAGTAAACCGTTCGTTGACCGATGGGGATGAAGGCCGTTACATAGCCAGCACCATTTGGGAAAACAAAATGAATGACCAGCTCCAAAACAGCGATTTTGCTATTTTGTACAGAACCAATGCGCAATCTCGTTCTATTGAAGATGCCTTGCGTAAGCGTGATATTCCGTATCGCATTTATGGCGGACTGTCGTTTTATCAAAGAAAAGAGATTAAAGATGTTTTGTCTTATTTGCGATTGATTATTAATCCCGCTGATGAAGAAGCCTTAAAACGGGTTATTAATTTTCCGCCCCGTGGCATTGGGCAAACCACGGTAGATCGATTGATTGTCTCTGCCAATGGCTATAAAAGAACCATTTTTGAAGTGATGAAAAACATTGATAAAACTGATGTTAAAATCAATTCAGGCACAAAAAATAAACTTCAGGATTTTGTGACTTTAATAGAAAGCTTTCAAGTACTGAATCAAACCGCCGATGTTTTTGAATTGGCAGAACACGTAACCAGAACAACCGGGTTGATAAAAGAATTCAATAAAGATGGCACGCCAGAAGGGGTTGCCAAAATGGAAAATATTGAAGAACTTTTAAACGGTATGAAAGATTTTGTGGATGGGCAAAAAGAAATAGCTGACACCACAGGCTCTTTAGCAGAATTTTTGGAAGATGTCGCCTTAGCAACCGATTTGGATGCCGATAAAGGCGATGCAGACCATGTGGCATTAATGACCATACATTTAGCAAAAGGCTTGGAGTTTCCAACGGTATTTGTTGTGGGCTTGGAAGAAGATTTGTTCCCGAGTGCCATGAGCATGAATACCCGTAGTGAGTTGGAGGAGGAACGACGCTTATTTTATGTGGCATTAACACGTGCTGAAAAGCAGGCTTATTTAACTTATGCCTTGTCAAGATATCGTTGGGGAAAATTAGTGGATTCTGAGCCCAGTAGATTTATAGAAGAAATAGATGAACAATATTTGGATATTGTAACCCCAATTGAAGAACGCCGATTTAACCCCATGCTTTCTGCCGATATTTTTGGTGATGATGAAACATGTCAAGTCAATCCGAATAAAATCAGGTACAAACCAGCTAAGCAACCCGTATATAAAAAAGGGAATACGGCTAGCAAAGAACCTGAAAAATTTCAAGTAACAACACCAAAGAATTTAAAGAAAGTAACTGCAACTAGTGGGAATACCAATTTATTTGATAGTAAGTTGGTAGTTGGGAATATTGTAAAACACATTCGTTTTGGCACAGGCGAAGTTTTAAAAATTGAAGGTGAAGGAGCTGATATTAAAGCCGAAATTAATTTTCAGCATGGTGGTGTTAAAAAGCTTTTATTAAGATTTGCTAAGTTGGAGGTTGTTGGGTAGATT
>TARA_R110002049_G_scaffold57021_4_pt1 | contig 78800 bp, 55 predicted proteins | sample TARA_R110002049 | Tara Oceans TARA_R110002049 (sample SAMEA4396941) | marine metagenome | biome: Polar Biome; feature: [SRF] surface water layer (ENVO:00010504); material: water (ENVO:00002006), including particulate matter (ENVO:01000060) such as... | depth 5 m | reverse complement strand
GGAAACCCCGCGACACAGGCCACACGGGATATCGTTCATGACGCGACCATTGAGATTGCTATAATTACACCTATTGAACTAAATAACATCGTCAATGATGAAGAAGATAATGATGTTGAAATCTCTGGTATGACCTCAGATGTTGAAGACAATCAAATTGTAACGATAACCCTCTCAGATGGTGTAAATACGGTTACCTCAACAACTACGGTTTTTGATGGTTCATGGACAGCGATCGATATTGATATTTCTGGACTTACAAACGGTCCAATTTCGGTAAGCGCTGATGTAGCCGATGTAGCGGGAAATGTAGCTAATGATCTAGAAACAATAGTACTTGATAATACGTCGCCTATTGCAGATAGCTTCAGTACAATAGATACTACTCCTGTCTTAACTGGTAAAGGGGATGTAAATGAAAATCTAATCATTGAGTTAGATACCAATAGTGACAATATAATTGATACCACATACAGCGTAATAACAGACACGAATGGTGATTGGAGTTTAGATACAGGTGCAACCGTCCCCGATAGTGGTACTTTCCCTGTACTCAATGATGAAGATGTAATTCAAATTAATGTTACAGATTCTTCTGGGAATTCAGGAACCGGCACAGTTACAATATCTCTTGACACCGATGGTGACGGATTAACCGAAAGCGATGAAACTACTTTAGGCACTGACCCTACCAATCCCGACTCAGACGGTGATGGCATCAATGACGGTCAAGAAGTAAATGTCGATAATACGGATCCATTAAACGACTGTGATTCCAATGGAGGCACTCCGCTTGGAAATAGTGATTGCGACAATGATGGACTGACAACAGATGAAGAGACTTCGTTAGGCACCGACCCCAACAATCCTGACACCGATGGTGATGGAGTTTCAGATGGTCAGGAAGCAACAGTAGATGGTACAAATCCATTAAACCCCTGTGATTCTATTGGAGGAACACCTCCTGTCACCGTAACATGTGATTCCGATGGCGATGGTGTCTTAGATGACCAAGAAGTTCTCGATGGTACAGATCCTGACGATGATTGTGATTCCATAGGTGGAACTCCATTAACTACCAGTGATTGTGATTCTGACGGACTCAATAATGCGGAAGAGGCAAGTCTTGGTTCCGATCCGAACAACCCCGACACGGATGGTGATGGTATCGACGACGGCCAGGAAGTAATTGACAACACCAATCCATTAGATGATTGTGATTCAAACGGAGGAATTCCTTTGCCAACCAGTGATTGTGACAGTGATGGCCTATCCAATTCCGAAGAAGAAACTATTGGTACCGACCCCAACGATCCTGATTCCGATGGCGATGGTATTCTAGACGGTCAAGAAGTCTCTGATAAGACCAATCCCTTGGATGGTTGTGATTCCATAGGAGGAACTCCGCCCGATGGCCTCGCATGCGATATCGAAATAGAGAGCGACCTTGTAAGTCCCGGTGTGAATAATGGAGCTTTCAGGATTCGGTTCATCGACCAATTTCCCGATAACACAGTAGAAGTCTACAACAGATGGGGGGTCAAGGTGTTCGAAACCAAGGCATACGACAACAATGAAAATGCTTTTCGCGGAATATCGAACGGCAGGGCTACCCTTAAAGTAAATGAAGAGCTGCCTGTTGGTGTCTACTTCTACATCATCAATTATAGGAACAATGGACAGTCAAAAACAAGATCTGGATACCTCTATATTAACCGATAATAAAATAACCATTACCAATACGAATAAAATGAAGAATATCATATTTCTATTATTGGCATTGTCATTTACTGGGGTGCTTAAGGCTCAGCAAGATGCCCAATATACACAATACATGTACAACACTCTGGCTGTAAATTCGGCATATGCGGGATCGAGAGGTGTACTCAGCATAGCGGCCCTGCACCGATCGCAGTGGGTGGGGCTCGACGGTGCGCCGACTACACAGACACTGAACCTTCATACTCCCGTTTCAAAAAGGGTCGGGCTCGGTCTTTCTATAGTGAACGATGAAATCGGAAACGGTACAAATCAAGATACGTATTTCGATATGGCCTTCTCATACACGGTTCCCACCTCAGAAACTGGAAAATTGTCCTTTGGTGTAAAAGCCGGTGGCCACCTATTGAATATAGACTTTAATCAATTACGAAACTACAATCCATCTTCTGCGCCCGTTAGTGAAGCAAGCATCGATAAAAAGTTCTCGCCCAACTTTGGTGCTGGAATATACTATCGTACCGATAAATTTTATGCCGGACTATCTATTCCTAACTTTTTGAAAACGGAACATTTCGAGGGCTCCGGAAATAGTTCTTCATATTTAGCAAAAGAAAGAATGAATTGGTATCTGATTTCTGGTTATGTATTTGATATCAATCCTGACTTCAAATTAAAACCTGCAATACTCTTCAAAGCTGTAAAAGGAGCTCCTTTACAAGTTGACCTGTCAACAAGTATTTTGTTAAAAGATAAATTCTCACTTGGACTGGCCTACAGATGGGATGCAGCCCTGAGTGCTCTTTTCGGCTTCCAGATTAACGAAAAATTAATGTTGGGATTAGCCTATGACCGTGAAACAACGGCACTCGGAAACACGGCTTTTAACGATGGATCTTTTGAACTATTTTTAAGATTTGAGCTCTTCACACGTTACAGAAATGTAATAACCCCAAGATTCTTCTAAAGTATGCCAAGATAAAAAACCAACTTTTTCAAAAAGTTCAAGGGTAGTTCAAAAATCCTTTGGTGAAAAATGATATTTTTTTTTACATATACTGGTGATATGCATTAGTAGCACTGATTGCATTTGAAATGTGATACAGCTTCTACGCAAAGAAAAAATCATTGAGATACAAAAGAACCTGTTAATTTATCTTCAGGGAGGCTCGACCACGGTGTTTTATAAGTAAAGGAATATTCACAAACTCCATTTCTCAAAATTATGGAGTTCAAAATCAAGCTACAATCAATACCATTAATAAATAATATAATCCCTACTAGGGGAGCCCACAATATTAAAACTTTGAATGATCAGTGTTACTTTTCAAATTATGAGGGCGGCAATCCTCCAAAGAAACTAAATCAATACTTAAGTCAGCTTGATGAAGGTAGTTGTTCCGTATTTTGCAGTTTAGGCATCATCAAAAGCTATAAAATTGGTATTCCTGTTAACTTTTTAAGCGGTATCGGCAACACTATCATACCCAAAAGCCTCATTTACGTTTCTTAAAATTCAGAATATTGTAAGCCCCAATCCTGCTTTAATTCAACAGTTTTTCAAACCAAGCTGTGATTGATCAAGTTCTGTTTAAATTCAGGAAGCCCCTTATGCATCGATAAAGCTAGGAGTGAGCAAAATGGTTGCAGTATTGAACAAATCGACATGAAGTCGTCTACGACGTAATAAAAAAATCTACTGGTCGAGAATTCCCCGATCGGGGAATTCCTCCCCATTGAAGAATATTATCTCCTTCAATAAAAAACAAATTAACAACTGATTATCAATTACTTAAAAACAAATCATTTGCCCATTCACATTATAGGCACGCCATTTGCCATATAAAGTACAAAGCTATACCTTCAAAAGTGATGCCGCCAAGAATGATGAAGTGTCACTACTTTCCCCAAAGGTAGTCAGTCAAAATTGCGAGTGATGTCAACGTTTAGATGGCATTCAACATAAAAATCGATTAAAAACAAGAGAACAAGCCAACAGATATTGGCGTACTACGGGCACGGAAAGCTAAATAATATAACAATCCTAATCTTGACAAAGATAAAAGGTAGCGAATATGTAAAAAAATATTGGAAGCTAAAAAAGGGTATCCAAAACTTTGATAAACACTATTATCTAAACCAGCCATAACTTTAGACGTACAGGTAAAAAAGGTTTAATGCTCTAAGCTATCTATCGGCAAACATTTAAGAACAAAAATTATGACAAAAAGGCTTTTATTGACTACCGACTTTTCGAAAAACTCATGGAATGCAATTCAATATGCGATAAAGCTCTATGAAAATCAGAATTGCGATTTTTATATTCTGAATACCTACACAAAAGATACGCATGGCCTTAATAACTATACGCTTTTAGATCCCGACGAGTCATTCAATAAACTTATGGAGAAGCGTTCAATGCAGGGTTTGGGTGATACCATGGTGCGGTTGACTTTTGAAAACAATAACGCAAATCATCGTTTTCATACACTATCAAGATCCAATGTATTTTTAGATGCTGTTAAGGAGGTTGTCGAAAATATGCGAATCGACATGATAATTATGGGTGCCAAGGGCATGACGAATGAACGACAAGGTAAATATGGCAAGAACACTCTGGCCGTTATCGAAAACGTTAGAAAATGTCCTGTTTTGATAGTCCCAAGAAAAGTGACCTTCAACAGACCTGAAGAAATTGTTCTCGCCACTAATTATGGTAGCGATTTTAATGTCGGCGAGATCAAATACTTAGCTGAAATTGCAAAAATGATCAATGCGAAAATACAAGTACTGAGCTTGGCTAATGACGGCTATTTGACATCCCTACAAAAAAAGAACAAACTGCGATTGCAAAAATTCTTAAAGGATATTGATGATAACGGCAAAATACTGCATAATGGAAAATCGTTAGGCAAATTAAACAGCTTCGTTGAAACCAAGCATAGCAATATCATTAGCTATATCGCCAAGAAACCATCTTTTTGGAAAAAACTGGGATTTGGGAAACCGACCACCTTAGGCAAATTGGGGTACTACGAAAATATACCGGTCTTAGCTCTGCATGGGTAGCGATAAAATAGGGTACAGTTTTTAAATATTAGGCATATAAAACAACCTTTTTAACAGACATTTACTGAAGCCGGGTTACACCTATGCGACAATTCGTTTCGATGATGGTTTGATTATTCCCGAACGGGCCATTTTACCTAACAGTTTATTTATTGTTTAGAATTTTCGCTTTGTTATACTCATAATTCATCCGGGCGATGTTGAGTACCGAAATATTCTCAGGGCATTCCACTTGACAAGCTTCGGTATTGGTACAATGTCCGAAACCCTCCTCTTCCATTTGCTTGACCATGGCCACCACCCTTTTTTTAGTCTCTGTTTGACCCTGTGGCAAAAACTCCAATTGAGTAATCTTGGCACTTGTAAATAATGCGGCACTCGAATTTTTACAAGTTGCCACACAGGCTCCGCAACCGATACATGCAGCGGAATCAAAGGCAGCTTCTGCAATTTCGTGAGCTATAGGAATACTGTTGGCCTCAGGTGCCTGGCCGGTATCTACCGACACATACCCTCCCGCGGTGATAATGTGGTCTAACGAGGAGCGATTGATTTTCAGGTCTCTTACTATGGGAAAAGCGGTTGCCTTAAAAGGTTCTACGTATATCGTATCCCCATCGCTAAACGAGCGCATATGAAGCTGACAGGTAGTGGTATTTTTTAACGGACCATGGGCTATGCCATTTATCATCATCCCGCATTGACCGCATATACCTTCCCTGCAATCATGGTCGAATTCTATGGGACGTTCTCCTTTTTTGGCCAATTTCAAATTCAAAATGTCCAACAGCTCCAAAAAAGACATTTCTTGATGTACATCATTCAAGACGTATTCTTTAAATCCCCCTTTGCTCTGGTTGCTCTTTTGCCGCCATACTTTTAAACGTATTTTCATAATCTTTTATTTATAACTCCTCACGGAAGGTGTTACTGTTTCGAATATTAAGGTTTCCTTATTCAATACCGGGGTCGAGGGCCCCTTGTTCCATTCCCATGCCGAAGAATAGCAAAATTGATCATCGTTCCGTTTGGCTTCGCCTTCATCGGTTTGATATTCAATTCTGAAATGCGCGCCACAAGATTCTTCCCTTTGCAGGGCATCAATACACATCAGTTCTGCAACTTCCAGATAATCTGCTACCCTACCCGCCTTCTCCAACTCGCTGTTCACTTCTGAAGCATCCCCAGGCACCATTAGATCTTTCTTAAACTCTTTTCGCAATTTTCGAATGATTTCAATGGCCTTTTCAAGGCCTTCTTTAGAACGGGAAAGACCACATTTGTCGTAAAGTTCACTTCCCAGTTCTTTGTGAAATTCTGAGGCAGTTTTGCTTCCCTTGGTGGCTAAAAAACCTTCCAACTGTTTTTTAACGGCTTGTTCGGCCTTGTCAAACTCGGGATGATCAATAGCTGTTTTTGGACTGCTGATTTCATCCGCAAGAAAATTCTGAAGGGTATAGGGCAAAACAAAATAGCCATCAACACATGCCTGTAGTAAGGAGTTAGCGCCCAATCTATTAGCGCCATGATCCGAAAAATTGGCCTCTCCAATAGCGAAAAGTCCTGGAATAGTGGTCATTAGCTCATAATCTACCCAAAGCCCTCCCATTGAAAAATGGGCAGCGGGGGAAATTTTCATCGGCTCTAAGTAAGCATCTATACCGGTAATTTTTTTGTACATATTGAACAGGTTACCATAGCGTTCTACAATAATATCTTTTCCATACTCTTCTAACGCCCTTGAAAAATCTAGGTAAACCGCATTTTTTAACGCACCAACGCCTTTACCTTCGTCTATTTGTTCTTTGGCCGACCGAGATGCAATATCCCGCGGTGCAAGGTTTCCAAAAGCCGGATATTTACGTTCTAAATAATAATCCCGTTCGTTTTCTGGAATGTCATTGGCTTTTCGAGCATCGTTTTTATCCTTCGGCACCCAAATTCTACCATCATTCCGTAATGACTCTGACATCAAGGTAAGTTTAGACTGATATTCTCCGCTTTGTGGTAAACAGGTAGGGTGAATTTGTGTCCAGCTGGGGTTGGCCATAAATGCCCCTTTTTTATGGGCCCGCCAAATGGCAGAGGCATTGCAGCCCATTGCCAAGGTTGAGAGGTAATAGATTTTTCCAAAACCTCCGGTAGCCAGTACAACGGCGTGAGCTCCATGGCGCTCAATTATTCCAGTGTCTAAATTTCTGGCAATAATCCCTTTGGCCTTACCATCAATGAGCACAAGATCCAGCATTTCGTGTCGTGCATATAAGCTGACCTTGCCTGTATTGACTTGTCGCATTAAAGCTTGATAGGAACCTAATAATAATTGTTGCCCTGTCTGGCCCCGCGCGTAAAAGGTTCGAGACACCTGCACACCGCCAAAAGAACGATTTCTAAGGTAGCCGCCGTATTCCCTGGCAAATGGGACACCCTGCGCAGTTGCCTGATCTATCAAATTGGCCGAGCATTCGGCAAGGCGATAGGTATTCGCTTCCCGAGACCGAAAATCTCCTCCCTTTAACGTGTCGTAAAACATTCGATACACACTATCCCCATCATTTTTATAATTCTTTGCCGCATTTACCCCTCCCTGTGCCGCCACAGAATGCGCTCTTCTAGGGGAATCTTGAAAACAAAAACTCTTTACGTTATAGCCCATCTCGGCAAGTGAGGCAGCTGCTGAAGCTCCTGCCAAACCGGTTCCCACAACGATAATTTCTAGTTTTTTTCGGTTATTAGGACTTACCAGTTTGGCTTTCTTTTTATAATTGTTCCACTTTTCACTAAGCGGCCCTTCCGGAATTTTTGCATTTAAATAATTTTCCATTGCCTTAATGGTTTAGATAAATATAGATTGGTATGATGATATAGCCCACAGTCATAATAAGAGCATACGCCATTCCTGAAAATTTCACTATTTTGGAGTATATAGGATGGTAGAGGCCCAAAGTTCTATATGCACTAAATACCCCGTGCATCAGATGGTACCCTAGAGCGATAATGGCGACGACATATAGCATGACATACCATAATTGATCAAATGCCTCAATAACGAGTGTATACAAATCTTTGTTCCCATGTTCATCCAAAGCAAGCTCCCCAAATTTAAATTGGTACCAAAAGTCTTTGAAGTGAATGATCAAAAAGAGAAAAACAATACTCCCTAAAAACATCATGTTGCGGGAATACCATTTACTGGCCCTTCCCCTTTTATCCTTGGCATAGCCCGACCCGTTGGCCTTTTTGCTTTTTAGCGTTAGGTATATGGCATCTATGGTATGTAATAAGATGCATAGATAAAGAACAAGGGCTATCACCTTTACTATGATATTGTCGGCCAGTAAGTGACTATACCAATTATACTGTACTCTAGCGGTTTCCCCCGGTAACAGAAGCTGAAGGTTACCGAATAAATGGATGATGAGGAAAAACGAAAGAAAAAGGCCTGTTAGTGCCATTAAATTCTTGCGCGTCAGCGCATTTTTAACATACCACATGATTGATTAGTTTTTGTTTACAATTTTCGCTGAACTCATTATCAGGATTTGTGGAACAACTATAGACACATCTGCTGAGCGTATTGCAAAATTCATGAATGAACCTATTGTTAAACATGATATATGTCATGATTCTTGCTTTTAAGCTGAAATAGCATTGTTATTCAACAATTTAAAAGTTCTTGGTGTATGTTTAATTTGCTTTGATAGCTATCTTTTTTGCATTCATATCTAAAAAAGAAGGTTTTAAAATGGATGGTTACCATAGCGGAAACCGGAAATGCCAAAAAATGCACTTTTGCACATATAGAAGACAGCAGACCTAACAGCCCGCTCGGAAATTTCATTTTAGAAACTCTTCTAGCTAATGATTCTGCTGTTGAATCGTACTTTGCTTACACGAATTCGCATAACGGTAAAATTACTCTAGAGGTATACGCCAGAAGTAAATGAATGATATTCAGCCAGAAAAGCTATAATAGAAAGAGCATTTTTAAAGTAAATTCCATAATTTTCAAATATTGTTCGAGGTTTTTTCTTTCAACCACCAAGGAACTATGAATATTGAAATCGGCATGCTGAAAAGGAAGGATTAAAACAAGAGCTCATACGAGAGAATATGGTCTTGGCGCTTCAATCACCTTGGTGCAAATACGGGCTGTTCATATTCAATACTTTCGCGTTGCCAAAGGAGAATAATAAAAAGCAAAGATTATGAAATATTACTTCTATAAGAAATTTGTTATTGCAGTTTCAATTTTATTTTATAATGTAATCATTGTTAAGGCCCAAATAAAAAACCCCTCTTTTGAAAAAGATCCAATAACTGGTGAGAGACAGATCGTAAAAAAGCTCAAAGGCTGGGCCATTGGCAAGGGTAATGTCGAATTGATTGCGAGTAACGTATTTTCTGCGGTTGAAGGAAACCAAGTTCTAGACTTAAATGGAGACCAACCCGGGCATATTACGCAGAATATAAAAGGGCTTAAAAAATCTACCGATTATACTTTGAAGTTTGAATATGCGGACCAAAAAGGAAGACAGCACACCGATCAAACGCTATTGGCCACTGCCGATGTTATTATTAATGGGGAAACGATTAAAACACTCCGAAACCTATCGCCAGCACCTAATTATATTGGAGGTATAGGGTTCGGTTTTAAATCAACCGTTAATGGAACCGCCACTATAGAATTTGTTTCTACCACTAAAGGCGATATGGGGTTGGTAATTGACAACCTTAGAATAGAAGAGGGATCGCCTAGGAAACCGCCAGTTAACAATTATTTAGTAAATGGTGGTTTTGAAATGGAGGTGGTCAGCGAAAGTGGAAATCCTCATTTATATGGGGAGCAACTCCCGGGTTGGTTAATTATGCAAGAGAATATCGATCTTATTGCCATTGACCGTTTTGGTTCACCAAGTGGGAAATGGGTAATCGATTTGGGGGGTCATGGGCCTGGTGGCATAGCACAAACCATTACCGACTTATCACCAGGGATTAACTATCGTTTATCAGCATTATATTCCCGTCATCAATATTGGGATCAGCAGGATCCGCTTACTGGTGAAATCTTTATTGACAATGCCTTGGTGTTAAGCTTGAACAGGGACAAATTGGCAAAAGCACCACGTTGGGAAAGGATAACGCACGATTTTACTGCACCCTCAGATGGAGAGATCACGCTCTCCTTGTTTTCAACAGCCCATAAAGTAGGTGGTGGAATTTTATATGACGATATTAAGATTGAAAAAGTTAGTGATATTGTTAAACCTAAAAAAATACCCGTATTGATTATTGATGGTTTCAGCAATCACAATTGGGAATTGAACACTGAATATTTACAAAAAATATTGGAGTCTACCGGAAAGTTTAAAGTATCGGTAAGCACCTGCCCCAATCAAAAAGAAAATGAATCGGAGTGGGAAAATTGGAATCCTGATTTTAATTCTTATCCCGTTGTTATACAGACGTGCAATAATATTTTTAAAGAAGATAGTTTGCAATGGCCCGATCATGTAAAGCAAGCTTTTGAACAATATGTGACAGAAGGCGGTGGGGTTTACATGTATCATGGGGCGACCAATGCCTTTAAAGGGTGGCCTGCATATAATAAAATGTTGGCTTTAGGATGGCGAAATAAGGATTTTGGCGTAGCCGTAACCATTAATGACAAAGAAGAGCTGGAGATTATTCCAAAAGGAGATGGTGAGAACACCGGGCATGGTGAACGTACAGATGCCCTGGTAACCCGAATAGTCGGTCATCCCATTCATACTGGTATGCCAAAATCTTGGAAAGCTGCCGATGTAGAGATTTACCGATATGGAAGAGGTACTACCGAAAACCTGGAAGTATTATCGTATGCCAAGGACCCAAAAACGGAGTTAAACTTCCCTATGGAATGGACGGTTAAATTTGGAAAAGGCAGGGTTTATTGTTCTACCTGTGGCCATTTGTGGAAAGACCAAGAATGGCCCCCAAATATACGCTGTGCTGCATTTCAACAATCCGTGGTGAGAGCCTTACAATGGTTAAGTGGAAATGTGGTCGATAATTATGTGGAACCCGATTTCCCAACCTCTGAAAGTACCGTTTTAAGACCTCCTATTTTAGACTAAACTTTTATAAAGTATGATGTGTAAAGTAAAATATTCTATTGCTACAAAAACTTTCAACACCTATTTAATTCTGTTCGCTGCTATTTCCCTTTCCTTTTTGTCATGCGGCGGAGAAGAAACAAAAATAGATTCAACTATTGAAAGAGATACAGACCCGCTTGATAATTACACCGATTGGTCAATTTACAGGGGCGATAAAAAGGGTAATCAATATTCAGAATTGGCACAAATCCATGCTGCGAATGTACATCGGTTAGAGTTGGCGTGGCAATACCGAACAGGTGATGCCTCCAAAAACTCATCCATTCAGGTTAATCCTATAATTGTTGATGGACTACTATATATTTCTACCCCTAGTTTAAATGCTGTAGCTTTAGACGCCGCAACGGGAAAAGAAGTCTGGGTTTTCAATTCTTCAAAATTTAATGAAAATCAAACTGTTTTTAAGGGTAGAACAAGAGGGGTTACCTATTGGAGTTCTAAAGATGGTAACGACCAACGTATTTTTCTTTTTGTCAAAAATAGGGTGTATGCTTTAGAGGCGAAAACAGGAAAACTCATTGCCTCATTTGGTACAAACGGACATATTGATTTACGGGAAAATTTAGAGATTGATATTGATAAAGCATCCATTGAAGTAACTTCGCCCGGTATTGTTTATGAAAACTTTTTAATTGTAGGTTCCCGGGTTCCCGAGGGTTATGATTCAACCCCCGGTAATATTAGAGCTTATGATGCCGTAACAGGAGATTTTAAATGGGTTTTCCGTACGATTCCCAAAGAAGGTGATTTTGGCTTTGATACCTGGCAATTTAAGGAAGGGGAAACGTATGGTGGGGCCAATACGTGGAGCGGTTTTACGGTTGACGAAAAACGCGGTTGGGTATTTTTGGCTACAGGTTCGCCAGCTTATGATTTTTATGGGGGAAATAGGAAAGGTAAAAACCTATTTGGTAATTGTGTTTTGGCCCTCAATGCAAAAACCGGTGAGCGAATTTGGCATTATCAAACTGTTCATCATGATATCTGGGACTACGATAATCCTTCAGCTCCGATTTTGATAACAATTAACAAGGGCGAAGAGAAAAAGGATGCGGCAGTTCAACTAACAAAAATGGGACTGGTATTTGTGCTGGATAGAGAAACGGGAGAGCCGCTTTTTCCGAGCTTGGAAACCCCTGTTCCAAAATCACAGGTTGAGGGTGAAGAAGCATGGCCTACACAACCCATCCCGACCAAACCACTTCCCTTAAGTCGCCAAGGTATCACAGCAGCCGATTTAACTACTATTTCTCCAGAGTCCCATGAATATGCCAGAAAAAAGTTCAACAACTTTATGTCAGCAAGTTTATATACCCCACCTTCGGAAAGGGGAACAATAACAAGCCCGAGTGTGTTAGGAGGCGTCGAGTGGCAAGGCGGGTCTTATGACCCCTACACCAATATTCTTTATGTTAATTCCAACAATGTAGCTAGTATATCCAAGCTAAAAAAAATGTACGAAACTACGGATGGTTCCAACTTAACAAATTTGCAGTTGGGCAACCAAATATATATTAAAAACTGTGCCTCTTGTCATGGTCTAAACCGCTCCGGGGTACCTCCAACATATCCCTCGGTAATTCATTTGGACAAAACAAAAGAAGAGATTGCAACAATCATTACAAACGGCAAAAACATAATGCCGGCTTTTTCACAATTTAGCCCTAGAGATCTTAATGCCATTAGCGATTTTATTATGAGCAATGATACCATTTCCAATAATAAAAAAGATGTTTTGGAAACTAAGACAACGTACACACATACGGGATATAATCTTTTTTTAGACCAAAATGGGTATCCTGCCACTAGTCCGCCTTGGGGAACATTAAGTGCCATTGATATGGGTACAGGTGATTATGTATGGAAAAAGCCTTTAGGGGAATATCCAGAATTGGTAGCACAAAATATTCGCAATACGGGAACCTTAAACTATGGCGGGGCCGTATCAACAGCAGGGGGCGTTGTTTTTATCGCTGCTACGGCAGACGAAAAATTCAGGGCCTTTGAAAAAAGTCGTGGCAATATTTTATGGGAGTACGATTTACCTGTGGGTGGATACGCTACACCTAGCGTTTATATGCAGAATGGACGTCAGTATGTAGCCATAGTAGCTGGAGGTGGCGGTAAGAACAATACCGCTTCTGGGGATTATGTAATGGTATTTGCTTTACCGGAGGATAATGACAATACCGCTGAAACTTTAAAGAATAGTAAGACGGACTCCGATGGATGGATTTCTCTTTTTAATGGTGAAACGTTGGATGGATGGGTACATATGAACGGTTCTCACACCTATGCAGTCGAGGATGGTGCGATTATCGGAAGAACTACGGAAAAAAGTCCAAATTCCTTTTTATGCTCTCTTCAAGAGTTTGAAAATTTTGAATTGGAATGTGAAGTTACCGTTGATGACATTACAAACCAAGGCATTCAATTTCGTTCCTCCGTTCGACCAGTTACCGAAAAGGATCAAGACGCTTGGAGAGCAGGAAGGGTTTGGGGGCCCCAACTGGAAATACGTAGAAAGATGGGTGAAAAATCTATTACAACGGGGTTGCTTTATGGTGAAGCATTGGGAACCGGTTGGCTTTCTTCGAAAGAAAAAGTAGAAAACGGACATGATTATTTTATTTCTGAAGGATGGAACAAAATTAGGATTGTTGCCAATGGCCCAAGAATTCAAACTTTTGTAAATGGTCACTTGATCGAAGATTTAGTAAACGATGATGTATACAAAACCCACCCTAAAGGCTTTATCGCATTACAAATTCATGGAATTAAAGGTGAACGCCAATTCACAATGCAATGGCGGAATATTAAAATTCGTCCAATAAAATAACCCCTATCGACCTAAATTCATAAAAAACACCTTTTATAAATTCGTCGGTGGAATTGGTGCTAACCACCGGGTAACCGTCGGATAATACAACGGGGCGCACACCTTTTGACGCCATCTTAGCATTTTCCTTTGACTTTTAATAGCTCGGTTTGTTGATACTCAAGAATTTCACTGGAACAGAAAGCAGTTTAATCTTCTTAATTACTCCTAAATTTTTAGTTTAATACTATTCTAAAATTAAAGGGTCGGCTTAGGCCAAATCTGTCTTGTGTGCCATACAATTGAACAGCCTTATTGTAGGTACAACCGATCGGATGAAAGTACCTGCTTAGGAATACCGGGGCCTTCAAAAAAGGTATACAGTCCGTAACCACCACCACTATTGTACCACTGCAATTCGATCTTGTGCTTACCTTTTTCCAACGCCAAACTTCCCTTTTTTTCCGTAACACCATGGTTGCCATCATGATCTACAACTTCCTTATCGTTCACAAAGAGTTTGCTTCCATCGTCAGATGCTATATAAAAGGTATAATCGCCTGGTACTTCCACATCAAAATAGGTGGTAAACACCATGGCCAATTGGTCAACACCATTGGGAAAAGTAAGCCCTTCCGAGGTAATTTCAAACGTTCTAAAAGTCTCACCCACTTGAGACAGCGTATCAAAATCCGGTAATTTTTCTAAATTTTTACCGTAATAATACTTTGCCGAAATTCCTCTTCCTTCCGCATTGTCGAGTACTCGAAAATAGGCCGTCTGAACATTACTAACTTCCTTATCCCCTATAAACTTACTGGCCTTTACGACTACCGAACTATCTACCCTAAAGGGAGCGGAATATATCTTGGCTCCCGAATGGGGATCGCTGCCGTCTAGAGTGTAGCGTATATATGAATCGTCGGTCGGCAAATCCATTTCGACCAAGGGTTTCTCCGAAATATACAGCCCTCCCGATGGATTAAAATGATAACCTATTGGATATATCCTCGGAGCTTTGACGAAGCTTTTGGTGGCATATATTCCCTCTGGTTCCGGAAAACCTTCAAAAGCACTCTTTACCGGCCAGCCAACCCAAGCTTCTGGCACCGGAACCCCCAAGGCAAAAGCTACGGTGGGTGAATTATCAATAGCATTCACCGACTCCTTTATCTCATAATTCCTTTTTACTTCTGGTCCCCTCATTATAAATGGTATGGTCAATTCTTCCGGTGTATCACCACCATGACCATTGCCTATGCCGCCATGATCGGCCGTTAATATGACCAAGGTATTACTGGCCATTCCGGTTCGATCCAAGGCCTGAAGAATTTCTCCCACATAGGCATCCGCTTCCGTCACAGCCTTATAATAGGTTTCCGACCCATGGCCAAAAGAATGACCAGCTTGATCAACATCATCAAAATGCACAAAAAAGTATTTGGGCCTTTTTTCCGCCAAATACTCAACCGCTAAATCCGCCGTTTCTTTTAATGTTTCGGTACTCTTGGCATAATTCAAGTGTTCGGGTTCATAATATATCGCAACGCCATCCCATTGATGAACGGTTCCCAATTCTGCAGTTGCTTCCGCTCTTCGAATTACTTCAAAAATTGTGGGGAACAGCTTCTTTTGGCCGTCTGCACTTACCAATGGTGGCAGCACCGGCTCCAAAGGATCGGAGTCATTTCCTGTAATCCCATGTTGTTCCGGACCGGCCCCCATCAATACCGATGCCCAATTTGGACCAGAACTAGTTGGCAGTACGCCTCTTGCATGCATGGTATATGCACCCTCTTTTATAAGGCTGTCTATATTTGGTGTATGGGCATTTGCTATACCATCGGGACTTAAGGCATCAATGCCAATAACCAAAACGTGTTCTATCCCCTTAATTCCCGCATCTTCATTTCTACATGCAGCCAATGCAAGGGCGAGCGCAGTCCCAATGAAAAGGCACTTTGTAAACTTTCTGAAGCTATTCATCTTATTAGTATTCATATTTTCGTTCGAATACATAATTTTATAATATATGTATACATTTTTAACCAAAAGTAAAAATAAAATTTTACTTATAGTTAAATATATTAACAAAATAAGATTAAGTTTAGGTTAGAAATGAAGATTGGCTTGAATACCTCTCTGATTCATTTTAAATTTTAGGGATTGGCTCCTAAAACTGTAGCGGCAGGAAATATTAGTGTTTTTCTTCCAATTATATAGTGGCGTAGCAGAAAGCACCAATTCTTGCCAGTATAGAAAATAATATATCCACCACATTGGTCATTTCCGGGTTACAAATGCCAAGTTAATGAAGATACCTCACCATCCCCATAATTTTTCAGAAATACCCATATAGGGCTACTACTTAAATGTTTTATTTGATATTTTTATTTTGACAAAAAACCATTGCATAAAGTGTATGATATGGCCTAAATAGGTTGATTTAGACCATATCGATAAACACGTTATATTAAAAATTAATAGTTTAAGAGATTCACCCCAAGGGTTTGATTTTCCCCTGATTTATTATTCAATTACTATTGGCCCCCAATACTGTGGATACAACCTTGCCTCTGTTGGAATGTCATCGGTCATGGTTGTCTGTGGGTTATCGGGAGTATATAAATAGTTTCTGCTTACCGCTTGAACCCCACGTTGTCCGTTTCCTGAATAGCGAAGATCAATATCACCTCTTAGGCTGCTTTCTTTCCATATATTAAATTCAAGAAAAGAAAGGGGGACGGCAAAAGTAGCTTCATAGCCGTTAGATGTCTTTTCCATCTTCACTTCACCACCGGTAACTTCACCTACATATTCGAACAAAACCTTACCATTAGCGGGCGTATAATATTCGAACGGAGCCTTTTTTTGCGATGTTTTCTGTTTCATTGCCAAGAGTTTCGGAACTCCATCGAGCATAACTGCACTGATGCGGATATCTCCTTGACCGGGGGTATCCGATCCACGTTTCGGCCCTAGTACTACTCCGGCAATGTCTCCGCCCTTAAAGAATAGCTCTAACTGACTTGCTGCATTGACCATTGGCGAAGGATCAATTACTTCCATTCGGCCATAAAGATTTTTGTCATCGTAAGCCAACTGTCCTGAACCAAGCTTTCTTCCTTTTTTCACCACTTTTGAAGATATGATTTCACTCCAACCATTTTTATTTGACATTAAATCCAGCTCCGTCGGAACGATTCTCAATGTCTGTACCGGCTCTTCTATGATTTTGTCTTTCTCATACGTCTTATCTAATTCTATCTTCCCATAGACTCTATTCTCTCCGTTCACTTCACCTCCTTTAAATCCCTTTACGCGATAAGCCTTGCCCGTAGAATATGCCCATAGTTCATCTTGCTCTGGAAAATATTGCACTCTTGCACCACTGGTTTCACCTCCAAAAGTATAAGGTCCTGGCGCCGGTGCCTCTGCCGGGTTGTTCATTAGGGCATCTACAAAAAATCCATCATGGGTATAAAAATAAATCTGGCCCCATTCACTGCCGCCGGCAACATATTTGTCATTTACTATGCCCGCTAAATTCCAGAAATGATACATTTCTCCTGCTTTTGCACCAGCAGTTGCTTTGCGCCCAGCCATCCATTGTAAGTCGCCCTTAGCATCATACTTGGCAAACTTTACCGCATTAAAGGTAGACGTATGCCCCAACCCTTCAAGCATCTCCTTGGCAACTGTTTCCGATGGATAGTCATACTTTCCTCCAAATCCCTTGGCCGCCACATTAAAAGCTGTATATATATTCTTTTGACTATCCAGACGAACGCCCAATATACCTGTTCTCCAAGTTTGGCCAAATCTTTTCATTCCGGGAAATACAACGGGAACTGCTAGTGACGCTTTCGCTAAGTCCCATTCAATTTGTCCATCAGAAAGCAATGATTTTGCAGGAATTTTTAGGATTTGGTTCATAGAAACGAAATAGAGATCCCCATTCGACTCCATATGAAGAGACGACGTTTTATCGGCAATGTTCAATAGCTGATTCCCATCTGCCGTTTTGCTTAATCGGCTTTTCTCTTCTTCTTGTTTGACCCCATCGGCATTTTTATCGATCCAAAGATCAAAGCGTTTCTCTTTTCTCGACCACTCCCACATTGAAACAGGGCGCAACACATCATTTTCCATTAATAATACTGAATGTGGATCGGTATCTTTCACAAGATAGAGTTTGTTGTTATCTGCCTTTATTACTTCCGGCTGAGGAATCAAGCGTTCAAGACTTCCTACGAACGAATAAGGAGTACGGCTTAAATCCCAATATGCATCGGGCTCACCCACTTCCAAAGGGCCTGTAACATTTCCTCTTCCTATACCATCGGTCAGCATATAGAACACATGTTTGGGATCATCGGGCATCGGCCATGTTGAATTCCAGTATACCCCGGGGCCAAACCAACGGTTTTCCAATTTTCCATCAGGTATACTGAAACGGGAAAACACCTTTGGAAGAGAAGATTCGGTCACCAGTAAACGACCTTCTTTGTCAATACATAACCCCGTGGGGTTCAACAAGCCCGATTGATCATACTTTCCTTGCCATGGGCGACCACCCCTTTTACCGATTGATGAAATAATTTTGCCTTTATTACTGAAGATTTTCACCTGCTGCGCTTCCCCTTGATTAGACACAAAGATTTGACCATTTCTATCAACGGCTACATCGTAGGGTACTTCGAGGTTACGTGACACAACAGTTTTCCTTTTTCCTACCCCTTGTTCGAATCTAATTATTTTCGGATCGGCACCTTTTGGTGCAGTTACCGCATATAAATTACCCGATGTATCGAAATTGATACCACGTACCCCCGCACAAGCTAGTTGGTCACTTATTTCCCCTGTTTGGGGATTTATTATGAATATTTTTCCCAAGTTATTGCTGGCCATATATATTTTTCCATGTGCTTTGGCTATTCCCATGCAGTCAGGATTATAACTAATGCCAGCTTCGTGATTTGCCACTTTAGCGCTTAAATGTATGGGCATTGGAGATAATTCTAGCGGCAATGGGGCAAGGTTGGCCCTGAATATCTCTTTTTCCGCTTTGCCATCATCCCATGTAAGAAGTGCACCATTGGTTACATCCATTTTAAACAAGTAGGTGATTTGCTGTATTTCAGGAGAATTATCTGAATACTTGTTTTCGCCCAAGGTCACATATAAGTATTTTCCATCGGCGGCCATTGTATAATGCGGTCCAAATCCACCCTTTACAAATGGTGTTTTTCGCCACAGTACCTTGCCATTAAAATCTGTTTTAACTACTGCCTTTCCAGCTTCAGCGCCTGACCAAAGAAAATAGATACCACTTTCGTCTACCACACAGTCTACAGGATTGGAGTGATCTCCGCCCCAGCCCCCCTTTCCATCAAACGTATTATATGGAGGATTCCCCGAGGTACCCACCGACCCAAAATACTCGGCCTTCAACCCCTTATGAAAATAGGCACCCCATTTGTAACTCCCGGGCTTCATAGGTTTTTTCCAGGCATCATACCCATCCCAATATGCCGTATAGGACCCTTTTGAGGTGGACTCACCTCCTACCAATTCACGGATAATCTCTCCATTGTTATCCAAGATATTTACGGAAACCTTTAAACTATCTTCTGGAACCTCAATTTGAATAGGAATGCCCACTTTTGGAGCTTGTTCTTTCCTCTTGGTCGTTACCTCCGCAATTAATTCTTTCATGGTCGGGCGTATTCTTTCGCCAGGAGAAGTTGCGCTAAACTCCATTTGCCCCCAAGTACTAGGACTATGAAATGCAAAATGGCCTGGGTTTTTTCTGAAACATGCAGAGAAGATTGTACCTCCAGTCCATCTAGGATCAAAAACAAATGCCGTTCTATCACCTGGCTTAAACGGATTTTTCCCATCCGGCACATTTAATGCAGACCAAGGTATAGCAACCTCTACCGTATATTCAAGTTCTCCATCTGTTTTAATAGCTACTTTTGAACCTTCGGGGTTTACATTTTCATCTAAATTTATGCGTGTACCGTGAATGATATGTAAGTAATTTTGGTTGTTATTCGTATTTTTCCAAATACTGATATGGGCGACCCTATCATTTTTTTCCCCCTCTTCATGTGTAAGCGGATAGTTTAATTTAGGATCGGCCGATAAGCGTAATGCAAAAAGGTCATATTGCCAAAAGCGGCTGGTCGGCATCGCTTCATTTTTATATGGCCGCCCTGGTAACGACATTTTTCCGGCAATGTATAATGCATTGTCATCATACATAAGTGCCCACTCCCCATTTAACTTTTCAATAGTTTGCTCCGAAGCATAACAAGGCTCCATAAAAGATAGGTCCCAATCATCCAATTCCCCATCAATCAGAGGGGATATACCGTTTTTTACAGGTGCCGCTTTTGTCAATCCGCCAGTAAGGTCCTGCGCATTTAAACTGGATGAAAATAATATTAGAATTAAAAGGAAAAAAATGGAACAGTTAGTATTAAAACACTTCATTTTATAAATTTTAGCGAATATTGATGTCATACCTTTCTTAGTTTTTGATGTCTTCTCGGTCTCTATTAATTCTCCTATACCCTCGACGATTCTTGTTTCAAGTCCATAACTTTTGCTCGAAATGCCCTTATATTTCAGGCTAAAATCATGGCTTTTGTAAGCATTCCGGCAATATCTATTCACAACAACCCAGTGCATCCAGTAAATGTTTATATCTTCATTGATTCAGGTCTTACCGACCCAGATAGTTGTAATCTAAATGAATAGTATTCCAGGGCAACGATTTTGTTGGCTGACAGATTTCAGCAAATTCTATTTCATTTCATTGCAGTGGTGGTCGGTGAATTTCAAATGCCTCTATAGGAACGGCTCCATCGCCATTCGGAATAATTTCCAAGGTGTGCGGCCCATTTTCCAGACCTTGAACCAAGGTCGTTTTATAAGGTGCCTCTTTGCTGTTCCCAGAAACTGAATAGGTGCTCTTGAACAGGGGTACGGCCGACCAATGCACTTCGAAACCAACTGGAGTGGCTACCTTGAAACCTGCTTTAATTTTGGAAAACATATAATCAGAAGCATCAATAACCACCCGACCAGAATTGGAAACAAAAGATTCGGCACTATTTCCTGAGCCATCATACCCTGTTTTCGAACCTGTTACACTATAAAACCAAATTGTGGAATCGGCATTGACTTTTTCAATTTTCAATGTCCAATCTTCTGCAATCAAGGGTTTATGGTGGCTTACACGTCTAATGGCAGGAAACCAGGTTCCGGGCCCAGCACTTGGACGTGTTAACGTATAAACCATGTTCTCGCTCGTAACAGGATTTCCATCAATAAGAATTCGTGCACTTCCAGTTTTGACTCCATCGGGTGTTTGCCCCTTAATAATATCTACTTTGTTTCCATAAAATGAAAGCTTTAATGTGCTCTTGTCACCTTCACCTGTAGGTATATTATTTACTATTTCCCATGGTTTACCACTAAATTCAAGGGGGTTTTGGAAATTATTATCATAAGCACTTTTTACAAAACACGTTTGTACTGTATTTTGCCATTGACTTGGGTATAAAGAATTAAAGGTCAAATGTTTGCCAACAAGTTGGGTCATAAGCGCATTGCCGTTCCTATTCGGGTGGATTCTGTCTCGCAGTAAATCGGAAGCTTTCAAATTATTATCGGATACGTATTTGGTCCACTCGGTGGAAATATCGACCAACTCACAATTGTATTTATTGGCTACGTATCGAAGGTATTGATATGCGAAGGGATCCACTTGGGGATTATAATCATCTAAATGATGGTTCAGTAATAAGATATCGGAAGTGGTATATCTGCGGATATCTGCAAAAAGTTGTTCTAACTCTCTATTCTTCTCACCATCATAAACATGAAAAATTGTCAAATCGGGATAAAAGGGATAAACATCATGAACCGAGGTACGAATGATTTGTTCGGCATTAAATCCACCAATCGCCCTGTTTTCCAAGGTAATATCTGCATATGGAAACTGCTCTTTCAGGTAAGCAGCTAATAATTCGGTAAAAACTTGACTACCGGTAATGGATTGTCCATAGATTAAAATTTTAACGGGCCACCTACGTTCGGGGCGACTTGTCGCCAAAAGTGTTACGGAGCGAAGGAGGCGCGCTCCAAACAAAAGTTCATTTTTGGCTGCAGCGGGCTCAGGCATCGATTGCATGGGTGGATACTCTTGTTCGTATATCTTTAGGGCTTTCTCTTCGGCGATGCGCTGAGAAAAGGGATTTTGCTGTGCGCTCATAATTTGAGCACCAAGGACCAGAAAAAGAATAATTAAACTTTTAATCATAATATTAATTTTAGCGCTGCCGTTCATTTTTTTAAGTATGGGAATAACAACTGTCTTTTCAATCATTTTTTTTAAGGGGCGCAATCAAGTTCTCAAAAGGCTGATCTGACTTAGCGTAAAGATCATTGCCCACCACGAGATAATCCATACCTGTAGACATAAAGCACCGATATGCATCGGATGGGGAAAAAACAATGGGTTCCCCTCGAACATTAAAACTAGTATTCAATAACATTGCACAACCCGTAATTTTGCAGAATGCCTCTATTAAACTGTGAAAACGTGGTGTCTTTTTCTTATTTACCACTTGTACCCTGGCAGAATAATCAATATGGGTTACGGCTTGAATCGTAGATCGGTTCAGATAAAGTCGTTTCTTCCAATCCATCGAATGGAAATTATCAGGAAATAAAAGACGATGTTGTGCTTTTACCGGAGCGGTCATTAGCATGTATGAATTATATATGGGCATTTCGAAATACTGATCAACCCTTTCCTTTAACACAGCGGGGGCAAATGGTCTAAAATTTTCCCTATATTTAATCTTGTTATTTATCATGTGTTGCGTTTCAGAATGGCGCGGATCGGCCAAAATAGACCGGTTCCCCAAGGCCCGAGGACCAAATTCCATTTCACCTTGAAACCATCCCACTATAGCACCTTGTGATAATTTTTCGGCTACTGTTGAGAATAGGCGGTCATCATCAAGGGTCTGCTTTATAGCATTTTTTCCAAAACTCACTACTTGTTGTTGTTTTGAAACCCCACCAATCAAACTTCCGTTCATACCATCGTCAAGATTGATCGTACGTTTCCCTCTGTATTTTAAATACCAAACTGCAAGTGCCGCACCCAAAGCGCCTCCAGCATCACCCGATGCAGGTTGGATCCAGATGTTTTCGAAAAGTCCCGAGGCTGCTATCTTTCCATTGGCAACGCAGTTTAGAGCCACACCGCCGGCCATTACCAAGTTATTGCATTGGGTAAGATGGCGAGCTGTTTTAGCTAATTTTAAAACAATTTCTTCAGTAACGAGCTGAACTGCCCGAGCCAAGTTCATGAATTCTTGCCTTAACTCGCTTTCTGGACTGCGCCTAGGTATTTTAAAAAGCGACTCCCATAATACATCATTGGTCATGGTTAGCCCAGTGGCAAAGTTGAAATAGCCCATATTGAGTGTAAAGGATCCATCGTCGGCAATATTTATAAGCGTTGACCTTATCTTATCAACCATCTGTTGCGTCTCTTCGCAATCCAATCCATAGGGAGCCAACCCCATCAACTTATATTCCCCACTATTTACCTTAAAACCGCAATAGTAGGTAAAGGCCGAATACAGTAATCCCAAGGAATGTGGAAAATGAAGCTCACAAAGTGTGGTAATATTTTGTTCTTCTCCTTTGGCAATGGCCGTGGTGCACCACTCACCGACTCCGTCTATTGTTAGAATCGCCGCCTTTAAAAACGGCGATGGATAAAATGCACTTGCCGCATGCGACAAATGATGTTCCGAGAAAAGTATCTCGGCACAAATACCAAGCTCCTCTAATTTCCTTTTAATATTGCGTTTGGTATGCAGTTTTTCTTTTATCCATAAAGGAACTGCCCGAAGGAAACTTCTAAACCCTTTTGGAGCAAAAGCATGGTAGGTCTCTATAAGTCTTTCAAACTTTAAAAATGGCTTTTCATAAAATACCACCGCTGTAACCTCTTCAGGTTCTATTTCTGAAGAAGACAAAAGATGACTTATTGCCGACGTAGGAAAGGAACTATCATGCTTAATGCGTGAAAACCGCTCTTCTTGAGCCGCACCCAAAATAGTGCCATTTGCCACCAGAGCAGCTGCACTATCATGATAAAAAGCCGATATGCCCAAAATAATTTCCATAGATTAGAATAACGAATAAATAAAGGGTGCCAACGCCGATCCTTGGGTGACTACGATTAGCGCACTTAATAATATTAATAAGACGATGGTCGGTATCAACCAGTATTTTTTGCGCTGCCCAAGAAACTGAATGAACTCTATAAAAAAATCGAACATGGTATAGTTTTATTCTAGTTTAGTACTGTTAAATAAAAAATACAATTATCAAAACCGCTCATCGGGTAGCTTGTAAAGCATAAAGGATTTAAAATTGTTTTTTGAAATCCGAACCTTCAAATCGTTTGACCCGCTGTATGAAAAAGGAATTCGCTCCCTTGTCTTTTGGCCGAAGTCTTAAGGAATCTTGTCCAAAAAGTCGCATTAAAAATGCGATTGGGGTAAGAACGAAAAAGAAAAGCACCGATAGCAATACAATGGATCCAACCTTTTCAAGCAGTCTCCCTAATTTTAACCATAGCCAGCTAAATGGGGTTAAAACAAAAGGGACTAAAATGGTTATGAGCAAAGAAAAAATAGCTATTTTTAAAAAATACGGACGGTGGGGCATCCACAGAGCGAACAGCAAAAGTGCTAAAGAGAGCACTAAACCAAAGTCAATATTTTTATTTCGCTGATTCATATCGCTGAGCTATATTAAAGTTGCCAATACTGTTGTACAATCGCGCAATCTGAAGTTTTACCTCGGAATTCTCAGGATCTTTTTCAAGCAGGTCCTTAGCAGTTATAAGCTGATTTACTACGTGGGACATAGGGCGAAAATCGGGTTTGGCCTCTATAGAAATTAGGTATTGCACATACTTCAATGTATCTTTTGGCCTGTCTAGCTTAAGGTAAAGAACAAGGAGTTGTCGCGCTGTTTTTTCATTGGTTGCCATTTGCCATTTCATAATACCATAGGTCACTCCTTTCTCATAAGCTTGTGTTTTTGTGCACAATTGAATTACCTTTTCGTATAATTCTTCATTATGCGGATATTCAAGAAGAAGGCTTTCACATATTTTGAGAGCTTTTTCGTATTCATTTGTCTTCAAATAGACGTTTAGAAGTTGAGTCATTCCTTTCTCCCAAGTCATTGTTTTAACAGAAATAGCACCGGCAATAGCCTCTTCAATTGGTTTTTCTCTTCCATCTTCCTCGGGAAGAGGCTCAAGAAATGGCCACCCCTCACGTAAAAGTAAATTGGAAATCTCTCCTGTCATGTAATCAACCTCGGTCAAGGGCATTTCAGAAATCTGGGGAAATGACTTTTGTCGAAGTGATGGGAATAAGGTGTTCTCTTCCGTAGCAAATTTTTCAAACAGGGTTTTTGCCATCAAATAGTGTCCATTTAAATTAGGGTGGAGATGTTCTAAAATTAGCTCCTTCCCAATACACTGTTGCGGGGATTGAGACCTAAAAACACTATCGTTATCGATAAAACTAACATTGGGAAACTCTTTGCTAATCTCCTCTATAACAATATTAATTTCTTCAGGAGACCTAAAACGGAGCGCATCAAGTTCTTTCGCTTTGCGAAAGTAGTATGCTGCATTATGGTTTTGTTGTTCAAAATAGGTCTTACCTAAAAGAAAAAAGGTCATCGCATAATTTGGGTACTGTTCCGTTAATTTCTCCAACCTTGAGGTATATAGTGTAGTATTACCATTCATATTAAAATCAGAGCTAGCTTTCTTCAGTGCCTTTGTAGCTTCTCCATCTGAATCAACAGAAATAAATGGTTTTTGGTCTTTTTCATTACATACCGAATTGACAAGATACACGCTAATACCTGCTTCAGCATATCTCTTTAGTGTGCTACGCAAATTTGTTTCAAATTGCTTGACTCCTTGTTTATATATAGAAGATTGAAGTGGTATTTCGTGGTTTTTTACCATTCGTTTCATTAGGGTTTCATGATAATCAATTTTAGTTTTATTGGCCGTAAAGGCAGAAATGGTATTTGCCAGCAACTGACCTATTTTTGTTTTACGCAACCATATTCCGGCCCTTCCCATGCTTACCCCTAGACCAAATTGACTCGTAGAACCTACGCCTAGGGCCCCATAGTATTCATTGTGGCCAGCATTAATTATCACGGCATCGGGTTTCTGTTCGATAATTTCGTCGACAAAATCATACAAAGCATATGAGTTAAGAGCCGTCATGGCCAGATTAATCAACTCGACCTGAATGGTTGGGTCCGACTGTCGAATTCCATACTTTAACATTCGAGGAAACGTACCATTGAAAAAATAAGGAAAACCAACGGCTGTAGATTCACCTTGCACAAATATTCGGGCTGTATTCGCGGGTTTCACTTTCGTAAACGACTCGATTTTTCCTTTGGTAGCATTCTTTTCTTGGATAAAGTAGCGCAGGGAAACTTTATCATTCAAATGTTGCAATGAACTATCTTGCTTATCAGTAACAAAGAGAGAGAGATCGTTTCCAAAATTGGCCAAATTAAGTACTAACTCCAATATAACAACTCCTATAATTGGTGTTATTAAAGCCATCACCTTGAAAGCGGTCTCCCTTCTCATTTTGTTTTACTACTCAATTAATAACCCGTACTTTGCTCGCAATTGCTATTAGATTCTATCTCCACCAATGGAATAGGCGCATAATAGGAATTAGGATTAACCGATATCTTTACACCCGGTGTAATAAGTGTATAGGTATACCATTTATTTACCACATCCTCCAGTGATTTCCAGCGGCAATAGTCAAACCAATTTTGCGCCCCCTCTGCACAAAATTCCTTAAACCGCTCTTCTTTAAGATCTTCAAAAAGTTCTTCCCCTGTTGATGTAATATCTTGAGATTGATCAAAAACATTATAAGCGCGACGACGAACTTTGTTTATATACTCGCGTGCAACATCTTCTTGGCCTACTTTCAAAGACGCCTCAGCATACATTAAATAGACGTCAGCCAAACGCATAAAATGTATATTAATACCGGTACTTACTTCCCAGTCGTATAAGTTCTTCTCAAGCGGTACATATTTTCTAATTGACCATCCTTTTATTGAGTTCCCCATATCGTCTTCATATCCCTTTGTGCCTGCATAAGGTAGCAGCAACTCCTTGCCATAAATGAATTGATCGGGTCTTACATTTGTACCAGCTTCAACCACATTGCCATCTACGGTTTTGGTTATGAGTGTAGCAGGTTCCATTGCAACAATTTTTAAACGGGGGTCGGTTCCGAAGCGTTCTATATTGCGGTCATGTAAAAATAAATTACACCATCCTGTTTCTTGGGTACCGGTAACAATATAATCCCCGTCCCCATCAGGTATGGGAATATCATTCTCATCAGTGTCTAAATGTCCAACAAAAGGAGCAATTTTCAGGCTATGCATAGTACCCTCCGAACCTCCCCAGACACCCCAAGAACCTGGGCGGTTCTTCACGCTTAATTCAAGAAGAGATTCGTCACTAAATTCAATTTGGTCTTCATTAAAGAGCTTGCTGTATTCTTCATAAGGCAGCAGAGACTTGGCACTATTGTCTATAACATTTTTTAAAATAGTGGCCGACTCTTGATAATTGCCATTACCTAATTGAAGTTGTCCGATAAAGGCTTGAGCTGTAAATTTGGTTGGCTTTGCCACAGCAGTACCAGATCTAGAAGTGGGCAGAATTTTTTCTGCCTCCTTATAATCTGAAAGTATTTGGGCATATACCTCATTAACAGTCGACCTTGGTAAATATTGCAACTCAGAGTTTGTGGCAACTTCTGTATGAATTATTACCCCTCGTTTTTCTCCATCCCCATTTGCCGGGTAACCTTCTCCAAAAAGCTGTACGAGTTGATGGTGCGCCCAACCTCTCCAAAACAACGCCTCAGCCCTGTATTCATTAATAGCGGCATTATCTTCAGCAGTAAATTCAGAGGCTTCCAAATTATCACATGCCCTAAGCAACACATTTGTTGAGCCAATAATCTTGTAAAATCCTTGCCAGGCTTCTGTTAAATATGCATTTTGAGGAGTCCACCTATGGCTGGCTGCTTCCTGCCAGTTTCGTTCTTGTTTCCATCCAAAATCAACCGAATGATCGGCTGGAAAAATCACTCCTGTCAGATAATCAAACCCATAAAGGTTATAGTCATTAATATTTGAATAGATATTTGCAGCAACCAACTCTAGCGAAGCTGGATCATTAGGAAATTCGACTAGCGTGGCCGAATCGTAATCGGTTGATTCTAAATACTCGTCAGAGCAGCTGCTCATAATTAGAATCGTAACAAAGATGTACAAAGCTACTTTTTTCATAATTGATTTTATTATTTTTTTTACAATTTCAAACTTATTCCCCCCATTACCGACTTGGTCGACGGAGTACGGCCAGGGCCAAAACTATTTCGTTCCAAGTAACCACCACCAAGTTCAGGGTCACCTTCAAACTTTGAAAATATCAACAGGTTTTCGAAGTTTACAAAAAACTTCAATTCACCAAGATTTAGTCGATCCAAGATTGGTTTTGGAAGCCCCCATCCTAAGTACAAGGTTTTTAATTTAAGAAAGGAACCATCTTCAATTAAATAGTCTGACTGAGTTGAAAAGTTTTGATTGGGATCACCAAAAACAACCCGGGGATTTTTTGATTATTGGAGTCCTTCCAATACCGATTCAAAAATCTTTGTAGTAGCATTATCTGACTGAAAAATATTGTGGTCGTTAATCTTTTGAGTATTGTAAATATCAGTATCATAATTACCTAACCACCCCATGTTCAATTCGAAATTTCGCCATGAGAGGCTGATATTCGATCCATAAATAAGCTTTGGCCATGGATTTCCGATAACATCCATATCTTCCTCAGGAGTAATCATATTGTCATTATTCAGATCAACATACTTAAAATCCCCAGGAGCAGTACCTTCAACCTGATAAAAATTACCTTCTCCTGCGGCTAAGTTAAGTGCATCTATTTCCTCTTGTGTCTGAAAAATTCCGGCTACCTGGTAGCCATACATTTGACCCATTGGCTTTCCGTTCTCTGTTCGGTACATTGAGCTGGCCATTGGATAGCCACTGCTGCCGTTTCTCCATATTATAGGGTTCAATTCATCGCTAAGTTTTACGACCACATTCTTGTTGGTTGAAGCGGTCAAGGCAACATCAAAATTCAGTTCTTTTATCTTGCTTTGATACTGAACCATAAAGTCGAATCCTTTGTTATTTATTTCGCCAATATTAGCTATAAATGGTGTTTGGGTCCAGGTGGTTCCCATATGTTGGGAGGCAGAAGGGGGAAGCGTTATAGGGTACAACATGTCAGTTGTATTTTTATCGTAATATTCAGCTGAAAAATTCAACTTATTATTAAAAAGTCCGGCTTCTAGACCAATATCCAACTGGGTCACTTCTTCCCATTTAATACTAGTATTCGGAAGCTTGTCATAACGATAGGGAGTAACGACATTAACACCATCAGGGGAATAAAAACTTTGGGTATTTGTCCAAGAAGACAGATAAAGAAAGTTGGGTACCGAGCTATTGCCTATGGCACCATAACCCGAACGTAATTTTAAATTGGAAATCCATGAGAGGTTGTCGGCAATGAAAGATTCTTTATGAATATTCCAGCCGGCAGATACCGATGGAAATACACCGAACCTATTATCAGGGCCGAACTGAGGATAACCGTCACGTCGTATTGTCCCTTGTACCATATATTTACTGTCATAGGAGTAATTCAGGCGAGCAAACTGCGAAAAGCTCCCATTATCATATCTAGAGCCCGAAGAGGGTTGTTGATCAGCTCCCAATCCAATAGACCACGCAGGATCAATACTAAAGTTAGTCGCTTCGGCCCGTGTGCTATTCCCTACACTTTTGGAGGCATCATATCCGATTAATGCCCCTATATTATGTTTATCGCCTAATGTTTTCTTATAATCTAGCGTATAAAACATCTTACCAAAATAATTTGCCCCATTAGAGCTTACCAATTTGGATTCAATAAATAAATCACCTGCGCTGGCATCTGGATTATAAGATTTAGAGCCATTGCCCCCTCCGGATCCTGTGAAATTAGCCTGAAACATTAACCCTGAAGCCACTTCGTAATCAAGAATCAAATTTAAATTTACCCCTACTGAATGAGACAAATTCTGTGTATTCATTACACTCATCAAGGGATTGAAAGCATTGGTTAAATTACCGACCGGTCTCATACCCCACCCACCATCTGGGTTGTTAGCATCATAGGGTTCCATTATTGGTGTAACACGGTAGGGAAGCCCACCTGTCGAACCGCCTTCACTTCTATTTAGGTTTGCATTTAGAATCTGAGTTATTTTTAGCTTATCATTGAATTGTGTGACACTTGCAATCCTGAACTTGAACTGTTCCTGTACAGGGGAAGCCACACCTATACCCCTATTATTTGAGTAGACCAATGATGATGACAATTTTGTTTTCTCGGTACCCCCTGATAGATTCAAATAATAATTCTGTTGCAGGGCACTTCTAAACAAAATATCATTCCAATCTGTACTGGGTAAACTAGCAGGGTTGTTCCAACCCGAAATTTCCATTTCCGTCTCACTTGGTTGAAAGCCCGAAGCCAATCGTATTTTAATATAATCTGGGGTTGACAAGTAATCAGGTAAGTATGTTGGTGTTGCCATCCCAATATTTTGCCTAAAATGCACCTGTAATTTACCGGCCCGCCCTTTTTTTGTTGTCACCAAGATAACGCCGCCAGCCCCGGCAGCACCATATATTGCAGTGGAAGAAGCATCCTTTAATACTTCAATAGATTCAATATCATCCATGTTAGGCACTACTCCTGCCGCCCCATCTACGATCCAGAGAGGATTCGACCCATTGATCGATGCGGCACCACGAATAATAATACTTCCGTTACTTACGTTCACTCCAGCAACCCTTCCTTGAAGAACTTCAGTAACACCAAGGTTCATGTCTTTAAATTCATCCGGTTTCAATGAGACTATTGATCCGGTAACATCCGATTTTTTCTGAGTACCGTATCCGACGATAACCACCTCATCCAGTCCTGCTGCACTCTCTTCGAGCTCAACGACTATTTGATTCCGCCCCTGTAAGGCCACTTCCTGAGTAGTAAAACCAATATAGGAAACAACCAATACGGCATTCTCATCGGAAACTTCAATGGAAAAATGACCATCAAAGTCGGTTTGAGTTCCATTCGACGTGCCTTTTTCAAGAATGTTAGCACCTGGCAACGGAGTACCGGTCAAGTCATTTACACTTCCCTTTATGACCAAATCTTGATTAGGTAATTTCGATGACTGCGTTGGAACGGCTTTAACCGTAGGTCTTCTTACTTTGCCCTCTCTTAATATAATTTGCCTGCCTCGAACTTTGTAATCGGTTTTTGTATTCTCAAACATTACGTTGAGTACAGTTTCGATTTTTTCGCCTTCCACTTTCAAGGATACTTGTCGCTCTAAGTCAACATGTTTTACCTTATAAATAAACCGAAATTCTGTAGCCGACTCAATATCATCAATAATGGCACTGACGCTGGCATTGTTGACATCCAATGTCACCTTCGTTTTTTGAGAATAGCTGTCATTGGCATGTAACCCCAACATGGTCGTAATCAATAACAACGTAGTAAGTTTCATTTTTAGGTTTAATTTCAACAAAGGTCGATAGTACCCCTGTTGATTAACTGGTTTTTTCATATTTTTGAAATGTTTAATGGTGGTTTGCAAATTGGTTGCGCGATCACTTTTTACCACCGGAAAATGCTCTAACATTTTCCGGTTTTGTTTTTAGCTCAAAACGAAGTGTCGGTGTATGTGTGTCTACCTAGATCCCGAGTTCTATTACATATCTATCTTATTTAACTGATTCAATCCTTTTTATCTATTCGATAATTACTTTATTGTTTTCAATACTGTATTTAATTTTATGGACATCATTAAAAAAGCTTAGTACTTTTTCAATTTCAACATCATTAAAACTGGCGTTAAATATCTCTGAACCCAATTCCTTATTTCGGTTTTCAATCTCAACGCTATAATGTCGTTCCAACTTTGCAAGAATGTTGTCAAAGCTTACATTTCTAAAGACCAAATGTCCCTGTCGCCAAGAAGTATAAAGTGCTGTTTTGACATTAGCTACGCTTATATTGTTAGAGGTATGTTCAAATAATCCCTTTTGACCTGGAACTAGACTGGTTGATTCATTTACCGGGTCATTATCTTGTTTCAGGTTCACTGCCCCCTCCACTAAAACAACTTCAATATCAACATCCTCAGTGTAGGCGGACACATTAAACTCTGTGCCCAGTACATTGACCTCCAGTTCGCCAACTTTCACAACAAAGGGGTTTGATTTATTTTTTTTTACATCAAAATAGGCCTCCCCAGTGAGGAATACTTGTCGCGTTCCCTCTTTTATAAAATTCATAGGGTATCGTAAAGAACTACCCGCGTTTAAATGAACCGAGGTGCCATCAGAAAGTACGAGTTCAAACCTTTTGCCGTTTGGAACGGTCAAAGTATTAAATACCAATTTATCAACACCCGCCACTGGAGTGTAACTTAACTGGTTTTGCTTTTGGGCTCCGATAAGGTTCCCGTTAACATCTTTTACCGCTTTAGTTTGGGAAACATCAATGGTTTGAACAGCGCCATTCTCAAGCTCCAAAGTGATTGATTTATCTTTAGATACAATAACTGTAGCATCTTGATGCGAAGAAAAATCTTTTTGAATCAAATAACCTATACCAAAAAACAATATAACGACCGCCGCATATTTTGTCCAATTGGGTATTAAGTTTTTAATTGGTCTTTCCCTCCTTTCTATTTGCCCAATAACTTTTGAATATGCAGCATCGACATCATTTTTTAACAATGCTAGGTTCAAATCATGATAGTCTTTTAAGTAAGACTCCAATGTTGACCGATTTTGAGGGTCTTCTACCCAATCCCGCAAGACAATGAGTTCATCATCAGAAATGGTCCCCATAAGTAGTTTCGAAATATATTTTTTCATTTATTGCTATTCTTTAAGGGATATTTTTATTTTTGAGAACATCCTCAATACACATTTCACAACCTATACTGTTAATTAATAAGAAACCCTTAAAAATAATTGAGATATTTTTTTGAATTATCATAACAACTAAAAAAAAGCACATAACTACGTAATAAATGAATGATAATGATATGGTCAAGGCATTAAAAAAAGGAGATAAAATTGCCTTTAAATACCTATTCAACACATACTACAACCGTTTAGTAGCTTATATAATAACATATAGTCACGATAAAGCACAATCGGAGGATATTGTTCAGCAGACGTTTATAAAACTTTGGGAAAACCGACAAAAACTAGATGACAGCAAATCACCTAAAGGTTATCTATATGCCATTGCCCATAATATTTATATTGATGCCATCAAGACATCAAAAAAGCATGAAAAAATAATGAACTTGGTTTGGGAAAGTGCATTACGAGATAGGATTGAGGAAGATTTCGAAACCCAAGAGATTCGTATTCAAAAAATGAAAAGGGTAGTGGAAAATCTTCCGCCAAAGTGTAAAAAAATCATTCACATGAATAAGGTACAAGGTATTAAATACCAAGAAATTGCAGACCAAATGGGAATCTCAATTAAAACGGTCGAATCACAAATGCGCATTGCATTCATAAAAATAAGAGAAGCCTTTAAAGAGGATAATGTGATTTTATTTTTTTTGTTCAGAGAGTTACGAAACAGCTGTAAAAAATAGTGAGCCCTTTTTTAAGAATTCTTAGGCCTAGAAGATTACACAATCAAAATATTGACAACCAATATATTAAATTCTGTAACACCCTGTTTTTGGCCCACTACCACTCCATTCCATTGCTCTCAACTCAGTAATGCGCTTTACAGCCAACGGTTTTGTAGCCAACCCTCATTTTTGACTTTCCACTTTACTATCCTAAATCAATAATTTATAACACTATAGGCAAGCACCCAATCAATTTTTTAAATTAAGTCGGTGATTTGAGTACAAATTCTACAGTTCGATCTTGGTTCCCCGATGAATCTATAATCTAGTACCTCTGTTCCCCTTGGCTACCAAAAATTTTATCAATTTTGTTATTCGAATATTAGTAACCAAAATATTGAGACACTTAAAGCCGAATTGAAAACGGTTATCGATCTTCAATTGACTGGAGAAAGTAATACTTGCTTGTCAATCTTTTAGAAGACCTAATGTTCAATATTGAAAACAACAAAATCATCTATAAAAACATTACTGGAAAAACGATGGCAATTGGCAGAAATAAAAATCCAAGCATCTTTTTGCGAACTAACTTGCTGTCTTGATTTTCCGGTGACGCTCAATCTTCTTAAATTTATACCAATCGGCATGATTGGGAATAACACTTTAAAGACTTACCACCACCCCATGCGGTTTCCAATTTTCTACAATAATTAGCTTTCTATTTTATCTATGGCTCCGCTATCCAAAACGAGATTTGAATCGTTGTGAATATTCTCCATTTCAAAATGCTCTACCTCTTGGTCTATATAAAGGTTTTCTGAAAGATTGAACAGATGAGCCTCCGTTTCATAAAAATGCATCATATAACCCGCGGTATTAACGAAAACTATATAGTCTCCCCGAGATGGTAGTCTTGGAAAAGTCAATTTTCTTTTGAGCAATACATCTTGTTCCAAGCAGTAAGCCCCTGTGAAATAGAGTTCCTCCATTTCCGATTCTTCGGATTCAGAACGAAAAATCACAAAGGGATCTAATAAAAAATCTGAACTGGAGCTCTTTAACTGGCTCATATTCATCTCAAGCCCTACCAACCAATTACCTTTTGCATCACGTTTTCTATGCGCTACTTCGCCAAGGGTCAAACCTACTTGACTAAGTAAAGAACGCCCTGGTTCTATGCGAAGTTGAATATTAGCCCTATTTATCAATTCTGCCACAGAGCTGCCTTTTATATTTTTATAGCTCAAAACTTGGCTCAAAAACTCAGCGCCGTTAACTTCATTGTAGTAGGGATAGGTTTTTAAACTGCCTTGAAGTTGCGCCTTTTGATTTAATGAAAACCCCAACCCATTATTATTAAAAGTTATAGGTTCGTTTATTCCAAGCACGGCCTCTTTTAGATTGTTTTGAAAACTTATCCACTCGTTTTTTGATTCTAGATAGTTCATCAAAATTCCTCCGCCGATATCCAAGAATTCAATGTTTTGACCAATCTGACGAAACTCTCCTACGATATCTAAACTTTGAATCGCCGCCTCACCGCGCTCTTCAATGGAATACCCATCCAAATGAAAATGAAACCCACACAGTCTTAAATTCTTGAAAGTGGTTTTATCGGAAAACCAGACTTTTAAATTGTATAAATCCCGTTCTGTATCAAAACCGAACCGACTGTACAATTTTCGTTTTCCAACCTGAAAACCACTTAATCGAAGACCAATAATTCCAGTGCGCTTTAAATCTCCAGCTACTTTGTTTGCCAACTGTAATTCGTCAAGATTATCGATAATAATGGGAATTTGATTTTCTATTGCCAGTTTCATCAACGCCTCATTTTTGATGGCGGCCGTTAATACTACATTTTCTTTTGTACCCCCTAATAAAATTGCCTGCTCCATCTCACGATAGCTGGCCGTATCTACCCCTATTCCATATTCAATGGCCGATTTGACAAGAATTCGGCTTTTATTCGCCTTTCGAGCAAAGTATATTTGACCATCCACCCCATAGTTTTGAAATACTTCTTGATACCTAGAAATGTTCTTATGAAATGAGGGAATATGATGCAGATTAATCGGCGAGCCGTACTTCTCGACCAATTTTTCCACCAATTCTGAATGCTCCATAAATCTGTGCATCCAAGGACTAGTGATGGGTGTTAATTGATTTTTTCCTGTCGATTTAAAATAAGCAGCGTTATCCATTTTGAATTTTGAGTTTTCCTGATTTAAGTATTGCGGCCTTACAATTTTCCATAACGTTCAAGGCCCATTGCGAGGCAAAATTGTTTCTCGTTCGCGAGAGTGTGTCGTTATCATACGTAATTCCTTCTGTCGGCGTACCATAAAGGGAAATATTGAAAATAGACCGTCCATCGTGGCCAATGGCCCTTCCTTGCCTATCGATTTCAGGACAACCGACTTCATAACTTGAATCATCGTAAATTGTGAATGGCCGTAATAATCCCCTTTCCCGCATATTTGTAAACAATAATGACCAGTCATCAATAGCGTTTAGGCTGGGAATCCTAGCATCTATCAGCACATTCAATCTTTGAAAATTCAACTGTTCTGTACAGATACCCCACCCTTCATCTAGCTTTTTAATTTGGGGATTCTGGGCAAAATCCATATTAATCACCCCTGCTTCAATAAGTGCCGTCATCTTTTTCATGTTTTCTAAGGGGGGACCATAAGAGATTCTATTTAAAACGGAGCGATACTGGGTGTCGAACAAGGCATGGGAATCTGCGGTCATTCCCCCAAAATTATAGATTGAATTAAAAATCGGGCTCAGTCTGCCCCAAGTCATCGCGGCCGCCATAAATGCACTTGACTCATCGTCTGCTTTGGCCTCTTTTAAAAGATAACGCCAATAAGCCAAATCGCCAAGCTCGGAAGAAGTCCCGCTCATGGGCCTAGCCCTGAGCAAATCTTGAAAATTAAACCTATAAGCCCAAGGGTATAGCTCGTGAAATATATCTATCTGCTCTTGTAAACTTCTTAAATTCTTATCGGGATAAAAGTTCAAATTATGCTTCTGGAATTTGATCCTATAATAACGATACTTCATTTCGGCGATGATCAATGGAAGTACGTGCCCTTTAAAACTGATTTTTTGATTTAAACCTGCTTGTGACATGATATTCTCATGGGTAAAATAAATCGGCGTATAGGGTTTTAATCCTTCATTTGCACTTCGGGGAATCATAGGAAGACCACTTCTTGAGTAGGGAAATATTTTTTGGGGTTCTTGACCTGAGGGTATATAAATTAAATTTCCATCTTTCAACGTCTCAAACCGTCCGCCCCTACCTTCCGTTAGCGCCAAAACGGTATCTATAAAAGTTAATCCTAACCCCTTAATTCCAACGTTCGATTGCTTTCCAATCGCCGCCAACTTTTTTTCAACTGGATAAACGAAAGGAATTAATTCGCTATCGATTTCATCAGAACTGCTACTCTTCTCATCGCTTGCCAACCTTCCCTTGAAGCTCGAATGCCCCGTAGTCAATAGAACTTCTTGAACTTTCAAACTCGTCAAACGTTTGGTATTAACAGCGATATATTTTAAAATTAGTCCGTTTTCACACGTTTCGATATCCATAACCTCAGCCTTATGCTTGAAAAGCTGAATCGACTCTTTTTTATATTTTTCCAATAAATTAAAGCAATCAATAAAGTACTCACCCACCGTTCTTCGTGATGCGAATCCATTTGCAGAACTATTAATGGAAATATCTCCGTGTTTTTTCAACCACCCTACAAAATCCAAGCAATCGGGAACCAAGGGTTGTGGATTTTCCTTTGACCAGACGGAAATATTTCGATTGGGATAATTCATTAACAAATACGTTGGTTGGTCGGGACGGTATGTTTCTCCCGCTCCGAAAAATCCGGTTTTTTCGAAAAGATGAATTTCTAATTTAAAATCATCATCAACCTGTTGTAAGCTTGCCAACAAACGTTCGAAAGCATACAACCCTTTGGGACCTAAGCCGATAATGGCTACCTTATACCGATTCATGTTGCCAACATTTTCGATCCAACTTCCTTTACTGCGCAGTTTAACCCATCGAATATTTGCTCTAATTCGATATTATCGTTTACCCATTCATCATTATAAACCGTATCTAAATAGCGTTCTCCCCTATCGGGAAGCAAGAGAACTGAAGTCGAATTTTCAGGCAAATGTTTTTCATAGTTCATATAAGCTGATATAATTCCGCCAGATGAACCTCCACAGAGTATAGCTTCTTCAGTCAGCAACCTTCTACATCCTTTTATACATTCATAATCAGATACATGAACCACATCATATACTTTAGATGTGTCTAGAAATTCTGAAGGCACGCCCGCTCCATGACCCGGAATTTTACGTTTACCCGCCTTATCCCCGAACAGCACACTGCCCACTGCATCTACAGCAATCAGTTTAGTTCTACAATTCTTTTTTTCAATATAATCGGCACATCCCATGAGGGTGCCACAGGTACTTGTGGCAATAAACAGATAATCTAAATCATGATTCAGAACGCCCATAATTTCGCTCATCGTCGTATGATGTGCCTTGGGATTGTTTGGATTTCCATATTGGTTAGACCATATGCTATTGGGTACAGTTGTCAATAACTCTTTCACCTTTTCTAACCTAGCCGCCAAAAATCCTCCTTTTGCACGAGGTTCTTTGACCATGACAATTTTAGCGCCATAAGCGGTCAACAACTTATGTGTTTGAGGATTCAAATTAGGGTCGACGACAACCATTAATTTTAGACCATAAAATAGGCAAGCTTGCGCCAAGCCAACAGCCATGTTGCCAGAACTTGACTCGATTATAGTACCGCCTCTTTTGATTATGTCATTCTTTAGAAGTTCTGAAATAATAAAATACGAAGTTCTATCTTTCATACTTCCAGCGGGATTAGAGCCCTCTAGTTTAGCAAGTACCCGTCTTTGACCATGGAATAACCTGTCAAGCCCAACTAAGGGTGTATTACCAATGGTATCCAATATATTTGTTGCAATACTTCTCATTTTTCTTGTTTTTAGCGACCATCTCAGTAAAAACCTAGCATTCTAGGCGATGTAATGGCCCGCTACGATATTAAAAAAAGAGTGCGTTAGACCTTAACTGCATACAGTCAAAGTTTAATGCAAAGCAAAATGTTTCTTGTAATTTTATATGTGGAAGGGATAATTTCCGAGACAATAAGGCTAAGGCAATAACGATAGATTCAGGCAATAATATTTGCCGAGATTTCTGTCTATGTTAAAAAAAGGAATGTGTACGCTTTGCTATTCCCTTAAGTTTTCTGTACTCGGCGAGAAACGTTTTAAGTAATCATAGATTTCGTATTGCGACCGCATCTTTTTTTCCTCAAAGTTCGAGAGAACATAATTATTGGTAGCCTCCTTTCCAACGATGCGTGCTTTCACGTTATCTTCAAATTGAATAGTCAAAAGCTCTTTTAATTCATGAAATATATCTTTATCCAAAATAGGTGTGATAACCTCAATACGTTTGTCAAGATTTCGCGTCATCCAATCGGCACTTCCCATAAAGATTTCTTCTTCCCCACTATTATGAAAAAGAAATACCCTGGCATGTTCTAAAAATCGATCTACGATGCTAAAGACCTCGATATTCTCACTCTGACCCTCAACCCCAGGAACAAGACAGCAAAAACCTCGAACCAATAGTCTAATTTTAACTCCTGCATTGCTTGCCCTATACAACCAATTGATCATCTGTTTATCTTCTAGGCTATTCATTTTTGCCATAATGCTAGCGGGCCTATTTCTTTGGGCATTGAAAATTTCCCTTTGAATCAACTTTTCGAAACTTTTTCTCGTATTAAATGGGGATATTAACAGACGCTTCAGTTTCGGTTTTAACATTTCTCTTTTTAGCACCCTAAATACCTTGGCCAAATCTTCTGTTATTTTTTTATCCGCCGTGAAAAGTCCGTGATCACAATATATTTTTGCTGTTTTCGAATTAAAGTTTCCCGTGCCGATATAGGCATAGCCTCTAGGAGTTTCACCTTCCAATCGTTCTATATGTAAAATCTTGGAATGTACCTTTACGTTCGGAAAACTATAAAAAACCTGAGCACCTTTATCTTCGAATCTCCGACCCCATGTGATATTGTTCGCTTCGTCAAATCTTGCTTTGGCTTCGACAAATATCGTCACCTTCTTTCCATTTTCAAGCGCTTCAAGCAATGCAGAAGTCAATCGTGATTTCTTGGCAATACGATACAAAGAAATATGAATGGACGCAACTTTAACATCTCTGGCAGCCTCGAATAACCAATCTTCGATATACCGGAAACTTTGATATGGAAAATGGAGCAATTGGTCTTTTTGGGCAATCAGATCAAAAATGCTATCGGTCTTTTCAAATTCGACATGCTTCAAAGGAGGGAAAGGTTCGAAATGCAATGACGCATCGTCTATAAGGCCCGCGAGGGAAAAAAAATCACTGAAATTATGACGATCGCCACCTTCGAACATATCGATTTTGCCCAAATCTAAAAGCGCTCTCAACCTGTTTCGCAATTCCTTTGGCATTCCCTGTTCGTAAAGTAGTCTTGTAGGTTGACCTATTTTTCGCTGCGAGAGCGACTGATGAATCAGTTCTACCCAATCACCTTCGTAATCATCGTCGAGATATAATTCTGCATCCTTCGAGATTTTGATATTAAAAAGGGATGAAATCTCCAGTTCCGGAAATATGCGCTGCGCGTTGAGTTTGAGAACATCCTCTAAATAGGTAAAAACATGGGTACCCTCTTCTGAGGGTATCTCAACGAACCTACCGATTTCAGTCGCTGGAACGTGAACGAACATCATTTTATCGGTAGTTTTATCAAAAGCCACAATATAAAGAGCTCCTTCTATAAATGAATCAGAAGTTAATTTTTTACTGTCTAAAATCGTTAGGTGAGTAGCGATCTGTTTTTCAAAAAGCAGGTTTAAATCTGTTTTTTGTTTGGTGGAAAATTCTTGAAGGGTCGGCAGAAAAATGTTGTTTTCATTTAATTCGAAAAGTATTTCATCCCTAAAAATCTGTCCGAACCGCTGCTGTTGTTGGTCGATTTGGACCATCAATGACTTTAAAATTTTATTCGGTTTCAACCCCAAAGGCTTTCGAATATTTTTCTTAACCTTTTTTATTAGCCGGAGTTTTGAAATCCTTACCTTAAAAAATTCATCTAAGTTCGATGAAAAAATAGCCAAAAATTTTAATCGTTCGATTATGGGGTTCCGTTTATCCGCTGCTTCCTGTAAAACCCTTTCGTTAAAACTGAGCCAATCTATTTCTCTATCCCTGTATGTAAAATTCTCTTCTTTAGTATAACCTTCCATGAGGCCAAAAATACCAATACTTATTTATTCAATATGAGGTTTTATTAACTCTATAAATAGTCAAATCCAACCCATATTTTTCAAAAGTATTCAACACTATCACCGCAAAAAACTGGTTTTCAATTGTTTAAAATAGAATTTAATAACATATGCTGCACAGTGGTTTGATTTAAACGGTAATATTATCCATCCTTCAGAAAATTTTATATAAAAGAATAGAATGCCGCATGTAAAATTTTATTGCGTCAATATCCATTGGAATCGGTGCATCTTTTGAAAAGATGATAATGTAATTTCAACAAATAATTAATAAATATCAAATTATGGGTAAGCATCACATATGCGATTAAATAATGAATAAACAGACTAAAAAATGACCTTTGGGAAGCTGCTAATATTACCCAAAAGCATCAATCTTATTAAAACCACAAAAGATGTATTCCGTTTGAATATTCATTCAAGCCCATTGGTACCAGTGGAAATCCAATTCGAGAATTACGCAATAACGATTGAAATAGAACTGATTTCATTTTAAGGTACGCTTTCAAACCCATTTTTTGTATTTGATGTAATAAACACTAAAATGCAAAAACTAAGTGCTTCGGAAATCATCGAGAATATAAAAAAGGAAACAGCATTTGAAGCCGTTTCGGAAGATTACTCCTTTACCATTAAAATAGAAAAATTTGTTCCTTACATCTGTGGGGCGGTACATGACGGCCACCAATTCAGAAAATCGTTATGGGACAATTGTCTACACACCGAATACGAACGCTGGTACGAGGAGGACCCCAGTACAAAAGAAATGATACGAACACATCCGATAGTTATCGCCGGTTGCGATAGCAGGTTCGAATACGATTTGAACCGTGACCCCAGTAATGCAATTTATGAAGATGCCTGGGGCAAAAAACTTTGGAAAGCTCCTTTATCTGAACAAGAACGTGAACAAAGTTTGAAGAAACATCGTACATTTTACAAAGTGGTACACACTTTATTACAGCAAATCGAGAAAATTCATGGAAAAGCGATTGTTTTCGATATGCACAGCTATAATTGGAAACGATGGGACAGAAAAGTCCCCACATGGAATTTAGGCACCAGCAATATCGATAATACGCGTTTTGGAACCTTGATTGAGTCATGGAGAAAAAAACTGGGAAAAATGCATTTGCCCAACGGTATAGCATCCACTTCCAAAATCAATAACACCTTTCAGGGGAACGGATACTTTTTGAAATACATTACTAAAAACTTCAGGAACACTTTGGTATTGGCCACGGAAATTGCAAAAATATATTGTGATGAAGAAAGTGGAACTATTTTTCCTGAAGTTGTGCGCTCGGTGGAGCAACAAATGAAAAGGCTTATACCTATACAAGTACGAGAATTTATGCAACCGAATTCATGATTGAAAAAAAACTTATCCGTAGTGTATGCAAAAAACTTTCCGAAGAAAAATCGGTCACACAAGCTTTGCCCAAAGACGGGATAATGTATATCGAAAAACTTTTGCCCTATGTTTGTGTGTATCGCCATAGCAAAGTAGACCCCTATTTTTCGGGGTTATTGAAAACCCAGGCCTCGTACCTAATTGTTAACGAAACAGTGGATATTTCACAGCTATTGGAAGAAATCTCAAAAACCATCGCCAATAAGTTGAATGCTTTTTTGATATTGGAGCTATGGCCTGTTCATACAAATCACCATTCAAAATTTGAAATATTCTGTCCGGAAAACAAGGCTCCGGCCACCGTTGCCGCACTAAAGGAAGGGTTCGAAACTATTCGTGAAATCTATTCGAAAACGTCGGTATCGGTAGTCAACAGATTCCATAGACATCCCGAACATTTGAAGCCGCTTTTGGAAATCGATGATTCGAAGCAATCTGGTGGATTATTGATTGGAATTGCAGTTCCCGCAATCTACCAAAACACAGAAGAAAATGAGGTTTATTCGCTTTTCTATAGAAAATTCTATACCCGATTTTCAGAAACTATAAAACGTGCGGCCTATGAGTTTATACGTGTGCAGACCTCCAATCCGTACGCCCACTATCTAATGTTGGGCAAGACCCATGTCGATGAAGTCACCTTAAAAACAGATAGGGAACTGGCTAAAATAAGTGGAGGTATGTCATTTCTATTGCGCGTTACCCCGGTAAACAGTACTTCAGAATGGAACAAATTCAAAAAAAACAATTTTACGAAAACACCATCCTTCAATTATAGATTGATTGCCCTCGACCCTGAAAAGAAAAAACGAAGATTATTTGACCTGCCCATAGATCAAATACACGACCCGACAATTTCATTTATACTCCGCGACAAACGATTGGAAATCGAAAAACAGCTAACGATGCTTGAAGAACGTGGCACCGATAATTTTAGGTACATCGGAGAAAGCTTATACGGGAAAATCGAGGAGAATGTCATAGAAGCCGCAGAGTCAATTTTAAGAAAATATCCTGAAGGGGCCGGTTACAACGAAATGAGACGGTTCAATTGCTATGAGTTCGCCGAACGAGCAGAAGATGAAATCAATTACTATCAAAAACAGTTTCCCGAAACAAAACTGTCATTAGAAATCCGTAAAGATGTCGCTGGCATTATGGTCTCAAAAGGTAAATTATTGATTAGCAACCAGTTCTCATTAGATGAGAATCGCTGTGATGCCTTAATCCAGCATGAAATTGCCACTCATATCTTAACCTATTGTAATGGTAAGCGACAACCATTGCAACAAATGTATGCAGGATTTTCAGGCTATGACCAATTGCAGGAAGGCTTAGCCGTATTGGCCGAATATCTCGTCGACGGCCTCACCATAAATCGCATGCGCACGCTCGCCGGGCGTGTAATTGCCACGAATTCTATGGTCAAGGGGGCTGAGTTCATCGAAACTTTCAATTTGCTGCGATCGGGTTATAATTTTCCCGAATATAGTTCCTATTACATTACAATGCGTGTTTATCGTGGAGGTGGCCTTGTAAAAGATGCCGTATATCTGGCCGGACTTTTGAATGTAATGCACTATCTCGAAGACGGTGGCAAGTTGGAAACGCTTTACACTGGAAAGTTCAATACCAACCATGTAGAATTGATTGAAGAATTGCTGCATCGCAAAATCCTTCAAGAACCTATCACTCCCCGATTTTTAGAGCGGCGTTCAGTACAGGAACGATTGCAAAAATTGAGAAACGGGCTAAGGGTCACTGAGCTCTTGGAATAGCCTTGTTTAGCAAAAGGGTTAAAGATTGATCGATACGGATTCATTATAATAAGTAACTTTCAACCAACCCTAAAGGAGTCCTAATAATATTTAACATACTGAGAATGAAAATAGCTTTTATCATCAACGATCACGAGACCGAAAAACCAAATTATACCACTCCAGCCTTAGGTTTCGCGGCATATAAAAGAGAACACGAGGTGTATTTTATTGGAATAGGCGAATTGGCCTATGCTTCAGACGGTCATTTCTCTGCGCGTTGTAAAACCATCAAAGAAGCAAACTTTAAAAGTCAAGAAACCTTTTTCAAGGCGGTACAAAAAGAAAAATTCACCAAAATAACCTCTGAGGAATTGGATGTGCTTTTTCTTCGAAATGATCCTTCCGATGAAATCAACGCTCGAGATTGGGCACAGAACGCAGCATTTATATTTGGGGGCATCGCCATGAATGATAATGTGTTGGTAGTCAATCATCCGAGTAGTTTGGCGGGAGCGGTCAATAAAATGTATTTTCAGCACTTTCCCGAAATTCTACGGCCTAAAACGATTATTTCGAGGGATAAAAAGGAAATAGGGGAATTTTTCAAGGAGCAAAAGCAAAAAATGATTTTAAAGCCCTTGCAAGGTTCGGGAGGTATGAATGTTTTTATGATGGATAAAAAGAACGAACACAATTTATCACAGACCATTGATGCCATTTGTAGAGATGGTTATGTAATCGCTCAAGAGTATCTTCCGGAAGCAAAAAACGGTGATACCCGGCTATTTTTAATGAACGGCGAACCTTTACAGAACAATGGTCAATATGCCATTATGCAACGTGTAAATAAGTCAGGCGACATTCGTAGTAACATCCATGCCGGCGGACGACCTGAAAAAGCGAAAATGACCGATCAAATTCTGGAACTGTCGGAAATTGTTCGTCCAAAGTTGGTTCAAGATGGCATGTTTCTCGTGGGCATCGATATTGTCGGTGACAAACTAATGGAAATCAATGTATTTAGTCCTGGTGGATTAAACGTTATGGGACAAATGTATGAAGTAGATTTTGCAACCGAGGTCATAGAATCAATTGAACGAAAAGTAAACTATAAAAATTTATACGGCAATTATTTGTTCAATAGTCGATTGGCAACCTTGTAAAAGGTACTCGAACATTGCAATCAGGAATTGTTCGCAATCATCGAAAATTACTTTATAGACTCCCTCATTTTCTTTCAAAAGAATTTACCAATTTAATCATCGCTTTTGAAATTTTTGCAGACAACTATGGTTAAACAAGCCTCCCATAATTATATGTACCCACATTACAGTCTATTTACCTGAAGGTTAAGCTTGAAGTTATTAAAGAAGAGGATTAAGAATGCAGCCTGTTCGAAAAATGACTGGGACGCAACTCAAGTATTGCAATTATCATGAAGCCAACGCCGATAAATGAGGCGCCCGCTGATTCAGGAAATTCTGGGTACGGAATTATTCCAAATTGTCTTTCTTCCGCTCTTTCTTTTTTTCGGCACGCCGTTCTTGGCGGGCTTCCTTTCGTATTTGTTTTTTGTCGACCTTATCGGCACCAGCCTCAGCATCCTTAAAATCAATATCATCATCAACTATTCCTTGAAACGCCTTTATCCAGGCATTTTGAAATATGTTTGTAATTGTCGGCCAAATTTTGGTGCCGACATTGTTCAAATCGCCTTCTATCGGAACTTTGGTTGCCAAAGTATTATTTTTTTGATTTTTAAGAACAAACTTGAAAAATCCCACAAAACCTTCCCATAGTGTTTCCAAAAAGCCGTCTTCTTTGCCCAAAAGCTTTCCATTTTTTAAGATGGGTTTGATAGAGCCTTTAAGAAAGCCATCGGCAATGGCAACCTCTCCAAATACTTCGAAAGTGCCACTTTCAAAATCGATTTCGGCGTAATGTTTGGTGAAATCGTTCAATGCCGTAGCATTCGCACCCTCCAATGAAAACGCTATATCCATATCGGGAATCTGTTTCACCAAGTTCATTTTACCATCAAGTTTCATATTGCCCTCCCCTATAGATACCGCCCTTGCATGCACTTCAGAAGGTAAGGTTCTATTCTTTTGGATTACATTGCGTAGGTTGATGGCTTTCAAATGAATATTTTTCAAGTTCAAATCAATATTCGGATTCGCCTGCAACTGTACGAATGCCGCCGTACCATCAATAATTTCTAACCGGTTTATATCGATAGGCACCAAGTCTGTCAATGCCTTGGACCAATCTTCAACTTCAGGTTCAGCACCGGTCGAATCTTGTTGGTCTTCGAAAACATAGATAAACTTTGGCCGGGTCATGATAACTTCGCTCACTATTTTGCCATCAAAAAGCGCTTTCCATTCTACAGATATGTCGGTTTTTTCAAAATCGAGATAGGGTACTTCAGACCCCGCATTCACCTTGTTTAAATATAGACCGTCTATAGTATAGGCACCCCGAACCAAAGCTAAATCTATATCTGCCACTTGGCCGTAATAACCAGGAATATCTGCCAGTACCCCATTGACATATTTCTTTACGACAAAAGGCAAAAGCAATCTAGCCACCAATAAAATTACGATAATGGCTATAGGAACGATATACCGTTTCTTTTTATAACGACGACGTTTCGACTTTTTATCCGTCATACTTTATTTTTTCAACATTGTGGTTTTACAATTTATTTTTCTGCGCTAACCCTCCATACGGTATGGGTTTTATCATCAGTAATCAATAATGACCCATCTTGAGTGACGATAGCCCCGACGGGGCGGCCATAAACTTTGTCATCATCTGGGTCTACAATGAACCCTGTTAAAAAGTCTTCGGTGTCGCCAGATGGGCTACCATTTTCAAAAGGAACGAACACTACTTTATAACCAGATAGCTTTTTCCGGTTCCAAGATCCGTGCTGCACCACAAAGGCTCCACCATGGTATTTTTCAGGGAAACTATTTCCGGTATAAAAGACCAACCCGAGCGAAGCAGTATGCGATTGTAAGGCATAATCTGGGATAATTGTTTCATCGTAAGCTTTCGGTTTTTCGATTTCAACCCTGGGGTCTTCAACCCCGAAATAGGAATAGGGCCAGCCATAGAAACCGTTCTTTTTAACACTGGTAAGATAATCAGGCACTAAATCGTTACCCAAACCATCACGTTCGTTCACTACGGTCCATAATGTTTTTGTTTCGGGTTCCCAATCCATTCCGACCGGATTTCGCAAACCAGAGGCATAAACGTTCATTTCTTTGCTTTCTCTATTGTAGACAAGAATGTTCGCCTTTAACAGCTCTTTCTCAATACCTTTTTCAGCGATATTTGTACCGCTTCCAATGGCAATAAAAATTTTGGAGCCATCTTGGCTTGCAATAATATTACGTGTCCAATGTTGGTTTATTTTTCCCGCAGGCAAAGGAAGTATTTTTTCTTCCTTCGCTTTTATTTTCGTGTCCCCCTCTTCATAAGGATAGCGGATTAAACCGTCTGTATTGGCGACATAAAAGGAATCATCTAATGCAAGCATTCCAAAAGGCTGATTGAGTCCTTGCCGCAAAAACGTTTCCCGAATATCGGGCCTACCATCTTGGTTGGAATCACGTAATAAAGTGATAACATCGGCACTATGACTCAAATTTTTTGATTTTCCCGCTCCGATGATCCAAGCACCGATCTGTTTGAAAAAACCATAGTTCGAATTACTCTGGGCAACTAAGATGTCGCCATTGGGAAGTTCGTACAACCATCGTGGGTTATCAAAACCATCAGCATATTTTGTCACCCTAAAACCTGCGGGTGCAACGGGCTTTCTACCATCCTTCCAACCGATGACCTTTGAAAAATTAGACACCGATTTCGTCGCAAACGGGCGAGGCAAAGTATCGACGGGTAAGTTTTGTGCGACTCCGTCAACAACCAAAAGCGAGAAAAAAATACGTAAAAATAAAATTTTCATAAACTTAATTTAGGTGAAAAAATAACTGATAATACGGAAGAAAGTTATCGCAATAGCTTTAAGGTTTAACTTTAAACATAAGCCCCGTTTGGTACTGTTAAAATTTTATTGCGTCAATATCCAATGGAATCGGCGCACCTTTTGAAAACACTTAAGCGTAATTTCAATGCATAATTTAAAAAACCAGGTTATGAGCGAGCAACACTTATATAACGAAGAGGCCAAGAAAAAATTAAGAGACCTAGCAGAAGGTATTGATATTGCGATGATGGAAACAAATCTTGGCGCAATGCCCTCACATTACTTTCCTATGAGCACAAAAGATGTCGACAAGGATGGCTACATTTGGTTTTTGAGTAACAAAAATAGTGAACATAATATTCATCTAAATTTGGACAAAAACATTCAACTTGTCTATGCAAAACCGAGCGACATGCAATTTATGACCGTGTACGGAAAGGCCACGATTACTACTGAAAGAACGATTTTGGCGCATTATTATGAAAAGACAGATGATACGTGGTTTAATGGAATAGATGATCCCAACCTTTCGGCAATCAAAGTTATCCCTGAAGATGTTCATTATTGGGATACCAAAAATGGCAAATTTGTGAGTCTTATAAAAATGGGCATCGGGGCAATGACAGGAAAAACACAAGACGTAGGGAAGAAAGGTGACTTAAACCTTGAACAAAACGATTATCCCATAAACCATTAAACTTACAATCCAGTGACACTTTCTTCAAACCACACCAAAATGAACCCACTCACTATTTTCTTGGCAGATGATGACAGTGATGACCGAGAACTATTTATGGATGCATTAGCCGAAATTCCATTAGAGACTAAGGTGAAGCAGTTCAATGATGGTATCGAGCTAATGGATAATCTTTTTTCCGACGAGCCGCTACCCGATGTAATTTTTTTGGATTTACGCATGCCTCTGATGGACGGATTTGAATGTTTGAACGATATTCGTAGCTTTAGCCAATTCTCCGATATCAAAGTTATCGTTTATTCTTCTTCGTACCATAAACGGGAAGTCAATCAGCTTAGACGAGATGGGGCCAACAGGTATTTACAAAAGCCTACCTCGTACAATCAGCTCAAAACGCTACTTTACCGAAGTATCAAACCTTTTGTTATGGGTGATAAAAAAGACACTAATTCGCCATTTGTGATTCTAACGTGAAATTAGGAAGAACATGGCTGAGCTCATGTTTTTATGTCCTTTCTGAAAACCTCGATAAGATCAAACACCAGTATACAAAAAATAACCCAAATAAAGCCGGCAATAAAGCCTCCTGCTATATCTGAAGGAAAATGAACTCCGAGATAGATACGGCTAATTCCGATGCTTAGAATTAGTGTTACTAAAAATAGAATTACACAGAGTTTTAAAAATTTGTTCATTTTGAACTTATAAAATAAAAAAATCATAAATCCGTAAAAAGCCATGGCGCTCATCGCATGGCCACTCGGGTAACTCAAGGTTTCTACAGATACGAGATGCTCTATGCCGGGCCGGGCCCTATCAATAAACCTTTTCAACATCATATTTGAAACCGTGGCCAAAATTAAAACAAGTGTCACCTGGGCAACGTATTTCCATCTTTTGAAGACCACCGATGATACGAAAGCAGAAATACCAACAACGATAAGATAACCATAAAAATCGCCCACATGGGTCACAAATAAGAAATATCGGGTCAGTGCGGGTGAACGATGGGATATTATATAATCTGTAATTTGGGCATCGTATACGGCTAATGTCTCTGTCTTTAAAGTGTCCGTAAGTTCTATAAAGAGGTTGATACCGCCAACAACCAGAATTAAGGCGATGGTAACTGTAATAATATAAGGAAGGTACTGACTATATCGCTTCAATACAGGTGCCAGAACCGCTCTTATTTTTTTAATGAATGCTTTAAGTGTTTCTCTCATGTAAGAAATTTATTGGTAAAATAGCCATGTAAAAAATGGATACATTTTGTACAATGATTGTATTAAAATTCAAAAAAACTAGACTGGCGATATTCGGGGTTACCATCGTTCCCTACCATATTCAATTGTTTAACCACGGCTTTACTATGATATATTTTTAATGTCAAATTATGTGGTTTCGATTGTATTGAAAAATATAATAATGCAACAAATCACAAAATATTTTTGCTTCATTTAATACATGCACGGTATCAAATTCTGAGTAGTCGTTCATATTCTTTACGTTGTTTTAGCATCCAAATTCATTATTCGAAAAGGATTCTTTTTGCGATATACGCTTAGTATTTGTCCAATAAAATAATTGTGGTTTCTAGGTTCCATTATTTCTAGTAGTTCTTCGATACCACAAATCTGTTGCGAGCCATCAACATAGCAAAAACCCTGATAGACACCATTCAGTACCAAAACTAAACATCGCTCGCCGTGTTGTCTACCTTTTTCTTGAATGATAAAAGAAGCAGTGCTCGCCTTTAATGAAGCCAAAGCCTCTTCGGCCCGAATATTATAACTGGAAACATCCTCCGTGCCACTACATACCCCTTTGCAAAATGGAAATTTGACTAGGGCACATCTTCCTTTTTTGCGTTGGAGCCCTGAAAATTTAGGGCAAAGATTAAATTCCTCGCACATCATTTCCAACTTCCTTTTGGCCGCACTTTTCGAAAAAAATAATTCTGTCGGTACATGCATCAAAGGCAGCTCTTCTACCGTCATCTGTAGAATTCCTGTTTTCGTATAGGCCGAATGAATATAGAAGGCGTTTCGCGATTTCTTCTGTACCATATTGTGCTTGGGCTGGTGCTTCTGAATCAAATCCGCTTCAAGAAGCAAAGCTATCAATTCGTTTCCCGTTAGTTCAAAATCAATAGAGAAAGTTTCATTACACAAAATCACCTCTTTGACTAATTTACTATGGAAATGACTTAAGACCCTCTTCTTTACGTTTTTGGCTTTCCCTATATAAATAATTTCTCCTTCCTTGTTTTGAAATTTATAAATACCAGGTCTGCTCGGCAACCTATCAAACTCTTGGTGATTCAAATACATACAATGGAATTTATCCCAAAAATAGGAAATATTCCAAAAAATAGTATCCTATCTACCATCATGAAATTTGCTAAGATTCTTCTTGAAACTCGATATTCTCCATTGCCCTCAAAATAGCAAGACCATCCTCGATTTTAGCGCGATGCGCTTTTAAAAGGACATCTGTGCTAGGCGGCATGGTTGTTTCGGCGAAAACGTCATTGTACTCCTCTAGCGCAGCCTTTTCTCCTCGCATAGCCTCCTTCAACATGGCCTTATCACTGTCGACTGAAAAGGCTGCTTTTATTTCCATCCAAGTGCGGTGAATATCTCCGGTAAGGCTTGGCGTCTGAACACAGGGGTGGCCGAAAGAATGTATCTCCTCTTTAAGTTCTTCCCTGAATATTCTTCTTTCAATGGCCCTAGCCACAAACCATTCTGACAAAGTTTTCGACGTTACGATTTGGCCGGCTTTCTCGAAACCCTCCTGAGCATCCCTATTTTTTTGAACAAGGGCATTAAGCTTCTCTGCTATTTTTTCTGTGTTTGTTTCCATTCCCCTAACCTTGGAATTATGTTTAAATTTATTCCATTCTTTGCTGTGGAATGGGCTTCATCCGTATAAATATTACTCTGAAAAATGAAACTATCCGTTATTTTCCTAGGCTCTAGGGGTGCTTAAGATCCTAGTACCGAACAATGTTCCGTTTGGAGTAAATATTTGCCTGTTTGCGTTCTCCTATTTTAGATAAAAATCCGAATTTGGTATACGAGAGGATAAACAATATTTTAGGCCGAAGCGTGGTTGAGGATTAAATCGGAGACCTATTCGAACAACCGTCTGTATTACGTATTGAATATTACCCTGAAATATATTCTCCCGACTTTAGACTTTGCAGCTAATTTTTATACTAAGTTTAAGAGTAACTTTCTAAAAAAGGATTAGTCGCAACTATCGATTGTATAATAAGGTAACAATTTATTCAAAAGAAGAAAAACATCCTTTCTTACAAATTATTTTCCTTGATTTGTAAACAAAAACGGTAAGGAAGTAATAACTTTTATTTTAACAGGTGTCGATTGAATTTAGATAACAACAAAAGCATCCCCAAGTTCCTGCAAGGCGGTGGCGAAATGGGCCAAATCATTAATGATAAGGACTGGTCTTCCCATTCCTTGGGAAAACCTGAAAATTGGCCAGTCGCCTTAAAAGTAACCATAAGCAATATACTGAAAACAGCTTTCCCGAAATTTGTTTTTTGGGGAAGTGATCTTATATGTTTTTATAACGACGCCTATCGTCCCAGTTTAGGAAAAGATGGGAAACATCCCTCCATTCTAGGAGAAGCGGCGGCATTTGCTTGGCCAGAAATATGGGATACCATCGAACCCCTGATCCATCAGGTACTGACCACGGGAAAACCTACATGGAGCGAAAATCAACTGATACCTATCTATCGAAACGGTAAGATTGAAAATGTATACTGGACATTTAGTCATAGTGCTCTTCTTGGAGACGATGAAAACGTTTCGGGCATTCTGGTGACGTGCACCGAAACTACAGAAGCAGTACTCAATCTAAAAAAATTAAAAGAAAGTGAAGATCTCTTAAAATTCGCCATTGATGCTGCCGAACTGGGAACATGGGACTATAACCCACAAACCGATAAATTCAGTGGTAATGAAAGACTTAAAAATTGGTTCGGTATCGAAAAAGATTTTGATATAGATTTAGCTGTTGCCATCGAGGCAATTCACGTCAAAGACCGAACTCGTGTCACCCAAGCCATACAAAATGCTTTGAAAGGTATAAACGGGGGTAAGTATGACATAACCTATTCCATTGTCAACTTAAAGTCAAAAGAGTTAAAAATTGTTCGTGCATTGGGTCGATCCTGGTTCGATGAAAATGGCGAGGTCTACCGTTTTAACGGAACCTTGCATGACGTCACCGAACAGGAAAAATCTGCGGAAGAAATAAAAAAGGTCAATGATCAAATTAAAGTAGAAAGGGAACGATTTAAGAATATCATTCACAATGCACCCGTGGGCATAGCCATATTCAAAGGTGATGAATGTGTAGTCGAAATGGCAAATTTTTCGCTTTTAAAAATCATAGATAAAACCCCAGCTGAATTCATAGGTCAAACTCTGTATAAAGCACTTCCTGAAATCGAAAAAAATGTTCGTCCCTTGTTCGAAGAAGTTCACCTTGAAAAGAAGTCGGTTCGCGGTACGGAATTCAACCTACCCATAAAGCGTAAGGGGGAAATACAGAATGCCTATTTCGACTTTGTATTACACCCTATTATAGGGGAAACTAATGAAGTAGCAGAAGTTATGCTGATTGCGAACGAAGTCACAGACTATGTCGTTGCAAGAATTACCTTGGCAGAAAACGAAAGCCAATTTAAGAACTTGGTGCTGCAATCACCTGTTGCAAAGGCAATCTTTAGGGGGAAGGATTTAAAAATCGAAATGGCCAATTACCAAATGCTGGACCATTTTTGGAGACGAACCTGGGACGAGGTCATTGGAAAAAATCTTATCGAAGTATTTCCCGAACTTAGAAACCAAAATTTTATTAGAGAAATTGAAGAAGTACTTCGAACTGGTCGCACTATACGGAACCAAGACTCTAAAGCCGTAGTTTTTAAAGACGGAAAAAAAATCGAATTCTATGTAAATTATGTTTATTTACCTTTAAAGGAAGTAGATGGATCGGTTTCGGGTGTAATGATTACCGTTACCGACGTAACCAATCAATTTCTCGCAAAAGAGAAGTTGATAAATTTCTCTAAAGAATTAGAAAAAAAGGTCGAGGAACGAACCGAGCTCCTCTATAAAGCGAACGAAAAATTACGGCATTCTGTTAAAAAACTGAAATATGCCAATGAAGAATTGGAGTCGTTCGCCTACGTTTCAAGCCATGATCTTCAAGAACCGTTGCGGAAAATTCAAATTTATACCTCGCGACTTCTAGAACATGAGCGAAACACCCTGACAACAACAGGAAAAAAGTTTTTTGACAAAATTACGGTCTCGGCCAGTCGTATGCGCACTTTAATCGATGACCTTTTGAGTTTTTCACGCATGGATGAAAACCGTGAGGAGTTCAAACCGACCAATCTGAATGACATATTAAATCAAGTTCTAGACAACCTTTCAGGTTTGATCGAGAACACCGATGCAAAGATTAGCAGTTCAGGTTTACCGACAGTCAACGCCGTACCTTTTCAAATGCGGCAAGTTTTTAGTAATCTTTTAGGAAACGCCCTCAAGTTCTCAAGAGAAAATAGCATACCTCAAATAGAAATCAACACAGAAACTGCTCAGCATCAAGATTTGAAAAGTGTAGGCTTGAATACAGACAATGCATATCATAAAATTAGTTTTAAGGACAATGGAATAGGCTTTGCGAACGATATGGCCGACCAAATTTTTGAAGTATTCAAGCGCTTGCATGGAAAAGGTGAATATGAAGGTACCGGAATGGGGCTTTCCATAGTGAAGAAAATTATCGCCAACCATGAAGGAGCCGTTACCGCGACCGGCGTATCTGGCGAAGGTGCGATTTTCACGCTGTACCTTCGAAAATAAAAAAGGCCTTTTTAAGACTTTTAGATTAAATTTCATAGATTTTTTCCAAGAGTGCTTTTTTTTAAAATCACTTGAAAGTTATTACTATTTTTGTACTATAAATCTCTATGCCCAAGGGGGAAATTGAAATGGATAACTATATTCATAAAATAATTTTGGTCGATGACGATGAAGATGATCGCGACCTCTTTGCCGAGGCTTTGGCAAGTCTTAACCTGAGGGTTGATCTTGTACAGTTTAAAAACGGGCACGAATTCTTAAACTATATCAAAAAAGTCGACAGTTCGCTTAACATTCATGTTTTTCTTGATTTGAACATGCCCATAATATCAGGTATAGAAGTATTAAAACAACTACGTAAAACCCTCCCGTTGGAGAATATTTTGGTAACTATCTATTCAACCTCTTCCTCCCCGAACGATGTAGAAAATGCCTATACTTATGGGGCAATGGGCTATCTACGAAAACCTTCCTGTTTTAATGAACTGCAAAAAATGATTGATAAGGCCATCAAATTAAGTCGGCTTCATAATGGAAAACAAGTGGCAAAAGAACAATTCGTTCTTAGTTAGAGGTCGATTTATTCTAACCCTAATTTACCCTCCAATAATTTCCCCTCCATTGATATGTAATACTTGCCCCGTCATATAGCTACTGTCTTGACTGGCCAAAAAAACGTAAGCAGGCCCCAATTCCGAAGGCTGCCCTGGGCGTCCCATAGGTACATCCTTACCAAAATCTTCCAGTTCTTTACCCTCGAAAGTTGCAGGGATCAAGGGTGTCCAAATAGGTCCTGGTGCAATGCCGTTGACACGGATGCCCTGTTTTGCCAGCCGTTTTGAAAGACTTCTTGTAAAAGCTACAATAGCCCCCTTTGTACTCGCATAGTCAATTAGGTGTTCAGACCCGCGATAGGCAGTAATTGAGGTGGTATTAATAATAGCATCATTTTTTTTTAAATGCGTAATTGCTGCTGAAGTAATGTAGAAGAAAGAATAAATATTCGTTTCGAAGGTTTTATGTAGGTTTTTAGTACTGATATCTTCAAGACTTTCTTCAGGGAATTGCATTGCGGCATTATTAACTACAATGTTCAACTTACCAAATTTAGCTATGGTCGACTGAACGGCGTGTTTACAGAATGCCTCTTCCTTAACATCCCCCTTTATCAAAAGACATTCGCGCCCCTCTTCTTCAATAGCCTGTTCAGTAACTTGGGCATCGGTATCTTCAGAGAAGTAAACAATGGCCACATCGGCACCTTCTCTGGCAAAATGTACTGCTGCACTTTTACCGATACCACTATCACCACCAGTTATTAGTGCAACTTTGCCCTTCAACTTCTCACTTCCCTTATAATTCTTTCGAATGGTTTGCGGTGTAATATTCATTTTATGTTGAAGGCCCGGTTGCTTCGCCTGTTGCTTTTTTTCGAGTGCCATTTTTTCGTCTACGCTCTCAAGAATATCATCAATAGAAGTCGCTGCTCGTTTTATATCCTTTGGCCCACTTTCAGGCTTTTGATTCGCTTTCATAACATTTTGAATTTAAAATTTAAATCGCTTTAATTTTAAAATTAGTTTCAAGGGTCCAATCGCTTTATTCCAATACAATTAAAAATTAGCCTAATTGATTTGCTTGAAAGAACAATTTATGATGCTCGTTTAATGGGCATGCATGCCAAGGATTCGTTTCCTATTTTCTATTTATGATTACGAAAAATTGGAAATGCCAATGTGACTAAAAGCAAATCCTTTGGGTCAATCCACGCCCTTATTGAGGTAAGAAAATTCTTCTAAAATCACTACTTTTAAGTTATAATTTTGTATATTTTTATTAATTTAAGTATGTCGTTATGTACAAGACCAAGGAAATAAGATGGTTTTTTAAAACCGAAAATACACAGATACAAAACTGGTTTAAGAATCATGAATTGAATGCCTCAAACATTCGAGAAGATTTATACTTACAATTGAACGATGAAAATATAGGAGTAAAATTAAGGGATGGTGCTATAGAGGTCAAGCACCGAACCAGAGCGCGCTCGAAAGGTTGTCTGATTACCGATGTATGGGGTTGTTTTGAACACTGGACCAAATGGAGTTTTGAAGCCAAAAGTGATGATCCTGTGCTACTGCAAATAACACAGGGCATTTACGAAAGATGGATTTCCGTAGAGAAAGAAAGGCTTGCATTACAGCTGACCGAAATTAATGGAAAAACAAAACTTTTCTCCCTTTCACAATCTTTAGACTATGGGTGTCAAATAGAGTACACAAAATTGAAAATCATGGGAGAAAAATGGTATACTTTTGGACTAGAATGGTTTGGGAATACTCATATGGAATTAGAAACGTCACTAATTTCCCAAATTTTGGGCAATACGAAATTATCTATTAAAGATTCTATTTCCTATCCCGCTTTTTTATCAGCTCAAGAAAACTTGAGTTATAAAACATTACCATAAAATCTTGATGCTCTTGTTTCGTACATCAAATCCCAAACACCATCGATTAACAACGAGCCAAAAGAATACCATATCAGAATATTAGATAAACTCTGCTAAAATGGTAGCTACGGTAGCGCCGAAGATACAATGTGCCATCAGCAATTGTATTAAAAATTCCTTTAAATCGGTTTCCGGAGCGTTCGGATGAAAAGCAAAAAGACTCAGCCAACCGACAGCTCCCACCATTCCTGCTATCAAACCCAATACCGCACCGAGCCATATAGACGGTTGCCATTCGAAAGTAATAAATAAACAGTACATCCAAACGGTAAAAAAAATACCAATACCATAGTGCAAGAACCAACCCCAAAGGGAATTTTCATTAGGTATTTCAGGAAGACACTTCGTGTTGTCTATAAACTTGTTGAGCAGTTGTGCCTCGTTAAACTCACGATTTCGTATTTGAGAAACCAAATAACTAAATAGGGTCATAGTAGTAGTGGCAAGAATCCCTGCAAGCAGTATTGCATATATGGCGGTAGAACCCATCGTTTTAATTTAAAAATTGTAACGCTTGTCGTTTTTTAATTTCTCCAAAACCCTATTCAAAATAAGGATGTTGTCTTCATCCATTAAATTGTTCCCATCAGCTTAGCCTGAGAATCAACATTTTTTAGATTCTTTATTTATCATTTGCTTCAATACATCACTCCCACCATATAAATATCTTATTATAATTCTTTTTATAAGCAAATTCAAAGGTGCCACAAAATTATTGAGACTTACAAGAAAGAATTGTCCAAATCGAAGCGAATATTATCGTGAATGAAGAAATTATACCAACCACACACCTAAGCTAATAAAAGGGAAATTAAATCAAGAGCACAATGTATTACTACCAGTATTCCTATTTGTGTTAAAAATGAAATGAATTCAGTTCATCGTCTATACTTTCAATTACTAATTTTAGCTAGGTTTAATTAAAACATTTAATACAATGGAAACAAAAAATAGAAAATTAGTCAATCAATTAGAGGAAATTCTCGAAAAGAACCGGGATGCCGAAAAAGGGTATAAAAAAGCCGCAGAAAATGCAGATAGTCTTAATCTTAAATCCTTTTTTGAACGAAAATCGGGTCAGCGCAAAACTTTCAACGAAGCGTTAAAGCGGGAACTCGTAGCCAGTTACGATGAAATCGATGACGACGGCAGTTTTACGGGTACTATGCATCGTACATGGATGGACATCAAATCTTTCTTCTCCGGCAATAATGACGAATCAATGCTTGAAGAGGCTATTCGAGGCGACAAAGCGGCCGTTGAAGAATATGAGGAAGTTTTGAAAGAAGAGGCGCTACCTATTAGCGTTGCCACCATCATTCGTGATCAGCTGATGAAGATCAGAACCGATTTGAATAAGATTAGAACTCTTGAAGACTTGAAAGATTAGTTTGTTTGATTGGTAATAAGAGCGGCCCCTAACGATGTGGGCCGCTTTTATATTTTTGACCATAGCGAGAACCTATTTCCTAAAATCATTCTAACGGATTCATGACCATAAAACTAATTTAGTTGTGGGCTTGGTTAAATGAATGACTTACGTTTTAAATTTCCTAGTTTTTATAGATAACCTCAAGGCTTCAAGAATGTAATAAACAATTCATAGAAAGACTCACAAAGGTTAAGCTATAATTTGCCCTCTTTTTCGGTAGGGTATCTGTGATTTACCGCGAACCGTTTATTATGCCCAACTATGACAATAATTTTTTAGAAATAACCAAGCATGAACTTATCATTATATACAAAAAGAGCGATTTGGGGTGGAATTTTTTCGCTGCTCTTTATACTCACAGGATCTATTCTTTTAGGCAACTTAAGTGGATATGAAGCCAAAGTCTTGATAAAAAATTCATTGGCGGGGCTTAATACGTTGTGCAATACGATAGTTCTTGCCTCGGCAACGATATTAGCACTTTTACTGACTTTGTTAGGCTTGAGCACGGAAAGCAAATCAAGATTAAAAAAAGACCATTATACCCATGTTTTGCAAATTGCCAAATTCGACACCGTTGTGTTCGTGGTGTCGTTACTATCGTTTTTACTCTTTAACCTCCCGGTTACAGAATCTGACAATGTGCCTGCAAACTGGTTTTCTATCATCTATTATATAGCGCTTTCAATCAGCGCCCTTATTAGTGCCGCTTTAATCGTGGTAGTTTTAATGTTATACAATACGGTTGTCAATATTATTAAAATTGTCGGTTTGGGCATTAGCGACCATCCTTTGGCCATCAGTAAAGAAGAAAAGCAAGAGCTAGAAAACAATTAGACTTATTCTCGCATTACATCTTTCATTAACCATAAATTCAATGGTTGATCACTATCTTCATGCAGCACAGAGATATCCCCTGTGGCCTCGAAAACCACAGCTTTTATTTGAGATAGCTGGGTAACGTTGGCTTCGCGTAGCTTCGATCGCAAATCTCCTTGCGATACTCTAGCTTTTCTTAAATTATGTTCGAGAATCTTTTCTCCATCCATCAGCAACAATGGGGAATTGTCTACAACTTTTTGTATAAATTTATTTCGTCTTGCCAATGCTGTTGAAATTTGTAAGATATAAACAGCGGCCAACCCAACCACACCATCAATCAATTTCACCGATGAAGATAATACGGTTGTAGCTATAATAGATCCTATAGCTACGGTCATAGCAAAATCAAAACTTGACATTTTAGAAAAACTACGTTTCCCACAAATCCGTGTAAATAGAATAACTGCCAGATATATTCCCAATGCCGTTAGCGAAATGACCATTACCGTAGTCCACGAGGTTTCAAATAATTTTTCCATAATTGTTACTTTAATAAGTTACGTGGTTTATTACCACAAAAGGAACGTATTTTGCAATTAACGCGTCAAAAACATATGACACTCGGCCCCACCACCTAAGAGAAGCAAGATAGACACTAAATAATGCCAACTTTAATTTCGTAAATAAACTCCATGCTCAAGATAGCCGCTTAAAATAAATCGATCATATTATACATTACTATTCCGGCCTAAGGTTATCCATTATCTGGAGCAATTGGCTGTCCAGGTTTCTCCATCCAAAGTATAAGCGATAATCAAAGTACCTTCATCTATTTTGACCGTTCCGTCGCTGTTGATCAGTAAGTTTTGATTTTTATCCATTTTTATGCCTTTCAGACTGGGTATACCGTTCGAAAAGTCAAAATTATAAGAATCGCCAACCTTGACCAAGGTGACACGTCCGTCATCAGTCACAATATCTGTATTGCTTTCTTCTTCGGAATAACTTACCGACCCGTTATAGGTCCCTATAAAAATATTGTCATCGACCGGATCATTGTCTTTACTACAGGACGTCACTACTGTACATACCAACATTAAAACACTTAAAAATTTTATAGTCTTTTTCATAGGTTTCGATTTTAAAATAATTCGTTATTGTCAAAAGTATAAACTACCGAACCCCTTAAAAAACCTATTAAGCAACTTTTAAGACTTCTAAATTCATTGGGTCAAGATTAATTGCGATGTAGCGCAATGACCCTAATTCCACAAATACTAAAACCCTATTTTGGGCTTTAGATTGGTACTACTGAACCCGGTCTTATATCATTAAAAAAACCATTTTCGAGCTTATTTTTCTGTTATGTATTGTCAATATAGCCGGCAATCGTCGTACTGTCATAAAATTTGGCAAAAAGTACCTGTATAAACTTATGCCTTCACATAGGAAAAGAAATGCACATCCGTAATAGCGACGGTTCATATTGGCTAAAATTGAAAACCAAAACCAAATTGTATCAAATTACCTTCTACAGAATTAAAATATCCCGCATTTAAAGTAATAAAGTCGACTCCACTTGCCCAAACCCCTAAACCTTGAGAAGTATGCCAAACTGAAGAACTGTCGTTAGGCACCCAAACCCTGCCGTAATCGAAGCCACCGTAGACTCCTAGAGTAATCGGAGCAATGGCCGTAACGATTCTTTTTAGACGTAAGCGTAAATCAGAGCTCTGATAAAAGGAAGTTTTTCCAGAAAAACGTTCATCTCGAAAGCCTCGCAAGCCGTTATTTCCACCTAACGAAGGAGCATGATAGAAAAAGTAATCGTTTCCGAAATTCGTTTCTACTTCCCCCTGCGTACCGAATACCAGATTTCCCGAAGAAATCAATTTATGCCTGAAACCCGCCCTGAATTTTAGGTAGCCAAACTTATTCTCTTTAATACTGGTATTGGACTTAAAACCAGCTGTTAACCCCAATATCATAGATTTTGAAGGGAAATCTTTGGCATCGGCCAAATCATAAACTGCCGAGGTTTGTAAACCTACATAGTTTTGGAAGTCGAACACCCGTGGGTCGAGATTGTCTGGAACAAAGAAACGATCTTGAAGTTCCTTTACATTAAATGATTCATATAATGCTTTGAACCTTAAGGTATGATAAGAAATTCCGGCGTTGAAACGTATTTTTTGCATTCGGGAGCGGTAAAATTCTCGACCGAGGTCATTCTCTAAATTGGCTGTTTCATTACCAATACCAAAGAAATTATTCGAAAAGCGATCATTGGTAAAATACCCATTAACCTCAATATTCCATTTTGGAAATACGTTCGCATAAACCCCTGAATAGGCAACTTCGGCTGCATTGAATTTAAAATAATAATTCGCGACCAGACTATGTTTTTGCTTGAATTCCCCTCCATTAAAACCATTATAGATAAAGGTATCGGTGACACCGAGATAAAATCCGTCATCGGAACGAAAGCCTACATTCGGTTTTACGATATTGCTATTTTCCTCGAAAAAGCGCCAATGGAAAGTATTGGTTCTATAAACGTCTGTGAGTTGATGCCGGGGTATTTCATTTTCGAAGTTAACTTCTTCATGTTTCCAATCATAAACTTTGACAGCACTTTTGTCTGTTATATCAAAGCTATCAAATCCATACCCTCCTATTAAACGGATCAATATTTTATCGTTTCCATCTCCCGAAACCTCAAAAACATCATCGTCTCCTAATCCATAAATCCAGATTTCGTTGGTTTCATTACTATTGAAAGTACGGTCGTAGAACTTTTCATCAAGACTATCGCTTAACAACCTCCTCAACTCAACCCTAGTCTGGCCATCGGGCAAGCGTGTTACCAATATTTTATCATCTTTTTCGGTACCATGTATTGCCACTAATTTATTTAGGTATTTGCTGTAATCCCTGGCATAATTTGGTAAATTTTTTAAACGCTGTTTCAAGTTGTCCCTAATTTGCGCGGCAGTTTCATCCTGTACTTCAACAGGCAATCGTGAAAAGGCATCATCAATAGCTTTATCAGAAAGATTTTGTTGGATAAATAGGGCTTCTTCTTCCCATACTTCGGTGCCATACCGAGTCAATATTGCTCTATCAATTTTGTTTCCGCCCACATTCAACCATTTAACATTATCAATTTCGGGGCCGTATGATTGCCAGCGTCTCGCATTGGGTACCATCAATTTTATAAACTTCATTGCGGCCCCATCGAATTTCGGAAAGGCATTATCACGATCACGGGGGATGGGCAAGAATGTCTTATCACCGTCTTTCGTTTCATATTCTACCCATCGCCATTGATCTTGGTGCCTGTCCCAATCACCAATAAGCATATCAAAAATACGTGCTCGAATAAAATCACGCTCATCCACGGTATACGATTCATCACTTTTTATTTTTTCGAACATATCGGTCGTACTCTCGAAATCATTGATTTTTCCTGATTCGTCGATAGTTCTTTTATATCCCTTAAAGTTCAATTGTTCATCAGAGGGGCGTTCTTCTATAAAGTAGAGTTCATCACCAAAACGCTCGTTCAAATTCCCTAAACGCTCTTGTTTGGGTATGTAAAACAAAGAGGGACTTGAATGGTTTACATTGACCGAAAGCGCCAAGGGATTAATTACCAACTGCATATATGGGTGCGCTGTCGTAAAGAAGTCAGAAATGACCTCTTCGGTAAAGGTGTCATCGTAATCATCATGGGTATACGCCACACCTGGAATCTTGAATTTCAAGAATTTTAAAGCATTTTTTCGTAACGAGCGCATGGCGTACTCCTTTCCGTTTTTATCTTCCAATCGAATAGAATACGATTGATGCCCCCCACCTTCTTTTGTCACCTCCAAGCCACCATAAAGTGTGTCTAGCAATGCAATGGGTGCCGTTACCGATTCACCGAAATACCGTCGATAGCGATCACCCCAAAGAAATTTATAGAATCCTGTTTTATTGAGTGCTTTTTTATCATCTACCACGGCATCCTTCCTAGTTTTCTGGGATATTTCCGGGAAATCAAAATCACTATTTTCAGTTTTGAGCTTCTTTAAAATTGAAAAGCTATTCTCTTCTCCGTTTTCATCAATAAAAGTTACTTGGGAGGAACCATCTTCAAAATACTCCAATTTGGCGAATCCTTTGGCCCCATGGGTAAAGCTACCCTCATATTTCAAAGATCCACCTATGGTGTTGATCCTGTCTTGGGTTCTTCGAGTAGCAGTTTTGTTACTTAACGAGCCGCTAATAATCTGGTGTATATCGCCTCCTTTTAAATATTGTAGGCTTTCTTCATGACCCGAAACTATAGTTATACGGTCGGAATCTTTGGCCAATGAACTGACTAGAATTCTCAGGTAATTATACCTTCTGGAATTAAGCAGTTCAGGGGAGAAGGCCCCAAGGTTCATCACGCCATTTCGAATGGAGCCAAAAATTGGGAGTGGCGATAGATTACTTTTAAAGGTTTGCTTTCCCGCATATTCACCGTTGCTGAAAATCGGATGATGCATGGCAATAACGATGTTTTTACCTTGACCATCATTTATATAGCCTTCTAATTCTTCTGCAAACCTTCTTCGGGTAACGATGTCGGTACATTTTTTATTGATGTTCTCGATTCTTGACCAGTTTGAAATAAACCATTTAGAGTCAATCAAGATAAGGTCAAGATCATCATTAATGACCTTATGTTCGATTGGACATACGTTCTTCGGAAAAAATTTGAGTCGCTCGTCATCAATATCGTCAAGATACTTTTCTACTTTCTCGATTTTTTCGGTGTTGTAACTTTTCCATTCGTTATTCCCGGGAATGAAAATAGTGTTCCCTTTAAAGTTCTTTGTAAGGTCTATTTGCCGGTCGATAAAAGACTTATCTTTCTGCCAATCATTATCTTCAGAAATGTTATCGCCTGTAAAAATCAGGGTACTCTCCGCATTCGCCTTTTCTAAATGTGATTTTAAAAGTGTTACTGCTGCCGAATTCGACCCCGTTCTAATTTGACCAAATCCCCCAGCGATAAAAAAAGTATGAAGGGGTGATTCTTTACTTGCCGCTTCTTTCTTGAGGTCTGGCGCATATTGCGGAGCATATGTAGCACAAGCCGTAAAAAATAACAAAATAAATAAAATTATATATTTAAAAGGGTTGGATACCATCATTACTAAGGGTCGTTTACTATTTTGATAGGTTGGAAGAAAATATATCTTGGATTCGGGTTGATATAGAATCACTAGTTATAAACCAATATGTTATAATGTTTAAGAGCTGGATTTCCTGTAGCACCTCAGACGTCAAAGAGCATTAGCCTTTACCTTCTTCCAAAGGATCTAACCGCACGTAATGGTAATCTATTCGTCCGACATGTTCCACTTCAATACTACCTTTTTCCAGTTCATTCAAATCAAAATGATCTTTTTTAACCGAGGTTTCATACATAGATATCAGACTTTCGGAAATTAAAATATATTCGTCGAAAGGAATATCGTTTTTCAGTAATCGATGAGCGACAATAACATCTTCACCCATTAATTTGATACGCTTCCCTACTGGCACTACCGCAATTTCTTGACCATAGTGCAGAATGATTTTGAGACCAAGAATTTTAGGAATTTTTGCAGCATCACGCTTATGCCCGTTTTTGTTTCTTAAGACGGCCAATTGTTTATAAAATTCAGTATAGAAAAATTTGCATTGTGCTATCAATTCTTCGAAAGGGGGCAATTCTCCCGTACGATAAAATAAAACGGCATCTCCCTCGATTTCAGACACTTTTAGTCCAATTTCGTTCGAATAGATAATTTTGTTCAATAATGAGGGAATAACCTTTGAACTCAATTCAAAATCGGTATCGCTCATAAATTTGGTAAACCCACTAATATCTGGAATACATAATAGGGTTGGGATGGCTTTCATAATTTTTAGTTTTGTTTTAATATTTTCATTACACTAATTTTTGCATTAATCTTGGTTAAGGGCCCGATAAGTTGCAAATAGACCTAGCTACTCAAGTATAGTACAAATTCAAAGTGCATCTACGTTGCTCGACGATAACCTCTAAAAGCATATAAAGAGAATCACTGTTATCTTCTAAATCTATAATATGCTGATAATGGGTGACTGTGACCCCTTAACAATTGCGAAATGAGTTCCATTCCGATTACAGAGAAAGTGATTCCATTTCCACCAAAACCCAAGACAAAATAAGTATTGTCGAATTCGGGATGCTTACCGATATAAGGGAGTCCGTCTTTTGTTTCCCCAAAAGTCCCTGCCCAGGCAAAGTCGGGTACAAATTCATAATCTGGAAGTATTTTTTTTAGATATTTTTCCAGTTTTTTTACCTTTTCAGAAATTAGTCCGTCCCGTTTTTCGGCATCCACGAATTCTTCGTCTTCCCCTCCTATCAATAATCGATTGTCATCAGTAGTGCGCATATACATATAAGGATCTGTGGTATTCCAAAAAAGTGTGCTATTCAATCGCTTCTGATTATCTCCCGACCGTTCACCCACCATTGCATAGGTTGACAACAAATCAACAAATTTGTCTTTTATTAAAGTTACACTTTCGAAACCCGTACAATAGATTACAGTTTTGGCTTTAGCAGTATAGCCCGTATCGGTTGTAAGAGTAACACCTTTTTTGGTGTGATTTGTTTTTTTAATATTGGTCTTGTCGTAGACTTTCAATCCTTTTTTTGAATTATAGGCCAAAAGATCGTGCGCTAGCCGAAATGCATCAATACTCCCGCCCTGCTCAGAAAGTATTCCTCCCCAACTATTCGTTACCCCGAATTTCTTTTCAATTGCAGAAGCCGAGAGCCACTTCACGGGAAAACCGTTCTCTTTTCTTGCCTCAAACTCCTTTTGTAAATTGGAAACATCCTTTTTAAAAGCCGCAAAATATAGGGACTCTTTCTTTTCAAATCCGCAAGCGGAATTTATTTCTTTAGAAATTTCGCCCAAACGATCGATTGAATCAAAGCAAGCTTGGTAATTGGCAATAGCACCTTCTTTACCGATCATTTCAATAAGCCTGTAAAGAGGAGTATCAATTTCATACTGTAACATTGAGGTTGTCGCCGATGTACTTCCGTTGCCGATTTCCCTGCGGTCGATTAAAACAGTTTTGTAACCATCGGTAAGGCATTGATGGGCCATTAAGCTTCCGGTAATACCTGCTCCGACAATAACAATATCAGCTTCGATATCATCCTGTAAAGAGGGGTATGAGTCGATAATGCCGTTCTTGACCAGCCAAAAGGGCTCATTGGTTCGCAATTTCATAGTTATAGGCTATGCACCAAAAGTATTTTAAAATGAAAATGCAATAATGGACTTATGAGTTAATTTTTAACTCAATAAATTCTTTTCCGCAAATAGGAATAAGTTACATTGACCTTCCTATAACCCTATATTTTAAAAGAATGGACACCCTATTTGACAAAACACAGACTTATGTGACACAATTGCTGTCTGAACAATTAAACAATAACTACCTTTTTCATAATTTAAAATTTACCAAGAATACAGTTGAGCATGCAAAAAAATTGCTTGATGATTATTCGGATGACGCTATCGACAAATCAACCGTTTTAATTGCAGCTTGGTTCCTTAATTCCGGTTTTTACGAAAATCACCAAAATCCCTCCCGAAAAGCCTGTGAACTAGTAAAGGACTTTTTGTTAAAAAACGGGAAAGAACAAAAATCAACAACTAAGATTTGCGCACTCATCGAGGCCGCGTGGAGCAACCAGTCACCGCAAAACGAAGAAGAAAAGATAATTAAGGATATTCGTACCCACTATTATGCCTCAGAAGATTTTGAAGAGCTCTTAGGTCTATTGCTAATGGAACAAGAGAGTCTAAACCTCAACCCCCAACCGATTGAGGAATTACGAAAAAAATATATTGAAATACTCCGTACAGATCATCGCTTTTACACCGACTTTGCCAAGGAAAATTGGCAAGAACAGAAAGAAGAGAATGTGATGGACCTGATTGGGTCGGCCGCTAAAACTATAAAAACCCAAAAAAAAGAAGAATTAAAGGTCAAGCTGAAGAATGAAAGTCCAGAAAGGGCCATTCAATCCCTTTATCGAACACAACTGAGAAACCATCTAAAATTAAGCGACATCGCCGATACAAAGGCCAACATTCTACTTTCGGTGAACGCTATTATCATATCATTGCTTTTGGCAAACCTCATTCCTAAACTAGGTGCACCAACGAACTCCTACCTCATTTATCCGACAGTCATTTTTGTAATTTTCAGTATTGCATCGATGATTATGTCAGTATTGGCTACACGTCCAAAAATCGAAAATAAAAGCGTTGTCGACGTTGATATTAAAAAAAAGGATACCAATTATTTATTTTTCGGAAACTTCCACGCTCTTGACCCCCAAGATTTCAAAGAAAAGATGCGGGAGATTATACAGAGTAAGCGAACCATCTACGATTCACTAAGTATGGATCTCTATTATTTGGGAAAAGTACTGAAGACAAAGTACCAACTGCTTCGATGGACTTATACCGTTTTTATGGTGGGGATTATTCTTTCGGTGGTAGCCTTTGCCATTGCCCTGAAATATTATGGTATGGAACAGGAGATTTTAGAGGCTGTGACTCCAAAAGGGAAATAAGCATTTACATAGTTTACAACCATGTTGGCAAGTCGGAAAAACAGAGCATTTTCATTATTTCTTTTTTCTAAACATTCCTGATTAAAATCTCTTTCTTATTGATTTATATGAGGTAATTTTAATGATAAAGCCTACATCAACACATGTTTGTCACATTCAAGCTAATTTATACTTGAATCCTCGGTTTCGTCCTTCAAGAATATATCATCACTTTTTTTGCCCTTCCCATCAAAAGTACTGTTTACGATACAGTTAAACCCTGAGTCTTTTGAGTTACAGTTATCGACTTTTCATGACTAGCTTCACACCAGTTATTAACTCAACAAGAAAATGGCAGAAAAAAATCAACATACGAAGAAATCGGAACAGTTAGATAATTACACTGACGATGCTCAAAACAAACCTTTGACTACGCGTCAGGGCGTCAAGGTCAATGACACCAACAATTCATTGAAGGCCGGACCACGTGGGTCTACCCTCTTGGAAGATTTTTTACTACGCGAAAAAATTACAAGCTTCGACCATGAACGCATACCCGAGCGAATCGTACATGCCCGTGGTAGTGGGGCGCATGGGTATTTTGAATTGTATGAAAATCAAAAAAAATATAGCAAGGCCGGCATTTTCAACGACACCAAACGCAAGACTCCGGTATTCGTTAGGTTTTCAACAGTCGCCGGTTCCAAAGGCTCCCCTGACCTCGCACGGGATGTTCGGGGGTTTGCGGTAAAATTTTATACCGAAGAAGGAACTTGGGACCTTGTGGGTAATAATATGCCGATTTTCTTCATTCAAGATGCGATGAAGTTTCCTGATCTCATACACTCGGTTAAACCTGAACCCAATAACGAAATACCTCAAGCGGCATCTGCGCACGACACCTTTTATGATTTTATTTCCTTAACTCCAGAAACCCTACACAATCATATATGGGCAATGAGTGACCGAGCGATTCCTAGAAGTCTACGCATGATGGAAGGTTTTGGCATTCACACCTATAGATTGATTAACGACAAAGGAGAATCTCATTTTGTGAAATTTCATTGGAAACCTATTCTTGGGGTTCACTCTGTTACATGGGATGAGGCCGTTAAGATAAATGGGGCAGATGCAGATTTCCATAGACGTGACCTTTGGGAAGCTATCGATGCAGGCCAATATCCCGAATGGGAATTGGGATTTCAAATCGTTCCGGAAGCCGATGAACACAAATATGAATTCGATTTATTGGATCCCACAAAATTAATTCCAGAAGAAATGGTACCTGTTACCATCGTCGGAAAGATGACATTGAATCGGAATCCGGAAAATTTCTTTGCAGAAACCGAACAGGTGGCTTTTCTTCCTGGAAATATCATACCCGGAATCGATTTTAGCAACGACCCCCTACTTCAAGGCCGTATATTTTCGTATCGCGATACGCAGCTCTCAAGATTGGGAAGCCCCAATTTTCACCAGATTCCCATAAATCAACCCATAGGCGAAACCCATAACAATCAGCGTGACGGACATATGCAGACGCGCATCCCAAAAGGTCAAACGGCGTATTTCCCAAATACTTTGGGGGGTGGTTGCCCACATTTGTCCAAAATAGCCGAGGGGGCGTTTTCTTCCTATGAAGAACGTATAGATGCCAAAAAAATCCGAACACGCAGTGAGAGTTTCATCGACTTTTTTTCCCAACCCGCTCTCTTTTATAGAAGTTTGGCCGACTGGGAGAAAGACCATGTGGCCAATGCCTATTCTTTCGAACTAGGTAAATGCAAGCAAGAGCACATCAAAGCGCGAATGCTTTGGATGATTAAACAAATCAATGTCGATCTTGCAGAACAGGTTGCCGAAAACTTAGGGATGGATATTCCAAAAAACATAGAGAAGCCCATTAATCAGGCAATTGGCGCCGATAGCAATGTGGATGACTTTCAGCCGGGCAAAGCAAAGAATTATCTTGAAAAATCTCCTGCTTTAAGTCAATCGAACACAAAATTCGACAGCATTGCCACGCGACAAATCGCCGTACTCGTGGCCGACGGGTTTGCCATGAAAGATTTCGAAACGATGCAGGAGGTCTTGGAAAATGAAAAGGCCATAATAAAACTTATCGGACCACATGGAGGTACCCTTACATGTAATACCGATATGAAACATAAAGTAGATGCCGCGATCAGTACCACAGAAAGCGTTCTTTATGATGCCGTATATATTCCCGGTGGAAAAAAATCAATAGATACCTTGATGAAAAACGGTAAATATATCAAGTTTATAAACGAAGCTTTAAAACACTGTAAGGCTATCGCTGCGGATAACGAAGCGGAAAGCCTTTTAGACAAAACCTATGTCAATGGATTTAAAGATGACAAAGCTGTCTGCATCAATTGTGACCCGAAAGATTTTGTCAGTGCCATTGCTAAGCACAGAAACTGGGAACGTATGAAGAAGACCGATACTATTCCCGTATAAATATAAATAACCGATTTTTTTAATTAATTAATAACTAAAACTTACTAATATGAGAGACATTGTTTGGATTATCGTGGTACTCTTAGTCATAGGATGGCTAATTGGTTTTGTAGCATTCCCTGATGTGGGCGGCATTTTGCATGCCTTGCTGGTAATTGCAGTGATTTTGATCGTTTATAAACTGGTAACCGGTAGAAGTGTATAATCTTTCACCACAGTTTAAATAAAGATAAATCCCCGCCTTTCGGGGATTTTTTTATTTAAACCTTGAATTGGTATTTAATTCTTAGTAGTTCAATTAATTTGCTGTTAGAAATTCTCAGAAAAAAAGAATATAAGTTTGTCAAAATCTGAATGAAGAAGCCGTAGCACTTGGATCATATAATAATCCACTCGAGCTCATGATTTAAATTACGCTAGAGATTATCGTATGCAATCGGAAGTAGCAATCTCTTTAGTCTAATTGAAGCATTCAAAATTTTATAAGATGCACTACGCCCTAAAGAGATTCGATTAAGGCACCTATTGCATGATAACCAATCAGCACCTCTTTTTTTAGTCTCCATATAAAATATCATAGTCTTGAAAAAAATTTAAGAAATACAAATAAAATTTACTTATTTTGTAGGATATTACTTATCCCATCTGCTTTAAGCAGATGGGATTTAACAATCCCCCACATGTTTGAATTATTTTGTATTGCTGTCGGAATAGGTGTACCAGGCTTGGTTGTGGCCATAGTTCTACCAAGGTCAAGACTATTTAAAAAATTAGAAAATAACAAAAAAAATAGTCGCTCTTAAATTATGAGGGCATCGTCACTGACAGATATAATTAGCTATTCCAGATTCTGAAAAAACAATTTAGCCTAACTCTTGAATACCTTTAAGTCGGTTCAAACTTTGTAAAGAATAGGAAATCACTTTGGGGTATATAATTCGCTATCATTAAAAATTAATGAATAGCTTTTAAATGTTATGTACCATTTCAGGCTTTAAAATCATCGCTTACTTGATCAAAGACCACTTCATAATTTCCCTTTGTATTTCCTTTGGCGAGCGTTGTCTCCTTTTGGCCAAACGATCAATCATTTCATATAGCCCCCCTTCTTCATATTCGGTGTCGGCCTCTTCCAATTCAGGATAATGGGCACGATATTCATCACGCACAGCCAACCACTGCTTTTCTAATTGTGGTTCATATTCTACAGTTTTCACCCCTCCATTGTTAACTGGCTTACCTATAGCTTCTTCGGAGTCTTTTTGTGATCCGTTCTGATTTTGTTCTTGATTGCTATTCTGGGGAACTTTATTTTCCAAACCATGGGAAGTTCCCTCGTTGTCCTGATTTTTGTTATTTGTAATAATCATACGAAGTCTTTTTTTGATTTATTTAATTTGATTAAAGTTAGAAAATCGACAAAATTAAAGTTGCTCAAACGGTCTTATTGGTCGCTTTATCAATGGTTGAAACTTTGAATATACCATTTGCATGTACTTGACCCTAACGATAGTTATTATTTCAAGTGCGAATAGTATGGAAATACAATTCGTCAATTTCGATTAATTTGCAGAGTTTTTTATTGTACTCAATGACTGAACCGAATAAAAGGTCAAGGCTTAAAGACCACGTATATAAGACACACCATTTCGTTAAAAAAATAATCCCACTTTTAAGTCAGTGGTCAATCAATTTCATGAACCAAGGTGTGATAAATAAAACCCTGGGTGCCCTCTGACCGTCTGATATGGTACCAATTGACAGTTTTCCCGAAAATAGTTATGGTATCGTTCTTTTCCAGCGTATGTAACTTTGTTGAATGCACATCTGCGCCCAGACGCATATTGGCTTTTTCCGCGACAATGAATCCACTTGTAGCAGGTCGCTCAAGTGCTATTTTTTCTCGCTTTTTTTGCCGAATAAAGGGCAATGGATCGATTGCTCCACTTTTGGTGTAGATTCCGAAATGAAGATGTGGTGCAGTTGTTCTCGCATTTCCGGTATTTCCCACAAAACCTAAGGTGTCGCCAGCCCATACTTTTTTCGAAGAAGTGACGGCAATGCTATCCAAATGCGCATAGTAAAAAGATTTTCCTAAAACCCCTTCTCGTAACCACACTTGCCTCCCTCCAAGGCCACGTTCTCCCGTATATCCTATTCGACCATCAGTGGCGGCCAGTACGGCAGTCAATCTAGGGGCAAAAATATCTACGCCCTCATGGGTACGCTCTCCATTTGATCGCGAGGCGCCCCAAAAACTTTGAATGGCTTTATCGGAAACGCCGGCTACAGGAAAAGTAAGCGTAGGTCGCGTATACAATTCAATTTGAAAGTTCGTAGCTTTATAAAGTTCCGGTTGTAAGAGAATCTTATATGTTCCATTTTTTTGAACGGGGAACTCAATTGGCAATCTACCATGTTGTCTTTTGCTGAGTTCAGACTTTGAGTCAAGGCTATCAACATTTTTATACCGATATAGGTCGATGAAGAATGGGATTGAATCATGCATTGTCACAGATACCACCAACTTTTCACCCTGGCTCAATTCCATATTAAAGCCATAGACCGGAAATTTTTGAGCAGGAAATTCACCTACTTCATAAAAAGGGAGGGTAATCTGCAAACTATCCTCGAGTGCCAATTCAAATGCCCTATTCCACTGAAAATAGTTCAAGTCGCCATCTTCAAAATTACGAGCATAGATTTCACGAGGTGTTGGCCGAACAAAGACATCTGATATTTTTTGAACTTGTTTGCACGAGCCGAGGATACATAGAAAAACGAAAGGAAATATTCTACTAATCATTACATAGTATATATTGGGGAATCGTATGCCCAATTCTAAAGCATTTTTTTTGACAAGGGTTCATGTTGATTGACGCGTGGTATTTTTCAGTATTCATCTTTGAGAGACACCAGTTTTTTTAATCGAATGGCCAGATTCAAAATCTTAAATGTTCTGAAAAGCATTTCCATCATGTTTTGCAACGACCGTCAGTCAAGAACGCGTGATGCCCCTTACAATAACATTGCCCGTTTTAATTCATGTTTCGAGTAAATCACCTCTGTTTTTGCTACTGGAAAAGTCATGGTAAAAAATTCACTTCTTCGATCAACTACAAGTATGACAACCGTAAAGAGCAATTTTCATATGAGAACAATTTAACCTAAGTAAACACAATTTGGGCCGATATTGTAACCCAAAAAGAAAAAGAGTTGATGCATACCGCTATGCTATTGCACAACATAAAAATCTACCCGTTGCTTTAGAACAGTTACCTCTAGACCCATAGAGCTAAAATTATACCCGTTACAGCAATTTCTAACACATAGGTTATACTAATTTTAAAAGACATCAAATCAATGCAAAATGCAAGACCAGATACTCAGGGAATGTCTTCTTCAATTGATCAAAGTATATGCGTTCGCCGAGCAGCAATGTATTTACACGTCTATTCAAGCTCAAATACCTATTCTTAAAATATTTTTTGAGCAACGTGCATTTGAAAGAATGTCGCTCATGGAAGAAATCGAACAACTTCTTTTTACAAAAAAGGAAGTAGGGCCAGTACCCAAAACATTAGAGCAACTATATCATTTCCACAGCCAAATTTATGGTAAAAATGCCTTAACAAATATTCACATAGCCAATATTGATTCAATCATTATTGACGAAAAAGCATTAGAAATATGCAATTGTCTTTTAGCGGGTGACCTCAATGAAAATGTTAGCGCAATTTTAAAATCGCATTCTATCACCCTTGAATCAAGTATTCTTTCGATCGTATATCTAAAAGCGCTTTACGAAGATTAACATATAAAGCAACCAAAATGGTTTTAAAAAGAATACTGCTCTTTATCGTTGCATTTATCACGATACTTATTGCACTGGTTTATGTCTCGGTATCAAACAGCAAAAAGACATTTGCGACCTGCAAAATCTTAGATATTGATGATATCGAAGGCATTGATTTTAGCAAACACGATTCTGTACTTGTAGCGGCCAATGTTCTTTACAAGGGCAATACCATTAAAAATATGGTGCAAGGTGAGCAGTATCGTAAAGTTTGGTCTACACCGATAAAGGTTCCGATCGCTTTTTTAGATACCCTAAGAGGAGGTGTTAAGGTGGTTGAGGAAGGTGGTGGTCAACAAACGCATTCCCTTGAAGTAAAAGCAGAAAATGGAATCGTCTACACCTTGCGAAGCGTAAGTAAAAATCCTGAGCCATTAATTCCCGAATTCGCTAAAACCCTAGGGCTTGAAAACATCATCGTAGATGGAATTTCAGCGCAGCATCCATACGCCGCGTTAGTGGTGGCCGAACTGGCAGAGAATATAGGATTATTGAGCACAAAACCAAAATTGTTGTTTCTACCCAAACAACCAGATTTGGGGAAATACAATCAAAAATTTGGCAATCGATTATATCTTTTGGAGTATGAAACTGACGGAAAAGCAGATTGGACAGCCCTAAGTAATGCAACACAAGTGGTAGATACCGAAAAGCTACAAGAACTCAAAATGCAACATCGTAAAAATCTATCGATTGACGAAAACTTAGTGGTAAGGGCTCGATTGTTCGACTTATTGATTGGCGATTGGGACAGACACGCTAAACAATGGGGCTGGGTAATTCAAAAGAAAGGACCTAATTTAAAAGCAATCCCGCTACCTTGTGACCGGGACAATGCTTTCTTCAAAATTGGAGGAATCGTCCCTACTATCATCTCTAATAAAAATATTCTTCCCGATCTTCAAAATTTCGAAAAGGACATTGACTATCTCCCCGGACTTGTAATGGATTTTGATGTCTATTTTTTGCATAAAACCGATAGGAGTGTTTTTTTACATGAGGCAAAGTATCTTCAAAACACCTTAACCGATAAAGCGATTGCCGATGCGTTTAAAATTTGGCCAGAACAAATATTTGAATTGAACGGAGAAGAAATAATCGAAAAGATCAAAGAGCGCAGAAAAGATCTTGAAAAATATGCTTCCAAGTTTAAAGATGTGCTAGATGAAAAAAGTTTATTGACCGAGCCATTGAAAGGCTCAAAAGATGTCAAGTTATCAAATGGCTTACTTGGTTGTTTTGAATGCCTTCAATAAACAACCAGAACCTGCAACAAAATAAGTGGACAATTAAATATGCGTGATATCGCTATTTTTTGATGAGCTATTTCGGTGTCAAATCCTTCTATTGTTTTATTCCCCAAAGTAGCTTGAATCTTTCTTCTGTTGCACCAGGTATAAATCCCTTGAAAAATGAAAAGTACGGCTTCCAACCGCTGACCTGGCAGGGCGTATCTGAAATTTCCGAGCAATCTCGGCAAGGCTCACCGCTTTTTTGAAAGATCCCAATACTGCCTTGGGCTCGAATTTTCAAGTGAATTTTCTTTGTATCATTTTAATGATCAAACGCACTGTCCTAACCTTAGGGGAATCGACAGCTTGTTTCCCAAAAATTTAATCAAAGACCGGTAACAAACTTTTTTAATTAAGGTTTATTTGAAACTTTTAGAGTTACCAACTATTGTTCTCTAATTATTTTTCGTATTTCTCAGATAGGAATGAAATTTTCGAATTGGAATTCGATTCAATTCGATTCAAAGATTGGTTTTTGCTAAAAGCTCAAACTCATCATAACCTCATGAGTTCCATTATCGCTGTTGCGGATTGGGTTCTCTAACGCTACTTCGTAAGCATATCCAATATCAAGCCATCCAGTTTTAAAAATAAGCAAGCCACTTACACTTTCGTCCAAGCGATAAGCCGCACCGATATCGAAGCGATTACCAATTTCAACCAACGATGTTATATCTAGGGAAATAGGCGAAGCATCAACATGCCTTAAAAGAACCGATGGTTTTAATTTAACGTTTTCGCTTAAAATGAAATCATACCCTCCAGCTAAATAGTAATGAACCTTATCGATGCTCAATCTAGCTTGGTCATTATTTTGCTCCAAACGGTCGGGAGTTAGAATTTTTGGCACCGAAAAGGAAATGAAATAGTTGTCGTTTTTCAAATAAAGACCAGCACCAAAATTAGGGTTAAAACGACCATCTATATTCATCAATGACATATCTTGTTGTATTCCGTATGTCAAAAGACCCTCGGTGTTTACATCATATGAAGTAAAACCACCTTTGATTCCAAAAAAAAGATCGTTATTTTCATTAAGTTTTAATTTATAGGAGAAATCCAACGCCAGCGAAGTTTGGTTTTCAATAAAGGTTTTATCGTTTACCACAGAAAGACCTACCCCTACTTTCTTACCGACCGATGTTCCAAAAATCAAACTCTGAGTTTCGGGCGCGCCGGGAACCCCTGCCCATTGACTTCTAATATTAAGACCAACATCGGTGGTTTCGGATGCTCCCGCATACGCCGGATTTATTATGTTCATATTGAACCTATAAAAGGTATAGTTTGGATCTTGTTGCGCAGAAAGACTTCCTACGGTCACGATAAATAAGATTATAAGAACTATATATTTAAAATTGATATTCATTTCTAAATTTTTAATTGGATATTAATAGTTAAGGAACAACCAGCCTCGTATCGGTGCTTTGCCATTCCCGAGATCTATGATATAGAGATAGGAGCCAGCCGGTAATATATTGGAGTTCGAATTGTGATTTCCGTTCCAATTGTTTTGATAACCTAAAGCTGAAAAAACTTGATGTCCCCAACGATTATACACCGTAACCGTAGCATTAGGGTAGTTATCTATTCCAGGAATTATCCAATTATCATTAACGCCATCTCCATTTGGTGTGAAAGCTTCTGCAGGTCTAAGAAGTGGTTCCTTTTCTGTAGGAAAATCGTCGTTGGCATCCGCCACACCATCATTGTCATCATCATCATCCCAAGAATCCGGTATACCATCCTTATCTGTATCCGTCGGCAAACTATTGGAGTCAGTGGAATTGGTTCCTTGTTCGATTTCCATGTTATCGGTATAGCCGTCATTGTCATCATCTTCATCCATATTATCGCCTAGTCCGTCTCCATCCGTATCCACAGTTTCTGTGGAATCTGTTGGGAAATCATCTTCAAAATCGGCCACACCGTCATTGTCATCATCTGTATCTGAGTTATCGCCAGTGCCGTCACCATCGGTATCAATATCTTCTACACCATCATTGTCGTCGTCCAAATCAGCATTATCTCCTGTACCGTCTCCATCACTATCTCGATATTCATTAGGGTCTTGAGGGAAGGCATCTTCGCTATCGGGTACGCCGTCATTATCGGCATCATTATCCGCATTATCACCCTCTCCATCTCCATCGGTGTCGGTATCCTCATTTTTATTTAAAGGAAAAGCGTCCTCACTATCAGGGGTGCCATCACCATCATCATCATTATCCGCATTATCACCTTCACCATCACCATCGGTGTCGGTATCTTCGTTTTCATCTAATGGAAAATCATCTTCCGTATCAGGAGTGCCATCGCCATCATCGTCAATATCTGCATTATCACCAGTACCATCACCATCGGTGTCCGTATCCTCGTTCTCGTTTAAAGGGAAAGCATCTTCCGTATCAGGAGTGCCATCGCCATCATCGTCGGTGTCACAAGGATCAGCTATCAAATCCCCATCATAATCATCGCCGGTTATTGTAAGTACTGCTGTCTCTATAGTCGTATTGCCATTAGCGTCTATTGCCGTTATGGTAATAGTGTAATTACCTAAGTTGGCACAATCAAAATCTGTACGATCAATGCTTATATTAGCAATACTGCAGTTGTCACTACTGTTAACAATAAACTCTTCGGCAGTGACGCCCACAAAACCGTTTTCATCTGATTGCACAGTGATGTCTCGAGTTATTATTGTCGGATTCACTTCGTCTTTTACCGTTACCTCAGCTGTAGCGGTCGATATATTTCCATTGTTATCAGTGACCGTTAAGGTTACGGTGTTTGGGTTGGTAGCAATATCGGAACAACTAAAAGCGGTTTTACTTAATGCCAAAGATGCAATACCGCAAGCATCGC
>TARA_R110002049_G_scaffold206269_1_pt1 | contig 79740 bp, 66 predicted proteins | sample TARA_R110002049 | Tara Oceans TARA_R110002049 (sample SAMEA4396941) | marine metagenome | biome: Polar Biome; feature: [SRF] surface water layer (ENVO:00010504); material: water (ENVO:00002006), including particulate matter (ENVO:01000060) such as... | depth 5 m | reverse complement strand
TCAAACCCTCGATTTATAACTTACACACTTTATGGGATAGTGTCTCAGAAACTTTTAATAGTTTTAATTGCCTATATGTGGAATTTAAATCGTTCGTTAATCCACTATAAAAAAAGTCAGATATAGCATTGTTTTCAATAGCGCATGCACACATAAATTTTGCGTCTAATGAGATTATTTCAACATCAGTATGAGCAATAGCATATATTTTACCTGTTATATCTTCATTTATTTCTATTCCAGGTCGTAGTACTTGTCCAACAGTTTTGAAATCAATTATTATTGAATTGTTATTGTTGTCTTTCCAGTAAAGAATAACAATGCCTTTCATTATTATTGTAAAATTATTATGGCTTAATGTTTCTTTTGAAAATTGTGTGTTCTTTTTTAAACTTATACGTTTTAAAACATTTTTTAAATCATAATCTTCAAAAATTCTAAAAGGGAAATAAAATATTTTGGGTTTATGCATTTTTTGTCATTAATGAAATGAAGGCTTTTTTTAATAAAATAAAGGGACAAAATTAAAGAAATAAATTCATAAATATTTTAATGGTCAACGATAAATTACTTGTTTGTTCGATAAAATAACGATTGTTGACAAATGCTAACACTTCAAGAGAAGTACGTTCTATACATTTGTAAATAATAAAATGATTTTTCATTTTCCAAAGGAAATTTGAAAAATCAAAAATCTTTTAACAATGAACTTAAAATTACCTATTTTAATTAAAAAGCTATTATATTTAGCTATATTTTTAAAGCCTTACAGGGCTTAAACGCTCAATCCCCAGGAGGAGTTTCATCCAATTTAGAACTTTGGCTAAAGTCGGATGCAGGATTTACATATAATAATGCTGAAAATGCAGAATGGTTAGATCAATCCAACAATAATTTGGTGTTTAATGCCAACTTAGTTCAAGGTCCCGATGCAGATTCAGCACCTACATTTTTGGGAAATGGCACTAATTTTAATCCAGGAATACTTTTTGACGGTGTTGATACAGGTTTGGCCACAGCAGTTGATGGGGCAGATTTTGACTTTTCTCAATGGTCTGTTTTTTCTGTACAGCAAACAACCCCTGGCTATAATCATTGTGTCTGGCATTATGGTGTGAGTGGACAAAACACACTTGCTCTTTTTATCAATGCAGCACCAAGCGGGTTTAATGTGACTATTAATATTAGTGATGGAGGAGTTTCTTCTATTACCAATCCTAGGCTTGATGATAATTTACCACATATATTTGGGTTAACTGCTAATAATGCCTCAACAGAGATATATTTAGACTCTGGGGTAGTATCTACCTCGGGAGGCCAATCACCATTGTCTGGTCAGGGAGCTTTTATGATTGGATTAGATGCTGATGGAGCTGAAGCCCAAGATGGTGATAACCATTTTTATGGTGGCATAGGTGAAATACTCATGTTCAGTAAAAACTTTCTAACTTAGAAATACAAAAGGTACAATCATATTTAGCTCTTAAATATGGTATCACTCTAAATCAAGCAATTGCTACAAACTATGTGTCATCTAATGGAACTATTATATGGAATGGCACGACCAATGCTTTATATAAAACTAATATTTTTGGTATTGGTCAGGATACTTCATCTGGTCTTAACCAAAAAGTATCAAGATCAGTAAATAATGCAACAGGCCCTATATTGGCGACCACTCAACATTTTGCACAAGCAAATAGTAATCTAGTAAGAACTTCAAGTTTAGGTATAGGTAATTTTTTAGTAATGGGTAACAACAATTTACCTAATACTTTTACTGAAAGTTACAATGGTGGCTCTAATAACAGATTGGCTCGTATTTGGAAAGTTAATGAAACAGGAACCGTTGGAAATGTGTATTTCGCTATACCTAAAACAACTTTAAGTTTTCCTTCAGGAATACCAGCTATAGTATTATCTAATGATACAACATTTGATAATAATGATACTATCGTTAATTTAAGTGATGATGGAACATTTTATTGGGCTTCTATAAACCCAACTGATACACAGTACTTAACATATATAGCTAGTAAACCAGGCTTTACAGTAAGTAAAACAGAATTATCAGTTTCAGAAAATATTGGAACTAATACCTTTACAGTTGTTTTAGACGTTCAGCCTACAAATAACGTTGCTTTTAATGTATCAACCGATGATATAAATGAAGCTACTGCTGATCCTTCCTCATTAACTTTTACAAGTTCAAATTGGAACACACCACAAACTATAACTATAACTGGTGTTGATGATTCTGATGTGGATACAGATACAGCAACAATAACAATAAGTGTTAAAGATGACATGAGTGATAATGCTTTTGATGCACTTGATGATAAGACAGTTGAAATTACATTAACAAATGAAGATGCTAACTTTACAATAAATGCAATATAAAACACAAGCGTAAACGAAAATTCAGTTTATACATCAGTAACACCGGGTCTATCTGGAGATATACCGATAGGGATCATAACCTATGCACTAAGTGGAAATGATGCCGAAGATTTTACAATCGTGGCATCGACGGGTATAGTGAGTATGGTTGCTAGAGATTTTGAAAGTGCAGCAGATACAGATGCAAATAATGTTTACGAATTAACCATAATAGCAACAGATAGCGAAGGAAATAATGATGCCGAATCATGGACAGTAACAGTTAATGATGTTACCGAAATTACTGGAGATACCAATGGAGATGGCACTATAGGTTCTGGAGAGATTGCAGGGGATATAGATGGAGATGGCACTATAGGTTCTGGAGAGATTGCAGGAGATATAGATGGAGATGGGGTAATAGAAGCTGGCGAAATTGCTGGGGATATAAATGGTGATGGTGCAATAGGCACAGGTGAAATTACTGGAGATATTAATGGTGATGGTACAATAGGTTCTGGTGAAGTTGAAGGTGATACTTATGGCGATGGCGATGGCACATTGGGTAATGAAACTTTTGATGATTTTTCTTTTAATATTTATCCGAATCCAACCAATTCAATAGTAAAAATAATATTTAATAAAGATGTAAGTGTCAATGCTGAAATCAATATTTACAACACTATTGGTCAATCTGTTTTTGCAACAAACAAGGAAATCAGAAATAATGAAATAGTGTTAGATATATCAGTTTTACCTAGTGGCAACTATTTTTTAAATATTAAAAATGAAATAGGAGTAATTTCTAAAAAACTAATAAAAAACTAATAAAAAACTAATATCAATTATTGTTTAAAATGTATTTAAAAAGAGGCTATCATACTAGACAGCCTCTTTTTATTTCTTGCAGTTTTTGAATGGAATTTGAGTATTTATATTAGGAAATTTATTAAGTTTTATAATAATTTGGTTCGACATCTGAATACGAAAGCGAACACTTTATAATATAATCAACGATAGAAGGATTTTTTCCGTTACTAAAAACGTCTTATTAAACGTATTTACGATAAATTCCTAGAAAGAAATTTTAAATCTATTTTTTTGTGGATTCTTTTTTACTATCTTAAAATACTTCTGGAAATCACAATCTTCTGAATCTCAGAAGTCCCTTCATAAATCTGTGTAATTTTAGCATCACGCATTAGGCGTTCCACATGATAATCTTTTACAAAGCCATTACCGCCATGAATTTGAACCGCTTCCACGGTGTGTTCCATAGCTACTTTTGAAGCATAAAGTTTTGCTACGGCACTCGATACATCGTAATTATCGCCTTGGTCTTTATCCCAAGCAGATTTCATTACCAAATGACGGGCAGCAGATATTTCGGTGTACATGTCTGCAAGTTTAAAAGCAATAGCTTGGTGTTTTGATATTTCTTTCCCAAAAGATTTCCGTTGGTTAGAATATTTAAGAGCCAACTCATACGCTCCTTGGGCAATGCCTAAAGCTTGGCCCGCTATACCAATACGTCCACCTGATAATGTTTTCATCGCGAATCGGAATCCAAAACCATCGTCGCCAATGCGGTTTTCTTTAGGGACTTTTACATCGTTAAATTGCAGCGTATGCGTATCACTTCCTCTAATGCCTAATTTATTTTCTTTGGGCCCGACATGAAAACCTTCTGTGCCCTTTTCAACAATAAAAGCGTTGATACCGTGTGAGCCTTTATCTTTGTCGGTTTGGGCAATTACTAAATAGATGTCTGCCCTTCCGCCGTTGGTAATCCAGTTTTTTGTACCGTTGATGATGTAGTGGTCACCTTTATCAATAGCCGTGGTTTTTTGAGATGTGGCATCGCTTCCGGCTTCGGGTTCGCTTAAACAGAATGCACCGATACGTTCGCCCGCAGCTAATTTTGTGAGATATTTTTGCTTTTGGGCCTCTGTTCCAAAGGCTTCAAGTCCGTAGCATACCAAAGAATTGTTTACAGAAACAATCACAGAAGCCGAGGCGTCTATTTTAGAAAGTTCTTCCATAATAAGCACATAAGAAATAGTGTCCATACCGCTTCCACCGTATTTGGGATCCACCATAACCCCCATAAAGCCTAATGCCGCCATTTTTTTAACCAGCTCATCAGGAAAATGCTGTGTTTCATCACGCTCAATAACGCCAGGAAGTAATTCATTTTGGGCAAAATCGCGAGCGGCATCGCGAATCATCATGTGTTCTTCGGTAAGGTTGAAATCCATAATTTTATAAAAAATGTTGATTTAAGACATATTTAAGGTACAATATAACTTTTAATTGGGAGATTTTTAATAGATATTATTAATTTTACTCGGTATGATAAAGACTGTTTACAATGTTATTGGTGTGATGTCTGGGACGTCTTTGGATGGAATAGATTTGGTGTATGCCACATTTTATATGGATGCCACATCTAAATGGTCTTTCGATATTGTTTTTTCAGAAACGGTCGCTTACGATAATGATTGGCGATCTAAACTTTCAAATTTGGTAGGTTTTTCATTGGAAGCATTAAAATCTGTTGACGATAGTTATACCATTTACCTAGCAAATGTTATCAATCAATTTATTATTAAAAATAGTATAAAAAATATAGATGCAGTTTGTTCCCATGGCCATACAGCGTTGCATCAGCCCAATAAAAAATTGACGTATCAAATAGGGAACAGACCAGAATTAGCGTCACTTTTAAACCAAATGGTGGTCTGTGATTTCAGGGTTCAAGATATGGCGCTGGGCGGACAAGGTGCTCCTTTGGTGCCCATTGGGGATAAATTATTGTTTCCTGAATATGATTTTTGCATCAATCTGGGCGGATTTGCGAATATTTCTTTTGATGACAATGATGAACGGGTTGCCTATGATATTTGCCCTGTAAATATTGTATTGAACCATTATGTTAAAGCATTGGGTTTGGGTTATGATGATGAAGGGCAATTGGCTTCAAAAGGAACAATTGATCAATCTTTGCTAAATCAATTGAATACATTGGATTTCTATTCAGAAAATCATCCTAAATCATTGGGTTTGGAATGGGTCAATAAAAATATCTTTCCATTGATTGATTCCTTTGAATTAGAAATAAATGGTGTTTTAAGAACATTTGCTGAGCATATCGCCATTCAAATTGCTTCAGAAATAAAAACAAAAAATAGGGTATCGGTTCTAATGACAGGTGGTGGCGTTTACAATAGTTTTCTTCTTGAAAGAATTAAGGTATTGACGGATAATGAGATAATGGTTCCTTCCAAAAGCACCATTGAGTTTAAAGAAGCCCTAATCTTTGGGTTTTTAGGCATCTTGAAATTAAGAAATGAAATTAACTGTTTAAAATCCGTTACAGGGGCTTTGTACAATCATAGTTCGGGCATTATTTTTCATCCTTAAAAATAACAGAAAATTAATCTTTAAGGGATTTAGTTTTTTATATTTGTTGTTATTCAATTAAACAATCATTTAGATTTATGGAAGCAGCGATTATTTTGGTATTTGTAATGGGCTATTTAGCAATTACACTAGAACACAGCATTAAAATAGACAAACTTATACCAGCTCTGGTAATGATGGCCATTTGTTGGGCATTGATTTCTTTAGGACTAGAGGGCTTCCCGCAATGGTTCGATTCCTCAAAGCATACATTGCTTGAAGGGTTTGGAACTTTTTCTCCTGATGAAAAACTGCATCTTATGGAAGAAACCTTACTGCATCATTTAGGTAAAACTTCAGAGATTTTAGTGTTTTTATTGGGTGCGATGACCATTGTGGAAATCATAGATTATTTTGATGGGTTTTCTACCATTAAGGACTTTGTTAAAACGAAAAAGAAAACCAAGATTCTATGGATTTTTTCCATTTTAGCGTTTTTATTGTCTGCTATCATTGACAATTTAACAGCTACTATTGTTTTGATTTCCATACTTCAAAAAATTGTAAAAGATAGAGATGTACGCCTTTACTACGCTGGTTTAATAATTATTGCTGCAAATGCTGGCGGTGCTTGGTCACCAATTGGGGACGTAACTACAACTATGTTGTGGATAGGCAAAAAAGTATCTACAGACCATTTGATAGGATATTTATTCCTGCCTTCTTTTTTATGTATGGCAGTACCAACATTTATAGCTTCTTTTTTACCTGTTTTTAAAGGCGATTTGGATATAGAAGAAGAAGTGGAGACCAAGAAGAAATCTAAATTTAGCGGTAAGATGCTGTACCTTGGTCTTGGTGCGATTGTATTTGTGCCCATTTTTAAAATGATTACGCATTTGCCTCCTTATGTAGGCATGATGCTATCTTTAGGGGTTGTGGCTGTTTTTGCCGAGATTTATAGTAGCTCTAAATTTAGTATATCAGATTTTGATGATAAAGAAAGTGATGCGCATGCCCTGCATAGCCCTGTGCACCATTCGTTGTCAAAAATAGAATTACCAAGTATTTTGTTTTTCTTAGGTATTTTGATGGCTGTAGCAGCGTTGGAATCTTTAGGTATATTGTTTGATTTTGCGGGATCATTGGAAGCAACCATGCCTATGCTAGGCACAGAAATACATGCAGGAGAGGGCGTTTCAGATTTAGTGGTGCTCTTATTGGGCGTTGGATCTGCAATTATAGACAATGTGCCTTTGGTAGCAGCTAGTTTAGGAATGTTTCACGAACCTATGGACAACGAGCTTTGGCATTTTATAGCCTATTCTGCAGGAACGGGCGGTAGTATGCTTATTATTGGTTCAGCTGCTGGTGTTGTTGCTATGGGGATGGAGAAAATAGATTTTTTCTGGTATTTAAAGAAAATTTCTTGGTTGGCCCTTATTGGTTTTCTAGTTGGTTCTGTGGCATTTATGTTTACAAGAACATTGTTTTAATGGTTATTGATAAAGCTATTATTTTTAAAATCCTTACACATATTTTGATTCCTTCATACTTAAGGAACAAAACAAACGTTATACATTTGCAAGAAATTAAATAAAACTTATGTTAAATACATTATTACTTATCACTCAAGAAGGTGCAGATTTGCCAGTAGATGGGGAATCTGTTGAAAAAACACTTTCAATCATAGAGCTAATCAGTAGCGGTGGTGCTGCGGGACAAGTCATTATAGCCATTTTGTTTTTGTTGCTCGTAGCGGCCATTTACATTTATTTTGAACGCATATTTGCCATAAAAGCAGCGTCAAAAGTAGATGCTAATTTTATGAACCAAATAAAAGATCATGTGAGCAATGGTAAAATTGATTCAGCATTAATGCTTTGTGCACAAGTTAATTCGCCTGTATCCCGATTGATTGGAAAGGGCATTACAAGAATTGGAAAACCGCTTGCAGATATCAATACCGCTATTGAAAATGCAGGTAGGTTAGAAATTTACGGACTTGAAAAAAATGTTAGTATTTTGGCAACTATTTCTGGAGCAGGACCCATGATTGGGTTTCTTGGTACCGTAATAGGGATGATATTGGCCATATTTGAACTTGCTAATGCAGGAGGTACCATTCAAATGGATGTTTTGGCAGGAGGGTTATATACCGCTATGACAACCACTGTTGCTGGATTAATTGTTGGTATTGTAGCCTATATTGCCTACAATCATTTGGTAGTTAGAACAGATAAGGTTATTTATCAAATGGAAGCCAATTCATTAGAATTTTTAGACCACTTAAACGAGCCTACTTAGTATGAACTTTAGAGGAAGAAATAAAGTAACACCAGAATTCAATATGTCATCCATGACAGATATTGTATTCCTGCTTCTTATATTTTTTATGATTGCTTCTACATTGGTCTCTACAAGTGCTATTGATATTTTATTACCAAAGGCCAGCGGTAAAACCGAAAATAAAAAATCTGTTGCTGTTAGTATAAAGAAAGATTTGACGTATTATATTGATCAGAATCGTGTTGGTGAAAGTGTTTTGGAAAATGAGTTGTTAAAAATACTTTCAACTGAAGATAAACCAACCATTGTTTTAAGAGCAGAAAAATCTGTGCCCGTTGAAAATGTGGTTAAAGTGATGGACATTGCTAACAGAAATAAATTCAAGGTTATTCTGGCAGTTAAGCCTAATAATTAAAGTTATCAGTTATTAAGTCATTGGTTAATTAGGCAGAACGGATAAACAACTTAATAACTTATTGTATCCGAAAGATAAAACATCGAAAATTACCACATGAGATATTTCGAAACAAAACATGAGAGAGATTCAGCAAAAATAACAACATTGATTGTTGTTATCTTGATATTGTTGTTGTTTGTTGTGGGACCACCTTATATGGATCCGCCAGAGGAATACGGTGTTGCGGTAAACTTTGGGACGACGGATTTTGGCAAAGGCAATGTACAACCATTAAAACCTGTAAAATCTGAACCAAAAAAAATAGAAGAACCACCACAACCAGAAGTAGCAAAAGCAGAACCTACAGCATCTTCTGAAGCTAAAGAAGAAGTGTTGACAGCTGATAATACTGAGGAAATTGCCATTAAAAAACAAAAGGAAGCTGAAGCCAAAGCAAAAGCTATTGCAGATGCTAAAGAAAAGGCGGAGGCCGAAAGAGTTGCCAAAGAAAAAAGAGAGCAGGACGAAAAGAAGAAAAAACTGGACGCTTTGATTGGTGGTGTGAGCAAATCTGAAGGGACTGAAACCGGTAGTGAAGGCGATGATAATAAATCTGGAGATAAAGGGCAATTGGATGGAAATCCCTACGCACCAAGTTATTTTGGTGATCCAGGAACAGGTAGTGGTGGTGTAGGATATGGATTGAATGGTAGAGGTAAGGCTACTTATGATAAATTTGAACAAAAGTGTAACGAGTCTGGATTGGTAATTGTTAAAATTGTAGTAAATAATAATGGCAATGTTATTGAAACCGAACCAGGTTATAAAGGCTCAACCAATACGGCACCTTGTTTGTTAGAGCCTGCAAAAAAGATAGCCTTATCCCATAAATGGCGGCCAGATTCCAAAGCACCAGCAAGGCAAATAGGTTTTGTTAAAGTAAACTTTAATTTAGGTCAATAATCCATGACGTATCATAAAACCGTTGATTGGATGTTTTCTCAACTCCCCATGTATCAGCGAGACGGTAAATCTGCTTTTAAAAACGATTTATCCAACACCTTAAAGTTATCCGAACACTTAAATTTTCCTGAAAAACATTTCAAATCCGTTCATGTTGCGGGCACCAATGGTAAAGGTTCTACAAGCCATATGTTAGCTTCTATTTTACAAGAGGCCGGATATAAAGTAGGTTTGTACACTTCACCCCATTTAAAGGATTTTAGGGAGCGTATCAAAATCAATGGTAAAGATGTTAGTAAACAATTTGTTGTTGATTTTATTGAGGGCAATAAATCTTTTTTTGAAAGCAACGCATTGTCCTTTTTTGAAATGACCGTGGGGATGGCGTTCGATTATTTTGCAAAGGAAAAAGTTGATATAGCTATTGTGGAAGTAGGTTTAGGAGGCCGGTTGGACTCTACCAATATCATTACGCCCGAAGTATCTGTTATAACGAACATTGGCTTAGATCATACCCAGTTTTTGGGTAACACGCTTGAAGCCATTGCTTTTGAAAAAGGCGGGATAATCAAACTGAATATTCCTGTAGTCATTGGGGAAACCCAAGAAGAAACCAAATCGGTCTTTAAAGATTTGGCCAATAAGCATCATTCAGAAATCATATTTGCCGATAAAGAGGTCACTAAAGATTATAAATCAGATTTAAAAGGAAGTTATCAAACTAAAAACATAAAAACAGTTGTTCAAAGTATTAAGGAACTCCGCAAAAAAGGATTTGAAATCTCTGAAAATAATCTAACGGAAGGCTTGTTAAACGTCGTAAAAAACACAGGTTTAAAAGGCCGTTGGCAGGTTTTAAATGAAAACCCAAAAGTAGTTTGCGACACAGGGCATAATAAAGAAGGGCTTACTTATGTGATGAAGCAGCTATCAAATGAAGTATTTAAAACGCTACATATTGTTTTTGGGGTTGTAAATGATAAAGATTTAAGTAGCATTATAGACTTATTGCCCAAAAAAGCGACCTATTATTTCTGTAAACCCGATATTCCACGAGGTTTGGATGCCGAATTGCTAAAAGCCTTTTTTGCTCAACATGGATTCCATGGGAGTACGTATAATTCTGTTAGTGAAGCTCATAAAACAGCTTTGGCAAATGCCAATCACAGCGATTTTATTTTTATAGGAGGCAGTACTTTTGTGGTGGCAGAAATAATTTAAATTTTTATCAAAAAAGTTTTTGCGAATTAAAAATCTAGGTTATATTTGCACACCTAATTAAAGGGCGCATAGCTCAGTTGGTTCAGAGCACTTGGTTTACACCCAAGGGGTCGGGGGTTCGAATCCCTCTGCGCCCACAGACAGATCCTAAAGTTTTTACTTTAGGATTTTTTATTTCCAGATTTTCAATATCTTAATTGTTAAAAGTAATATATTTACATAAAGAGAAAGGGTCATTAACTCAGTTGGTTCAGAGTGTCACGTCGACAACGTGGAAGTCACTGGTTCGAATCCAGTATGACCCACTTTAAGCACTTTCGTTGTGTGTTTTCGTATTTTTTTTGGTTATAATCACTATTATTGTTAATAATTTAGTTCCATTATGATTATAAGTGACATTAAAAACACCTACAAAGAGATTTTTAAATCGTATGATCAGCCATCATTGGATGAACATATCAAGAAAATCATCGAATTGGATGAATATATTCCTTATAGTTCCACATTTTATTGTGTTACCAATACCCAAGACTTGACTTTTGAGTTCATCAGTAAAAATTTCCATTCCTGTTTAGGTATTGATCCAGACATTTTGAAAAAAGAAGGCATGCGCTTTTTTTGGAGTATGATACACCCCGAAGATATTGAACAATGGCTAACGGCTTTAAATGCCCTTATGGATTTCACATTAAGCGAAATACCTGAAGAACAAAGAAACAGGATGAATTATACTTGGAATTATAGATTTAAAAACTCAAAGAATGAATACGTAAACATTATTCAGAATACCACGCCACTACAATTCGATATGGATATGAAACCCATTATTGGGCTCGCACATTACACGGTTGTTGATGCTAGAGTGAAACTTCAGGTTACTGCATCGGCAAAATTGTTGAATGCACATAATGAGTACGAAACAAAATACTTCAATAATTTTTCCCAAAAACTGCTATCAGCTAGTATTAGCAATAGAGAGCGTGATATTATTCATTTATTGATTTTGAATTATTCCAGTAAAGATATTGCAGAAAAACTGGGTATCAGTTCGAATACCGTAGATACGCACAGGCGCAATATCCTTAAAAAGCTCAATATTTCTTCAACAGGCGAACTTATTGGGATGCTCAAGATGAATAGGAATTTAATTTAAACATACTCTAAATAATGTTCATTCATCTTTACAATAAGGTGTTTCAACGAAAAATATGCTATAATATTTAAAAATACTCAAATTGAGTATTGCACACGACTTCTTAAAGCGGCAACTTTACATTGCTATTAATTAGTTCTTAGAGAGGATTTTTTAAATTAAGTGCCTACTGTTAAGGTAGGCATTTTTTTAAGAGTTTCAAGTTTTTTCTATAACGATGGAAATAATAGACGCTCCCAAGTCTTAACTGTGATTTATAGTTCCTTATAAATTGCAATTTACGAAGACCAATAATAACCAACTAAAAGCAATCATTATGAGAAAAATTCACTTAACTTTTGCGGCTTTATTAATTTCAATAGTGTCTTTTGGTCAAGAATATCTTATTGAAAATTTCGATTATGGTTTTACTCAGGATAACTTAATTAATGTAGGGTTTAATTGGGTCGAAAAGGCAGGTGCTGATGATACGCCACGTATAGATTATTCTGTAACCAGTTTGATGATGCCAGATTATGAGCCCATAGCTATTGGTGGTTCTGCAAAGCTTAATATTGCTAGCCAACCAGGGCAATTTGGAGCAGATCTTCATAGACAACTAGATCTTTTGTCTGGAACTATTTATTTAAGTGCCTTAGTAAATGTAACTTTTGCACGAACAGGTGATTCTGATTATTTTCTTCATTTTAATGAAGAAACTTTTGTTAGTCCTGGTGTCTATAGTGATGAGAATGCTCGAGCAAGAGTTTTTGTAAGAGACGATGGTAGTGGTGGTATTAATTTTGGTATTCTTTCCTCCGGGACTAGTGCTGATGTTAGTTGGGATTCCAACAGTTATGCAAAATTAACAACGTACCTTATTGTTGCTTCTTATGATACAGCCTCTGGTACTTCAAAATTATATGTACTAACTGCTCCTGTTGCTAATGAGCCTGCCCAGGCAAATGCTTTGCATCAATCTTCTGGAGTAGTGGAAATTAATAAGATTTCTCTTCGGCAAGAGGCGTATACTCCTATAGTTACAATAGATGGGCTTAAAGTGGTTGGAAACTGGTCTGATTTATGGCCTCCATTAAATTTACCTGATGCAAATCTTGAAACAGCCATGTCTAATTATACCTTGGCGATAGATACTGGGGGTGATGGTTTAATTAGTTTAGAAGAAGCAGCCGCCTATACAGGTGCTTTAGATTTTAGTAATCTGGGTATTGATGATATTTCCGGTTTGCAGTATTTCACAAGTGTGAGTGAGCTAAATATTTCAGGGAATAATATTTCTGATTTGAGTCTACTGTTTGGAAATGTACCTAATGTTGCCTCAAAAAACAGTCAAACAAAGAATGCTTCTGTTAATACTTTCACAGGTTTGCAGGTTTTAAATTGTAGCAACAATAATCTAACAAATTTGGATTTGAGTGGTGTTAGCACTTTAACAAGTTTAGATTGTTCAAATAATCAATTGGAAAGTTTAAATCTTAAAAACGGCAACAATACTATACTTACATCATTTAATGCTACAAGCAATTCCAGTTTAGCCTGTGCCCAAGTGGACGATGTGGCGTGGAGTGATGCTAATTGGGCCAATAAAGATAGCCAAACGGAATTTAAAACGGATTGTGCAACGGTATTGGGGTTAGATGATGTTATTGAAAAAGAAAGCATTGCATTTTATCCGAATCCTGTGAGTGACTTTATTCATTTAGAATCAGATGAAACAATTAAAAAAGCTATTATATATAATTTATTTGGGCAAGAAATAGGGGTTTTTAACAAAGAATCCATAATAGATAATTCGATTGATGTTTCAAATCGATTGCAAGGAATTTATTTTCTTAAAGTAGAAATTAATGATACGTTTCAAGTCATTAAATTTGTGAAAGAATAATTTTTTGAAATTATAAAATACGCTCCAAAGCCATGCCACGAGAGCCCTTAATTAAAAAGGTTGTATTTGCAATTTGTGAAAAATCAAAGAGGTCTTTAAAATCTTCAAACGATTCAAATTGATTTATGCTTTTTGAAGTGGTTTTAGTTTTATAAAAGTTCTTTCCTATTAAAAATGTGGTTTTCAATTTTAAAGTTTCAATCAAATCCACAATCTCTTGATGTTCATCATCTGCCTCATTGCCAAGCTCAAACATATCGCCTAAAATAGCAATCTTTGTTTTATCTTTTAATTTATCAAAATTTAACAACGCAGCCCGCATACTGGTTGGGTTGGCGTTATAAGCATCCATAATAATTTTATTGGAATCTTTTGTTAAGACCTGTGAGCGGTTGTTTGATGGGATATAGCTTTCAATGGCTGTTTTAATAAGCTTATCTTCTACCTTAAAATAATTGGCAATGGCAATGGCAACAGCAATATTACTGAAATTGTATTCTCCAATTAAATGGCTTTGGATGGTCAGACCATTATAATTTACCTTTACATTGGGTTGGGCGTCTATAAATTCAATTTGAACATTGAAATCTGGGGTATTTCCAAAACTAAATATATTGGCATCTTTTGTTTTTTCAATTTGAATGGCATCGCTGCCGTTTACAAAAACGGTTTTTTTCTTTTTAATAAGGAAATCATACATTTCGCTTTTGCCTTTAATCACGCCTTCAACACCGCCAAAACCTTCCAAATGCGCTTTTCCGAAATTGGTAATAAAACCGTAGTCGGGCTTAGTGATTTTACACAGAAATTTTATTTCTTCCAAATGATTGGCACCCATTTCCACAATACCTATTTCTGTATGTTCATTCATGGAAAGCAACGTTAACGGCACACCAATATGGTTGTTCAAATTGCCAACAGTAGTAGTGGTCTTGTATTTTTGTGATAATATGGCATTTATAAGCTCTTTGGTTGTGGTTTTTCCATTGCTGCCCGTTAGTGCTATGATGGGAACTTTTAAATACCTTCTATGAAAGGTGGCCAGTTGCTGAAGTGTTTCCAGTACGTTTTCAACTAAAATAGTTTCATTTAAAATATCAAACGCAGGGTCATCGATAATGGTGTATTTTGCACCACTATCCAAAGCTTTTTCCGCGTAGGCATTCCCGTTAAAATTCTCGCCTTTAAGGGCAAAAAACATGCTGTTTTTTTGGATTTTACGAGTGTCGGTACAAACACAACTGCACGTTAAGAAAAGGCGATGTAATTGTTCTATTTTCAAGGGTTCAATTTTTTATAGCATGGATTCCCGTTTTCACGGGAAAGACAATTTTTAAAAGAAACTCCGATGTTATGCACCGAAGCGTTTTTTGAGTATTAAAAATATAAAAAAAAGTCCTAACAAGTGTTAGGACTTTTTTTTTTTATATTCTGAATGTATTAATTCTTTGTTTTGTTTTTTCCTTTAGATTTTGAGCCTACTCGAGACATAGCACATCTAAACCCGATGTAATCTGTTGCCATATCTTGTGGGAAATAACGTCTTTGGGCTGGGTCTAACCAATATTCTCTGTCTTTCCAAGAACCGCCTTTGTAAACGCGAACTTCGTCATTGATTAATGAGGTTCTGTTGTTTGTTTTGTCATATTCCCTAACAATATTTCCTAGAGAATCCCTTGTGATATTGTGCTTAGGGGAATTATACATCAAGCTAGTTTCAGATGTTTTGTTGGCTTTTTCGTCCTCTTCGTTAAAACTTTCAAAATAACGTGAAGAACGCTTATCACCATCCCTAAAGTTGATTTCGTCACTTTTATCAAAATTGGTTCTTAAATACGTTTCATTTTCATCAACCGGTACTTGAAGAATTTCGCCAGGTAAATTTCTAGCTACTAATTTTCCAGTAGAAGTTGTATCGTAAACAATATTTTCGGGAGTTACAATTTTTACTGTACCATCGTCATTTATAGCGTTTTTAGTATAAACGTTACCACGGTAGTAGTTGAAATCATTAAACTCATCATCAATAATAGGTCTGTAAACATCGGCAACCCATTCTGCAACATTTCCTGCCATATCATAAAGGCCGTAATCATTGGCCTCATAAGATTTTACTTTGTTGGTAATATCTGCACCATCATCAGACCATCCAGCAATACCACCATAATCACCTTTGCCTTGTTTGAAATTAGCCATTTGATCACCACGTATCTTACGTTTTCCGGAACGTGTGTATTGACCGTCCCATGGATATTTTTTACGTCCTCTATACAAATTATAGCTACGTATTTCACTTAATCCTAAAGCGGCATATTCCCATTCTGTTTCAGTTGGGAGTCTGTATTTAGGAGATATAATACCTGTTTCACGGGTTGCAAATACATTGCTTTCGTTGCCATCGGCATCAACTCTTACGTTTCTTTTGTTTCTACCTTCAGCGTTTATGATTTCTTCATTGCCACCGTATGTTTGGGTAGGTGCGTTGATGTAGGTGTCTGTATTGAAATTAGATTCAGCACTAACATCCATCGTTTTTGCATCACGTTTTAGGTAACCTGCTTTTTCAAGGTTGTATTCGTTAACACGATCTGAACGCCAGTTGGCAAATTCCACAGCTTGAATCCAGCTAACACCAACTACAGGATATTCAGCATAGCCTGGGTGACGTAAATAGTTTTCGGTCATAATTTCATTATAACCTAAGCGGTTTCTCCAAACCAAAGTATCTGGCAAAGCGCCGTGGTAAATGGCCCTAAAATTTTCGTCTGTTGGTGGATATACGCGTTTTATCCAATCTAAGTATTCAAGATACATCATATTGGTAACCTCGGTTTCATCCATGTAAAAAGACTGTACGTGTTGTTGGTTTGGGGTATTGTTCCAATCATGCATCACATCATCTTGTACGCGGCCTTTGGTAAAAGTGCCACCTTCGATAAAAACTAAACCAGGAGATGTTTCTTGCTCTTGAAAGTCTGTATTGTACTGAAAACCACCTTCACGGTCGTTTATATTCCAGCCAGTAGCTCTAGAACTATTCTTGGAACTTGAAGACTTTTTGCAACTAGTAAAGGCAGTAAATATTGCCAAGACTAATAAAACCTTGAATGTCACTACTTTTTTCATATCCATATTTTAAGTAAGCTAATAATATTTTTGGTGGTGCAATATAAGAATTAAACCGAATACCGCAAGCGATTTTTTGCATTTTGACTAAAAAAACACGCACTTCGTCCTATTTTTTAAACATTACACCGATGTTTTTAGTGATTTCCTGTGTTCTTTTGTGTTGTATTAACGTGCTTTTTACAAAATTATTATTGTATTTTTGAAGCAAATTTTAAAATTGTTGTAATAACGTCCCAAAAATAGCGTTATTCTTTGGCATGAAAGAAAGATTTTTACTTTTTACTTTATTCATTTCGGTTTTTGTTTTTTCGCAACAAAAAAAATATATAGTTACTTGGGATGGTTTGCAAACCATTTCAGCGGGGAGCTATGCGCTTCAAATTCCATCCTTTAATAAAGATCAGTTTGTCTATGATTTAGATAAGGGACTTTTGTTTGTGGACCAATGGAAAACATCTGGGCTTATTAATGAATCTTCTGTTTCTGTGACCAATGTATCCTATGCTTCCATATCAAAAAATGATTTGGGAGATTTGGATGTCAGTCAAATCCCTAATGAATTGCAATTTCAGCTTGAAAATACCTCGGCAAGGGATAATCAGCTGGTTCTTTTTCAACTGTCGCCCATTATAAAGGATGCTGGTGGCTTTAAAAAAGTAACGGCGTTTACTGTAAATTACAATACCAATGCCAGTAGAAGTTCATCGTTAAACAAAAACAACGCAACCAATATAATAAGTAATTCTGTATTAAGTTCAGGCGAATGGTATCGGTTTTATGTAGATACTACCGGGGTTTTTAAACTATCCAAAGGATTTTTGGAGCAATTAGGTGTCAATGTTGGGAAAGTGGACCCAAGAACTATAAAATTATATGGTCATGGCGGCGATATGCTTCCTTACCCCAATGAAGTACCCGTGCCTTTTGATGTGCCAGAAAATGCCATAAAAATTGTTGGGGAAGAAGATGGCGTTTTTGATAATAGCGATTATATTTTGTTTTATGCGAAAGGACCTAAGGGTTTTCAAGAAGAAAGCAATACCAACATCAATTGTTATACCGATAAAACCTATTATTATATTAATGTAAACGGTGGTTTAGGTAAACGTATTATCCCTTTCAATCAGCCAATAGGGGCCGTAGATATGCAAATTAGCACTTATCAAGATTATAAATTTCACGAGGTGGATAAGGAAAATATTGCTTTCTTGGGAAGGCGGTGGTTTGGCGAACGGTTTGATATTGAAAATGAAAGGACTTTTAATTTTGATTTTCCAGGTCTTGTTGCTTCAGAGCCAGTAAATTTGAAAGTGCAAGTGGCTGGCGTGTCATCATCATCTACGTCCATGCAACTTAGTGTTAACGGGAGTAGTGTTTCAACTTTAACATTATCTGCTGCTGTAGAGCCTAATTATGCTACTGGGGCTACTTTTAATGGGAATGTCAATGTCGGTACACCCAAAATAGCGGTTGGTTTAAATTATAACAATAATGGAAACCCTAGTGCGGTTGCATACTTAGATTATATTTCTATTGAGGCCACTAGGACATTGAATTTTTCAGGAAAACAGTTCCTGTTCAAAAATAACGCCGTGGCATCTGCTTCAGGAATAGGTCAATACACTATTACAAATGCAGCTCAAATTAATGAGATTTGGGATGTAACCGATTTGTACAATGTATCCAATTACATAAATGCCGATGCCAATGCTAATCTTAGTTTTACGGCATCACTTGGAACATTGAGAAATTATGTAACCGTTTCGTCAGCTGATTATTTTGTTCCTAAAAAAGAGTCAAAAACTTCTGTGGCCAATCAAAATATAAAAGGGACGCTGTTTTTAGATAATCAAGGTGGGTTCAAAGATGTAGATTATATCATCATATCTCCAGATAACATACTAAATCAAGCGGAACGGTTGGCACAGATCAATAGAAATCAATATGGTTTGAATGTGAAGGTTCTTGGTTTAAATGAAATTTACAATGAATTTAGTTCTGGAAATCAAGATGTAGCGGCCATCCGTAACATGATTAAATATGCTTACGATAATGCAAGTGTTCCTGAAAACAGATTGAAGTATGTTTGCTTGTTTGGTGATGGCTCTTTTGACTATAAAGATAGGATACCGAACAATACCAATATTGTGCCTTCGTGGTACTCTTTAAATAGTTTCAGTGTAACGAATTCCTTTGTGTCAGATGATTTTTATGGGATGATGGATGCCAATGAAGGTGCTATGAACACGAGTGATAAATTAGATATTGCTGTTGGACGTATTTTGGCTGATACACCCCAACAAGCAAAAGAAATGGTCGACAAAATAGAATCTTACTATATAAAAGAAGCTTATGGGGGATGGCGCAATAATTTTGTAGTCGTTTCTGATGATGTTGATAAAAACTGGGAAGGCATATTACAGGAAACCACCAATGCCATTGGTGATATGGTAACCCAGGAAAAACCCTTTATGAATGTAGTAAAGATCCATTCAGATGCTTATCAGCAAGAATCCTCAGCAGGTGGCGATACCTATCCAAAAGTAACTGAGGCAATGGCAAATGCTATTGATAATGGTGCTTTGGTAGTTAATTATTTTGGACATGGTGGAGAAGGCGGACTAGCTCATGAACGCATATTTCTAATACCTGATGTGCAAAACTTAAGAAATATATGCAAACTCAATTGTTTTGTGACCGTTACCTGTGAATTTACAAAATTTGACAACCCTTTTAGACAAACCGCTGGCGAGTTTACCTATTGGAACAAACAAGCAGGGGCTATTGGCCTCATTTCAACCACTAGACAGATTTTTGTAACTACGGGCATTACATTTAATAATATCCTAGAGCAATATTTGTTCTCTTTTAGTGATAATGATACCTATGAAGACTACGAATACCCAAGCATGGCAGAAGCTCTTAGGTTAGCAAAAAATGACCCCGCTATTTCAGGAAACTCCCAAAGGCGTTTGGTGTTTTTTATTGGGGATCCAGCCATGAAATTGGCATTTCCAAAACCAAATATCAGGTTGACAAAAATAAATGATGTATCTATTGGTCAAGTCACAGATACCCTAAAAGCGTTAAGCCATGTAAAACTGGCAGGGGAGGTAACGGATATTTCCGGAAACGTTTTAAATAGTTATAATGGCACGTTGTCAACGACCATATATGATAAAGAAATAGCTAGGCAAACCTTGGCTAATGACGGTACAGCATTAGACGGCCAAGTTATAAAATTAGATTTTAAAACATTGGGAGAAATTATTTTTAGAGGGCAGGCCTCTGTTACTAATGGGCAGTTTGAATTTGATTTTGTAGTGCCCAAAGATATTGGTATCCCTGTTGGTTTTGGAAAAGTAAGTTTTTATGCAAAAAACGGTTCAAAATTAGAAGACCAAACAGGAGCAAACATCAATACCGTAAAAATTGGCGGATTGAACGCAAATGCAGAAGAAGACAATATAGGCCCCGTGATTACGCTTTACATGAACGATGAAAACTTTGTGTCTGGAGGCATTACCAATGAATCGCCTACATTATTGGTAAAGCTAGAGGATGCCAATGGTATCAATACAGCCAGTGGTATTGGCCATGACATTGTCGCTATTATTGATGGCGATGAAACCAATCCCTATGTGTTGAATGATTATTACCAAACCGAAGTGGATGATTACCAAAAAGGCGTGGTAAGTTTTCCTTTTCGTGATCTAAAACCCGGATTACATAACCTGTCACTCAAGGCTTGGGATGTTTACAACAATTCCTCAATATCTGAAATCCAATTTGTGGTCTTTGATAAAGATCAAGAATTGGTCATTAACAACGTGCTCAATTATCCCAATCCGTTTGTGAATTACACAGAATTTTGGTTCAATCACAATAGTTCAGACCCTTTAGACGTTTCTATACAAATATTTACCGTTTCGGGAAAATTGGTACGTACCTTAAATGGACAAACCTCTGGAGGCTTTAAAGCAACCAGTTCGCTCTCTAAAGATATTGTTTGGGACGGTCGTGATGATTTTGGGGATAAAATAGGTAAAGGCGTCTATATTTATAAGTTGACCGTAAGATCCAGTCTATTGAATAAGAAAGTAGAAAAAATAGAGAAACTTGTTATACTATAATAAACATTTATATTTGTTAAATAATTCAATAACATGAAATGAGCATGTTTAACAGCTTGTAATTATAAAAATGATTCATGTTAAATGGCATATAACCCTCTTAAATAATAAAAAACCACATATGAAAAATTTTATATTGCTATTACTCACATTTGTTTTTGTTTTAAAAATAAATGCCCAAACAACCATCGAAAACCCAAATGATTCCAGGGTTATTACCACAGGAATGCCATTTGTGTTAATTGCACCAGATGCACGTGCCGCAGGTATGGGGGATATGGGAGTTGCCACTTCTGTTGATGCCTTTTCACAACAATGGAATGCATCCAAATATGTGTTTTCTGAAGCAAAATCAGGCGTTGGTGTTAGTTATACGCCGTATTTGAGTAAATTGGTAAATGATATTTTCTTGGCAAACGTAACGTATTTCAATCGTTTGGATGACCGTAGTGCCTTTGCTGCTAGTCTAAGGTATTTTTCTTTGGGCGATATTGAATTTAGAGATAATGCTACGGACTCCCCATTGATTCAAAGACCAAATGAGTTGACTCTTGATGCTTCATATGCATTGCGATTAAGTGATCAATTTGCTATGTCTGTTGCGATGCGCTATTTAAGATCTGATTTGAGATATAATGTTGGCAACAACGATACGGCATCTGCCAATACTTTTGGAGTCGATATTTCTGGGTATTATCAAAGTGAAGAAGAAGCCTATAATGATTTCAACGGACGTTGGAGAATGGGTTTTGCTATTCAAAATTTAGGGCCAAAGTTTAAATATGATGAAGGCGGACAAGAAAATTTCCAACCAACAAATTTACGTTTAGGGGCTGGGTTTGATTTTATTTTTGATCAATACAACAAAGTATCAGTCACGGCAGAAGTAGCTAAATTATTAGTGCCAACTCCGCCACTTTTAGGTTATGTGGACGAGAATGACAACCAAATGCAAGATACGGGCGAAGATACCATAATTTTAAAAGGGAAAGATCCAAACGTAGATTTCTTGTCAGGGATTTTCCAATCTTTTGGAGATGCACCAGGTGGTTTTAGTGAAGAGTTAAAAGAATTTACTTATTCTTTGGGAGCTGAATATCTATATCAAGACTCCTTTGCTTTCAGATTGGGCTATTTTAACGAGGCTGAAGAAAAAGGCGCTAGAAAATTTTTAGCCTTAGGTGCAGGATTCAAATATAATGTAATCAATATCGATTTGTCTTATTTGTTTTCAGCATCCAAAGTTCAGAGTCCTTTAGAGAATACTTTGCGTTTTTCACTAACATTCAATTTAGGGGAAGGCACTTACAGAGAATATTAATACTATAAAAAATAATGGACTAAAAACTATTATTGCTTTGATAATAGTTTTTTTGTTTAGAAAAATTTTTAGATTTTTCAAGAATCTGTGATAATCTGTGAAAACAGTGTCTTTGTTTTAATAGGATTTCTTAATTTCAATACATCGAAAAATATATGAAGGAAATAAAAATAGAATCCACATTTCTTATTTTTGAAAATTTAGAAGCACTTCCAAAAGATGTTTTCAATTTAATGCAAAAAGCAAAAGAGGCGAGGAAAAAGGCCTATGCGCCGTATTCAAATTTTAATGTAGGTGCGGCATTGCTGTTGGATAATGGCGAAATCATTTCAGGGAACAATCAAGAAAATGCATCCTATCCCTCAGGATTGTGTGCAGAGAGAACGGCAGTATATTACGCAGGTGCTAATTTTCCTAATTCAAAGATTTTAAAAATGGCTATTGTGGCAGGTTCAAACAGCCATAAAACCCAAGAGCCTATTCCGCCTTGTGGTGCTTGCAGGCAAGCCATTGCAGAATACGAAATAAAACAAGAGTCCCCCATTGAAATCTATTTTATGGGAGAAACGGGACAAATATTAAAATCAGCTTCTTTGATCAATCTGTTGCCATTGTTTTTTAATAAATTACTGCTTTGAATTTTCAGAAATCAATTTTTAATTAGAAAAATAGCAATTAATCAAAACTCTCGAGAAATCAAGTTTTTTTCATATTTTTTCTACTTTAATGAGTTTACGTTTTTGCAATACCACGCAATGTATTACTTTTGTGTTTCGCTAAAGTATAACCTAGAAATTAGCCAATGCAAAAAATCACAAAAGAGGTTTACCTCAAATGGTATGAAGATATGTTGTTCTGGAGAAAGTTTGAAGACAAACTGGCTGCGGTATATATACAACAAAAAGTAAGAGGATTTCTTCACTTATATAATGGTCAAGAAGCTGTTTTAGCAGGTGCTTTGCATGCTATGGATTTGACTAAAGATAAAATGATAACCGCTTACCGTAACCACGTACAGCCCATAGGTATGGGTGTGGATCCAAAGCGGGTAATGGCAGAATTGTTTGGAAAGGTAACTGGCACCTCAAAAGGTATGGGGGGCTCTATGCATATTTTTTCCAAAGAGCATCGTTTTTATGGTGGCCACGGTATTGTTGGGGGGCAAATTCCTTTAGGTGCCGGTATTGCATTTGGCGATAAGTATCATGATAGTGATGCCGTAACATTATGCTGTTTTGGTGATGGTGCTGCCAGACAAGGGTCTTTACACGAAACCTTTAATTTAGCGATGCTATGGAATCTTCCAGTGGTATTTGTTTGTGAAAACAACGGTTATGCTATGGGAACGTCTGTAGGCAGAACGGCTAACCATACTGATATATGGAAACTTGGTTTAGGTTATGATATGCCTTGCGGACCTGTTGATGGTATGAACCCTATAAAAGTAGCAGAAGCATTTGATGAAGCTATACAAAGAGCTAGAAAAGGTGGCGGACCAACGTTTTTGGAATTGAAAACGTATCGTTACAGAGGGCATTCCATGAGTGATGCACAGCATTACAGAACTAAAGATGAGGTTGAGGAATACAAAAAAATAGACCCAATCACACAAGTAAAAGATGTTATTCTTGAAAAGAAATACGCCACCGAAGACGATATTAAAGTGATAGATAAGCGCGTGAAAGATTTGGTTTCAGAATGTGAGAAATTTGCTGAAGAATCGCCATTTCCAGAGAAACAACAACTGTATGATATGGTTTATGAGCAAGAGGATTACCCATTTATACAACATAAAATATAAGCTATGGCAATAGTAGTAAATATGCCGCGTTTAAGCGACACGATGGAAGAAGGAACCGTTGCGGCTTGGTTAAAAAAAGTAGGAGATAAAATTGAGGAAGGTGATATTCTAGCTGAAATCGAAACAGATAAAGCGACCATGGAATTTGAGTCTTTCAATGAAGGGACATTGCTTCATATTGGTGTAAAAGAAGGCGAGACCACTAAGGTTGATGAGCTTTTGGCCATTATAGGCGATGAAGGAGAAGATATATCTGGTTTGTTAAACGGTGGCGGTAACGCTTCCGCGGAAGCAAAAGATGATGCTGAAAAAGAAGATGCTGAAGAATCTTCAGATGAAAAAAAATCAGAAGAAAAAAAATCAGATGATTCAGAAGAAAAATCTGAAAGTAAAGCCGAACTGCCAGAAGGTGTTATTGTAGTGACCATGCCACGCTTAAGTGATACCATGGAAGAAGGTACGGTAGCAACTTGGTTGAAAAAAGTAGGCGATAAAGTTGAAGAAGGTGATATTTTAGCTGAAATAGAAACTGATAAAGCTACCATGGAATTCGAGTCCTTTCAATCGGGAACTTTATTGGAAATTGGTTTGCAAGAAGGCGAATCAGCAAAGGTAGATGCGTTGTTGGCAATTATAGGCCCAGCAGGAACAGATGTTTCTGGGGTGACGGCTAATTTTTCAGCAGAAGCACCAGCTAAAAAAGATGAGGCTCCAAAAGCAGAAACTAAAAAGGAAGCGCCAAAAGCAGCTCCTGCAGCACAAACCACTTCAAAAGCAAAAGCGCCCGCACCAACACCAGTTACTGAAAATGGCCGTGTATATGTGTCGCCTTTGGCTAAAAAATTAGCAGAAGATAAAGGGGTTAATTTAACAAAAATCCAAGGCTCTGGCGAAAATGGTCGAATCGTAAAACGCGATATTGAAAATTACGAACCAGGAGGAGCTGCGACAGTAGGCAAATTTGTGCCAGCAGGTCAAGAAGATTTTGAAGATGTTACCAATTCACAAATGCGTAAAGCCATTGCAAAAGCATTGACCAATTCTAAGTTTTCTGCACCACATTATTATTTAAGTGTGGAGTTTGATATGGAAAATGCCATTGCTTTCCGTACACAATTCAATACCATTCCAGACACTAAAATATCTTATAATGATATTGTTGTTAAAGCTTGTGCGTTGGCATTAAAACAGCACCCACAAGTAAACTCGCAATGGTTTGCAGATAAAATGCGTTTGAACAACCACGTACATATTGGTGTAGCGGTAGCCGTTCCTGACGGCTTGGTAGTACCTGTTGTTAAATTTGCAAACGAGCAAAGTTTACCACAAATAGGTGCCGCCGTTAGAGAACTTGCAGGAAAAGCTAAAAATAAAAAATTAACACCTGCAGAAATGGAAGGTAGTACTTTTACCGTTTCTAATTTAGGTATGTTTGGTATTGATACGTTTACATCTATTATCAATCAGCCAAATTCAGCCATACTTTCTGTTGGAAATATTGTTGAAAAACCAGTAGTCAAAAATGGACAAATAGTAGTAGGCAACACTATGAAATTATCATTAGCCTGCGACCACAGAACGGTTGATGGTGCTACGGGAGCACTATTCCTTCAAACATTAAAAGGCTATATTGAAAACCCTGTGACGATGTTGGTGTAAAATTGTATCTGTCATTCCTTTGGAGGAGGGAATCTCATCATAATAAAAACCTGTTTCATAGTAATTGAAACAGGTTTTTTTATCTTTAAACTTTAAAAAGTGATTCATGACAAAAAACATAATAATAACAGGAACAAGCAGAGGCATCGGTTTTGAATTAGTAAAATTATTTGCAAAGGCAGGACATAACGTTTTAGCGCTTTCGCGGAATAACATGCCTATCCAAAATCTTAAATTAGAAAACGTAACCTGTTTTTCATTCGACTTAGGGAATGCAGATGCTTATAAAAAAGCGGAAGCTTTTATAAATAAAAACTGGAAGCAGGTAGATGTTTTAATAAACAATGCAGGTGTATTAATCAGTAAACCATTTTCAGAAATTTCTATGGATGATTTTGAAACCGTTTATAAAACCAATGTGTTTGGTGTGGCGGAGTTGACCCGCACCGTTTTGCCTTTTATGAAAAAGGAAGCACATGTTGTCACTATCAGTTCCATGGGTGGGGTGCAAGGTAGTATGAAATTCCCAGGATTAGCGGCTTATAGTTCCAGTAAAGCAGCTGTTATTACTCTAACCGAATTATTAGCAGAGGAATATAAAGAATCAGGTATTTCATTTAATGCTTTAGCTTTGGGCGCAGTGCAGACCGAAATGCTGGAAGAAGCATTTCCTGGCTATAAAGCACCAACCACAGCTTTGGAAATGGCACGGTACATTTTTGATTTTTCGCTTAATGGAAACAAATATTATAACGGAAAATTGTTGCAGGTCTCAAATTCTACGCCTTAAGCTATTTAGTGGCTATAAAGGAAATGTCAATCCCAATAGCTGCAGCACCAGAAAACTGGTCAACAGATGGATGGTAATAATAAGTAAACGCAACGTCAACATTATGGTCTTTGCCTAAAGCCAATCCAATGGTAGCAGGGATGTGCATCAATACCCCTTTTTCTTTTTTATAGGTCATGGGTGTGTAAGTTTCAAAAGATCCAAAAGATGCACCCAGTCCGACTTCAAAATATGGAGCAATCCATGGAATAGGGGCGCAAACACGTGCTTTGCCACCAAGTAGAAATGCTTTTGAACTTACCCTGTATTCTGAAAGAGTTGAACCTCCTATGTTTTCATTAGGCGATGTGAATATAAGCCCGGCATACGGGCGTACGCCGAACCATTTGGTCAATCCAAGTACGTATTCGCCTTGGGCATAAAAGCCAGTGCCACCCACATTGGTTTCGTCATAAGGTGCACTTATGCCGTAACCTATCGATGCATTGATAAATTTACCCTTTCTGGGTTGGGCATTGGTTGTGTTAGAAAGGAATAGAGTTGCAATTGCAATTACGAAAACAGCACGTAAAGTGGAAGGCATATCTGTCAAAAAATTAAGTCGCAATATCGTAATTTTTTTAGCAATAATTATAATTTTTAGACCGTATCTTTGTTAATTATTTATGATGGATTTCATTTTAAAACGATAAATGTGTATGAGCAAATACAAATGCATTATTTTTGATTGCGATGGCGTTTTGGTAGATAGCGAACCCATAAGTATTGGCATATTAGTAGACATGGCAAACAGTTATGGAGCCCAAATCGATTTGGCTTACGGCATGAAGCATTTTAAGGGAAGTTTTATGAATGCCTGTGAAGCTAAAATATCAGAATTGATAAACGGTAAGCTACCAGAAAGTTTTCAAACAGATTACAGGACCAAAAGTTTTCAAGCCTTTAAAGAAAACATGAAACCAATAGTTGGTATTAAGAATGTTTTAAAACATTTAAAACTCCCATTTTGTGTGGCTTCTAGCGGCCCAGAAAATAAAATCCGACTTAATTTAGAACTCACAGGTTTATTGCCCTATTTTGAAAACAATATTTTTAGTTGTTACGCCATCCAAAAATGGAAACCCGATTCTGCCGTGTTTCTTTGGGCCGCGGAAACCATGGGCTTTAAACCAGAAGACTGTTTGGTAATAGAAGATAGTTTATCTGGCGTAAAAGCAGCAAAAAATGGTGGTTTTGATGTATTTGGTTATACCGAACATGATTATAACAATGAATTGCAGCACGAAGCTACTAAGACTTTTGATAGGATGGATAAGTTTTTGGGTATGTTGTAGGGGATGCGCTTTTGGTAAACGCATGTATTGTGCTTTTTTATGCCTTCAATAAGTGTCAAATAAAAAAGCTCAAATTGAATAGTGCCAACTGGTTTAGCTAAAAGAATGTATTAATTTTGCCAGAATGAAAAAGAAGCTTCAAGATTACGTTCCAGAACATGCGATATCACAAGTTTTAAAACTTTTGGAGCACGACCATTTGTTGGTTAAAATTAAAAATGAACGTAAAACACGTCATGGCGATTACATGCGTTTACCAAATGGAAAGCATCAAATTACAATAAATTCCAATTTGAATGTCTATCGGTTTTTAGTGACTTTGATTCACGAAATAGCGCATTTTGAAGCTTATAGAACCTATGGCAGATTTATAAAACCACACGGTATTGAATGGAAAAAAACATTCCAACGTTTGATGTTGCCCTTTTTAAACCCAGAAATTTTTCCCGATCATTTGTTGCCACTATTGGCAAAGCATTTTAAAAACCCTAAAGCAAGTAGCGATTCTGATGCCGATTTAGCCTTGGCTTTAAAACAATTTGATACACCAAATGGAAAAACATATATTTTTGAAATACCATCTGGGAATATTTTTAAACTTTATAATGGAAAGGTTTTTAAAATGGGAGCAAAGCGGGTAAAACGTTTTGAGTGTGTTGAGGTGTCGTCTGGGAGGGTTTACTTGTTTAATCCAAATGCTGAAGTTGAATTGGTTGAATAATATCAGTAACTATTGGTTACAGAGTGTAATAGAAGTAAAATAGGAAAGTTGTATCTTTTCAACCCGAAAGCAAAATTTGAAATGACTAAAATATGAAGAACAAAAATTATTACGCCATATTGATGGCAGGAGGCGTCGGGTCCAGATTTTGGCCAGTAAGTACCCAAGATTTCCCAAAACAATTCCATGATATGCTGGGAGCAGGAGATACGCTTATCCAAAAAACATTTAAACGATTGGCACATATAATTCAAAAAGAAAATATTTTCATTTTAACCAATGAACGCTACAATGATTTGGTGTTTGAGCAACTTCCAGGAGTGACAAAAAGACAAGTGGTACTTGAGCCTGCCATGCGAAACACCGCACCCTGTATTTTGTATGCCTCGTTAAAAATCCAAAAAGAAAACCCAGATGCTTTAATGATTGTAGCGCCCAGTGACCATTGGATTGAAGATGAAACCACTTTTGCTAAAAACGTGCAAAGTGCTTTTGATTTTTGTGCCCAAAATGATGCTTTGATGACTTTGGGGATACAGCCCACATTTCCAAATACGGGTTTTGGTTATATTGAATATGATAAGGCTTCCGAAAAATCAATAAAACCCGTCAATCAATTCAGGGAAAAACCAGATTATGAAACCGCCAAAGCTTTTATAGCCCAAGGTAATTTTTTATGGAATGCCGGTATTTTTATGTGGAGCGTAAAAAGCGTGGTAGCAGCTTTTCAAAACAGTCAACCAGAGTTGTTTCAACTTTTTAAAACAGGGATGCCTAAATACAATACAAACTTAGAAGAAGATTTTATAAAAGACAATTACCCGAAAGCGGAAAACATTTCTGTAGATTACGCTATTCTGGAAACCTCAAAAAATGTATTTGTGATAGCCGCAGAATTTGATTGGAACGATTTGGGTACTTGGGGCAGTTTGTATGATAAATTGGATAAAGATGGTGCTGGCAATGCGGTTGTAAATTCTAGAACCTTAACAGAAAGTGCCTCAGGAAACATGATACGTACCAAAAAGGACAAAATTGTGGTGGTTGATGGTTTAAAAGATTATATTATTGTAGATAAAGAAGATGTTTTATTGATAGTTCCAAAAGAGAAAGAACAGGATATTAAAAAGATACTGCAAAACGTAAAAGATGCTTTTGGAGAGCAGTATGGATAGTTTGCTGATTGTTGTAAGAACAATCAAATGGATAGACTAATTTTGGGCACTTAATTCAAAAATAAATGGAAGAAAACAAATTCAATTTTTCTGAAGAGGAAGCTGAAGCAAAAAAAGAACAATCAGCTAAAGAATCTAAAGAAGCTGTTAAAAAGGATGCTAAAGGCTTATTTACAAGCATCAAAAAGTTTTTAAGGGATTTATTGGATTTTAGGGACGATACCGATCGGGACGCCACGATACAAGCTATAAAAGGCGATATTTCCTTTAAAGGTGCAACAGCTTGGATTTTAGTGTGTTCCATTTTTGTGGCTTCCATTGGGTTGAATGCAAATTCTACCGCCGTTGTTATTGGTGCGATGTTAATCTCGCCTTTAATGGGCCCTATTTTGGGTGTAGGCCTTTCCATAGCCATTAATGATATTGACACTTTAAAAAAATCATTGATAAACTTGGCAATTATGATTATACTGAGTTTATTGACAGCGTTTTTGTTCTTTTGGTTGTTTCCGTTGAGCGAGGACACTTCAGAACTTTTAGGACGGGTAAAACCAGATATCAGGGATGTTTTGATTGCCTTTTTTGGCGGCTTGGCTTTGATCATTGCTCGCACAAAAAGAGGCACAATAGCCTCTGTTATTTTTGGGGTTGCTATTGCTACAGCCTTAATGCCGCCGTTGTGTACTGCCGGATATGGCTTGGCCAAAGGGAATGTTGAGTACTTTTTGGGAGCCATGTATTTGTTTGTGATAAACACCATTTTTATAGCCATGGCCACTTTTATAGTATTGAAAGTGCTTCGTTTCCCGATGCTTAAATATGTCAATTCAAAAAGGCGTCTTTTTGTGTCTAGAATGGCTACTTTATTAGCTGTTGTAGTTATGGTGCCAGCCGTTTGGACTTTTTTAAATGTTTTAAAAGAAAGTAATTTTGATAAAGACGCTAAAAATTTTGTGAACAATGAATTTGCCTATTTGCCCCATGCTGAATATTTAAAAAAGAACGCCAATTATAAATATTCTGGTGATGGAAATTCATTGATTGAAATAAATACTTTTGGCCTGGAAGAAATACCGGAATCTACCATTGGACTTTTGCAAAGTAGGTTAAAGGAATATAATGCATTAAAAAATGCATCTTTGGTAATCAACCAAAACAGATCTAAAAATTTAGATAATTTCAGGTATATGGAAGAGTTGAGAAACCGGGACTCTTTAGATTTATTGACACAATCACAAAAGATAGCTTTTTTAGAGGATAAGGTAAAGAAACTATCAAAATTAGAACGTAATTATGTGGCTTTTGATGAACTGTCAAAAGAAGTGAAAATCAATTATGAAAATATTGATCAGTTATCATATTCTAGTGTATTAAGTACTAATTTTTCAAAAATTGATACCATTTCGGTTTTTTCTGTAAAATGGGTAGACTCTTTATCAACCGAAAAATCCAGAAAATCAGATCAAGTAAAATTGGAGAATTGGTTAAGGTTTAAACTTAATTTAGATACGTTGCTGCTTAAAAGTGTGAATTGATAGATTTTGTAAGTTAGGGATTAGTTTGTTATTGATGCTTAGGTGTAGAGAATTTTTATGTTTAAAGTATTTGTTTCTATTGATTTTTATCATTTTTAAGTGACTGCTGCGACTTAAAACTGAACTATTCGTTTTCCTCAATATACATTTGTCGTACTTTTTTGAACAATTCAGAAGAATATACAAAATCTGTAACAGTTTCATTGTCTGTTTTGAAAATGGTTTCCTTGGAACCTTCCCAGGCTTTCAATCCATCTTTTAAAAACACGATTTTTTGCCCAATTTCCATAACCGAATTCATGTCATGTGTATTGATAACGGTGGTTATTTGGTATTCTTCGGTTATTTCGCCAATAAGGTTGTCAATAACCATAGCTGTTTTAGGGTCCAGTCCAGAATTAGGCTCATCACAAAATAGATACTTAGGTTTATTTACAATGGCTCTGGCAATGGCTACACGTTTTTGCATGCCGCCAGAAGCCTCGCTAGGCATTTTATTGTGAGCACCATCTAAATTAACCCGTTTCAGAACAAAATCTACACGATCTTGCATTTCGCTTTTGCTTTGTTTTGTGAACATCCGCAACGGGAACATAACGTTTTCAGCAATGGTCATAGAATCAAACAGCGCACTACCTTGAAAAACCATGCCCATTTCTGCACGTAAATCACGTTTAACGGCATCGGTCAGGCCAGAGAATTTTTTCCCTTCATAAAGAATGCTGCCTTCTTCATAATCAAAAAGCCCCAATAAACATTTTAAAAACACTGTTTTTCCAGAACCACTTTGCCCAATAATAAGGTTGGTTTTGCCTTTTTCAAAAGTAGTGGTAATGCCTTTTAGTACTTCTACATCACCAAACGATTTATGTAAATCTTTGACTTCTATCATTAGCTTAACAGTAATTGGGTTAGTAAATAGTTTAAAAGAATAATGGCCACACTGGTCCAAACAAACGAGGTGGTACTTGCTTTACCAACTTCCAGGGCACCACCTTTCATAAAAAATCCGTGAAAAGAAGGAATGGTAGCTAAAAGAAATGCAAACACAATGGTTTTTATAAAGGCATAGGTAATATGAAACGGTATAAAATCGGTTTGGATTCCTACAATATAATCTTGAAGCGATGAAAAGCCACCAAAAACACAAGCGGCCATACCGCCCAAAATACCAAGGAACATGGCAATGGAAATGACAAACGGATACAGCATGAGCGCAATAAATTTGGGGAACACCAAATAATTCAAGGCATTAATACCCATAACCTCCAGTGCGTCGATCTGTTCTGTAACTCGCATGGTACCAATGCTAGATGTGATAAAAGATCCTACTTTACCCGCCATAATAATTGAAATAAAAGTAGGTGCAAATTCTAAAATAATAGATTGTCTCGTGGCAAAACCCACTAAGGATTTTGGAATTAGGGGATTGTCAATATTTAAAGCCGTTTGAATGGTAACCACGCCACCAACAAAAAAGGCGATAAAAGCCACGATACCGAGTGAGCCAATTATCAAATCGTCAATATCTTTAAAAATGAGGCGTTTCATAACAGACCATTTGGTGGGTTTTCGAAACATCTCTCGAATCATCAAAAAATAAGCGCCAATACTGTGAATATAATTCATATATAAAATTAATAGTGCTAAAGTAAAAAAAAGATATCTCTATTTAACCTAAATTTTAAATAATGACGTTTTTAAAATCTGTATTTTTGGGAGTATATTAAATATTTATTGATTATGAAAAATCTATTTTCGGTTTTATTGATTCTTATAATGTGCGCCTCTTGTAAGGCTCAACAACAAACGCCAATAGCTACTTATAATTCAGAACGCCCCAAATTGGTAGTGGGTATTGTGGTCGATCAAATGCGCTACGATTATTTAACCCGTTTTTACAATAAATTCGGTAATGATGGCTTTAAGCGCATGATGCGAGAAGGCTTCAACTGCAAAAACAATCATTTTAACTACGTTCCTACTTATACTGGGCCAGGGCACACTTCTATTTATACGGGCACCACTCCAAAATATCACGGTATTATTGGTAATAATTGGTATGATAAAGAATTGAAAAGATCTGTGTATTGTGCCCAAGATGATTCGGTGCAATCTATTGGTACAGAAAGCCATGCAGGAAAAATGTCGCCCAATAGAATGCTCACAACCACCTTTGGAGATGAAAACCGCTTGTTTACACAAATGAGGGGAAAAACCATCGGGATTTCTTTAAAAGATAGAGGTGCTATTTTGCCTGCTGGCCATACGGCAAATGCTGCTTATTGGTTTCATGGTGCCAATGAAGGACGTTGGATTTCCAGTTCTTTTTATATGAATGAACTGCCTAAATGGGTGCAGGATTTTAATGCTTCCAAAACAGTTGCATCCTATTTAAAAGAATGGAACACGTACTATGATATTGAAACTTATACAGAAAGTGGAAGCGATTTGAATGCGTTTGAAGGTGGCTTTAAAGGAAAAAAAACCGCCACTTTTCCTTATGATCTAGCGGCTCTAAAAGATGAAAACGGCGGTTTTGATATTCTAAAAGTGACGCCTTACGGTAATAGCCTTACAGCAGATTTTGCATTGGCGGCTCTTGAAGCTGAAGAATTAGGGCAAGATGCCAATACAGATGTGCTTACCGTAAGTTTTTCATGCACTGATTATATTGGCCATAATTTTGGTGTGAATTCCAAAGAGGTTGAAGATGTTTACATCCGTTTGGATAAAGAATTAGAACGTTTGTTCAATGCTTTTGACGTCAAAGTTGGAAAAGGAAATTATACTGTATTTTTAACCGCAGATCATGCTGCTGTTAATGTGCCGGCTTATTTGAAAAGTGTTAGAATTCCAGCGGGCTATGTAAATAATAATGAAAAGAAAAAAGCCTTTAGCGATTTTATGATGAAAACCTTTGGGGCTTCAGATTTGGTTGAAAACATCAGCAACAACCAAATATTTTTAAACCGAGAAAAATTAAAAGCCTTGGATTTAGATTTAGATGATGTGCAGGAAGCCATAGTAAACGAACAAATCACTTATAAAAATACATACAAAGCTTATTCAGCAACCACTATGTCCACTTCAGAATTTACAGTGGGCATCGAAGCATTGCTGCAAAAAGGATACAATCAAAAACGCTCGGGCGATGTGCTTTTGGTCGATGATCCGGGCTATATTTCTTATGGCAAAACAGGCTCAACACACGGTAGCGGTATGAATTACGATACCCACGTACCATTATTGTTCTTCGGAAAAGGCATTAACCACGGACAAACATTTCAAAAAACAGAAGTCACGGATATTGCTCCAACCATGTCAGCACTTTTAGGGATTAGCTTCCCTAATGGCGCTATTGGTCAACCTTTAGAATTTGTTTTAGATTGATGAATGAACGTTTTTTTTATTCCGTCATTGCCATAGCTATTGTTTTAGGTGTTTATGGCTATGAGTATTTTTTAGATGAAGCTATAAAATCTGAAAGCATTGCCATTGGTAGCAATCCCAAACAAGATACTAACGAGTTTTTTCTGCCAACCAGTACCACGAATCAAATAGTGCATCATGAAGGTTATTCGTTATCATACAGCGAACCGCACGAACAGGCAGAGTGGGTAGCTTATGAGTTAAAGAAATCACACCTTTCCAATTCCAAATTTAACCGTCCTTATTTTGAAATCGATAAAGCTGTAAAAACAGGAGCTGCCAGTTGGCGCAATTATAAAAACTCAGGTTACGACCGCGGCCATTTATGTCCTGCAGGCGATAGAAGATACAGTAAAGCGGCATACGACGAAACTTTTTTAACCAGTAACATTAGTCCGCAAAAACATGATTTCAATTCAGGGATTTGGAACATTTTAGAGCAAAAAGTACGTTATTGGGCTAGTAAATATGATGGTGTTTTTGTAGTGACCGGCGGCGTTTTAAAAGGCAGTATGAAAACTATTGGAATTGAAAAAGTGGCCGTGCCCAATCAATTTTACAAAGTGTTGATTGACAATAATACCGGGAAAACTAAAATGATTGCTTTTTTGATGCCACACGAAAATTCCAATAAGCCTTTATATGGGTTTGTAGTTTCTGTGGATAGCATAGAAAAGTTGACAGGAATTGATTTTTTTCCAGAGTTGGAAGATAGTATCGAAAATAAGTTGGAAGCGTTGAGTAGTTATAAGGATTGGGGTTTTAATTAGTTTTGTTAGTTGTCATGCTGCGCGCAGTCGAAGCATCTCATTTTCGGAATTTACCCAATATTCCTTTCCACCTCAAATCCCTGATAAATTGACCTTCTTCCTCAGAAACCAAAAAAGCGACCTGTTCCTTTTTAGCCTTAAAATAACCAGCTATATAATCTTTAAACAATGCGAAACTTCCTTTTTTATAGGCCAGTTTTAGAGCAGAAATACATGTGATTAAAAAGCCGTATCGCATTTTGTACATGGCTTCCCCTTGCAAATATTTTGAGGCTTTATTGTAGCTAATGCCTGTTGGTTTTAGGTGCTTTATGTGTAAAGCGTCATCGGTTAAAATATCCCAACCATAATATTTAGCAAGCAATTCATCCACGGTATCCCAACCCATAGAAGGTTTCAGTTTCCCTATTTGCAAAAAACAAGCTTTTCTATAGGCTTTTAGAGCGCCACGAATGTGGTCTTTTCGGGTCAGGTTTTCTAAGATCCAATTGCCATTTTTTTCGATGTAACAAAATCCCGAAGCCATGCCCAATTTGTTATTGGCTTTAAAATGAATGGCCAATTGCTCTAAATAATCATTCGGAAAAATCAAATCGGCATCAAATTTACAGATGATATCATAAGCTTCATCTAAAACTTCAAAACCTTTATAAAAGGCATTGATGATTTTTGAACCCGGTAAATGTTTATCTGAAGATTGGGAATTAACCAAAGAAATACAAGCGTATTTTTCCGCGTAAGCGTCAACAATATCTTGTGTGCCGTCCGTGGAATTGTCATTTACTACCACCACGAGTTTTGGTAAATGCGTTTGATTTACCAAAGAATTTAAAGTAAGCCCAATGGAACTTGCTTCGTTATGTGCTGGAATAATTATATAAAAATGCATCTTCACGTGAATAGACTTGCAAATATCTTTATTTTTGTTTGGTAATCTGTATATTTTGCATAAAAAGGTTTTTATTATCATCGTTTCCTTTAACGGGGGAAAATGGCTTCAAAAAAATTTGGAGAGCCTAAAACAATCTAATTACTCTGTAAAGGTTTTGGTGGTGGATAACCATTCTACAGATAACTCGGTTTCAATTATTGCATCGTTTCCTGAAGTTCAACTTATAAATTCAAATGAAAATCTTGGTTTCGGAAAAGCGAATAATCTTGGAATCCAAGAAGCTTTAAAGCAGCAGGCAGATTATGTGTTTTTGTTAAATCAAGATACGTGGGTGTTTCCAGATACGATTGAAGAACTGGTTTCTGTGGCTGAAATTAATTCGAGTTTTGGTATTGTGAGTCCGCTCCATTTTTCAAATGACGACACCGTTTTGGATGAAAATTTTAAAACCTATTGGAACAGAAAGACAAGTGAAATTTCTAAAACCATTGATGAAGTGCCTTTTGTAAATGCGGCAGCGTGGCTCATTCCAAAAGCTGTTATAGAAAAGGTGGGCTATTTTGAACCTCTATTTTCGCATTATGGCGAAGACAGAAATTATGTGAACCGGCTGGTTTATCATCATTATAAAATCGTGATTGCCAAAAACGTTAAAATATGCCATGATAGAAAAATTACAAGGAACTTTCAAAAAGATAAAACCCAAAGCAAATTTCAAATTTTAAACGCTGTTTTAAACGTAAATGATTCTTTGTTTTTGAGTTATTGGAAAGGTTTTTTTGCTGTTTTCGGATTGCCAAAATATTTTGGTAAATATTATTCTATGTCACAAATTACAAATTTGTTTTTTAGTTTGTTGGGCTATTTTATCGGACTCAAACTGAATGTTTTTAAAATTTTAAAGAAACGGGCAAGCTATAAATGATGAGCAACAACGAGCAAAAACAAGTGTTTTGGTTTACCCTTATTAATTATTTGGGAATTATCATCGGTATTGTGTCCACTATTTTTATCTATCCGAATGATAAGGAATTTTTAGGGGTTGTTAAATATGTAGATGCCATGGCGCAACTTATGTTTCCAATTATGCTCTTTGGGGCGGGGCAAGCGCTTATTTATTTCTATCCTTCGGTTAATGAAGAAAGTCAAAAAAAACTGTTCAAGTATGCTATTGCAACTATTTTAGCCATCAGTACGGTGCTTTTGCTGTTTTTGATTTTAGGAAATAACGTTGTAACTTTTGAAAATTACCAATATGTTTTTTACGCCTTTCCGTTGGCGTTTGCCATCGCTTTTATAGAATTGTTTAAGCGTCAAGCTACCAATTTACAGAAATTATCTGTGCCTACTTTGTTTGAAAAAATCATCCCAAAAGTAGCGTTGCCCGTTATCTTTTTGCTTTTTTTATCGGGCTATTTGGAAGTGATGAATGGCCTGCTGGTTTTTATAGCATCCTATTTTGTAATCGTCATTTTACTGGCTCTTTATGTTTTTAAGCATTTTAGTGTCGACCTTGATTTTAACTTTAAATCACTCTTTTCACAAATCGTAAAAAAGGAATATTACCGTTATAGTTTTTATGCCTTTTTAGGAAGTTTCGGCTCATTTTTGGCGTTTCGTTTGGATGTTTTGATGATTCCCGAATTTATCTCTTTTGAGGCTAACGGAACGTACAGTATTGGTGTGGTGTTGGCTTCTGTTATTTCTGTTCCAGCAGCAGGTATGTTTGCTATTTATGCGCCACTTATTTCAGAATATTTAAAAAATAATGATACCGTTCAATTGGGTAAAAAATATACCGAAACCGCCAAGCTCTTGTTTTTTGTGGGTGCTCTTTTATATGGTGCGGTTGTTTTGGGCATTGATGCTTTGTTTCGGTTGTTGCCCACGTATGATAAATTAGTGGATGCTATTCCCATAATTATGATTCTGGGTGCGAATGTGTTGTTTAATATGGCGACTGGTTTTAGTTCCGAAATTATTTCTTATTCCAAATATTACCGTGTGAATATTGTGTTGCTATTTGTATTGGTGTTTTTGAATGTGTGTTTGAATTTATACGTTTTGACCCAAACGGATTATGGCATAACAGGGGTGGCGTGGGCGTCATTAATCGCTATGACTTTGTTCAATGTCATCAAGCTTTATTTTATCCGAAAAAAGTTTGATATTTTCCCTTTTGATGCAGGTTATATGAAATTGGTTTTAGTGATTTTCGCCATTGGAACAATACTTTATTTTATGCCAAAAACAGATAGCAATCTTTTGAATTTGTTAATGAAATCTGGGGTGTTTTGTGTGGTTGCTTTATTGGCGGTTTACAGATTCAAACTGGTTTATAGTTTAAACTATTGGGTGGATAAGGTGTTGAAGATTAAATAGGATTGACATGAGTTTTGTTTATTTGTTATATACGCATGTTGTATGCTGGGCTTTACTCTTTTTTTAGTTCATCAATAAGCCAAATTAATTTCTGCCGAGCCACACTAATTAAATCGACATAAGTTCTATACAATACATCTCCACGTTCATTATGAGAACTTATTATCCCTTTTACCTTACCACCTAAAAGCATAATTTCAATTTTTTGATTGTGAAAATATACGTTTAGTTCATCGCGATATTTTAATGCTTGTGATTCTGTATCTCGGTTTAATGTAAAACTTGGTCTTTTAAATTCAATTAAGATTAATGACCTCGTAATATTTCTTCCAAAAAGTATATCTGGTCTATCGTCAGGCTTTTCCCCTTTATACGTTTTATTAATTACTTTCTCGATTGAGGTTTTTAAGCCTTGGTCTGAAAAAATCACAGAATAATCATCTCCAAAAAGCCAAGTGTTTTTCTCAAAAGCTTTGTGAACTGTTGATTCAAGGGTTTTAGGGTTTTCTATTAATATATTCAGTTCGTCTAGAAATCTTAATCTATTAATTGCCTGACTAGAAATTATGCTCATTTCTAAAAAACCAAACTCGGAAAGTGCTTCTGCAAATTTTTCAACATCTCCTGTTCTCGTATCTTCTATGTTTTGCACAATATCCCAATAATGGTCTTTTTCCATTGCTGAAACCATTACAGAAATTACTGTATTTATTCTCTCCTCGGTTTCTCCATAAAATTTCTCAAGAACTTTATAGAGTGCTTTTTTTGCGAAAGGTTGTTTATAATCAGGTAATTTCTCTAGTTCTTTGTTGATTTTTCTTTGATAACGGGCTTTTGCCATTTTCATATCAGTGACAAAAACTTCGTCAACGGATTTCCGTAATTGTTCTGTAGCTCTTGTTGTGAGTTTTTGGTATAATTTACTGTTGTCTATTACTGCACCAAAATCGGCTGTTAAATCATCTTCTAAATCATCACAGATAATTTCTCCATAAACTCTACTTTGTAGCTTTTTAGGGATAATTTCATCCTCTGAAAGAAAGTTTTGAGGTCTACCGATAATTTTATTGTTTACTCTAATTGCTATTCCTGCTTGTTTTATTGGCTTTTCGGTAACTGTATAATTTAATGTAGCGATTTTTCCATTAGGCAATTCTATTCTTTCCGAGTATGATTTTCCTTGAAGGTCAAGTACACCGATATTTTCGCCATTTATTGTTATGTCAAAATCCATTTCTCGACCATAGTCTCGGATTAATATTTCCTTTAGTCTATCTGGGTTTGGAAAACTAAAATTTTGATTAATTCCTTCAAGTGTTATTCTAGTTCCGTGTTTTGTTTTATCACAATCAGTTACATTAATGGGAAGCGGAACTTTTTCTAAGTCATAACCTGCTTTTGCTAAATCGTCTTTGTTAATGGTTAATGAAGTCATTTTACCGCTTGCAAAAGTTTCAATTGTCATTTGACTTGCAACCATTAAACCTAAAAATTTTCCGATTCCTTTCCGTCCTTTAACTTTTCTCTTTTTTGAAAAAGTGATATTCCCTTTTCGAGAAGTTCGGCTATTTGCGATATTTAAGTATTCGTTACGAACTTCGTTTTCTTTCATTCCTGAACCATCATCTTCAATTATAATTTTTGGGTCAGGTGCCAACTCGTCTGGTAGTTGGATTTTGACATTTTCAGAATCAGCATCATAGGCGTTGTCAATTAATTCCTTAGCAGCTTCTTCGACTGAGCGATAAGTTTCGCCTAGTAATTCTGCTAGTTTTGGGTCAACTTTAAAGTGTGCTGATTTTGTCATATATTTTTATGTTCTAAAGTTGGTTATGCCTTGCATACAAGTAGTTATATAGTAAATTTTATTACTTATATCCCGTAAATAAGTCAGGTAATAATTAATTTTTTGCTACTGCTACCCTGTAAATATAATCAATTATTCTTACAAAAAACCACAAAAAAATCCCAGCATTTTTCTGCTAGGATTTTGTGAAATTTCAATATTTTAAGATGTATCCCGAGGGTATATATCAATATCTATAAACAATCGCATTAACGTGCATACCAGCACCCACGCTTGCAAACATGATCACATCGCCTTTTGAAAGACTGTGGTTTTCCAATTGGTTGTTTTTAACCAAATCAAAAAGTGTGGGAATGGTTGCTACCGAACTATTACCTAATTTTTGAATGCTCATGGGCATCACGTTTTCAGGGATTTCTGTATTATAAAGTCCGTAAAAGCGTTTTAAAATCGCTTCATCCATTTTTTCGTTTGCTTGATGAATGAAAATTTTCTTAACCTCTTTAATATCAATACCACTAGCATCTAAAGCGGTTTTCATGGCGCCGGGAACGTTTACAAGTGCAAACTCGTAAATTTTACGCCCATCCATTTTTATGTAACGCGTATCGCAGCACAGGTCTTGATTATTGGATTTTCCGAAGTATAAATAATAGGCTTCATCATAGGTATAACTAGCCGTTTCATGGGAAAGAATACCGCCTGTTTCTTCTGTTGCTTCAATGATAGTAGCTCCAGCACCATCAGAAAATATCATGGCATCCCTATCGTATTTGTCAATCACTCTGGAGAGCGTTTCTGTGCCAATGACCAAACAACGTTTTGCCATGCCAGATTGTATAAAGGCTTTGGCTTGAATAACGCCCTCAACCCATCCAGGACATCCGAATAGAATATCATAAGCAACACACTTTGGGTTTTTTATGCGTAAGCTGTGTTTGATTCTTGTTGCCAAACTGGGGAGCATATCACTTTGGATGGTGTTGTGTTTTACATCTCCAAAGTTGTGCGCCACGATGATGTAATCAATGGTTTCTGGGTCTATTTTAGCGTTTTCTATCGCTTTTTCTGCAGCAAAAAAACCTAAATCGGAAGAGTTTAAATGTTTCTTTGCATACCGGCGTTCAGCAATACCTGTAATGGCTTCAAATTTTTTAACAATGACTTCGTTTGGGTGCTTTATCGCCGTGCCATCGGTATTTAAAAATTGGTGTTGGTAAAAATTTTCGTTTTTTTCAACTTCACTCGGGATATAACTTCCCGTGCCTGTAATCTTTATATTCATAAAACAAAAAAGCTATTAATTGTCATTTACACATCAAATATACTAGCAAGTGTGTAAAAGACCTTTTTAATTTCAAATTTTTTACGATGTCCAACCCGTGATTATGCTTCCATATATTCTTCAATCGGGGCGCAAGTACATATTAAATTTCTGTCGCCATAAGCATCATTAACACGTCTTACGGTCGGCCAGAACTTATTGCTTTTAACGTATTCCAAAGGATAGGCGGCGGTTTCACGTGAATACGGGAAGTACCATTCGTCTGTGGTCAGCATGTCCAAAGTATGTGGCGCGTTTTTGAGCAGATTATTAGGTTCATCAATCGTTGCGTGGTCAATTTCTTTTCGTATGGAAATAAGCGCATCACAAAAACGGTCTATTTCCTCTTTATTTTCGCTTTCTGTGGGTTCAATCATAAGCGTTCCAGCGACAGGAAATGATACGGTTGGTGCATGGAACCCATAGTCCATCAACCGTTTGGCGATGTCTGTAACTTCTATGCCATTTGCTTTAAACGGTCTGCAATCTACAATCATTTCATGAGCAGCACGGCCGCGTTCGCCAGAGTATAACGTGTCATAATAACCTTCCAATCTTGTTTTGATGTAGTTGGCATTTAAAATGGCTGTTTTGGTAGATTCTGTTAAGCCTTCAGCACCCAACATCTTGATATATCCGTAAGAAATCAAACAGGCCAAAGCCGACCCAAATGGCGCTGACGAAATAGCGGTAATGGCTTTTTTGCCTCCCGTTTTCTTAACCGGATTTCCAGGTAAAAATGGCACTAATTGTTTCGCAACACAAATAGGGCCAACGCCTGGGCCACCACCGCCATGCGGAATGGCAAAAGTTTTATGCAAATTCAAGTGGCACACATCCGCACCAATGTTCCCAGGGTTTGTTAAGCCTACTTGGGCGTTCATGTTGGCACCGTCCATATACACTTGTCCGCCATTATCATGGATGATTTTGGTAATTTCTTTAATGGCCGATTCATAAACACCGTGTGTAGATGGATACGTAACCATCAAACAGGATAGGTTATCTTTGTGCAATTGCGCTTTTTCGCGTAAATCATCCACATCAATATTGCCTTCATCGGTAGATTTTGTAACCACGACTTTCATGCCCGCCATAACAGCAGTTGCAGGATTGGTGCCGTGGGCAGATGATGGGATTAAACAAATATGTCTATGCCCTTGATTACGAGATTCATGGTAAGCTTTAATTACCATAAGCCCGGCATATTCGCCTTGTGCGCCAGAATTTGGCTGCAATGAGGTAGCTGCAAAACCTGTGATTTCAGAAAGTTGGTCTTCCAATTCCTTTAAAACCGTTAAATAGCCTTGTGCTTGTTTGTTGGGTGCAAACGGGTGGATGTTGCCCCATTTAAACCAGCTTAACGGCAGCATTTCAGACGCTGCATTTAATTTCATGGTGCAAGAGCCTAAAGAAATCATAGAATGGTTCAATGATAAATCCTTACGTTCAAGCGATTTTATATAGCGCATCAAATCAGTTTCAGAATGGTGTTTGTTGAAAATATCAAGTGTTAAAAAATCTGATGTGCGTTGTAAATTTTCAGGAATATTATTGTTTTCGGAAATAGTGTTGATGATGATGGTTTCCTTTTCAGCAGCTTCAGCAAATACGGTTATTAAATAATTGATGTCCCGAATCGCGGTGGTTTCATTAATGGAAATGGTAACCGTTTCTTTATCGGGATAGCGTAAGTTGACTTTTTTGGCTTTTGCTATTCTCTTTATTTTTTTAGAATTGGTTTTTATTTGAAGCGTATCAAAAAATGATGCATTTATTTGATTGAAACCTAATTGTCTTAGTGCTTTAGCTAATTCAGACGTTTTATTGTGGACTTTATCCGCTATAAATTGCAAGCCGTTTGGCCCATGATATACGGCATACATACCAGCCATAACCGCTAAAAGCACTTGGGCGGTACAGATGTTGGAGGTTGCTTTATCTCGTTTGATGTGTTGTTCACGGGTTTGCAATGCCATACGCAAGGCTCGGTTGCCATCTACGTCTTTGGTAACGCCAATAATACGTCCGGGCAAATCACGCTTGTAAGCTTCTTTTGTAGCAAAAAATGCAGCGTGTGGGCCACCGTAACCCATTGGGATTCCGAAACGTTGGGTGGTGCCAACGACCACATCAGCTCCAAGTTTTCCAGGAGCTTCCAGTTTTACCAAACTTAAAATATCGGCTGCAACGGCTACTTTTATGTTTGCTGAATTTGCTTTGCTTATAAAGGTTTTGATGTCTGTAATCTGTCCGTCTTTTCCTGGGTATTGTAAGATAGCTCCGAAAAATTCCGATGAAAAATTAAAAGAATCTTCATTGCCAACAACCAATTCCACACCAATAGGGGTAGATCTTGTTTGAAGTAACGATAGGGTTTGTGGCAAAATATTTTCTGAAACAAAAAACTTGTTGATGCCAGATTTTTTCTGGTCACGGTCACGAACGGCGAATAATAAGCTCATGGCTTCAGCAGCAGCAGTACTTTCGTCAAGTAGGGATGCATTGGCAATTTCCATGCCCGTAAGATCGGTTATCATGGTTTGGAAATTCAAAAGTGCTTCCAATCTGCCTTGGGCAATTTCTGCTTGATAGGGCGTGTATGCCGTGTACCAACCTGGGTTTTCAAGAATATTACGTTGAATAACGGCAGGTAAAATAGTAGGGTGGTAGCCTAAACCAATATAGGTTTTGTAGGCTTTGTTTTTTTTCGATAACTCATGGACATGAAGCAAATACTCATGCTCCGTCATGGGGTCGTCCAAATGCAAGCCATTTTTCAAACGAATGTCATCGGGAATGGTTTCATAAATAAGTTGATCCAAAGAATCTACTCCTATGGTTTCCAACATTTGGTTTTTATCATCTTCATTAGAGCCAATATGGCGCAGGGCGAAAGCATTTGTGTTCATTAAAATATGAGATTGCATTTAATTTGCAAAAATAAAGAATACGAAATGCTTTTTTGAATTGAGAAATTAAAGTTTTTAACCAATTGAAGACGTTATCAACAGTTTGTCTATTTTTGCAGAATGAGGTTTTTTAAACGCTTGCTCAATTTTTATATCAATAGTAGTGTCCACGTGGCGCTTGCCGTGTTTTCATTGGTTTGGATAACACTCATTGAATTTGATATTGCTTACGATAACAACATCTTATACTTTGTTTTTTACGCCTCCATAACGGGATATAATTTTGTAAAATATTTTTCTCTTGCCAAATTTCACCACAGACGGTTAGCCATTTGGCTTAAATGGATCCAAGTGCTGTCTTTTGTTTGTTTTTGTTTGACGTGTTATTATGCCTTTCAATTACACACACAAACACTTTCGTGGATTGCTGCTTTTGGATTGCTTACTTTTTTTTACGCCATGCCTTTTTTACCAAAGCGTTCATCTTTTGATACCCATCAAAATTTAAGAAGCATAGGGGGGATTAAAGTTTATATCATCGCACTCAGTTGGATGGGTGTTACCGTTTTTCTGCCATTAATTAACAATACTTATGCTATGGATGCAGATGTGATTTTGGTAGCCTCGCAACGGTTTCTTTTTGTATTGGTTTTAATGCTGCCTTTTGAAATTCGCGATTTACAATATGATAGTTTGAAATTGGGTACCATTCCTCAGAAAATAGGTTTGAAAAAGACAAAATTATTAGGCGTCTCCATATTGGTTTTGATGTTGGTTTTGGAATTTTTTAAAGATGTAACATCAGTAAGACAGATTGTTATATTCCTTATTGTTTTGGTAATAACTTTTGTGTTTTTAGTGTTTTCTGAAAAGCACCAAAAACATTATTATAGTGCTTTTTGGGTAGAGGGAATACCTATTTTGTGGCTGGTATTACTGCTTTTGTTCATTTAATGTGAAGCATCATTTAAAGCTTTTTCAAACGCTTCTTTCATGGACGCTTTACAGGTCTTATCCAAACATTCTATTTTTGATTCTTTGATCTTAAAAGTCAATTTAGTATTGTTTTTTGTGTATTTTCTACAGGCTCTACAATAGATTAAATGAATGTTGAGTTTTATTTTTTCCAATAATGTAGCATTTTTATACTGTGTTTTATCACAAACATGATTTGCTTCGCTACAAGGCATGAAAAATTTAAAATTACTGTCCATAATTAAAACCAATTCTTTTCAAGGCAAGAGGCCATGGCCGTTCTTGCTCGGTGTATGATTACCCAAAGGTTAGACGCTGTTATATTTAGTTCATTACAAATAACCTCTGTTTCGTATCCTAAAATGGTTTTCATTTTAAAAACCTCGGCTTGCTTTTTTGGCAATTTTCCTAAACAATCATAAATGGCATCGCCCAATTCGCTATTCTGCATGGTGTCTTCAGCGGTTTTGTCAAACGGGTCTGCTATGCGCTCTTCTAGCCAATCGCCTTCAGATTCAGAATCGTTGTTATAGCTCATGCGTACTTCGGCCTTGCCTTTTTTGGAGTTTATCTTTCTATAATGGTCAATGATCTTTCTTTTTAAAATAGAAATGAGCCACGTGCGCTCGCTCGCTTCGCCTTTAAAGTTTTTCATGGATTTTAAGCCAGCAAAAAACGTATCCTGTACCAAATCTTGTGCAATCACTCGGTCATTTACACGCGAAATGGTGTAATTGTACAGGTAATCTGAATATAAATCGATCCACTTATTCGGATTAATTTGGTGTTCTGGCATGTAGCTGCAATTTTTTCAATTTCAAAAATAGGGTAAAAAAATGGATAATTTTAATTGTTTAATAAATCGTTCAAAGCGGATTCTATATTGGTAAATGAAAATGAATAACCATTTTCCAAAAGCTTCTTAGGAATGACGTTCCTGCTTTTTAAAATCAATTCGGTTTCTGTTCCAATAAGTTTAGCACCAAGTTCCAGTAGAGGTTTTGGATGAGCCATTCCAAAGGGCATTTTTAAAACTTTTCTTAATGATTTCATTAATGTTTTGTTGTCTGTTGGGGTTGGAACGCATAAATTAAAGTTTCCATTAAGGTTTTCTTCGTTTATTAAAAATTCAATAGTCTTTGCGAAATCAAGTTCGTGGATCCAACTCACTTTTTGTTTTCCAGAGCCTTGTTTTCCACCCAATCCAAATTGTGTCAATTTTTTAAGAGGAAGCAATGCGCCGCCATATTTACCTAAGACAATAGAAGTTCGGAGAATGATTTTTCTGGTTTTTGGAGTTGATATTGAGTTGAATTCATGTTCCCAAGATTTTGCAATGTTCATGGAAAAATCATTGCCAATATCGCCATTTTTTTCCGTCATTTGTTTGTCAAAGGAATTTTGATAAATAGTAGCGGTTGAAGCATTCATCCAAATTTTTGGTGGATTTTTACATTGGTCAATTGCTAGACCAAGTACACGGGTTGATTCTATTCTAGAATCATAAATTAGTTTTTTGTTCTTTTCTGTGTATCTACAATCCACAGATTTCCCTGTTAAGTTTATAACAGCTTCGGCATTTTCAAGTTCTTTAGTCCAATTGCCTAATTCTTTGGTGTTCCAATAAATGTCATTCCCTCGCTTTGGGTTTCGAGTCAATATTTTGATGTTAAATTCTTTTTTGGAAAAGTAGTTTTCTAAAACGTTATCCGAGAAAACCGCTGCCTCCTGCAATAATAATTGTTTTCATTTTTCTGATTTATAAAGTTGATAGGTAATATTTAAGTGAAGAAATGCTAGGATGATTGATGTAATCATTATTACTATAAATATAGTGTCGTTATAATATAATTTCTCATTAAAAGATAGTTGTGTAGATATTAAAATAATTAACGTAAAAATGGAGTAAATTATAAACTTGATTTTCCCTTTCCTATTTAATTTTGAATAATTGAAGGCTATGATTGTAGACATCAATACCTGTGCTGCCCCTAAAATGATTAAAAACATGAGACCGAAATAGGGAATGATAAAAAGTACCGCATTAATGATAACAAGCCATTTGTTTATTTGATATAAATGTTTCATTTTTATAAATTTTAAACTTTCAGAAAATATTGAAATTATATGTTAAATTTTTTATTTAATAAGTTTAATCAAAGATTTAGTCATCCAATTTTGCTCTTGGTTTACAATTTTGTTCATTAAAGAATCAGCTGTTTCAGCCAAATCGTGTAATGCTTTGGTTTGTTTGATAAGCTCTTTTGTTTTTTCGGTGCCATCATCTTTAATAGAAGATACGTCTTTTAAAATTTTAATAACCGGTTTTATTTCTCTTCGGCTACGTTCTTTAGCAATATGTCTGGCTAACTCTTGTACGTCTTTTTCAGTTGAGAAATATTCTTTGCGTTCACCGGGAATGAGTGTTTTGGTAACAATGCCCCAATCCATTAATTGGCGTAAATTCATACTGGTGTTTCCACGGGAAATTTGAAGTGCTTCCATAATGTCTTCCATAGAAAGGGGTTTGGTTGAAATAAAAAGCAGCGCTTGTATTTGCGCCATCGCTTTATTGATGCCCCAAAGTGTGCCCAAACTTCCCCATGTGCTGATAAACTTTATTTTAGCTTCTTCGTATTCCATAGTGCAAAGATATAATAATTTTTAAACTTTCAATAATTATTGAAAGTTTATTTTGTTTGTAAGTGAATATGATCATCATGTCTCACTGCTTGACAGCCATGAAAACGAATTTTATTCTCGTTATTTAAGCCCAACAATTCTTTGAGATGGGGTTCAATAAATATTTTTTGAGTTTGTTTAATTGAGAGAAGCTGACTGATTAGGTGTTTGGTTTTTTCTTTATCTAATTGAAGATTATTAATGGTTCCAAAAGTCAAATATTTCGAAAAATCATATTGCCAATACCCGTTTTCTATACATGATTTTGAAGTTGAATTGTCTTTAGAATTCACATAAATTCCATAACCTGATAGAGAAGGCTTTTTGTCAGTAGCTTTTCCATTTTTATTTAAGTACATAAAGGAAATATCTATCTTTTTTCCGTCGTTATGACTTAAAGGAGGGAGTAATGGAAAGCCATCAATAAATGGAAAATTGGCATCTAAATAAGTTGTAGAAATTCCCGAAATAAATAAGACATGGGCAGAATCTTCAAGTTCTATTTTTAAAGTAGGATTAACATAATTTCAAAAAAATAAAGGATAAAACCAATTTCTTGGTTTAAGTTCTTTGCTTAAGGTAGGTAGTGGTTCTCTTCCAAATACTTTTGCAATTGGTGGAATTATAAATAGGTTAAAGACCAAATATAAAATGGGAAACACATAGCGTTTTCTTTTTTTTAATCTGACCAAAATTAACAGGCTTATTAACCAAATAATTCCGCCAACTTGAGTAAGTGCTGTTAAAAATATAATGATAATAAAATGACCGAGTAGTTTTATGAAATTCATAGAAAGTAAACTGAAAAATAGATCAATTTATTTCAACAACCCCGCCCGCCTCAACAACGCCTCGGACTGTGGTTCCTGCCCTCTAAAACGTTTGTAAAGCGTCATTGGGTTTTCGGTACCACCTTGTGATAATACATTGTCTTTGAATTTTAAAGCGACTTCTTTGTTGAAAATGCCTTTTTCCTTAAAATATTCAAAAGCATCGGCATCCAAAACCTCGGCCCATTTATAGCTATAATAGCCTGAAGAATAACCACCTTGAAAAATATGCGAAAACGCCGTACTCATACAATTTTCAGCAACTTCTGGGTATAGATTTGTGTTCTTAAAAGCTTCCATTTCATGTGCTTTTACGTCTTTTATGGATTCAGGCGACTCAATGGCATGCCAACTCATATCCAACAAGCCAAAACTCAATTGCCTTAAGGTTTGCATCCCTTGATGGAAGGTGGCTGATTCTTTTATCTTCTCTATGAAATCCATCGGAATCAATTCGCCGGTTTCGTAATGTGTTGCGAATAATTCCAAGGCGTCTTTTTCATAACACCAATTTTCCATAACCTGGCTGGGCAATTCCACAAAATCCCAATACACGCTTGTGCCCGATAAGCTAGGGTATTTAGTGTTGGCGAGCATGCCATGTAAAGCATGGCCAAATTCATGGAATAGGGTGGTCACTTCATTAAAAGTCAATAACGACGGTTTGGTTTTGGTAGGTTTTGTAAAGTTGCAAACAATGGAAATATGTGGTCTGCTGTTTTCTTCATTTTTTATGTATTGAGGCTTGTAAACCGTCATCCAAGCACCGTTTCGCTTTCCGGGTCTTGGGAAAAAATCGGCGTAAAAAATAGCAATAAAATCGCCTTGGGTATTGGTTACTTTATAGGTTAAAACCTCGTTGTGGTATTTATCAATGGTATCAGTTTCCTCAAAATGCAAATCGAATAATTTTTTGGCAATCATAAACGTTCCATTTATGACATTTTCTAATTTGAAATAAGGTTTCAGTTTTTCATCATCCAAATTGTATAGTTTCTGTTTCAATTTTTCAGAATAATAAGAACCGTCCCATTTTTCCAATCGATCAATAGCATCTAACTTTTTAGCAAATTTTTCAAGGTTTTTGAATTCACGTGCGGCGGCAGGTTTTGCTTTTTCCAATAAGTCGTTTGAAAAATCTAAAACCGTTTCAGGGGTTTTAGCCATACGTTCTTCCAACACAAAGTGGGCGTGAGTTTTATAGCCCAACAAATTGGCGCGCTCGTGCCTTAGTTTTACTATTTGGAGCACGATCTCCTGATTGTCCAAATCATCGTTATGAAATCCTTTTTTGCCAGCTGCCAGCGTGATTTTTTTACGTAATTCACGATTATCGGCATAGGTTACAAAGGGTATATAGCTGGGGTAATCCAGCGTGAATAACCAACCCTCTTTCTCTTTGGATTCTGCCAATTGTTTGGCGGCTTCAATAGTGCCTTCGGGTAGGCCAGACAAGTCATTTTCATCAGTAACGAGCATTTCAAACCTGTTGGTTTCTGCCAATACGTTTTCGCCGAATTTCAATTTCAACTGACTTAGCTTTTTATCAATCTTGCGTAGTTTTTGCTTTTTGTTTTCGGATAAATTGGCGCCATTTCTTGAAAAACTCTTGTATTTTTTGTCAAGTAGCGTTTGTTGCTCAATACTTAAATCTAATTCATTTTGAGAATCATAAACGGTTTTTACACGTTTAAATAATGCTTCGTTTAAAGTGATATCGTTGCTAAATTCAGATAACAAAGGCGATACGTCCTGCGCTATTTTTTGGATGGTATCATTGGTTTCTGCGGAATTCAAATTGAAGAAAATACTGGAAACCCTGTCCAACTGCTCGCCTGAAAACTCCAAGGCTTCAATAGTGTTTTCAAAAGTTGGGGTATCTGTATTGTGCACAATGGCATCAATTTCAGCTTTCGCTTTTTCAATGGATGCTTCAAAGGCTGGTAAAAAGTCGGTATTGTTTATTTTTGAAAAAGGCGCTGTATTGAAAGGTGTATTATAAGAATTGAGGAGTATATTTTGTGACATGTTGTAAAAATATGTTAAAATTTATATTTATTATGCGTGCATAATAAAATTTAATTACTTTTGCGTCAAATTGTTTTAGAGAGTGACTAACTCGTATTTAGAACTATTGAATTAATAGCTCGGAAAACCTCGAATGTATTCGGGGTTTTCTATTTTAAGTCGTTGGCAGATTTAATGACCATGGCTTTTAGGTCTTCTTTATAAGCAATCATTTTGTTCTGAACACTAGCATTGCTAGAACCAATAATTTGAGCTGCCAAAATACCTGCGTTTTTTGCGCCGTTTAAAGCTACCGTTGCCACAGGAACACCTCCCGGCATTTGAAGAATAGACAAAATAGAATCCCAACCATCAATAGAATTACTGCTTTTTACGGGCACACCAATAACAGGGAGTGGGGATAATGAGGCTATCATACCTGGTAAATGTGCAGCACCTCCAGCACCAGCTATAATGACTGAAAACCCTCTGGTATGGGCGTTTTTGCCATAATCGAATAGTTTTTCTGGGGTACGGTGTGCGGACACAATATCCACTTCTACGTCTATATCAAAACTCTTTAAGATGTCAACAGCATCTTGCATAACTGGGAGGTCGCTTTTGCTCCCCATGATGATTCCTACTTTGCTCATAAAATTTTAAATTTTAAATTCCAAAAACCAACTTAAATTAGATAGATGCCATTCTGTAAACCTTGGAATTTGGTATTTTATTTTTTGTGATTTATTCCGAAATCACTTTAATAGCTTTCTTAACGTTTTCCGCAATCCTACGTGCCTCATTCAAATCCTCATTCACAATGGTTACATGGCCCATTTTTCTGAACGGGCGGGTTTGTTTTTTGCCATAAATATGTGGGGTAACACCATCCATTTTCATGATGGCTTCAATGTTTTCATAAACCACATTTCCGCTGTAACCTTCAGCACCAACCAAATTTACCATCACGCCACCAACTTTGCTGTCTGTTCGTCCTAAAGGTAAATCTAAAATGGCTCTGATATGTTGCTCAAATTGTGAAGTATAACTCGCTTCAATGGTTTGATGACCAGAATTATGGGGTCTTGGAGCCACTTCGTTTATTAAAATGTCGTCGTTTTGCGTTTGAAACATTTCAACAGCCAATAGCCCTACGTGGTTAAACGCTTGCGATGTTTTTAATGCAATGTCTGTCGCTTTTTTTGCTACGTTTCCATCTATTCTTGCAGGGCAAATCACGTATTCCACTTGGTTGGCTTCGGGATGGAATTCCATTTCAACTATCGGAAATGTTTTGGTTTCCCCCGATGCATTTCTGGCAACAATAACAGCCAATTCATTTTTAAAAGGAATTAGGGTTTCAGCAATACATTCGCCTTTTGGCAGCTCTTTCAAATCTGAAAGTTGCCTTACCACTTTCACGCCGTTGCCGTCATAACCAAACTGGGCCGCTTTCCAAACAAAAGGAAATTTCAAGCCGCCATTATCGATGGCATCTTCAATTTCTGAAAGATAGGCAAATCGAGAAAATGGCGCGGTAGGCAAATCATGGTCCACATAAAACAATTTCTGGGTCGCTTTATTTTGAATGGTGCGTAACGTTCGTGAAGACGGATATACTTTGATGCCTTCTTTTTCAAGGGCTTCCAATGCATCTACGTTCACGTTTTCAATTTCAATGGTCAAAACATCAACTTGTTTTCCAAAATTGAAAACAGCCTCATAATCCATCAAATCCCCTTTATGAAATTCATTGCTGGCAATTTTGCATGGCGCTTCATCGCTGGCATCTAAAACACAGGTGTAAATATCAAATTTTCGAGTATCATTGAGCAACATTTTGCCCAATTGCCCGCCGCCTAAAATCCCGAGTTTAAAATTTGAGGAAAAATAATTCATGGTGTTCGTTTTACTTAAATTCGTTCAATTTAGGCAAAAATACATTTTAATATCAAATTACTTTGGAAATCGTAAATCAAAAAATCGGTAATCGGTAATCTATTGATTATCTTTGCCTTTTTCAAAAATGGAGAATCAGTGATAAAACTTCACGACACATACTTTAAACCTTTCGTTTCTGCAAAAGAAATCGATGCCGCTATTGATAAAATGGTTGCTGATATTTCTAATGCCATTGGCGATGAAATCCCTGTATTTGTTGGGGTTTTAAATGGGTCTTTTATGTTTGTAAGTGATTTTGTAAAAAAATACCCGAAACCCTGTGAAGTCACTTTTATAAAATTGGCATCGTATGAAGGTGTGAAATCCAGTGAAGATATTCAGCGCTTGATAGGGTTGACCCAAGATTTAACCGGGCGTACTGTAATCATTCTTGAAGATATTATCGATTCAGGGAAAACCTTGGCAGAAGTACACCGTATTTTTCAAAATGAAAACGTGAAATCATTACAAATAGCCACGCTGTTTTACAAACCCGAAGCTTATAAAAAAGATTTTAAACTACATTATATAGGTATTGAAATTCCAGACAAATTTATAGTGGGCTATGGTTTAGACTATAATAATCTAGGACGCGATTTGCCCGAAATTTATCAAATTAAAGAAACGCAACACATGACAAATTTAGTGCTATTTGGCCCTCCGGGAGCAGGAAAAGGAACGCAGGCAGAATTTTTAAAAGAGAAATATAATCTAGTACATATTTCTACAGGCGATGTTTTTAGATACAACATTAAAAACAAAACGGCTTTGGGCATGTTGGCAAAATCTTTTATTGATAAAGGCGCTTTGGTGCCAGACCAAGTAACCATTGATATGCTGAATGCAGAAGTAGAAAAAAACGCCATGGCAAACGGCTTTATTTTTGATGGTTTCCCGAGAACCAATGCGCAGGCCAAGTCTTTAGATACATTGATGAACAGCAAAGACTCGCAAATTAATGCCATGATTGCTCTGGAAGTGGATGATGAAATTTTGGTAAAACGTTTATTGAAACGAGGCCAAACCAGCGGACGTGCCGATGATGCAGACGAATCCGTTATTAGAAACCGAATACAAGTGTATTACAACGAAACCGCTATTTTAAAAGATTATTATACAAACCAAAACAAGTATTTTGGTGTAAATGGCGTTGGAAGCATTGAGGATATAACGGCGCGATTGAGCCAAGCCATTGATAATTTGTAAAATCTTCATTAGGGTTTAAACTTTAAACTTTAAACTTTATAAACTTTATAAACTTTAAACTCAAAAATGACAGAAGGGAATTTTGTTGATTATGTAAAAATGTACGTCAGCTCCGGGAATGGAGGTAAGGGGTCGTCGCATTTACATCGTGAAAAATTTATAACCAAAGGTGGCCCAGATGGTGGCGATGGTGGTCGTGGTGGCCATGTGATTCTTCGTGGAAATTCCAATCTTTGGACACTTCTTCCTCTTAAATTTAAAAAACACGTACGTGCGGGCCATGGGGAACATGGTGCAAAAAGCAGAAGTTTTGGTGTCGATGGTGCCGATGAATATGTAGATGTGCCCTTGGGAACGGTTGTTAGAGATACCGAAACCAACAACATCATTTTTGAAATTACCGAAGATGGTGAAGAAAAAATCATAGCCCAAGGCGGAAAAGGCGGTTTGGGAAATTGGCATTTTAGAACAGCTACCAATCAAACGCCACGCTACGCACAGCCTGGTATGCCACTTGAGGAAAAACATATTACTCTAGAACTTAAAGTACTTGCCGATGTTGGTTTGGTGGGATTTCCGAATGCGGGAAAATCGACATTATTATCGGTTGTGACCTCTGCAAAACCAAAAATTGCCGATTACGAATTTACTACGCTAAAACCTAACTTGGGGATTGTGGAATATCGTGATTTTCAAACCTTCGTCATGGCAGATATCCCAGGGATTATCGAGGGTGCAGCTGAAGGGAAAGGCTTGGGCCATTATTTTCTACGTCATATTGAACGTAATTCCATTTTGTTATTTTTGATTCCTGCGGATGCCGAAGATATTAAAAAGCAATATGATATTCTACTGGATGAACTTCGCCGTTACAATCCAGAAATGCTGGATAAAGAACGCATTATTGCCATTTCAAAATGCGATATGCTCGATGATGAACTGAAAGCAGAACTGAAAATCGAGTTGGATAATGAATTGCCTATCCCATATTTATTTATTTCATCAGTAGCGCAACAAGGCATTACACAACTTAAAGATGTTTTGTGGAAAATGCTGAATGATTAGATGTTTGTAAAATAGAGTTGTTCATTTTACAAAATTCAAGTTTATTTACAAAATGAAAGCCTATATCAAAAGTATTGTAGAGTTTAATGATAATAAAAAGAGCCGATATTTTGCTTTTTTTATCCAAGCCCTGATTTTAATATCCATTATTACGTTTTCAATTGAAACCATTCCAAATCTAAAATCCCAAACACGATTTATTTTGCGGGTTATAGAGTGGTTTAGCGTTATTGTATTTTCTTTGGAATATGTTTTAAGGATTTATGTGGCAGACAGCAAACCAAAATTTATATTCAGTTTTTTCGGAATCATCGATTTATTGGCCATTCTCCCTTTTTACTTGTCTTTCGGAATTGATTTACGTTCATTAAGAACGTTGCGTTTTCTTCGCTTGTTCAGGATCCTTAAATTGGTGCGTTACAATCGGGCGATGAATCATTTTACAAGTGCTATAAAAACGGCTAAAGAAGAAATTCTCTTGTTTATTTTCATCACGCTTATTTTAATTTACTTTTCAGCAGTAGGCATTTATTATTTTGAAAATCAAGCACAGCCAGAGCATTTTTCTTCCATTTTTGATAGTTTGTGGTGGGCCATCATCACGCTTACAACAGTTGGTTATGGCGATGTGTATCCCATTACCGTTGGTGGTAAGGTCTTTACTTTTTTTATTCTTATGATTGGTTTGGGTATTGTCGCTATTCCTACGGGTATCATTTCTTCGGCTTTAACAAAATCGGTTGATAAGAAAGAGGAGGAATAAAACCAAAGTGTTTCTTTATAAGTTTTATGGAATAATTTTTGCGTATTTTTATATAAAAAAAAGCCATGAAATTTCTAAAAACAACGATTTTGATACTACTCATCGTGTCTTGCGCACCCATTCGTGTAAATTACGATTTTGATAAAACCGCCAATTTCACTACCTACAAAACCTATAATTATTACAATGATATGCAAACGGGCATGAGCGAATTGGATACCAAACGTCTTTTGGATGCCTTGGATGCTAAAATGGACGAAAAAGGATTTATTTTATCTGATGCGCCAGACTTTTTTATCGATATAAAAAGCAGCGAATACCAAGAGCCACAACGGCAAACTGTTGGTGTTGGGTTAGGAGGTAGTGGCCGAAATATGGGTGGCGGTATTTCCATTGGGTTGCCTATTGGTCAAGCGAATGTGAACCGCCAAATTAAAATTGAGTTTGTGGATGATAACAAAAAACAACTCTTTTGGCAGGCCGTAAGCGAATACGGTTTTAGCCCAAATGCCGAACCCGAGCAACGAGGAGCTAAGTTTAAGGCACTTGCAGAAAAAGTACTTTCAAAATATCCGCCAGAGCAAAAAAAATAAAATTTTATAATTATCATAACACAATATATGCTGTGGTTGTTTTCATGTTTTGTAGTTTTACTCAAAAGCAATACAAATTATGGAACCATTAAAAAATAAAGTCGCTTTAATAACCGGTGGCTCCAAAGGAATAGGTTATGGTATCGCGCAAGCACTTCTAAAAATGGGTGTACATGTGGCGGTTACAAGTAGAACAGAAGCCAAAGCAATTAGTGCAGCCAATACGTTAATGGATGATAGGTCTACGGGAGGAAAAGCGATTGGTATTGAGGCCGATGTTAGAGATTTTGAAAGTCAGCAAAAAGCCGTTGAAACCGTTATAAAACAGTTTGGCCAATTGGATATTGTAGTAGCGAATGCTGGTATTGGGCATTATGGTAGTATTGAGGATATGTCTATCGAGCAATGGCAGGAAACCATTGACACCAATTTAACTGGGGCTTTTTACACCATAAAAGCAAGTGTGGAGGCCTTGAAAAAATCAAAAGGCTATTACATTACTATTTCCAGTTTAGCAGGCACTAATTTCTTTGCAAATGGGTCTGCCTATAATGCGAGTAAATTTGGACTTACAGGGTTTACGCAAGCGGTGATGTTGGATTTGAGGCATCATGGCATTAACGTGAGTACTATTATGCCTGGTTCTGTTTCTACTTATTTTAATGGAAACATACCAAATACAGATGATGCATGGAAAATCCAAATTGAAGATATTGGCGAATTGGTGGTTGATTTACTAAAAATGAACCCCAGAACCTTACCAAGTAAAATAGAAGTGCGCCCATCGATGCCTCCTAAAAAATAGTTTGATTTTATATTGAGTGCTGTCATTCCTGCGAAGGCAGGAATCCGATTTTTAATACTAAAATGCCAAACAAATTTTGAATAAAAATTTAGAAATAATCGATTTGAATACTGCTCTAGTTTTTTACCAGTTTTTTATTGGCAATTAAAGTGTTATCAGTATAAAATTTGGCAATGTAAAAACCTTGTTTCCAAGTGCTTATGTTTATTTGGAAATATTCAGAATTTTCTACTGTATAGGATGCTATCGTTTTACCATCCATACTGATGATATCTAATTTTAATGCCGTATTAAAAGTGCTTTCAAATTTAAAATTTATAAGCGCGTTTGATGGGTTTGGGAAAACGGAAATACTAAAATCATTGGCTTCACTTACAATACCTTCAACTCCTAAAGTAGAATAATTGATGGCCCAAGTTACGGTATAAAAATGTGTGGTTTCGTGGTTGTCCAGATCAATTAAAGTCGTGGCATCATAAACAACAGTGGTTAAAGTATTTATGCCTTCAGTTAAATCGGTTTCTTCAACAGATACATCGGTTTCATTATTTGCAAAATTAGAGGCATTAAGTGTCCAAACAGTTTCTAAACTGTTTGTTGTGGTATTGATTAAATTCAGTTGAAAATTTAAAGGAAAGCTTGGGTTTTCAACCGAAGTGTCATTTGGTAAATAAGAATCGATAGGCGAAACTAGCGTATGTATTTTTTCAACCATGCCTTCTTTGCAAACGGAACAGAAAGGTTTATTTAATAACTCCATTTTACAGTTTAAATGACGAGGTTTATACCAAGTAGCGGCAACTCCAGAAGTTCCGTGTGGGTAAATGCCGATACTATTGGTACCTATCCAATTTTTCCATTTTACTAAATTGGTATTGGTTTCTTGAGTCATGTTTATGGCTTCTCCTACATATAAATCCCCAGCATAATATTCATCTTTTAAATCAAATAAAGAATGTCCTAATTCATGTATGGCAAGGTCATATCCTGAAAGGGAAGCCATAGGGAACTCGCCACCAGTACCTCCGTAAGACGTGGTGTTGACTAAAATAAGCGCTTGGTCATAATTCGGGAAATTATCTGCTAAAGCTGAAATTATTTTTGCTTCTGCACTCGCAGCATCAGCATAATCTATTCCATAAAACAAATATCTGTGATAGCCAAAAGCATCAAAAGTGGCATTAAAATAAGTATCTACAAAAGTTGGAGTGATACCTGTTTCATTAGTATCTATAGCCGTTGCAGGATGGTCTGCCCCACTTTGGTTGGAGGGGACTTTAATAGCGTAAATATTAAAATAATCCGCATATTCTAAAAAAGGCGATTGGCTAAACATAGCATTTGTAAAATTAGTAGCGTCTGTTATGAATTTATCCAATTCCCCCACTTGATAGCCTTCGCTTAAAATAACCAAGTTTATTCTTTTATCATCATCTCCAGTATTTTCAATAGTTTCTACATCAAATATTTGAGCAGAAGCGCACAAGTTGAGCAACAAGGATAATATGATGAATAAACTATTTTTCATTTAATAAATTTGGGTTTTTATTAAAGGTTTTTCCTGATTTTCAAAAGTAGCGAAATCATGGATACTGATGTATTTTGTATTAGGTTTTAATTGTATGCGTATGGAGAATTGAATGCTGTCCAAACTGATTTGTTTGCGTTGAAAAGCATTGGAACCATTAAGGTATTCGATGTTTTTTGATAAAGGGTTTTTTATGACGGAACGTTCCAAAACTTTTGATTTTTTATCAAGTTGAGCACAGATTAAATCGCCATAATCCCCAACAGTATTGGCTTTGGTGTTTTTTAATTTGCCATCTGTAACAATCTTATTTAAAAATCGAATGCTCCTATGGCCATCCGCAGTTTTCTTGATGCTATAATTCAAAAAAATGATTTTAGGGGGAATTTCAATTGAAGCTTGAGTGGTTTCAATATTTTTATGGCTTCCACAGGAAACGAAAAGGCATAGAAGTGCAAATGTGTTTAAAATAGAGATTCGTTTTCTGTTGATTTTCAAAACATTAAAAATTAGTAAAAATGGAGTTTGTGATTTTTTTGTAAAGTTAAGGATTAAATGCTCAGTTGAAAATATTTAACAAAATCCCTATCAGGGTTTTAAACCCTGATAGGGATGAAGTTTAATCAATATTAATTCTCGTCCCTTCACTATGGCTGCTAAAATCAGGCGCATACATACTTTGAATGGTAGTAATGCCATTGCTCATATGCCCTGCGTTGTTCACGCGTAAATCATATTCAAAGACATAGATGCCTTTTGGTAAATAGTCAAAAAAGAAATTGGTTGAGGCATCTTTAGTACTTTCATAATAGCCCAAACCATCTTGCCATTTGTATTCCGAAATCACGTTTACGGGTTCTAAACCAGAAGCACGCATATCTTTCATGTGTAAAAATTCCATGTTTCTATCGCTTCGTAATTCAATACGGACACGCACCAAATCGCCGATTTTTAAATGCGTATTTTCTGTGATTTCCGAAATTTCTTCGCCAGTTTCGGTATTTGTTTTTAGAAATAATTTTTTCTTTAATTGAAGCGGTGTTTCAGCTGAAGTGATTTTATCCAAATCCTCAAAATATTGCCAGTATAAAGCGCCCCAAGCAATGCCATTGCCTTTTTTAGTGATTTTTACTTCGCCCATTTCAGATTTGATTTCAGATGCATTCCAAGACGTTTTATAGTAACCAGTTCCTGCTTCTACTTTAACATCTTCTAATTTTGAAGGCTCAATTTTATGTCCGCCCAAAACCACATCCACCATATCAGTAACACTCAACCAATCGCTGCCCTGTAATAATAACGCATATATGGCTTCGGTAGTGGCTTTGGTGGTTTTCCAGCGGTTGGTCTGTTTGTTTTTAAGTAACCATATTTTTAGGTTGTCGATGGTTTCAACATCATTCTCAATTTCAGAAAACGCTTCAATTAGTAACGCTTGCGTTTCAATAGGCGCTTGGTACCAAAACCAGGAATTGGTGTTTGATTTCCAGTACATACCCAATTCTTCTGAAGTAATACTTGTTTCTTTTAAAGAATTCAGAATTTTAGCGGCTGTTTTTTCATCATCATTTCTATGGGAAATTAAAGCCATCAATCCTTTGGAATATAATGAACGGCTCAACCAATAGTTTTGGATTTGCGTTTGGTAATAAGCGATAATTGTTTCAACTTCTTTTGATTTTTTAATCTCCGGGAAAAAACTACGCATGTATAAATAATGCAATTGCGTGTAGCTTAAATGATCTTGGCTCAAATCTATTTTAGCATCGTATTTTCGGATGTCTTTATATTCTTTTACAAATTCGGCATCTAGATAGTGGATGGCTTTTTGGATTATTTTATTTTGGTCACTGAGCGTAGTCGAAGTGAGTTGCTTTAAATGTCCAAACCCTGTGATAATATGTTGTGTGATGTATCGGTTTTCACGTCCGCCATTAAACCATGCCCAGCCACCAGAATGCATTTGGTTGTTTTCCAGCTTTCGGAGGGCTGATTGCAATTCGTTGTTCATTTTATTCAAATCGAATAACAGAGCGATGCGTTTTTTCTGTTCGGTTTCACTTTGTGCATCGCGTAACCATGGGGTTTCTTGAATGAGAATGGATTTTAATTCTTCGTTTTTTTCAAGGTTACTGATTAATGCATCCGTATTTTTCCATTGATTGAAAACCTCTTGGATTCTTGGGTTTGAATTTGCAATATGGCTCGCCAAAGCATTGGCATAATACCTGCTGAAGGTTTGTTCGTTGCATTCATACGGATATTCCATTAAATAAGGCAACGCCTGCACCGTATACCATGCGGGATTGGAAGTCATTTCCAAAGTGAGTTTGTGGTTTTTTAATGTTGAAGATGTATTGGTTTTCAATTTATCCAAAGTAAAAGTCTTGGTTTGATTGCTTCGTATCCACATGGGCAAGGTTTCGGTAACCAACATGCGATTTGATAACACGGGCAATGCATTTTGTTCGCCATCGCTAAAATTACCCGATTTGGCAATGATTTTATATTGAACGGCCTGCACATTATCGGGGATGGATAAATTCCAAGATACTTGGGTGTTGCCTTTTCCATTCACTGAGAAATTTTTGTTGTTTTCAAAATTCCTAAGATTTGCATTAATGTCTTTCCCAGTAATGGCATCGGTTAATATTAACGCAGCTTGTCCCGAAAGCTCTTTATCCGTTAGGTTCGCAATTTTGGTACTGATGGTAATTTGGTCGCCTTCACGTAAAAAACGAGGTGCATTGGGAATGACCATCAACTCTTTTTGCGTAACCGTGGTTAATGTTTTTGTGGCACTTTCCAAAGTTTTGGTGTGTGCCAATAATTGTAATTTCCATTGGGTCAAGGCTTCAGGTGTTGTAAAACTGAAACTGATGTTCCCTTTTTCATCGGTTTGTAATTGCGGAAAGAAAAAAGCGGTTTCTTGGAGGTTTTTTCTAACTTTTACTTGATTTAATTCATTAATCCCTTTTTTGGTGGTTATAACAATAACGCCATTGACGCCTTTACTTCCATAAATAGCTGTTGCTGCTGCGTCTTTTAAAACATCCATGGATTGAATATCATTTGGGTCAAGATTTAGCTCGCCTTCAACTATTACACCATCTACAACATACAATGGTGCGTTTTTTGAATCTGTAGACCCCGTTCCTCGAATCATAATATTAGAAACAGCACCAGGTGCTCCAGAATTATTTTCAATAGCAACGCCAGCTATTTTTCCGCTCAATAAATTTTCTATGTCACTTTCTTCAGCCGTTTCTGACACCATAACTTGTGAAACAGCACCAGTTAAGCTGGCTTTTCTTTGCGTACCATAGCCAACAACTACGACTTCATCTAAATTTGCGCTGTCACTAGCCAATGAAATTATCAAACGGTTGTTTTTTGTGAGCTTGATTTCATGGGTTGAATACCCTACATAGCTAATCACTAGAATATCCTTTTTATCAGCTTTGATAGTGAAATTTCCATCAAAGTCTGTCTGCGTGCCATTTGAAGTTCCTTTTACTAGAACGCTTGCTCCTGGTAATGGATTTCCATCTTCATCATTGACGATGCCAGAAACAAAACCTTCTTTTATGGAATCATCATATTTGTCTTCGTGTTTGCTATTGTACTTACGTTTTAGTTTGTTCACGTAATTGTTATAAGCCCATTGATTGTTGTTAAAATTGAACCCAAACCAATTCAATTCGTCATAAAATTGTTGCGGATAATTTAGGTACGCCTTATTATTATTATTATTATAAACCCGAAAGTTTTTAGTACCAAAACTTTGATAGGCACGACTGTAACTTTGTACATAATAATGGGGGTTTTGAATCGGATTGAAATCCCAAGCATGTGGTTTAAACTGGTCTAATGACGCATCGTACATACTTGCCAAAAGCTCGGCACTTACTTTTTCGCCATTAGGGCCTTTGATTGTAAAACGCCAAGTTTCATCAGTCCCAGGTTGTAGTCGGTCTCTAAAAGTTGTGGTTTCAATCTCTAAATTGGTTTTTGGATAGGGAACGAAAATAGGTTGTGAACCGGATTTGAAACTATTAAAGGCCGCAAAGCTGTAATTGACCACAAAACCGCCCAAATCGTTTTTTGTAACCGGAATGCTAATGGTTTTTTTATTGGCATTCAGTTGAACGATTTTCGTTTGAATGATTTTTTTATCTTTTTCAATAGAGACTGTAATCGACAGGTTTTCAGCAGCAGAAGCAAATGTTACAAAAGCCGTGTCTCCAATATTATAAGATGCTTTATCGGTGGTAATGCTGAATAATTGATTGTCAGCTAACGTGTTGTCATCATCACTAAAAAGCGTGGTTTTGATTTCATCTTTTACCAATTGCCCAAATTTGTCTTTGCTTTCTAAAAGCATCAGATATTGACCCGATGCCCATTTTTTAATGTTGCCTAATTTTAGGGTTTTTGATGTTTCGGTATTAAAGGTTTTTTCAAAAACCAACGTGCCTTTTTCCCAAGTGTCTGTGTTTTGCTCATTGCCGTAAGCATCATGCGGAAATAGGTTTTTAAACGCTTCTTCTGAAAACTCTTGATAATCTGGAGCTGCCCAAGGACGTGGTCTTAAAACCGAATTTGGTGCTTGTAGTTTATAAATTTTGATACTGCCTTTTGCAGCAACAAATTCGCCATTTAAGTTTTTGGTATCAATAATTATTTCGTGGTCTTTTTTTGTTTTATCTAGCGTGTTTTCAATGTTTAGGTTTGCCACTAAAGCGTGATAGCCTACATTTACAATGGTGGTCGCGCTTCGGGTTTCGCCGTTTAAATCTGTAACATCGGCCGTGATTTCATAATTGAAAATGGGCAGGCTGCTTTTTTCTACGCTAGTATCGGGTATGGCTTTAAAAGTAATTTCAAATGCGCCTTTGTCATTGGTAATGCTCTCGCCATGGGTAATTTCTTGAGGTTCGCTGTTAAACCAAGGACGGTACCAAAAATACCAACGTGGGTACTGTACTTTTCTATGTACCCGATACACTACTTTGGCATCGGTAATATTGCTGCCGGCATAAGCCAATGCGGTGCCTTTTACGGTTACAGAATCATTGATTTTAAAGGTTTCTGTAACGGGTGTGAATTTGGTTTCAAACTTGGGGCGTTTGTACTCTTCTACCGAAAAATAATGTTCCGTAAAAAAATCTTCATCTTCGCCATCAAATTCAATATAATATTCGCCGTTCAAACCATTGTTTGGCAGTATAAACTCTCCTGAAACAGAACCAAATGCATTGGTTAGCAATTCTAGTTCTTTCACTTCTTCATCATTGACATTATATAATGTGGCGTACACCTTTTCATTGTCAACAACCTCTGATTTTCCTTTTTTTGTTTTCATGGCAATGGCCTTAAAATACACCGTTTGTCCTGGTCTGTAAATGCTTCTGTCGGTAAATAGAAAAGAGGTATAGCTTACGTCTTCTTTATCTTCTGTGTATTTTTGATTGACATAATAGTCTCCAAAATAGACGGTTTCGTTACTGCATGTTATTTTTAGATTTACATTTCTGTAGTGGTCATTATCCTTTTCAACTTTAATTTCGCCTAATTCATTGGTGTTGAAGTTTTCCCTTTGAAGACTTCTGCTATTGTTTTCATAATAACTTAATTCTACATTGACATTAGCAATGGGCGCACCATGATTTCTATCAATAATTTGGAATATTTTATGCTGAGGTGTTTCGGTTTCCACCAAAGCCATATTGGTAATCTGTACGGTAGCGAAGGCAAAAGTGTCTGTGTCATTTTCAGCTGAAGCGACCATTAAATACCTGCCATTATTGAGTTTTGATATTAAAATTTCGGTAGTGTGCGTTTGGTAATCGTGTTCGTTTTTTAATTTGCTGTCCCAAGATTTGGTAGCATCTAGGTTTTTTATAAAATCAATTTGCTCGTCTTTTTGATAGGTTTTATTGAATTTTTCAAATTCTCTTTCTGAGAGTTTGTAAACATTAAATTTTAACGCATCCAAATTTTTATAGTTCACCAATATACGTGCATGTTGTTGAATGGGTAGAAATTCCTCAGTAGTCATTTGAAGCGATTGTTGCTCGATTTGCGATTTCAAAACTTCACATTTTTCCGCAGCCTTGCTTTTTGGGAATTTTGAAATAATGTTGTTGCAAAGTTCCATGGCGTCTTTGGCTTTCCAGCGGTTTTCATCATTCGTTTGAGGTTGATACTGCTGGCTTTGTTGGTAGTAAATAGAGGCGATTTCAAAGTCATACAAACCTGATGCTCCATGGTTTTTTAATCGGTTGCTTTCGGTTTTAAAAACGTTTAATAAAAGTGTTTCTTTATCACTAAAAGTGGCATGCTCATTTACAAATTTTAACCGTTCAATATTCACATCTGCCAATGCAAAAGGCGATTTGTCTTTTAAATGAAACCGAATTAAATTTTTATAGATATTTAGGGCATTTAGTTGAAGCGAAGTGGAATCTTTCGATTCGATTTTTAAAGTTGAAAACGTTTCGCCATCCGCTAAAAAATCAGGATTATCAATTTCAAATTTATAAGCTGGTTTGGTAATTTGGGTTTCGTTGGTTTTGTAAAAATCTAAAGTTTGATGATTCAGAAAATCAAATAAAGTAGGTCGGTAGATTTTAGAATCTTTTTGTTCGTCCAGTAAAACCTCATAAGTTTCTAATTTTTCCTGTTGCAGCATCAATCCGTTTTGCAATGACTTTTGAAAATGCAGGTGGATTTCGTTGAAAAGGGTTTGTAAATCCCAAGTTCTAAAATCGGTAGCATCTACCTTTTCAGAAGTTTTCGTTCTGTTGTAAAACTGCCATTTGTTTTGATTGAAATACTGCCAATACAGATTTGCCAAAATGTTTTCCAAAATATTTTTAGTGGGAAAGCTGCTGATTTCAATCTGTTTTTTAAAGTCGTTGATGATACTTAGATGCGCATCTTCTTCCAAAACCAAAGCGAACTTGCCTTTAAAAAGCATCGTTTTTACAAGTTGCGGATGGTTTTCATCTTTAGTGGCTTGTTTTTGAATGTCCTCAACAATTTTTAAAGCCGATTTTGGTAAGCCATCTATTTCAAATTGAGATACTTTATCCCATGAATCCTTGTAATCCTTGGGTTGTTGTGCGTTTGAAAAGTTGGCGAAAAAAATAATCATTAATAGGGCAGATAGCTGTTTCATGTTAAAAAGTTTGTCATAAAAGTACTTTCAAAAGCCATTCCAAAAAATAATAAATGCGTGAAATGTTTCGTTGAATGAGTGAAGTTAGCTATTTTTAAAGTAAACAAAAATTCTTACTAAAAGTATATTTTAATAATTTTCGTTTACTTAGATTCTCGTTTTACTAAATCAAGTTCAGCACTGGCGAGAGAATGATAATTTTTTTTTGATACAACAAAATGTAATTTTGTTGAGCTGCCTTTGAAGTAAATATGAAAGATTAACTTTGTGTTTTTGATTTAATGACCATGAATAAATTTTTGTTTTTATTTCTGTTTCCCATTTGCATTTTTGGTCAAGCCGAATTGGCTAAAGCCGAAGCGCTTTTTAAAGAGAATAAGTATGCAGAAGTTGAGACTTTAATGAAGCAATTTTTAGAATCCGAACCCGATAATTTAGAAGCGATAGAGCTTTTAGGTGATGCTTGTGGCCATCAAAAAAAATGGGATCCTGCTATTGAAAATTATAAAAAATTAGTAGAAACCAATCCAAATACAGCCAATTACCACTACAAATATGGCGGTGCTTTGGGGATGAAAGCCTTGCAAAATAAATTGAGGGCCGTTGGGTTTATTGGCGATATAAAAGCTTCTTTTATAAAAGCAGCAGAGCTGGACCCCAAACACATCGAAGCGCGTTGGGCCTTGGTGGAATTGTTTATGCAATTGCCGGGTATTATTGGGGGCAGTAAAAGCAAATCGTTGCATTATGCCGAGGAGTTGGAAAACCTCTCGAAAGTAGATGGTTACTTAGCAAAAGGCTATATTTATGAGTATGATGATGAACCCGAATTGGCGGAGACATATTATAAAATGGGCATAAATGAAGGAGGTTCGTTGACTTGTTTTGATAAATTGACCAAATTATACGAAAACGAAGAACAGCCCCAAAAAGCTATTGAAACCATAGAAGAAGCACATAAAAAACACAATAGAAATGCTCTGCATTATCAAATAGGAAAAGTGGCGGCTGAATACAATATAGAATTACAAAAGGGCGAACAATGTCTACAGACGTATCTAAAAAATTATACTACTGCGGATGGTGTGCCAAAAGCTTGGGCGCACTATAGGTTGGCTCAAATACATTTACACAAAAAAAACAAAACCGAAGCTCTAAAATATATCGATTTGGCGATAGCCGAATTACCTGAAATTGAAGTCTTTAAATCGGAAAGGGAAATGATTTTACGTAGGTTTTAGTCGTAGTCGCAGTTTGCAGTATTCAGATTTTAAGTTTCCGAAAAACTTTGCTTTTGTTCAAAAAAAAGTTTCCGTGAATCTCTGCGTTATCTCTGTGTATCTCTGTGAAATAACTTGGCGTACGGTGCAAGAATTCCTAACGAAAAAACTATATTTGAAAATCTTCAAAACAACATAAATGAACGTACATTTTATAGCTATTGGCGGTGCTGCCATGCACAATCTGGCCCTAGCATTACATAATAAAGGATCTCAAGTTACAGGAAGCGACGACGAGATTTTTGAGCCTTCAAAATCAAGATTGAACGCTAAAGGGTTATTGCCAAAAACTTACGGATGGTTTCCCGAAAAAATCAATTCCAATTTAGATGCCATAGTTTTAGGAATGCATGCGAAAGCCGATAATCCAGAGTTGCAGAAAGCGCAGGAACTTGGACTCAAAATTTACAGTTATCCTGAGTTTTTATATGAGCAGTCCAAACATAAAACTCGTGTGGTTATTGGTGGAAGCCATGGAAAAACCACGATAACCTCCATGATTTTACATGTGATGCATTATCACGATAGAGATGTGGATTATATGGTGGGCGCCCAATTGGACGGTTTTGATGTGATGGTGAAATTGACCGAAACCAATGATTTTATAGTTTTGGAAGGCGATGAATATTTAAGTTCCCCAATAGATAGACGACCAAAATTTCATCTATATAAACCCAATATTGCGTTGTTGAGTGGGATTGCTTGGGACCATATTAATGTGTTTCCAACCTATGAAAATTATGTAGAGCAGTTCAGTATTTTTGTGGATTCTATTGTAAATGGCGGAAATATCAATTATAACGAAGAAGACCCCGAAGTAAAACGTGTGGTAGAAGCCAGTAACAATACCATTCGGAAAATAGCCTACCAAACGCCTGAATATACTGTTGAAAACGGACAAACATTACTTGAAACTCCAGAAGGGCCATTGCCCATTGAAGTTTTTGGAAAACATAATTTAAACAACCTAGCAGGTGCCAAATGGATTTGCCAGCATATGGGTATTGATGAAGATGATTTTTATGAAGCCATTGCCACCTTTAAAGGTGCCAGCAAACGTTTAGAAAAAATAGCTGAAAGTAAAAATAGCGTGGTGTACAAAGATTTTGCACACTCCCCAAGTAAAGTAGAAGCCACCACCAAAGCGGTTAAAGAACAATATCAAAACCGAACCTTGGTAGCCTGTTTGGAACTGCATACCTACAGCAGTTTAAATGCCGAATTTTTAAAAGAATACAAAGGCACATTAAATGCCGCCGATATTGCCATAGTGTTTTATTCGCCGCACGCCGTAGAAATTAAAAAGCTGGAGAAAGTAACCCACGAGCAAATTGCCAATGCTTTTGAACGCGACGACTTGATTATTTATACCAACCCCAATGATTTTAAGGATTTTCTGTTCTCACAGAACTTTGATAATAAAGCATTGCTGTTGATGAGTTCTGGCAATTATGGAGGGGTGGATTTTGAGGCGATTAAGGGGTTGATTGAGTATAGTGTTTGAAATTGTTCGTTTAACGTGCTCGGCTATGAGTAGTTGCGTGGTTTAGCACTTAACTTTGCAAGTACGCACCAAGCTGAAAATCCGCGAGGATTTTCAAAAGTAGGCGAGAACAAGGAATTACTTATGGCCATTGTTGTGCGTTCGTATTTCTTTTTAATGCCATTTATCAAATGATTTTCCGTTAAATTTATACACCCCACCATTAGCCATTCCAATTAGTAAATTATCGCTATTGTTTTTATAAATAGTCCAAATCATTTGTGACTTTAGATTCTTGTCAATAATATAGTTTGTCAATTTCTTTCCGTCAAATTTCCAAGCTCCTGTATCTCTGTCTCCAAACCAAATATTCCCTTCAGCATCTTCTTCAATTGAAAAAACGTGTTCCATTGTTCCTGCTGGTGAGAGATTTCCATTTTTACTGCTATTCTGGTGAATAAGTCCGTTTATTTCTGAAAATTTTATTGTTTTATCATTTTCTAATAATAGTACACCAATTCCATTATTTCCTATCCAAATCTGCCCTTTTGAATCTACTAATAAGCTTCGTATATGCAATTTTTCATTATCCTTAAGTTTTAATTTTTTATGGTCAAAAACATTTACATTTTTACCATCATAATTGAATAAAGCTGCATAAGTAGCAATCCAAACTTTACTTTCTGTATCAATCGCAATGTCAGTTACACCATAAGAATCATTTGAGTTATAAATTTCTGGTTTAGGAAAAATTAAATAATTCATTTGTTCTCCGTCAAAACGATTTATTCTATCTTCTTCTCCTGCATAAAACCATAAATCTCCTCGAGTTTTATTCCATTCTAAAGTTGGTTCGTTGGTTTTAGTGGTATAATTAGTAAACTTTTGTCCGTCATAAACACTTAATCCTTTTGCTGTTGAGATTAATATATTGCCATTTTTATCCTCTTGTATTGAGCGAATTTGATTATCTAATAAACCTTCAATAGTTGTATAGTATTCAAATGCTTTTCCGTCATAATAGCTTATTCCTTCATTATGAATTCCAAACCAATAGTTGCCTTTACTGTCTTGAAAAATGGCCCGTATGCCAGAACCAAATTTTAAAGTGTCGGTTTGTGAGGTACTTACTAATTCAGATTTATCAGTTTTCTTATCTGATTTTTTTTTTTATTTTCAGAACAAGAAAAGTTTAGGGTCAATATGAATATTAGATAAATCAATTTTATGTTCACTTCAATTTTTCTTATATGATGCACAACTACAAGGATATGAAATCGTTTTAATGTTTTATATCCAAAGTTAAACGAAGTTATCGATTTTTTCTGACAAAGTCAAGTTTGCTTTTTTTATTTCTGTAACAAATTTTAATCAGAAGAGAGAGTGATTAAAAAAAGTAATGTATTTTGAATGTAACAATCTAAATTTACCCCAAAACAACCCCATCAATCTCCAACCTAAAACCTTCTTCCTTTTTATTCCCAATTAAAAAAGCAATTTGCTCCATCTGCTCTCCAGAATAATTTACTATATCTAATTTTCTGCCCCTAAATGCGGGATACATCGTGTTAAAAGGAATTTCAATGGTTTGCCAATCTCCAGTAGTTTCAAATAAAGCGATGTAAGAATGCTTGTCTGTGTTCTTGGTTTTTATTCTAAATTGATAAGGCTTGCCGTCGCCTTTTAGTTTGATGCAAACTTTGGTAAATGCAGATACTTTTATAGTGTCAAATTTATACTGAACCATGGAAAAACCACCATTGTTTTCTAAAGATATTTTACCTTGAAAAACACCAAAACCGTTTTCGTTTATTGAAAATGTGCCGTTGGAACGACCGCCCATCACAACATCACTGGTTATGGTCCAGTTTGTGATATTGCTATTTTTATTAAAATTGAATATGGTCAAAGGGTTTTGTTTTAGGTTATTATTGTTAAAAATGGCAATTGATTAAAATTTTGAAGTATCAATCTTAAACAATTCTGCAGCATTTTTCCAAAGAATCAATTCCTTTTTTTCGTTTGGCAAATCCAGTTGATCCATAAATTTTAAATAGGATTTCATATTTGAAATGGGCCAATCAGTGCCGTAAAGTAAATATTTTGGGTCGCCCGCATAGATAATCATTTCCTCGATTTCCTTTTTCATAAAGCGTTCAAACTTATCTGAGAAATCGCCCAGTACCAAGCCTGAAATATCGGCATGTACATTCTTGTTTTTGTAAACCACTTCCATGCAATCTTTAATCCATGGGTTGCCAACATGGCAAATCACGATTTTCAAATCGGGGTAATCTACCGCCAAATCGTCAATATGAATGGGGTGCGAAAATTTTATTTTCCCTGTGGGCGCATAGGTGTCTCCGGAATGGAACATCACGGGTACATCATATTCTACCGCCATATCATAAACCACTTTTAGCCTAATGTTGTTGGGATAAAACGGTTCGTAACCTGGATAAAACTTCAAGCCTTTAATGAGTCCGTTTTCCAGATATTCGCTGATTTCCCGTAAATCCCGATGATTATAATTCAGGTAACTAATGCCGGCAACCACTCCAAGATTATCTCTGCCACTAATGGCTTCCACCACTTTTTGAGTGCTGGGTCTGTGTTCGTTGACTTTGTAGGATGAAAGTACTAAAGAGTAATCCACATGGTTCTCTTGCATGGTTTTTGTCAATAGGTTCAGACAATCATCAAGTGAAACTACTCTATCTTCGTGGTAATTGTTTATATGGGTGTGCACATCTATAATCATGGAATATTTTTTATGATGCCGAAAAAAACGAAGATAAAGAAACTTTAAGGACTAATAAAATGCCTTATATTATTTTAAAAATAGAGCTTAAAACCCTTTACTTGTTTTTATTTATGGGCTCCTACCTTCGCAGGAATGACAAGTATTTGTCTCTAAAGAATTTTATTCCTCAAGCCTGTTATCATCAAAAGCAGAAGGCAATAATTTAGGAATAAACTTGATGACCAAAGGCAACAATAAAGCACCGCCGGGCAATAAAAAAATGGCAAGACTCGGGATGGATTTAAAAATATCCATCAATTGTTCCTGTACTTTTTTAGATTCTTCGGGTGTTAAATCACGCCGGGTAGAGTAGGTAAGTAGTACCATCAGCTCTTTGCTGTCCACCAATTCTTGATACAGGCGTTTGCTGTTTCTGGTTATTAGTTTCATGACCATTTTGCTGGAGTTGTTGTAAAAACTCTTGACCATGTTTTTAGAACTTAAAAGCGCTATTTTATCTTTATAAGTAGTAAAAAAAGTATTGATGGTTTCAATGGCATTTTGAACCCTTGAATCTTCTAAATTTAGGTCTTTCCCCAATTTTATTAAGAAAGATTGTTCGTTGGCATCTATAATACGGTCGCTCCAAGTGGCCATACAGGCCAAATCTAAAATATAGTATTTTTCTTGAGCGGTGTTTATGTGATTGATGGCATCATCGTAAGCAATATTTACGTGGTCTTGGTAGCGTAAAGACGATTCAAAAAGCTTGATTAAACTGTGGTCGTATTCATTTTTATTGACTTTTGAATTTAACACGCGTACAGAAATGGAAAGAATAGATGCTTCCAAGGTTTTTATGTAAGTATCCGAAATGGTTTTATGTTCCAAATACTGTTGATAGGCCAAAATGTCAACAAACAACAAAGCGTTGGTGATGAAGTAATTGAAGTTTTTGGTTAAAATATTCGGGTCTATTTGAATGCGTTTGTGAATGATTTTTTCAAGCAGTTCATTAGATTTTTTGTTTCCCATGAGCCCTTCAAAAAACGAGGTTTTCAGTTCGTTTATTTCGGTGTAAAAATTAATAACGCTATCTACAAACGGCGTGCTGGTTTTAGAATGGCTATGGGAGTAGAGAAATGCCACACATAAATTTACCTTGCAGATTTCCTCTTCGGTAAGGTCTTTGTTTTTTATCACATCAGCAACGGGCATGGCATTGCTTCCGTATATAAACCCATTGGTTCTTAACGCATTGTAAAATGCCTCATGGTCAAGATTTAAAAAACTATGGTTCTTTTTAAGGTCTTGAAGCAATTTTTTTATCCAGCCATTTGCCGATGGGTTCATATAAAAATGATTTGCCGCAAAATTACTTCTTATTTGTTAATATGAAAATATATGTTAATTAGAAATTTCAGAATGCAGGGTCAATTAATACTTTATAAAAAAAGCCACGAATTCACTAATCTTTTTTGTTATACAATAAATAAAAATAATCTGTTTTATTTGTGTATTCGTGGCAGAATTACTTTCAAATTGAAGTGTGATTTTTCCTTGTTTCAGAATGTTTAATGAGTTCTTGAATCATTTTAACGCCTTTGTGCAATTGCACTTTTGAAATAAATTCATTGGCACGATGTGCTTGTTTTATGGAACCTGGGCCACAAATAATGCTTTCAAAACCTGCTTCTGAAAACTGTCCAGCTTCAGATGCATAAGAAACCGTGCTCCATTGTTGGTTGCCTGTGAGTTTACCTATAAATGTAACGATTTCTGAATTTTCATCGGTATTTAAAGATGGCACTAACGGATGGTTTTCTTCAATAGTAATTTTGAAATCGGGGAAAATAACACGCAATTCATCTTCTTTCGTTTTACAATGATTGATAAAATCTTGATATATATCGTGCCCATTATCTTTTGGAATGGTACGAATATCTATGGAAAACGTGGCTTTATCTGCAATAATGTTAGCGGCAATACCACCATTGATTTGGCCGACATGCAATGAGGAATGTGGAGGGTTGAAGCGTTCATCTACATGACCTGTTTCAATTAAATCATTCATTTTTTGTTCTGCCCACATGACCAATCTTGCGGCTTCGTGTACGGCACTTACTTCTTGTTTTATTCGGCTGCTATGTCCCGCAGAGCCATTCACGGTAACATCTAATATGTGAATGCTTTTTTGTCCGATAATGGGTTGCAACATCGAAGGTTCGCCAATAATGGCAAACTTTGGTATTTCTTTATACGTCGTTTTTATGTGATTAATAAGTGCTGGAGCAGCCAAACAGCCAATTTCCTCATCATAGGAAAAGGCTAAATAAATAGGCGTTTTGAGTTTTGCTTTTGCCATGTCTGGAAGTGCAGCTAAACAACAGGCCAAAAAACCTTTCATATCACAACTGCCACGCCCGTATAGATTTCCATCGCTTTTGTCTGTTAGTTTAAATGGGTCGGTTTGCCAATCTTGTCCTTTTACGGGAACGACGTCGGTATGCCCAGAAAGTATGGTGCCTCCATCAACAGCTGGGCCTATTCTGCAATGTAATGAGGCTTTAGTGTTTTCTTCATTTGGGACTAGAACTGTTTTGATATCATATGCTTCAATATAATTTTTTATCCAATGGATGATTTTCAAATTGCTTTCGCCGCCCAGAACGGGAAAAGCCACTAATTTTTCTAATATCTGCTCTACGGTCATTATAAAGTTATTCATTATTGGGTTTTAAGTGTTGCCTAAATAACTGAATAACCAATAACTATTGCTCTTCTTTTTCTCTTTAACAAAATTTTAACAAAACCGAGGTTGTGATTTCTTCGTAGGTATGGGAAAGCGTGGAAAGAAAGCGTGACAATTAATTAACAAATCTTAAGTATTATGAAAAATTTAAAAAAAGTTTTAGGAATAGGAGTGATAGCTATCGCTGGTGTCCTAGCAATTGCGGCCGACCATATTGATGCGCCTGCAGTAAAAGGTGGTTCAAGTGACATCACCGATTTTTATGCCTTTCAAGGGCAGAATACCAATAATATGGTATTCGTGGCCAATGTTCAAGGCTTATTGAGTCCAGCGGCAACGGGTGCAGCCACATTTGATGAAAATGTGATGGTGGAAATCAATATTGACACCGATGCAGACAATGTGGAAGACTTGGTAATTCAAGCCCTGCCAAGAGATGGCAAAATGTACTTTTTTGGTCCCGTAGCGCCATCGCAAACTGGTCTTAACAGTACGGTGCAATTGGCATCTGTAAATGGCGGTGTGGTTGATATAACACCTTACGGAGCTTCTAGTGCCATTGTTGGTACTTATGCAGGCATGAGCTTTTTTGCTGGCCCGAGGGATGATCCATTCTTTATGGATTTTGCAAGGTACACCCAAATTGTAACGCCTGGCGATGATGACGGTGATAATATGGAAGAAACTGCTTTTTTACCTGATGGCATGGCGTCTGATACTTTTGCGGGCACTAATGTGATGTCTATTGTCGTGGAAGTGCCAAAAACGATGATTGGCGGCTCAGGAACAATCAATACTTGGGTAGAATCAAAAAGAAAATAATAACAAACCTTAAAAATTAAAGATTATGAAGACTATAAAAATATTGACCATGGTATTTGCAGCATCGCTGTTCACGTTTAGCTGCTCAAATAATGATGATGATTACCAAGGGCCTATGTTGCCAGATTTTAGTGGCACATATGCACAACAAGACCAGATGGGTAGGCCAGCGGTAAACACCGTATTTGTGTCGCCAGATAAAAAAGATATGTTCAACACAACCATACCGTCACAGCAAAATGCGGCATTCCAAAGTATGTTTCAAACCAATTTATTGGGTTTGAGTCCAGCTTATGCAAATGGTGGTAAAAATGCTTTAATGCAAGATGCCGCTACTTTTACAGGGCTTTTGGCAACAGACGTTTTAAATGTGTCTTTAGATGGAAAAACATCCTTTTATGACCCATCAACAACACCAGCAACATTATTGACAGGTCGTGCACTGGCTGATGATGTGATTACTGTAGAATTGCTATTGATTTTTGGTGGCGAGGATTTTATGGAAAATCCAGGCCTGTCCAATGACAATGTAAGTGCAAACGATAAACCTTTTTTGACCTCATTTCCATACCTAGCTTCACCTTGGTAGAAGCTAATACATCAGAGCATGTCCCCTACTTTGCATGCTCTGATTTTTAACCTACAATATAATAAACCAAAAAAAACCATAAAAATCATGAAACCAATACATAACCTTACCATAGTTGCTTTACTTCTACTTTTAGCAAGTTGCTCAAAAGCTCCAGAAAAAGTAACTCATGTAAATGATTACAATAAATATTTAGAAACTCAAGAGAACGAGATGTTGCAAATAACTAAGGAAGATTTTAAATTTTGGGAAAAAAAGCATGAAAAAGAACCGAATCAATTTCCTTATTTGGCAAAAGCCGCAGCATCTCAATCTCAATTGTTTAAAGATACAGGCAATATCAATGACCTGATCGGTGCAGAAGAAAAACTTGTAGAAGCCAATGAAAAATCCGGATATGCCCAAACGGGTTATTTACGGGCGTTGGCAAGAAATTATATCTCTCAACATAAATTTAAAGAATCCTTACAGCTTTTAAAGAAAGCAGAAGCCATTGGCGAAAACCTAAATGGCACACAGAAAATGCTCTTCGACGTCTATCTGGAATTGGGAAATTATGAAGCTGCTGAAAGTTATTTAACCAAAATCGAAAACTTTGAAGATTTTGATTATCTCATCCGGTTTTCAAAATGGAGTGACCACCAAGGCGATTTAGACAATGCCATCCTCTATTTGGAAAAAGCGACGGAAATGGCAGAAAGCTCTAAAAACAAATGGTTGAAACTTTGGGCTTACACCAATTTAGCAGATTATTATGGGCATAACGGACAAATAAAAGCATCGTACGATCATTATTTGAAAGCCTTGGCGATAGATAATAATGATGCCTATGCCAAAAAAGGGATTGCTTGGATTGTATATTCACATGAACGAAATCCAGAAGAAGCATTACGTATTTTGGATGCGATTTCAAAAAACCACTATGAACCAAGCTATTATTTATTAAAGGCAGAAATTGCAGAATACATGGGTAATAACGAAATAAAGCAACAGCATTTAAAAAGTTACTTTTCAGCAATTGAAAATGAAAAATATGGCAATATGTACAACAAATACAATGCGCTTATTTATGCTGAAGATTTAACACAAACCGCTAATGCATTAAAAATTGCCAATACAGAAATTAATAACAGGCCCACACCCCAGTCATATGATTTGTTGGCATGGATCTATTATAATCAAGGTGATGCTAAAGAGGCTTTGGAAATCATGGAAAACCATGTGGTTGATAGAACCTATGAGCCGGAAGCACTTTACCATTTGGCACATATTTACAAAGCCAATGGGAAAGTAGGTGAAGCTAAAAGTTTGAAAAAGGAATTACTAGAAAGTGCTTTTGAATTAGGGCCTTTAATGGAACAAAAAATCAAACAAATTTAAGAAAAAGGTTAAGATATTTTTTTGAGGTTTTGTTGGTTTATTATGAAAGCGTCTGTTTTTACGGGCGCTTTTGTTTTTTTAATCTTTGTAATCTATATAAAGATCTGGTGCTTGTATAGGTTTAGATTTTTCTATAATCCATATCATACCTTTTGCATCCTTTTTTTCTGCTTTTTCTGAAGCAAATAAAACCGTGGCATTATACTTATTTTTTAAATTCAAATGAACCCTTGAAACCACATCTTCATGAGGAGTTATTTTTAAAGTATTGTTTTTTCTTTCAACTTTGCAGTTCATGGCACGGAAACTACCGTCCTCCCGTTCTAAAACGAAGGCATTGGGTATAAACTGTTCAGTTAATACTCGAAAATGTTCATACACATCATTATCACAACTCCACCCTTGTGAAAATTTATGATTACCATCGCAATCCCATTTAAAATCACCTATCTCGCCACCAGGGACTCGCCACCAATCACTTATCATAGGTATCCATTGTTCGCCAATAATTTGAGGTACGCGTTTACCCTGTCCTGGATTTTCTGGGTCTGGAACAAATCTTGATGCATTTATGTAGGGGTCTGGAACAAATCCCCAACGCAAAACGCCCGTTTTTTTATCAATAGCTTGAACACATGCCCCCATAGCATTATTCATTATGTTCAAATAGTGTTCTTTTCCTGTTAAGAAATAAAGGTAAAATGCCCCAAATTGGCTTCGCATAGTCCAACCATGAGGAGAATTCATCATATTAGGATTTGTTAAAATATCATATTGAGATTCCCAAAATCGTAAAGTTCCATTTCGCATTCTTCCATCTGGAATGAGTGCTTGCGTAAGGCTTTCATGCCGTTTTTGTAACTCTAAACTTGACTCAATAAAATTTTTACGCAATGTATCGTTATTGGTATTCAAAGCATGTAAAGCCAATAAAGACCAAGCGCTACCTGCTTGTGTATCTTCATAAGTAGCTTCTCCTTCGGTATCTCCCATGTCCTTAACTTCCAGTATATTTTCTGAAGCTTTTTTAATGGACAGCATATGTCTTTGGTAGCGTTCTTTCCAAATAGGATCATTTTCAGCTAAGGGGCGTTCAAAGTAAGTAAGCTCAGAAAGAAACTTAGCACCAAGTGTTAAGGCAGTATAGCCTTTGTAAGCACCGTTTGGTAATTGAAATTTATTGATAAGAAGGTCGCCCCATTTTGCAGCTTCTTCAAGATCTTCAATTTTTTTGGTAGCTGCATAGCGTGCGGTCATCATACCCACCATCCAAGAGGTGTTTTGTGGGCGTGTATGCCACGTTGGTTTATTATGATAGAAATCTGTTTTTGCAGAATCTACCATGAGGGCATAAAAGTTTTCAAATATTTTCTCGGTCTCAGATAGTTTTTTTTCATCGGGAAAATAAACATGCGCCCAATAGGCACTAAAAAAGCTAAGCCAACCTTCACGGTGCTTCATGGGTTTCATTTGCATTCGTAATGCTTCAGACCGAGCTTGTTTGAGGTAGTACCCCCAAGGTTTTCGTACATGGAAAACAGCCTCACTAATTTTTCCATTGGCATGTGCTTTTATTGTATAGTTTCCTATGGTTGATGGCGCTGATAAAGTAAAAACCAGGGTGTTTTTATCTATCGTTGGTTTTGGCAATTTTATTTCGTTGCCTAAAGGGTTTTCCAAAGTGATATTAGGATGTTTATCTGAATCAAAATACACTTTTAAATCAATAATCTCGCTAGGAGCAGCTGTTGTTCTATCAAGTTGAATGGCAGGGGCTTTACTATTATTTGCTACTATTGGTAGCACTTCATCTAATGAAGATGTTGGTTGTAAAACGATACGCCATGTGTGTTTTTCTCCGGGTTCAAGTTTTACTAGTTCTTGTGGATGTCTTTCTGGTAAGGGTAAACGTGTAGAAAATTCAAACTACTTGTGGCAATTCGATGCCCCATTCCTATATAATTTATCTGTCTTGAAGCAATAGCATCAGGTGATGTGATTGTTAAAATTTGACCGTTTGGATTTTGAAAGTACCCCCCAAAATGCGTTTTTTCACATCGGAGCAGCGTGGGGAAAAATTGCCCATAATATGTTTGCGGATTTGTCATTTCATTGTCGATGCCTAAGATCATGCTGATATCAGGATTTGCTATTAAAGGTTCTGGACTTTCTTTTTTAATCCAGCAATCAGGGTTAATTTATCATCAACAGCTTTGTATTCCAAAGAGTACACTTGATTTTCCTTTCGACCTTCAAAATAAAGTTTATTTCACATTGAAAAACCACCGTCTTTGACGGTGGTCATGT
>TARA_R110002049_G_scaffold50370_2_pt1 | contig 81005 bp, 58 predicted proteins | sample TARA_R110002049 | Tara Oceans TARA_R110002049 (sample SAMEA4396941) | marine metagenome | biome: Polar Biome; feature: [SRF] surface water layer (ENVO:00010504); material: water (ENVO:00002006), including particulate matter (ENVO:01000060) such as... | depth 5 m | reverse complement strand
GGCTTGAATTAACGAAGGGGCTTGAATTAACGAAGGGGCTTGAATCAACGATGGGGCTTGAATCAACGAAGGGTTTGATCCGTCACTGTGTCAAACTTTCATCACTGCGTCCGAATTCTTAGCGATGATCGCGAGGCGATCGTAATGCTCTCGCTTCGCGTTATTTTTTTGTCTTCGTCAGACTTGCTTCGCGTCGCTTGCGGAATTCCGCCGACAACTGGATCGCCTTTTCACGATCCGCGTCATCGTAATCCCAGAACTCTTGGATGACCTTTTCACATTTCGGGTAATGCGATCCGTCGTCTCCGTTTTGTTTTCGCATGGCCGCCAGATCCGCTTTCAATTGCTCACGGACCTCGGCATATTGTGGGTCATCGTAAACGTTGTTCAGTTCGTTGGGGTCCTTGGCGAGGTCATAAAGTTCCCAAGCCGGTGGGGTTTGTTCTTCGCCGTCATAGTTACAGCCGTAGAAATAGATCAGCTTATGATTCTTGGTGCGGATCGCCATCTCGCCCGGATTGTCGTGATGAGCCATGTGCATCCAATAGCGATAATAGGCCGCCTGTTTCCAGTCGTCAGGTTCTTTGCCCGTCTCGCAAATCTCGCGAAACGAACGGCCTTGCATGGAATCGGGGATCTCGATGCCGGCGTAGTCCAGCATCAGGGCAGGGTAGTCGACATTTTCGACGATCGCATCACTGCGTGTTCCGGCCGGGATCGATTTCGGGTAACGCACAATGAAGGGCATTCGTTGTGATGGATCATAAGCCCAACGTTTGTCTTGATAATCTTTTTCGCCCAACCAGAATCCTTGATCGCCCGTGTAAATGATCAGCGTGTTGTCGTACAGATCTTCTTCTTTCAAATAATCGATCAAGCGTTTTAGGTTTTCATCCACACCTTTGACGCATCGCAAATATTTCTTGAGATATGCCTGGTAGGCGAGTCGCTTGACTTCGTAGTCCGACAAGTTTTCGTCTTGGTAATCCCATTTGAACTCCGATGGGAATTTGTTCGGTAAGTCGGCCGCGTAAGACCGCCTGGGATTGCGGCGACCGATGGATGTTCCAATGTGGGGGACTAATTCGTCGTTATGCCCGCGTGTCGCGATCGATCCCCACGTGTTCGGCTTATTCCACAGCGAATCAGGTTCTGGGATTTCAATGTCTGCTAAGTAATCGTCGTATCGTGGGTTGCTCTCGAAGTAATCGTGTGGCGCTTTGTAATGATGCGAAACAAAGAACGGCTTATTCGGATCTCGCTTGTTCTTGAACCAATCGAGCGCCGCATCGGTGATCACGTCGGTCGAGTGCGAACCGGGATAGGCGACCGTGTTTTTTGGCCAGGGCTGTTCCCCTTGGATGCGAAATTCAGTGTCGAAGTATTTGCCCTGGCCGGGAAGCACTTTGTAGTAGTCGTAATTGGGTTCAACCTTGAGGTGCCACTTGCCAATAATTGCGGTCTGGTACCCAGCTTGTCGCATCAAAATCGGCAACGCTTGTTTTTCCGGCGGGATGTTGCCGCCCAAATCGAACACGCCGTTGATGTGGTTGTACTGGCCGGTGATGATGCACGCACGCGAAGGGGTACAGATCGCGTTGGTGCAAAAAGCATTGTCAAAACACATTCCTTCGGCCGCTATCTGATCGATCGTCGGTGTAGGATCGATTTCCTTCAACAGCGTCGCGTATGCGCCAATCGCCTGCGCCGTGTGGTCATCTGACATGATGAACAGGATGTTGGGGCGCTCGTCATTGGCCGACAACGACGTGGGCGGCAACGCAGCAAGAATCAAGATCGGAATAAAAAACAGCGGACGTAGCATTGATTTTCCGTTAACAATGAAAAGTTTTTTGACGGGATTCAAAGGATTGTAACTAAAGTCCTCCGATCCGGCTTCGGGCTAATTCTGGGGGCGTCCCATCTTCTTCACCGTTTCCACGCAGGGGCGTGACCGCTGCTGTCCGCGCAGCGGCCGTTCGGCTGACCGCCAGCTCCATCACACGTTCGCGCTGGGGCATGCTCGCAGGGACCAGGGCCACCGCCTGCGCGAGTGTGATCGCATCGTCCCGCTGGGATTCTGGAACCGTCGGTCGCCGCACGACGGTGGGCCGGTGTTGCTCAGGGATCGATTTTTGAAAACCGAAGGATATCCGTGCCGTTCTCGTCGGTCAGATAAAGCAATCCGGTCTCGGCGATGCGAAAGCCGTTGACTCTCTGCAGGGCCGCCATGAAGTTTGATTCCTGCTTCATCAGCGCCGGCGGTCCTGCGCGTCGGGTCATCGCCAGTGGTCCGAACTCGATGCGGTCGCCATCAATCTTTACGCTTCCGTGAAATCGATTGACCGATGAATTTCCGCCGACCGACCCAGCGGTATCGAATTCGAGTGTGCTTTGCGCGCGATCAATGACGCCTTGAGAGTCAATGTCTTCGGCCAGCCAGTGACCAAGCAGCGCGTTTGGCGCTGCCAAGGAATGAGAAGTGTTGATTGACGAAATGTCCTTGGTTTCTTGCCAAATCGATTTCCAGTCTTCCTTCATGTCGACAACGGTCCAGCCGTGCTGGGCGGCAGCAGAGAGAGCTGTCGTTAATTTGCCAGAACTTTTGGGATTGGCGTCGTATGCGGACTCACGCTGGGCGTCGGTGTGATGAACGATCAGCCCAAAACTCGGCCGCGGGTTTCCGATCGTGGTGTATTCCAGCATGGCTTGATCGCCGTCACTGTTACCGAAACATGCGATGGGACGACGACCGATGAATTGGTGGATTCCGACCGGCTTGCCTTCTTTGTCATCGACGAACAAATGGTCCAGCGTTTTCACCAACGTTGGCAAACCGTCACGCATCTCGTACGTCGTCTGGCCCATCGAACCCACGACGTTCTCTGGCGGGATGCCGTAAACGTCTTCGGTCCAGGCTCGCATGAAATCCGCCCCGCCGCCGGAAACAATGAAGCACTTGAAATCGTTTGCGCGCAAGTACGCAAGCACCTCTTGCATCGGCCCGTAAGTTAGTTCGGTGTACCGCTTGTCAAAACGTGGATGTCTTGCGGTCGCAAGCCACTCTTGGACACGGTTGTCAAATTCGTCGGTGGTCATTCCCGCATGCGTTTTCGCGATCACATGAAGCAGACCGTCGTGATGTTTGCCCTCCAGCAATTTTCCGACGTCTCCGGCCAGCGCGGCTTGCACCATCGGGTCCGCTTTTAAGTCCGGCTCTTGTGGTACGCGTCGCTTGAGTTCGTCAAAAGCAAAGGCGAGCTGAAAAGGGATGGGGACTTCTGGCCACAACGTTCCATCATTATCGAACACCGCGATTCGATCGGTTGGTTCAACAAAATGGTCACTTTGTTGGTCGGTAACTTTCTGGACAAAATCAATGATCGATTGTTTCGCTGGGCCGTCATTCCACGATGCTAAATCCTCAGCCGCCGGCGAGTTAACGGCAATCGAGATGATCAAAGCGGAACCAAGGCACCACGAGCGAAGTTGGTAGAACATCTTTTAAATCCGATTCTGAATCAAAAATAGCTTCACAATATTTCCATCGAACGGACAAGTTTTCTCGTCCGTTCAAACGCGAGTTTGCAGATCGGCCACGCCAATGGCTCAATCGCCGACGTCACGGTGGACGTCGGCGATGGCGCATCGCGGTCGAACGATCGCAGCGTTCAATTCGGTTCGACCAGGCTTTAGCGGCCGCCCATGCTGGCTTCGATCTGTTTTTGGATTTTTTCCAGATTGAAAGAACCGGGCGTTTGGCTTGGTGGGTAATCCTTCATCGTCGTCAAGAATTTTCCGGCCAATTGCTGCATCGGAGCCAACACAAAGACTCGTTCCAGGAACCAATCGTTATAGGTGTTTGAATTATGCTGGGCTTTTTCAAATGGATCGCGGCGAAGGTTGAACAACAGCGGAACACGAAGCTCGGTGAACGGTTCTCGCCAAACTTCGAACGCGATACCCCGATTTTCTAGGAAGACGGCCTTCCAGTCATCGTACCGCATTGCCACGATCTGGCCGTCATCGTTGACGTACATGAACTCGCTTCGAGGCGACGAATCGGATTTGCCAGTCAAGTAATCCATCAGGTTATAGCCGTCGATGTAGTTCTTGTAGTCACGTCCGTTCAGACTGACACCCTCTCTCAACTGGCTCTTGATTTCGGCGTTACCACCGGCCGCGGCGAAGGTGGGCAGCCAGTCTTCATGCGCCACAATTCCATTGAGGACCTTGCCGGCTGGGAATTTACCAGGCCAGCGGACATAGCAAGGCACACGATAAGCGCCTTCCCAGTTCGAATTCTTTTCACTGCGAAATGGTGTCGTGCCGGCATCCGGCCACGTGTTGTAGTGGGGGCCATTGTCGGTGGAGTATTGAACGATCGTTTTGTCTGCGATCCCCAGTTCATCGAGCAAATCGAGCAGCTGGCCGACGTGGACGTCATGTTCGATCATGCCGTCGGTGTATTCGTCATTGCCTTTGTGGCGATGGTCTTCCTTGACGTGCGTGCGGAAGTGCATGCGAGTGCCATTCCACCAGCAGAAAAACGGCTTGCCCGCTTTGTTTTGGCGCGTGATGAACTCTTTTGCCGCCGCAAGCGTTTCTTCATCGATCGTCTCCATCCGCTTTTTCGTCAGCGGTCCGGTGTCTTCAATCGATTGACCACCATTGCCATCCGCTTTGCATCGCAGGACTCCTCGAGGTCCAAAGACTTCTTTGAACGTCTTGCCGTTGGCCATGATCATCTCTGCCGGATAGTCTGAATTCTCCGGCTCTTCCTCTGCATTGAGGTGATAGAGATTGCCAAGGAATTCATCGAAGCCGTGCATCGTCGGAAGGTGTTCGTCGCGATCGCCCTGGTGGTTTTTTCCGAACTGTCCCGTCGCATAGCCAAGGCTCTTCATCGCCGTGGCCATGGTGCAATCTGTCTTTTGCCATCCTTCTTTTGCCCCCGGTAGGCCAACTTTCGTCATGCCGCTGCGCACGGGAACACTGCCGCTGATGAATGCCGCGCGACCGGCGGTGCAGGATTGCTGGCCGTAGTAATCGGTAAAGAAGATGCCTTCCTTGGCGATTCGGTCAATGTTGGGTGTTTGATAGCCCATCATGCCACGGTTGTAATAGCTAATGTTTTCCGTCCCGATGTCATCGCCCCAGATGACCAGGACGTTCGGCTGTTCCTGAGCCGTCCCCGGGGCACTCATCCCCAGGCAGAGCAAAGCCGTCAGTAAACTTGCAAACTTGAAATTCATGATGGTGATCCCGCGAAAAGTAGGTTCATGGCGAAAGTCGTACGTGGGCCGTGGTCACGGTTGTCGTGTTGGCAACGTCAACGGAAGCAATCTAATCGGTTCTTGATTTTGGTGTGTGCGTGAATCCGGTGCAAGGAGGAGAAACGCGTGAAAGTTTGGTTAACAAAACGTTGCGTTCGATGAGTTTGATGTTGTGTAAATCTCAAGAACAGAACTTGATGGACCGGCAAGTCTATGGGGTCGCCGGTTTCTCATCGTCATCGGGCGCTGGATCTTCAAGCCGCACCAGCAACCAGTTCTCGACCCGCGCGGGACCGAAATGGACCAATAGGGGCGCTTGGTCTTGAGTTAGGTTGTAAAGACCGGTTTCAATTACCGTGTCTTCGCTCTCACCGATTCGGAACGCAACGCGTTGAGTCTGCTTGTCGACTTGCCCCTGGACTGCTTGCGATTCGTCGGACTGAGTGTTGTAAAGTGTGCCGCTGAGAATACCTTCTTTGCTGATCGCCAATTGGACGATGCGATTGGGGTCTATATCATTTTCGCCCGACGACACAGTGAACGTGCCTAGCGACATCCACTCGGCTTGTTGGGCTTCTTCTTCATCGGTGGGCGGGGCGACGGTTGCCAGTTCGGCTGCGGTCTGGGCAAACTCGCTCGCTGTCGCAACTTGTTCGCCGTTGATGTAAACCGAGTTGTCGTTGTAGACCACGTTGCCGCCCTGGCCGTAGTCGTAATAGATCGGCTGAGCCCAGACGGTGGATGGTGCCGACCATGTGAACCAGTTCACACAGGCGATGTAAGTCGGCGCGGTCCACCAGTAGCTCCAAGGTCGGCGATAGAAACCGTATCCGTAATGCCACCCGCCCCAACGATAAGGATGGCTGTACCACCAATTGCCGCGAAAGCAGTCGGGATGTCGGTGGTGCCAATGATAAGCGCGGTGCACACCCGCGCCCCAGCCTGCCCAATACGCGGCTCGTCGCGGATGAACGGTTTGCCAATTGTGTAGACCCCCGACCTGGTTCTGCCAACGATTGTTGATGTCGGCAATTCGATTTCGATCGATCGTCGCCCACGAGGGACGACGATTGATGGCCGTGTTTTTTCCGAGATTGATCTGGCCGATGTTAACGGGCCGATTATTGATAACCGTGTTGCCGATTCCGTTTCCAACGTTGGGCCGATCACCGAGACCAGGACGATCACCAAGCCCCGGGCGATCACCGCTGCCTGGACGTGTGATCCCGGGCAACGTCGAGGGTCGCAGCGGTTTATCCATACCAAGAAAGTCACCAAGATCGCCTGCCGATGGACGGTCCGTGAGGCCCGGACGTCCCGTAGCACCTGGGCGCGTGATGCCTGGGCGCGTGATGTCGGGGCGCGTGATGTCGGGGCGAGCCGTACTGGGGCGATTGCCGCTGGGTCGACCGGGAACGTTGAAATCGGGGCGATTCCCCGATCCACCGCCTAGGCTCGGAATGCTGGGGCGGGTTTCCGGGCGATTGGGAAACTGGCCGCCGATACTTCCGCTTTGACCAGGCAACCTGTTCCCCGGCAGCGTCGAGGGCGCAGAAGGACGCGGTGTCGACGGTCGCGTTGCCGGTTTCAGGCCGCCGGATGGTCGGTTGATGCTGGGAGACGACGGCCGAGTGGTGGGCCGATTAGACGAAGGCCGACTGTATGACGGCTGGTTGTACGACGGCCGATTAAACGACGGTTGATTGTATGACGGCCGGTTGATGCTTCCCGCATTGAAATTCGGTCGGCTAGCGGGACGGCTGGCGCCCATGTTCGGAATGCTCGGACGCGCCGAGACTCCTCCGCCGCCGAAGCTCCCGCCACCTCCAAAACTTCTGCCCCCGCCTCCTCCGCCCAGACTGCGACCACCGCCGCCACCGCCGCCGCGAAATCCTCGTCCGGAAAGGTCAACCGGGAACAGCAGCACGGCCGCTAGAAACGCCAAAGTCCCTAATCGCATTGGTTTCATCGTTCGTGTTTCTCGTGGCTATTCTTGTGATACGGATAAATCGGTTGCTTTGCCCGTGACACGAACGATCTTCACGCTCGGGCCGGCGGGTTGAGGTTGTCCGTCGATTTCGTGACCCAGCAATTGCATCGTGAATGCGTCTTCATCGATTCGCTGCATCGAGTAGGTGCCCGTGGCCGTTTCTCCGGTTGCCAACTGTTGTACTGACTTTGCCAGCCAGCCATCGCTTTGACGCGTCCATTGCGCTTCGCCAAAGGAACCATCGGAATTGAACGACCAACTGCGGATCGTCTGTGCGGTCGTATCCCAACCGATCACTTGCGTACCTTGCATTGCGACGCCGGATGCTGTTTGTACGGAAAAAGAACGCAATAAAAATGCCTTGTTGGCAGACCACCGAAACGTCGTTGACACTTTGGTTTCACCCGCATCATCAACCCATTCACCAATCAACCACTCAAGTTCGCGAAGGGGCGAGGTGGACGCGTCCGCTATCGGCAGCGACATTTCCTCGATGGAATCGAACATCCATTTATCATGCTGATGAACCAGAATTGCGATGAATGACGAAACGAGCGGTTCGGCTCGACCTGAAACGACGGTTGTTTCACCATCAATACTTACCACATCGGGTGTGATGAATTTCAGCCGATCGATCTTTGCCGAAAGCTTGACTTCGGTTTGATCCTTTAGCACGTCCGCAATATCGGCTTCGATCGCCTTGCGACCTTCCGTGCGTTCACCCGTTTCGCGGTCCGTGTGCGTTCCGTTTTCGGTCCAGTAGGAACCCATGCTTTCCGCATCGCGCGAGTTGAACGCATCGACGTAATCCGACAGTGTTTTTCGCACTGCCAAGTCGTCCGCGTTGACACTCGGTGAAGAGAGCAAGCTCGTTGCTGTCAGCAGCACGGCCGTACCAAGAAACTTCATCGAAGCAGCCTCGTTCGTAAATGTCTAAGAATCGGCGCAAGTGAATGTTGGAAGTGACCTTCATGTTACCGGGATGGCAAGCAGAGACGACGGCAAGCAGAGATATCGCAAAGCATTCGCCCCCATCGCAACGTTGTCACATCCCAACGTATCCGACGGGCAATCTTCACTCCAGCAGATCCCATGCAGCTGATGCACGTTTCTGGATTTAGATCCCGGAGCTCTGGATTTAGATTCCGGAGCGCCTGGCACATCGCTTTGCATATCAAACGCAAACGGTTACGCGACGGCGAAATTAGAGGTGGTTGCTTGTTCAGGTCTCCGCAGCATCGACATGAAGAATCGCGGTAGATATCGCGATAGATTCTGTGCGCTGACAATCAACCAGTAGCCTCCGCTACTTACGTAAAACAGGATGCTTGGAACTCGATCCCGTCACAGTTGTGACAATCCGTCTCACTTTCGAAGCAATCATCCAGAGGTCAACGACGACCAACCGTTTGGCGTGCACAAAGAGTTTCATCGAGAAGTTTTATCGAACGATCGATTCGAAGATGAATCGTTACTCAACGCGCGGTTGTCATGTTGATGTCTAATTGAGTGCGCCCAAATTTTAGAAACTAAGCTGTAACTGGGTTCGGTATAGCCAGCCATCATCGCCTCGGTTGATGTCGAGGGTCGATGAGTTGATGGTCGCACCGTTCAAATAAGTGGCGTCCATTGTCAGCTTTGCATGCTGCTCGCGAAAATACCAAACCCAGCCGCCGGCAATCTCATCGGAACTCTCGTCCACCGTACCGAGCGTGCCAGAGTTGCCGGCAACCCGCGACCAACGCGAAATCAACTCTAGTTTTTTTGGAATCAGAAACTGTCCGCATTGAACCCAGAAACCGTGATCGAATAGCTCGGGAACACTGTCGCCGCGGAACCCATTGATGCTGCGAAAATAGTATTCGCCTGTCATCGATAGTCCACGATATTTCAGCGACGCATCGATCGAGTACAGCGCTACGTCATAGCTTTGTACTCCCGGTGGCAAAAGCGTGGAAAGCTGAGCCCCCGAGTCGACGGTTCGCAGCGAATCGAATTCGGTCGCCCCTCTACGATCAATCGTCGTCGTGGCGAATCCTGCTCCGACCCGAGTTGCCAGTGTTCTGTGGTGACTAAGATCCGCGAGGTGTCCTAGTCCCCATTGGCCCAGTGGAAACAGGTAAATGCGTCCCGAGAACGCGTTGTTATTATCCAACGTTCCGCTGCTGCCTGTTTCAGCGCCGCCGGTCACCAATCCGTTGAAGACAGCCAATTCCCAGTGAATCGGTAGGGGCAGACGGTTGGTCGCGCCATAAAGTCCGAACGCAAGGCTGCGATTGACGTCAAAATAGGTGCTGGACATGGATCGGTCGGCGAATTCCAACTGCTTGCCACTGAGTTGCCGAGCAAGCGAGAACGGCATCTTGTAAAGGCCGGTCTTCAATCCAAGAGTGCCGCGGTCACAATTCCATAGTTTGTGCGCAAAGTCGTATTTAAAGTAGTAGTCCAAGATCCGCAGGCTGTCGCTGACGTTGCTGCGGCCATCAAGTTGGACGAAGTAGGAAAGGTCCGAACTGAAAGCGTGCCCCGAGAAAACGATACGAGCGCGTTTAAGTTGTAACTGATTCAGATCCTGGCCACCGTTGTTGGAATTGAAAACGGTGTTTCGCAGTTGCCCCCAACCGTTTATCTTCAGTCGGTAAGGATAGTCGTCGATTCCCAGCCGAAGATTTTGTTCACTTGCGATCACAAAACCGTTGTCGTATCCCACGCCGATCAGCGGTTGGTACGCGTGATCCTCTGTGTCGAGAGGTGATGCTGCGAAACGGAAGTCGTCGGCTTTGGATAAATCAGGCGAAAGATCGATTTGCTCGGTGAGTCCCGGTTCCGGCAAAGACGATAACGCTAAGCTGAGTGACGAGTCGATCGCGCTGTCTGAAGATTGCAAATCGCCTGGCGACTGCAATTCCAACCGTGACATTGAGTCATTTGAGTGTACGCTCGGTGACAGAAGAGCGGCGATTGCGAAGAGGCTGCGGCGAATCCAGTCTGGCCGTGCGAGTTTCCTCATGGCTTCGGGGATACATCATACGAATCGAGGAAATTGAGCCGTCGCGGCCACCGCAAGACTGATCCATATCCCAGGATCGGCATAACCAGCACTGTTTCTCAACTCGATGATGAATAATCGCACAGAAAGTCTTGCTCGGGTGCCGCTCTTTCTCGTCATCGCCAACGTCGTTGGCGTCTTGATCGGCTATGCAATCACCATTCTCTTGGCGCGGTCGCTCTCTCATGGTGAATTCGAGCAATACATTGGCGCGGTCGCCACGCTCGGGCTGTTGGCGTCGGCGGCGGAAGGGGGATTTGGGAAGTATGGCTTGAAGATCGTGCCGGTGTACATCGCCAATCAGAGCATCGATTTGCTGGCCGGATACATGCGATTCGCTCTGTTCGGCAGCCTGGTCATGAGCGTGGTGCTGGGCTGGATCGCGGCGAGTATCGAAACCCCGATGCGTACGGGCAATACAGAAAACTTGATTTTGCTGGCCATCGTGTTTCTGCCGGCGATGGCCGGCGTTGGCGTCACCGTCGATTTGTTGTTGTCCTTTCGGATGGCCGTGATTGCGACTTTGATCTCTAGGATCTTGGTTCCCTTAACCACGCTATCGTTAGTCGTTGTGAATCTCGCGATGGCCGAGATCACACCGCTTCGCGCGGTGCTCAGTTTCGCAACCGGCAGCTTGGTCGGGTTCCTGCTAGCGCTCGTCCTCTGTTTAAGGAAATCCAGATCGCTGACTTCACGAGTTTCCGCGACAACCGATTTGTTTCAGTGGATCACGGAGAGTCTGTCGTTCTGGGCCTTCGGTTTCTTAACCGCCTGGATCTTTCGCGCAACGCTGGTACTGACGCACTATTTGCCGCACGGACGCGATGATTTGGCAATGCTGGCGCCCGCACTGGAAACCGGTTGCCTGATCTTGCTGCTGTCGAAGTCAACCGACAAGTTTTATCAGCCGGCGATGTCGGTGATCTTGGCGACAAGCGATTGGGAACATGGAGTGAGATTTAGACGAAATCGGTATATCTTTGTGGGGTACGGCGTGATCGCGTTCTTGGCGGTTATCTTGTTGTTTGGTGATCAAATCCTTGGTCTTTATGGCAAGGATTTTGGCTCCGCCTATCCCGAACTGTGCCTGATTGCAATCGGTTCAAGTATCTGGACCTTGTTCTCGTTGGCACCGGCGTTCTTACAATTCGCAGGGGAAAGAAAGGTTTTGCTTTTCTCGTTACTTGGGCACGGCACGCTGCTGGCGGTATTGACGGTCGGCCTGCTTCCCACGTTCGGCGCCACCGGTGCCGCCGCTGCATTCACGATTTCGATCAGCTCGCTGGCGATCGTCAACGTGTTCTTGGCGAATCAGCGGTTCCGAAAAATGGAGTTTGAAGTCAACGGGGCAACGGCGATCGACCGGGACGATTGAGAGCATGCGCGGGCGTCGCCGCGGTTCCGGTCGTATGAATTCACAGCTTGCGCGACCTGCGGACGCCCACGATCTTGAATCCTGGATATTGCTGCTGAACCATTTGTGACGCGATATCGCTATTGTCGGCTTGGACCATCACACTCATCGTGCGTCCGCCGTCACCGGGTCGCCTTAGCATGACTTCCCAAATCGTTATCAGTCCCGTCGCTCGCGCGAGCATCCCCAATTTCAGCATCTCGATCTGTTGTCGGTTCTGTCGATCGCGTTGATATTCATTTGCGGTGGATTGGATCATCAAGTCTTCTCGATTGCGCGCTTCGTCATCGTCTGAATGCGCAAGCCAATATTCCCATCCGGGCTTCAGTATCGAAAGTTCTTCTTGAGCGAAAAGAAAGAACGGCACGCCGATGATGTCGCCGCTTTCGAGTTCCATCAGTACGCCTTCGAGCGGATATGTCTTAACGTCCGCGCCAAGTCCCTTTGCCCATGCCTGTAACTGCCGCTCGTCTTCCAGATTTTCGTTCTCAAGATGTGAGAGTATCTTTAAGATCAGTTTTTGATGCAGTTGATCGATTCGCGAGAAAGGTTGATCATTGATGAACACCTTGCCAAGCTGTCGTTGCACGGCAAGTAGTTTCTTTCCGTATGCCAGCACGCGACCGCGGAACTTCAAACCGTCTTTCGACGTCCACGTCTGCATCTCATCGGCGGATGGCTTTGTTGTTGAGTCAGCTTGTTTTGATTTAACGAACGCTTGGTCCTCTGCGGATAACTCGGAAAGTTCAACCGCAAGGAGTCGCCCCGATGCGGTCTTCAGTACGACCGTGGTTTCGTTATAGCCGATCGCCTCGGCTTCGATTTTGAACTGACCGTGGGTGTCGGACCAGGATCTCGCGTGGGCATGCGGCGTTACGCCAAGTACTACGAGAATGCACAGTACAGGCATGCAGAGTTTGGGCATGCAAAGTACGGGCATGCAAAGTACGGGCGGCGAAACGAATCCCGGCAATGATATTCGAAGCATTTTCATTCGCTTTCAGTGAGTGGTCGGGCGAATCCTTGAATGAAACAGATGCGATATTATAGGCGTTTTCGCTGTTATGGACGAACGATGATCAACGATTGGTTGTGAAAGGTAATAGCAGCGAGTACCTTGACGTTCCCCCAGTTTTGCGGGTTTTGAATCGTAGGGTTTAGTGTTTTCGATCTTCTGACAAGAGGCTGCACCGATGACGGCAATCAATCGTATTGGACTTTTGGTATTCGTCACGACGGTGACTTGGGGGCTTGGTTCGAGCGCGGAGGAGCCGAAACTCGCAAAGCTCTTAGAGCGTTCTCCATCGCCCGCCAATGCGATCGCTTATATGCATCTGCCGTCGCTAAACAAGTTGATGGCGGCAGCGAAGATGCCGGCAAAGTTGTCTGAAAACGTCGAAGAGATTTGGTTGGTATCTGAATTGGATACCGCGAACTTGAGGCCACGTTGGGAGGCCGGCTATGGCACGATGCGCCAGGATGTTAATGCCGATACGCTTGCCAAAACGGTCGGCGGATATGTGGACACCGTTGCCGCACATCAAGTCGTGTGGTCGCCGAGGCAATCATATCTCGTGCCGCTAACGGATCAACGACTTGGGTTCTTGCGTCCCGCGAATCGATCATTGCTTTCTCAATGGATTGATCCGGGTGTGAACATTAGTTACTCCGGTTACCTCGTCCAGCAATCAAAACAGCCCGAGGAGTTTTTGTCTTTGATGTTGGCGGTTGATTTAGCCGACTGTTTTTCGCCCGTCGCGATTCAACAACGCCTGGCGGATTACCAATCATTGAAGGCTCAGAAACCAGCAACCGTCGCCAGTATTCTTGCTTCCGTCAAAGGGGTCAGCATCATCATCGGTCGCCGAAGTTTGTCCGAATGTATCTTCGCCGTCGAGTTCGAAAAATCGCCGGCAAGTCTAACACCGATCGCGAGCGAATTGTTGGCGGAAATGCTGGACCGAAACGGCACGGCGGCACCAGAGGTTCTGTCTTGGAAAGTGAAGGTCGATGGCAATACGCTCTCGTTCCAAGGATCGATCTTGGAAGATTCACTTGATAATCTTTTGGGTATCTTCAGTTTAGGAAACGAAGCCGAAAGTGTTGCAAATTCGATGGGCAAGCAGGCCTCGCTCGGAACGTCCGGGTCGGATCAGACTGCTTATCGAAGCAAACACTATTTCGACGAAGTCGGATCGATCATTGATCGTGTGCGAAAACACAAAGCCCAATCGACGGGCGGCCGCGCGCTGTGGAATGACCAACAGGCGCGTCGTATCGACGAGATGAGCACTCTGAATGTTGATCCGCAAGTGGTCGATTATGCCGCCAATGTTGCCGAGATACTTCGGGGTAATGCGTTGACGATCCGATCGACCAATATCGCCGCTGGACAAGCCAAGACGCGTCAGGGGGCTAGCCGCGGGTACTACGGAAGCGGTTATGGATACAACAACGCATATGACGTTGCGGCAAGTAAACGCGTCACCAATGCAAATGCGAGAGGGGCGGCCTACTCGGACTACACAAGCATTTTGTCGAAGATCGACCAAATGACGGCGGACCTGCGTCGCGCGATGACGGAAAAATACAAGCTGCAGTTCTAAGGTGTTCGCGGCGGCGATCTTGACGTACTGCACGGTCCGACTCAATCAACGCGATTTTCGGTTTGGTTAAGCTTTCCGCGAAGTCGTTGCAATTGAACTCGGGCAATGTTGGATGGTTCGGACCGCCGCACCGCGGGAATCAGTGCTTCGATCGCGTCCTGCAAATACTTCGCGGCTTGTTCAGCGTCACCATTGGAATTGTGGATGTCGGCGATCTTTTCATCGGTTTGGGCCAGTTTGGTGCGGTAAGACAGTAGCTCGGGTGACTGTTCAATCAGTTCGCGTTGGATTTCAACTTGGTCTAACAGGGTCACCATCGCACGGTCTTCGGCACCGGTGCGCCGGTGCAACTCGGCAACTGTTCCCAAAGTATGTGCTTTTAGCGCATGATAGCTCGTCACGTTCGGATTTCGTTCGAGCAGCGAATCACAGAGCCTGACGGCACGATTGAGATGCATCATGCGATCGATGCCGAAGGAATCAGAAACCGCCAATGTCTTGGCCAATTCGTATCGGATCGAGTCCGATTTGGGTGATTCATCTAACAGGTCATCGAACATGCGAAGCGATTGTCGCGACCACGATTTAGCCGGCCCGCCGAACCGGTGCTGTGCAGCGACCTTGGAAGCATCGCGATACGCACGGGCAAGTTCCATTTGGTATTCGGTGTTCTCGGGAAATTCGTTGACGAGACCTTGCAGCGTATCGATCGCTTCGTTTGCGATCATCATCGACGCTGCCTCACGCAAGGTCACCGCACCGCGTTGACCCGCCGTTTGATTCGAATAGCTTGACGAATTCTCGATGCCGGGTCGTCGTGTCGGCGACCGAAGATGGCCGCTGTCGAATCCCGCTCGTGATCTGGTCGACAGCAACAACATTTGCGCTCGCGCTTGCTGGAATTTAGCCTCGGCAGATCGATTCTTTTCGATCGACTCTTTTAGGCATGCGATCGTTTGGTCGTACGCTTTGCTGACCCGATAGGGTTGTCCGAGCATGCCAGCGATGACAGCTTGCTCATTGAGAACCTTGGCCTGCATGATCGCGAAACGGTCGTTGATGTCAGTGTTCTCGCGGAGTGATTGATACAGCTTTGCCGCCCGCTGATAGGCTTGATCTGCTTTTCGAAGTTGACCCAGTCGCTGATAGATATCACCGACTCGGCGGCTGGCGTCGGCGGACTGGATGCGCAAGTCTTCGCTGTTGTTAGCTGCCAGTTCGTCGAAAAAGCCAAGCAGCGACTGCAGCAGTTCCGCATCAGCCGACGAAATGTTGGGCGAAGTGGTTTCGCTCAGTTCGCCCAGAAATTGTGCGTCAAGCGATTCACCTCGCTCGGCAATGTTGTGCATGATCTGGTCAAATGCAGAGATCGCAACCTGCAGATTGTTTTCTGCGCGAACGCGTTGCTTCTCGGCCAAGTCCAACGCCGCGGTGCGCTGCAATAGCGATCTTTCAGCGGCTAAGTTTGCATCGGTCGCGATGTTCAGCGATCGACGCGTCTGATAGTAGCCGACGCCTGCGACGACCAACGCCGTCATTAATGACGCGATCGTAGCGGCGATCAGGCCAGCCAATACGGGTTCTCGGCGCGTCCATCGCAGCGCTCGTTCGGCCAGTCCGATGCGTCGTGCAAGGACCGGCTTGTCCGCGAGAAAACGGTTCAGATCATCACGCATCGCGCCGGCGGACGGATATCGCGATGCCGGATCGACGGATAGCGACTTGAGGATGACCGTTTCCAAGTCGCGTGGTATCGACACGTTCCATTGGCTAGGCCGCGACGTGACGCCCGCGATCGCGTTGCGTAACGTGCCGGCCGGGTTGCTGCCCGTGATCGCAGGTTGTTGCGTGAGCATTTCGTAGAGCGTTAATCCGATGCTATAAACTTCGCTCCGATGATCGAATTGTCCTTCGAAACTTTCGGGTGCCATGTACTGCGGTGTTCCCAGCAGATCGCCTGTATGCGTCATTGACTGCTGCTGCGTTAGCTTCGCAAGCCCGAAGTCCGTGATCCAGATTTCGCCCTGTGCATCAAGCAGCAAGTTGTCGGGTTTGATATCGCGGTGTAACACGTCGTGGTCGTGAGCGTATTGCAGCGCATCGCACAATTTTGCACCGATGTCAGCCACCCAGCGGCTACGATCGGTCGTGCCCGCGGAAGTGTTGGCGGCATCGATCGTCGGCAGCGAACGCAACCAGTCGCTGACGCTTTGTCCGTCGACAAAGTCCATCACGTAATAGTGAATGTCACCAAATTGCCCGACCCCAAAAACAGGGACGATGTTGGGGTGTCGCAGACTCGCCGCCGCTCGAGCTTCACGGCGGAAACGATCCAGGTGTTGGGACTCACCGAGCAAACGGCTCGACAAGACTTTTACCGCGACTCGTCGTTCGAGTGATTCGTTGACCGCTTCGTAAACGATTCCCATCCCGCCGCGTCCGATCTCGCGAACGATTCGGTAGTCGCCTAGTTGATCCGGCGCCGCATGTTCAGGCGGTGGGAAAGATGTGCCAGGTTCATTGATATTGGTGGATTTTAGACCTTCGATCATCGCCACCGATGTTAACAATTCTCGCAGTTCATCTTGGCGGTCGGCGTGCTTGGATACCCACTGGTCGACCGATGGCTGTTCGCCTCGGCGAATCGCGGCCGCGAACGCCTCGCTGATTTGGTCGATTGCTTCTTGATCAAGGTCCGTTGAATCCATACCGCGGTTACTCCCTTCCGCTCTCGGCCAAGCCACGCATCAGTTCGCCCAGTCGTCCCATCGCTCGAACGTACCGTTTACTTGCGGCGGAAGGTTCAATCTTTAGAACCTTTGCCGTCTCGATGTTGGATAGTTCCTCGAAATGTCGAAGCGCAATGACTTCACGATCCATCGAGTCCATTGTGTTTAACGCTTTTTCAAGCCGATCGATGTTCTCGGCCCGGGCGACAATTTCACTGACGTTGGTTTGCTTTCCGACCAGGCTGGCCGCGATTGCCCTGGATGTATGTGGCGAGGGGCCTTGGAAGCCGAGCGCGACTTCCTTGCGGACATCACGCATTTCCGCCTGTAGGTGTTGGCGATGAACATCGATCAATTGTTGGTTGGCAACCAAACGCAGCCAAAGGAACGCAGGCATGTCTTCTTGTTTGCCAAAGTGATGTAGTCGTTTCGCGGCTGCCAAATAGGTCTCTTGAAGAATGTCCGAATCGGAAATACGACCAGCCAAGCGATGGTCAAGTCGGAACCGAACGATTTGACGCAAGCGTTCACGAAACTGCGAGAACACTTCTGCCAGCGCTTCTTCGCTGCCTGACCGCATGCCATGCACAAGGTCATCGTCCGGTTCGGTATGGGCGGTCATGTCAGTTCAAGTGCGGTTGAAATCGGAGAGTTTCGATGTTGGGCAACATTCATCATAGCCCGCGAAACGTACCAAATTCACTGGTGTTTCTATGTCAGCGGAGTCGACACCTCACGTTTTTGCAAAAATCAAGGCTGATCCCTGTCGCGGCCAAACCACCAAATCCGTTGTTAATCACAGGGTCGATTTTGAACCACCGGGATTGGCGGTCATCCCCTCGTCGCCGAGCGACTTGATAAACGTGTGACGCTTTTAACGAAAAATCCGTATGTTCTCGATGCAATCCATCCGTACGATCTGTCGTTCCTTGACCCTGATAGTCGTGGCCGCTGGCAGCGCTGTGGCGACTGACGAGGTCAAGTTGTCGCCTGACGAGGTCAAGTTTTTCGAAAGCAAGATTCGTCCGGTTCTTATCCGTGAATGCTACGGTTGTCACAGCAACGAAACGGGGGCGGCTAAGGGTGGTCTGAGACTGGACACCGAGCGATTGACGCATCTTGGTGGTGACAGTGGGCCGGCAATCGTGCCGGGTGACCTGGACGAAAGTCTGTTGTGGTCGGCGATCAATCACGAAGATTTCAATATGCCGCCCAAGCGAAAGTTGTCCAGTGACATCATCGAAGACTTCCGGCACTGGATCGAGATGGGAGCACCGGACCCCCGTAAAACCAAGATCGCTGAAATCCGGTCATCGATTTCCGATGAAGACATTCTCGACGCGAGAGCAAACTTTTGGGCTTACAAGAAACCCGTTGCCACTGCTCCGCCGACCACCGTCAACTCGACCTGGCCAAAGTCGGATATCGATCGATACGTCTTAGCGAAGCTGGAATCCGAGGGGATGCAACCGGCCATCGACGCACCCAGTTACAAGGTGCTGCGGCGACTTTGTTTTGACTTGATCGGATTGCCCCCGACACCGGCACAAATCGAGCGCTTTGAAAGCGACTGGAAGCAAGGCCCCGACGCGGCGATCGACAACGTCGTCGCCCATCTGCTCGATAGCGAACAGTTCGGCGAGCGTTGGGGACGACACTGGTTAGACGTCGCACGGTATGCCGAATCGACCGGCCGTGGGGTCAACATGACGTTCCCACATGCGTGGCGGTACCGCGATTTTGTGATCGATTCGTTCAATCAAGACAAGCCATTTGATCAGTTCGTCATGCAACAACTTGCCGGTGACGTCATGCCGGCAAAAACGGACGAGCAGTGGAACGAGAACTTGATCGCAACCGCGTTCCTGGCGATCGGTCCCAAGAATATTAATGAACAGAACGGAGCACAGTTCGCTGCCGACTTGGTCGATGAGCAGCTTGACGTGACAACGCGAGTCTTTATGGGAACTTCGGTCGCCTGTGCACGATGTCACGATCACAAATTCGATCCGATTCCACAGACAGATTACTACGCTCTCGCCGGGATTTTTCAGAACACGAAAACGTACTTTGGCAATCCGCCGTCAGAATTTGGAAGCTTTAGTACCGCGCAAGCACGTCGCAAAAGCAGCCTGTTGTTGCTGCCGATTCAAGACGAAGAACCGGTCGGCGTGTCGTATTCACCCGAGCAAGTGAATCGACTGAAAGAAGAGTTGCAGAATGCCAGAAACGAACTGGCTGAACTGGCCCGTCAACGCCGCACCAACCGAAACGGCTCGGGCAGCACCGGGCAAGCCGCGGCAAACTTGCAACGACGGTTTTTAGGTTTGCAAAACGTCGTGTCTGGGCTATCGGATCGTTTGGCGGTGATCGATGCGGACGGGAGGCCACGCAGCTATTGCATGGGGGTCCAAGCGGTCGATTCCCCGCGTGACGCACGCGTTTTGGTTCGCGGGGAAATTGACCAGCTCGGTCAAGTCGTTGCAAGAGACGTCCCGCAAGTCTTGCGAGATCATTCGTTATCGATCGAACCGGATTCCAGCGGGCGACTGGAAATGGCCAAGTGGATCGCGAGCAAGGACAACCCGTTGACCGCTCGGGTGATGGTCAATCGCATCTGGCAACATTTGATTGGTCAAGGACTTGTTACCACAACCGAAAATTTTGGCACGACCGGACAGCCACCCTCGCATCCTGAATTGCTCGATGCGCTGGCTTTGCGGTTCATGGATTCCGGTTGGTCCGTCAAGTCAGTCATCCGAGAAATCGCGACATCGCGGGTGTATCGAATCAGTTCGGCATTCAATGAATCGTATCACGATATGGATCCCGACAATGCTTTGATTTGGAGAGCAAATCCGCGACGACTCGACGCCGAGGCAATGCGCGACGCCATGCTTAGCATCGCTGGGAATTTGGATACACAGCGACCGAAGGGTTCGGAAGTTGCGATGGCAGGTTACACGCGAGTGCGGGATGGCAACTTGGGTGCCGCGTCGACGGCCATGATGTTTGCCGATCGGATGCAGAGGCCGGGAATGGATCGGGAACAGATTCGCCGAACGATGGATCAATCGCGAAGCAATGGGCCAATGCGTGGGCGCAGAATGTCGGATGGGCTGCAGCGGCTGCGCGAGATGTATCAGGCAAGGCAAGCTAGTACCAAACCGCTGGACATGAATCATGCCACGATCCGAAGCGTTTATCTGCCGATCGTTCGTGACGAGGTTCCCCGCTCGCTCGATGTCTTTGATTTCGCCGAATCGACCATGGTCGTCGGGAAACGCGAATCATCCAATACGCCCAACCAAGCGTTGTACTTGATGAACAATCCGTTTGTCATCAAGCAAAGCGAGGACTTTGCAAGACGCTTGGTCGAATCGAAGAAATCGAATTACGATCGAATCCAAGACGCATTTTTGTTGACCTTTGGTCGGCCCGCCACTCAAGGTGAACGTGAAGCCATGGCGAGCTTTATCAAACGATTCGAGCCATCATCCGCAGAGCAGCAAACAAGCACGTGGAAGTATGCCGCATTGTGTCAAAGCTTGTTCGCGGCGGCAGAGTTTAGATACGTGGACTAGACACTCAATCACGAAACATTTTTCTCTACTCTCGGATTACTTGAGGAAGTGGATCGACCAGACCGTGCTTTGCAATCCGCGAATCAGAGCAATCAGATTCACTATTTGAAATCGACTATCCGTCCCCGGCGCCGCGGCGCTAGGATGCGGTTACCGGTAGACAGGTTATGTGTGCTTTTGGAATCGACTCATGAATATGAACTATACAAGACGTGACGCACTGCAAACGCTTTCTGCCGGATTTGGATATCTGGCGTTTGCCGGAATCAGCAGTTTCGCTGCTGCCAAGGATCAACCAGCCAGCCGGAATCCTTTGGTTCCCAAGTCGCCACATTTTCCTGCCAGGGCGAAACGCGTGATCTTCTTGTGTATGCAAGGCGGTCCGTCACACGTTGATACGTTCGATTACAAACCGGAACTTCATCGCGATCACGGGAAGAGCGGCAAGTACGGTGGTTCGCTGTTGAAGTCGCCATGGAAATTTTCACAGCGCGGCGATAGCGGTTTGTGGATTTCGGATTTGTTTCCCGAGGTGGCCAAGCATGCCGACGATCTTTGCCTGATTCGATCGATGCACTGTGATCAGCCAGTTCATCCCGGCGCGATGACGCAAATGCACACCGGGACATCACAGTTCATTCGCCCCTCGTTGGGCGCTTGGACCCTGTATGGGTTGGGAACAGAGAACGACAGTCTGCCGGGTTTCGTTTCACTCGGAACGCCAGCGGGTTCGGCGCAGAATATTAGCAGCGCTTTTCTGCCCGCGATCTATAGCGGTACCAAGGTTGGTAAAGCCGGCGGCCGTGCGGCTCGTTTCAACCGTGGCGGAAACAACGCCGAGTCCGTTCCCGATATCAAGAATCCGAGGCTCACATCGGCACAGCAGCGCACGCAGCTCGATCTCATTCAAGCATTGAATCGTCAAAAGCTCCGTCGTGATCAATTCCAACCCGGCGTCGAAGGCGTGATCGAGTCATTCGAACTGGCGTTCCGTATGCAAGACGCGATGCCAGAACTGATGGACATTTCAGGTGAAAGCGAAGCGACGCTTGCAATGTACGGCATCGATGGGGGGGCCGCGGATGCTTTCGGAAAACAATGCTTACTCGCCCGACGATTCGCGGAATCCGGCGTCCGTTTCATCGAACTGACGCACGGCAACTGGGACCAGCATACGAATCTAACGAGTGATCACGAGGCACGAGCGCTGGGTTGTGATCAAGCTATCGCCGGACTGCTGAAGGACCTTAAGCAACGCGACATGTTGAAAGACACGTTGGTGATTTGGGGCGGCGAGTTCGGCCGGACCCCGGCGGCCCAGAACGGTGACGGCCGGAATCATAACAACAAAGGCTATACGACTTGGATGGCCGGCGGTGGCGTCAAAGGCGGATTCAGCTACGGCGCGACCGACGAACATGGTTACGAAGCGGTCGAAAACGCGTGCCATATTCACGACTGGCACGCTACCATTTTGCACCTGCTGGGACTTGATCACCAACAGCTAACCTACCAATACGCAGGCCGTGACTTTCGGTTGACCGACGTCCATGGAAATGTCGCCACGGACATCATCGCATAGAAGCACGACTCGGGTTACTTTCGAGTCAGTGTGACGAATCGCAAGACTTCACCGCGCGATCGTGGTTTCCCGCTGACGTCAACGAAGACATCGACTTTGCCGAGCGGTAACGTGATATCCGCAAAGGTTGCCTGCGTCGAATCACTGGCCAGCGTTCCGCGGAATGACTTATCGCCGACATGAAGGACGATCTCGCGAGACCCGATCGGATTTTCCCAGCGGACCGAGGCGTCATAGGGACCGGCATCGATGATGTCGACTTTCCACGTCCCTCCGCTTCCCCAGCCCTGTGCGTCATCGACGCGCCAATCCTGGATCGACAAGTCAGACGTTGTTTCGGAATCTGAGCCAATCACAATGCGCGGGGGCGCATAGTTGTTATCCCGCGTCGACGAAACGTCTTTGAACCATGCTTGATATCGCGACTTTAGCTCGTCGACTTTTTCGGGATGTTGGCTGGCCAGGTTTTTTGACTCGCCGCGATCCTCGTTGACTTGGTACAGCTCGTACGGGACATCTTTGGTTATCGATTCCTTCCCAAACCCGGTCGGGTGGACCAGTTTCCAGTGCGGACCCCGGGCCGCAAAGTGATGAAATTCGACAGGACGGTCGCCGCGATGTGTTTGTAAGAACAGCGTTCGATCGGCCCAGTCGACATCTTGCGTGCCGTCCAAAAGAGGCAACGCGTTTCTGCCGTCAAGCAACAGATACTCGGGCGGATTGACACCCGCGACGGCCAGCACCGTGGGCATCAAATCAATGTGTGCTGCGATCTGCGTGGATTTGGTTTTCTGCTTGATGCCGGCCGGCCATCGGGCGACAAAAACCGTGTGAATGCCGCCCTCGTGCACCCAAGATTTCATTTCTCGGAACGGGCCAACGTAGCGATTGGTATTGGGTCCGTTGTCGGTCAAGAATACGACGAACGTGTTCTCTCGTTGACCGCTGGTATTTAGATATTGTTCCAACTTGCCAAAATTCTGGTCGATGTTTTCGACCATCGCATACACCCGTGCGACGGTATCGCGACTTGCGTCGTCTTTCTTTTTCCCCATGACAGGATCAAGGTTGACGGACTTGTAATACGCCAACAACTCTTCGGGCACATCGTGGTACGGAGCGTGCGGAGCGTTGGGCGGCAGGTAAACAAAGAAAGGTTTGCCGGATTCGCGGGAAGACTCCATGAATTCGATCGCCGCATCAAAGTAGATGTCCGTGCAATAGCCCTGGGTCTGAACCTGTTCACCGTTGCGAAACAGGATTGGGTCGGTATAGCGTTTCTTGTTTTCGATCGGCTCGGACGGTTGTGCCAGCCCGCCGCCACGGTGGATCAAGACTTCATCGAAACCTTGGTCCTGTGGACGCATCGGATAGTTGTCGCCCAGGTGCCACTTGCCAAAAATTCCGGTCGCATAGCCGGCCTCGCCGAGTACCTCGGCGATGGTCACCTCGGCCGGGTCCATCATCGATCGACCTTTGAAGGTGTCGATCACGCGCGTGCGATAGTTGTATCGACCCGTCATCAGACAAGCACGAGTCGGCGAACACACCGGACTGACATAAAAGTTGGTCAGGTGGGACGATTCTTTCGCGAATCGATCCAAGTTTGGTGTGCGGATGATCGGATTTCCGGTGGCACCCAGGTCGCCGTATCCCATGTCATCGGGCATCACAATGATAATATTGGGACGAGAATCGGCCGAGGCGACGGCGGTACAAACGGAGCAGGCAGAAAGAAGAATCGTACAGAGATTGAAGTATTTCATAGAGTCGATTGGTCGTTTCGAAGGAATGGGGCAGCCGCCTGTTTTAACATTTGTCACAGGACCGCGGGCCATTGCCTCGTTTGTAGGAAAATTAACTCTTACCCCAAAACAAAAGCCGGCGGTGGTCGTTCGACCGCCGCCGGCTCAGCTTGCGCTTAGGTGAAAATATAGTTGATGTTTCTAGGCACGCTTGCGGCGCGCGATGGCGGTGATACCCATCGCTGCAAAGATTGCCAAGCTCGCGGGCTCAGGAACTTCGCCAAGATCGTCTTCCAGAGCGGTGTTGTCGGTATCGGCTCTAAACACCAACCGACTGTCAGGCACAAACGGTGTGGTCGTAAAATCGATCGACAAACGTCGCCACAAATCTCCAACTGGTGCATCTCCTGTTATTGCCACCTGGTCGCTGTAGGTCGCGACGATATCAAAGGGGTCACCACCCGAGTTTACAAAGAAATTGGCGCCACTTGCAGAATCGGCGGTTCCTGGACTTGGTGAATCGATATCAAAAATGGTGTCACCGGGACCGCCGTCTAGGTCAATCGTTTGGATCGCCATCGCACTTTCGTTTGCCAACGTCCAGGCATTAGACGAAAAAGTGTCGCCAGCTGCCATCAGCGACCATCCCGTCCCACTGACTCCTCCGCTTCCTGCCGCAATATCGGCCCAGGCGAGGGTCTCGGAACTCATGTCCGTGAAGGTGGCGGTGATCAGCATGCCATCCATCATATCACCGTCCGTTGCAAACCCTGCAAGTGCGGTCGTTGTGTTCGTTGTGCCTGGATCGAACGCAACCACGAGCGTACCTGCATACGCATGGCCCGCGATCATGATTGCTGCGGCTGCCGATAGAAATTGTGATTTATTAAACATGTAACGTGTCTCCTAGGAGTGAATCAAAAAACTCTTGCTAAGCCATACTGCGAGCGCGGATTCGCGGTGGCTTTAGGAGACCATCCAGGTCCGGTTTGGTTGGCAGCGACTGATTGATCAGTTCCATCAATGACACCAATGGCGAGTCATCGATTTCTGGAACGATGATTTCAAGGAGCGCCACCGTAGAAATCGAAATGCCGGTGACGATAACCACCGCAACATTGCTCCCCGAAGACCTATGAAGGACATCTTCTTTGGGGAGCCGATCTTCTTGGTGCAGCGGACCGCTGGGCGATTCAAAGTTCGTGGTGAGGCTGGCCGTTTGCGACCGAAGTGAACTGAGGTCGTTTTCGCTCATCATGCAGATCACGCCTCCGGACGCAGTGCTGCAAGCAGCCGCGGTGGAGAGCATGATCGATAGCATTAGGGGGGGTGGTCGCATCCCATCACGCTAGTTGGGACATAACCCAAAAGCAATCAAAATGAATACGGGCCGGTTGGATGCTCCCCGTTTAGAATCGACACGGCATTTGCGAGTGAACGCGGGTTTACGTGTCTTTGCGTATAGATGGCAAAGTGCTGCGCGTTTCACTATCGAAGCGACCGCGAGTCAATTCGGTCGTTGCCCAGAGACATAATGGCCGTGGTGTAGCACCAAAAGCGGGGTGCAAGATCACTTCCACAGTAAGGTCTCCGCCGCCAGCCTTACCACGAGCGGTAAGGCCATGGACCTTCACCAGATTGATTGGGCGGTATTTCGACAAAGCCGGTGCTTTGACCCAGGGACACCAAATCGCCCGAGCCTTGACTCATGACCGGTTCCGCGATTCCGGTCTCTCGCAGCCGTACCAATCGCATCCAGTGAAGCGGTATGGTCTTATCGCCCGCGTCATCTAGCCGAACAACGGGGCAGGGTAGCCGCCAGTTTTTGTTGCCGCTGATTTTCGCGAGCAGGGGAATGCCGAATCGGCGGCAACCGACTGTGGCACTGACCGGGTTGCCCGGCAGACCCAGAATCAGCTTACCGTCACTCGTTGCTGCGCCGAGGATCGGTTTGCCCGGACGGATCGGCAGCCCGTGAAAGAGAATCTGACCGCCAACTTCTTTGACGATATCGGGGACATAGTCATAGTCACCCATCGAAACCCCGCCCGTCAAAATGATCGCGTCAGACTGTTCGAGATGTTTGCGAAGCATTTCAGCCAGTCGTTGTCGATCGTCTTGGCAGTGCACCGCTTGTTTCAGTTGGACCCAAGGGTGCTGTGACAGCATCGAGCAGAGGGCGGTTTGATTGCTGTTGCGCAGTTGCCATGGCTGGATTGCGTTGTCGTCTAACGAAATCACTTCATCACCGGTCGTCATGACCGTGACGCCAACGTGGGCATGAACGTCGATCGCGGCTGCACCAAAGTTGGTCATCGTTGCGCGAACGGCCGAGTCGACCAGCGTCCCGCCGGCGACGACCGTGCCCGCTGCTTTGGCATTTTCGCCGGCCTTGCGAATGTGGTCGCCGACACTTGTCCGATGCGCCGCATCGGTCAAACGAATGGATGCGTCTGCCTCGACGGTGTCCTCACGTTTGACCACGGCGTCGCAACCGGTCGGTACGATCGCACCGGTAAAGATTCGCAGCACACCGGACTCGGGCATCGTTGGGGGCGGAGCACCAGGAACGCATTGGCCCTGAACCGGAATATCGCCGGCTGTCTGTAAATCGCTCAGTCGAATTGCATATCCATCCATTGCGGAAACATCAGCTGCCGGACTGTGACGGTCGGCGACGATATCGACCGCCAAGACCCGCCCATTGCATTCGGCAACCCGTGACTCGACAGACGTGACCGTCAGCGACTCGGCCAGTGCACGTATCGCATCATCAGGATGATCAAAAGAGAATCGTTTAGCCATTGCGCAGTCTTAGGTTGGATAGCATGTGATGTTCATCGGAAATTCGGCCGCCGAGATTCGACTGCATGATCGTGTCTTCCCCTGGCAAACCAATTCGGAGCACAAGAGTATGGCAGCAGGAAGTTGCAATGGTTGCGATCGGACGGTGTTCTTATCGTCTTGTCGATTGATTCAATTGGTCGCTAGATGTCCTCGGGGCGGTTGACGTTTCGGCAGGATTCGCTGGTCAGGGATAACGTTTCATGGGGGCGCGATGCGATCCAGCGATGCAGACTGCGATCTTTGGAATTTGCGAGTTGCGTTAGATCCTCGAGAAATGCCGCTGGATAAATGGCAACCAAAGGCTGGAGCCTTGCATCGGACTGGGAAATGCCACAAACGGTTTGTTCTGGATGGGCGAGCCACTTTTGATGCATCGTGACTAGATCGTCGACCGTTAGGTCGGGCATATCGACCGGAGTGATACAGCACGCGTCGAATCGGTTGGCGCGGGCGTATTGAAGCACGGCGGCCACACCCGCCGCCGGCCCTCGTTCGCAAAGCATGTCAGGAACAATTTCGTAATCAGAATGGGGCGAGTTGCCTGAACGGGGCGAGTTTCCTGATATGACGACTTTGTCACAAACGTGCGTTAGTCGTTGGTAACTGTATTGCAGATAACTCACGCCGGTCGGGTGCGCCAAATTCGCTTTGTCGGTACCCATGCGTGACGACTTTCCGCCGCACAGGACTGCACCGAGCAACGGAGGCGTCATGACGATTGCTTTGACAAGACGTCTTCGACCCAGCCGCGAGCACGCATCATGGGCGGGAACCCAATCGTCGGCGCGGAAAGCAGTGCGACGTGTCGTAAATCTTCCGGCTGACAACCCGCTTCGATCGCTTTTCGGCAGTGGGAATGTGCGGCGCCTTCGAGTCCCGCGCCGATCGAGATGGCCAGCTTTACCAGCGAGACTTCTCGATCCGATAGTGGTCCAGCCTCGCGCGCCTGTTTGCCGAACGACTCGTACGCCTGCATCAGTTCGGGGTGGTCTTGATGCATCTTTTTGTAAGGTTTTGGAATCATAATCAGCCGGTCTTGTGTTGCGAGTTTTCGTATTTCGAGATGCCGCGAACCAGTGCGTCGATGGTATAGGGATCCGCCTCAACGGTAACGTCAAATCCAAGACGATTCAGTGCTTGCGACGTGATGGGGCTCAGGCTGGCGAAACGGGGTGGTGTTCCGGTTGTTGGTTTCATCAAGTCGCCAAACATCCTTGCCAAGCTTTCCGCGGTGGCGCTGCTGGTCACCGTCACCCAATCAATTTTGCCTTGTTCGAAAAGCCGTGTCACTGCCGCGTCGGGTGTGTCGACGTCGCGGTGTGAGTACGCCACGACTTGAGTGACGTTGGCACCTGAGGTCGAAAGCGAGTCGGCAAGGTTATCTTTGCCACGACTAGCCCGCACGATCAAGACGTTGCGTTGATCGACTTCGCCGGCTAGTTCCGCCGCCAGTGATTCGGCGTCGAATTCCGATGGGACAACGTCGGCTCGCACGTGGTACTTTGACAGCGCGGCTGCGGTTTGTTTTCCCACCGCGGCGATTCGAAGGCCGGCAAGGGCGCGCATGTCGTTGCCGATTTCGATCAAGCGATCCAGAAAAAACTGTACACCATTGCGGCTGCAAAAGATCAGCGTATCGAAGTGTTCCAGCTTTTCAATTGCCGCGTCGACATCGTCATAGGTATCTGGCGGTCCGATCGCGATGGCCGGTTGGATGACGACGTGGGCACCCAGTTCGCGCAGCGGAGCCGCCAAAGATTCGGCTTGGTCCAGCGGTCGCGAAACCAGCACCGTGCGACCGAACAATGGTCGATGTTGCAACCAGCTCATCGTTTCGGCCAACTGGGTCACGGCCCCCAGAATGACAATGACGGGAGGACGAAATCGACTAGCGGGCGTCAAGCGTTCGGCGACCTCGTCCAACCGACAGTGGATGGTTTGCTGATCTTCCAGGCTGCAGCGTCGAATCAGCGCTGCTGGGGTCTCGGGCGGTTTGCCATGGTCGAGCAGTGCTTGAGCCCAGCTTTCCGCCGTCGTGACTCCCATATAGATGACCAGCGTGCCCGGAAATTTTGCCAGCGCCGACCAGTCGAGTGCCGATTCGGATTTGCCAGGTTCTTCGTGGCCGGTGACCAGAGCGACCGCGGATGCCAGCCCGCGGTGGGTGACCGGGATGCCTGCGTATGATCCCGCCGCGAGGGCGGCGGTGATGCCGGGGACGATTTCGAACCGGATACCCGCTGCGCGAAGCGCGTCGACTTCCTCGGCCGTTCGCGCAAAAACAGCCGGATCGCCGCCTTTCAATCGCACAACACGGCGTCCAGCGGCGGCATGGCGAATCATCTCGGCAATGATTTCATCCTGTCGCCAAATGCGTATCTGGCCGTGTTTTCCCACGCAAAGAGCCTCTGCCGTCGGGGCGTGACGGAGCAGTTCAGGGTTGCAAAGCCCGTCGTACAACACCACATCACACTGCGCGAGCCGTTCGGCGCCGCGGAGCGTCAAGAGGCCTGGATCGCCCGGCCCGGCGCCGATCAGGTAGACGATCCCCGAATTTGCGGGCTCGACGACGGAGGGGGGGTGGGAAGAAATTTCGCTCATGAAATCTAGTTATCGCTTGCTGAATTGACTCTGGACAGGCTGTGGACCTATCGCCATAATGCGTGGCCATCGAAAAAACGAATGTTTTGCTGACACAAGTCCTATTAAGCCCACGAAATGCCAAATACCGCCAGTGCCAAAAAACGCCTTCGCCAAAACGCGAAGCAACGTCTCCTGAATCGTGCGATCAAAAGCCAAGTCCGATCGCAAATCCGGAAGGTCCGTGATGCTGCCTCGGCAGGCGAATTGGATAAGGCACGCGACGAATTCCGTGTCGCGGCGAAACGCATTGATCAAGCATCTGCGAAAAACGTGATTCATAAAAATGCCGCGGCTCGTACGAAAAGTCGTTTAAATCGCTTGATCAAGACGGCATCGGCGGGTTAAACTACGTATTATTCATCTCGGGTAAGAATCGACATCATTGTGGTCGGTGTGTGCCCAAGGTCATTATGGGCCGCTCGCGAGATTTCGCGAGCGGCCTTGTTTTTTGCGCCGCGGCGGTCAGGACCGCCGATCACAATCTTTCGAGTGCCAGGCTGCGGGCTCTGCATGTTGGCACTGGCTATTGGCCCCGTCTATTGGCACTGTTTGTCGGCACTGGCTATTGGCACTGTTTGTCGGCACTGCCTATTGGCTCAGGCGAAGATCAATCCCGCATCGCCGAGTCGTTTCTTTGTTTCGTCCATCAATGCGTCTTCGTCGGCTTCGGTATCAGCGACATAGGTCACGCTGAAACGTAAGTACGATCCTGCATCGTCCCACGGCACGGTAACGATGCCGAACTGCTCGATCAGATAGCGGGTGGCATCTTCGGCCGCAGCGAACGTTTCGCCCGACTTGGTTGCGGTGGGCGCCTTGGTGTACAAGAAATAGGTTCCGCCTGGCATCTCGCACTCGAAACCACACTCTTTCAAGACCGCAACGAGTTTCTGCAAACGGCGACGGTACTTGGTGTTGATTCGCTCGGGAATGGAATCGTCGTCCAGTGCGGCCGCGGCGGCTTTTTGCGTTGCGATGAACTGTCCGCTGTCGCTGTTGTCTTTGACGTCCGAGAACGCCGAGACAATCCGCGGGTGTCCGCAGACGAATCCCATCCGCCAGCCGATCATGTCATAACCCTTACTCATCGAGTGGACTTCGACACCAACATCGATTGCACCGGGGGTTTGCAAAAAGCTGCGAGGTTTCCCGTCAAAGGTTAGCAAGATATGCGCGGCGTCTTGTACCACGACAAACTCTTTTTCCTTGGCAAGTGCCACGACTTTCTCAAAGAACTCTGGCGGGCAGGTGCGTCCGGTCGGCGAATTGGGATAGTTCAGCACCAGCAGTTTCGTGCGGCGGTAAACATCGTCGGGAACCGAATCAAAATCGGGCAGGAAGTCGTTCTCTGGCAATAAGGGCAGCTTGAAGACTTCGCCGCCATAGTACCGGGTGTGCGTTCCCGCCACGGGATAGCCGGGCACGGTCATCAGCGTGACGTCGCCAGGATTGATGAAACAGGCCGGCAGCATCGCGTAGGCTGGCTTGCTGCCGATGCAGTGATTGATTTGCGTTGCCGGATCAAGTTCGACGCCAAAGTGACGCTGCATGAATCGTGCAGCCGCTTCTTTGAATTCGGCGACGCCGTTGTCGGCGTAGCCGCGGTTTTCCGTCTTGTTGACTTCATCGCTCATCACTTTGCGAACGGATTCGTCGGCCATTGAATCGTTCTCGCCGATTCCAAAGTCGAGCAATTGTCGCTGGGGATGCTCTGCGAGCGCGTTTCGCTTGGCTCGCTTGATTTTCTCGAACTTGTAAATCTCGGTGTCTTTGCCGTACGCCGCTCCGCCGATGCGATCGGCGAATAAGTTTTGAAAATATGGGTCGGCGGCGGAGGAGTCTTTCGTGGCGGTCGACATGGGTATTGGTATGTTACGAGTGGAACGGGCGGTTTGAGTGATTCTTAATCCCGAAGCCTAATTCCCCGATGCCGTCATCGGCAAGGGCTGTTGCCGTCGTCGGCAAGGGCTGTTGCTGTCATCGGCAAGGGCTGTTGGCAGGGGAGGGCGGGTGTCGTCTTTGCGGTCAAGTGTTTATCGCTGTCGTGGATTGGAGCGGGTTCGTTGCGTCGGCAAAAGGGCTCATCTCAGATACCGCATTGCTCGCTACAATTGGAATGTTTCTGTCCTCACCGCCCCCATGTGTCATGTCCACCGCCCATCCACCGTCGGAAGTCGACTCGCTGCGGGCTCGCTATGAGGAGCTAGCCGAGCTGGCGGGGTCTTTGGCCCACGAGATCAAGAATCCGCTGTCGGTCATTCATATGAATATTGAATTGCTGAGCGAGGATTTGGAAGAGCTGAATTCGCCCGTTCAGCGGCGGAGTCTGGACCGCGTTGATATTGTCCGCGAGCAATGCGAACGCATGGAAGCGTTGCTGCGTGATTTCCTGCGGTACGCGCGGCTCCGCGATATTGATCTCGTCTCCGGCAGCCTGAATGACCAAGTCGAACAGGTTTTGCGAGCCTACCAAGCCCAGGCTGATGCCGAGGGCATCGATGTCGAAAAATACTTGGACCCCGATCTGCCGTCGATTTTGTTGCACAGCGATTCGTTGCAGGCGGCGCTGATGAATCTGGTCAAGAACGCACTCGAGTCAATGCAATCGGGCGGCCAACTACTTGCCCGGACCTACTCGACGCGCACCAGTGTCGCGCTGGACCTAATCGACACCGGTACCGGCGTTGACGACAACACCGTGCTGCATATGTTCGAACCGTTCTACAGCACCAAGGAAGGCGGTTCGGGGTTAGGGCTGCCGACGGCAAGGAAGATCATCGAAGCCCACGGCGGTCGCATCAGCGTGCAAAGCGAACTGGGGCGTGGGACGAAGTTTGTGCTTGAATTTCCGGTGCCAAAACGAATCCACGCTACGCCGTCGCCAAACCACCATGGTGCATCGACGTAGGTGCCAGGGTTGGCCGACTTTCCATATCCGCCGGCGCGCCATACCCCGTGTCGTGTCGGCTTCGCCGCTAAAGCTGGATCACGCGTTCGGGCGGGACGGTTTCGACGGCTTGTTCACAGCGGGCGGCCAGTTCCATTTGCACGGCCCAACGTCCGTCGGCGTCACCTGTGACGATCCAGTGCGGTTGAACACAGACGCTTTGATGAACCAGTTCGAATCCGCCTTCGCTTTGGCTGACCGTTTCGATCGGGAACGCCCAGACGCCGCTGGGGCGGTCGATGTTAATATCCACATCGATGCCCAGCCAGCGATCCGATAAGCTTAGGCCGTGGGCATCGTGCAGGTCTAATGATTGACCGAGTTGCCCAAGGCGGTTGCCATTCGGGTCGCTGAAATAACGATCATCGGCCCCAGCGGGCAGGCCGGCAAAGTTCAATTCGATGGCGAAGTGCAGCGGTTGGCCCGGCGGCAGGTTTTCCATCAGGTATGTGATCGACAGCACATCGCTGTCGGCGACCATGGTGACGGCTTTCGTTAACGTGATCGGAATGCCCCAAGCGTTGCCGGCGCGCCGCATTTGGACTTGAACACGATCGGAACCTCTCCGCAGCTTGGTCTCAAACGGCAGTTCCACGAAATCACCTCGTTCGGTCGCTTCGCCGCGGGCGACCGCTTCCAGGGTCGCTTCGTTGTCATAGAAGTGATCCATCAGGCTCTTTCGCGCGTAGCGGTCGTATTGTAAGCGTTGGTCCAGGTCAGCCTGTTTGAATACGACGCGGTCATGAATGCTGGCGACGTTTTCACCGTCATCGCTCGGTCCGGTGAGGACTTTGCGGTGATAACTTTCCGGCCGGCGCATCAGTGTGGCCAATAGGTTGTGGCGAATCTCTCGCACGTCCAGTTCGTACATCCGTCCGCCACGGCCTGGCGCAACCCACGCACACAGCTTGTTGTTGCTGAGCCGGATTTCTTGCAAGCCATCGAAGTTGTAATCGTCCGCGGTGGCTTGGACGTTGGTCGGTCCGCCCGCGGTTAGCCGTTCCAGGGCGTTGTCCGCTGCGATCAAGTGTTCGTAGATCGCATTACGCAAGTGAGGCAAATAGATGCCACCGAATGCTCCGTGCCAGTACGGACAATTGCATTGACCGCGGTACAAGTGGTCACGAACTTCGGCCAATTCGCCCGCGTCGATACCCGCCGATTCCGCTTCGGCCAATCGCCGGCTGACATTCATCATCCGGGCGTACATCTCGTTGGTTTCTTCGTACTTGATCTTAAAGTTACGCCAATAGCCGCCACGCATGAACGATTGCAGGTCCGACCATTTTTCGGCTTCTTTGTGGTCTTGGCCGTGCATCTCGTGCATCACGTCTTCGTAACGCTGTTGCGCATCGACTGGCAGCGACCACTGCGTCATCTCGCGGTAACTGCAATCGGGAAGGTAAACCTTGCCGGCGGCTTGTGTGGATTGGATGGCCTGATTCAATGTAATCGTATGCAGCCAATCTGCGTTGTCGGACAATGCATCGAAAAAGGATTTCAGCCAGCCTTGTTCATACACGTGTTGTTTGGTGTCGGGCCACGTCCCGAACTTTTCGCCGTCGTCGCCAAAGGTCAGCACCGCGCCGGGCGAGCGCTGGGCGATCTGGCGACAGTGATCGATCGTTGCCGCTGCTGGTTGGAACGGAATCGTATACCGCAGGTGTTCCGATCCCGGGAATACGCTTAACAAACGTCCGTCGTCTTCGGTGATGAAGTATCCCGTCAATTCTTCGCTGGTCAGGCCAGCGGCGCGGAAATGGTAGTCGTCCAGAACGGTGTATCGAATACCAGCGTCAACCACATCACGCGTTAATGATGATTCCCATACGCGTTCTGGCATCCACATGCCTTTGGGGGTCTCGCCAAAATTACGTTGCAACCATTGTCCGTATGATGCAATTTGTCCGATGCGATCGCGACCGGGCAACATCGTCAAGATCGGCTCGTACTGCGGACCGCCAATGATCTCGATACGGCCGGCATCGACCAGCAACCGAATGCGATCAAGGTATTCGGGGTGTCGCTCGGCTAACCACATCATCAGCGGGCCGGACGTGTGCAGCGAAAGGTTCAATCGCTCGTATGGCTCGAACACCTCTAAGAACGGCAAGTAGCTGTCCTGATATGCTTGCTCGAACACGCCATCGAAATTGCCGATCGGCTGGTGATTGTGCAGAACCAAGCAAAGGTGGACGTGAGGCGACATAATGCTGTGCAGACCGATGGGTGAAAAAGGGACGAATGATTTGCTGGCAAGTCGATTGCGATGCTGCAATGATTGTAGGCGAAGTTTCGTTTTCGCCGAATAGCGCGAGCACTCAATGCGTGTCGGTGCTGATGAATCTCAGGGCGGCTCGCGCGATACATTCGTCATCAAGAGCGAACTTTGCCTAATCGCTAGCAAGTGCGCAGACGCGCAGTGGGAGTATCGGCCAGAGGCAGCACCGAAGTTCAGCCGTTCTTGACCGCCAATGGATTCTTGTCGAATCGTTGGGGGCTTCGAGCTCCTGTCGTTGGGCCAAAGGGCTCCTGAGGGACCGCAGCGACTACAAGAAGTATCGCGGGTCTTCTTTGGTCGCACACTCGCGGTATTTGGCCGCGGCGTTTTCCGGCAGGACCGGATTGATCATCGCACGACTTCCCCATTCGAAGCCGGCGGTTTGCGTCAAACGCGGAAAGATTTCAAACGCCCAGTGTTGTGCATCAGCGCTGCCACGGAGTCCCGGCGGGCGTGTGTGAAGGATGTAGTTGTACGAGACACCGGGATGAATCTGGTTCAGCCATGCCGTGACACGCGATATCAATTGCGAAAGTTCGTCCAGCACGGCCATGGGAAGTGATTCGAAACAGTCCATGTGCTCGATCGTCGAGATGCGGACCAACATCGGTAACCGGCTTGCGAAGGGGCAGTAGGCAATCAGGGAATCAGTTTTCGCCACGATCCGAGTTTTCTGTTTCAATTCGCCGCGAATCAAGTCGCATTGCAGACAACAGCCGGTATTTGCTTGATGCCGACTCATGCGCTGGGCGTTGGCGGCGACGCTGGACGGCATTTGGTTCGTCGCGATCAGCTGGCTGTGGAAATGGCTCAGCGAGGCGCCGGCGCGAGGCCCGACGTTCTTGAACACACTGATGTACTGGATGCCTGGTTGAGTGCGCCAAAATCGAATGCGGTCTCGATACGCCAAAAGCACCAAGCAGGCGTCGCTGCGATCCATATCGCTAAGTGATTGGACGTGCCGAGGCGACTCGATGATGACCTCGTGTCCGCCACGACTCGGACGGCATTGAAAGAGACCTTTGTCGACAGTGCCAAGTCCCCTCTCGGTTGTTTGGACACCGTCGGTTGCTTGAAAGCATCCGGCTGATTCGCGGACCTCGGTTGCCGATCCGTCGCGAGCGATCGCAGCCGAATTCGGTTGGGCGTCGGTGTACGGGTTCGACGCGGCACGTGAGGATGGCAGGGGCGGCGCGACCGCCGGAAATTTGTTCGGGACGACACGCACGGACCAGTCTTCTGCATCCGCGTCGGCCAGGTAGTCGCGTGCGTTATCGCACAGGTTTTCCAGGTCTAAATCGCGACCGACCCAAACCGGCTCGGGTGTCTCCGATTCATTTCCTTGACAGAACGGACAATCGACCGGTGTCGTCGGCGATGAAGAGACGGGGCGAAACTCGTCGGGGCGGTCCGAGCGATCCGGTGCATAGATCGTCCATTCGCCGCTAATGGGATCAAGTCGTGTGGTCGCTGCGGTTGCGTCAGCGTACCCGTGCGAATCGATCGCTCGTCCCGTTCGTCCGTGCGAAACCGGATCGTGGCTGGGTGAGTCGGTCGGCGACCCGTTGCGTGAGAGTTGACCGCGTTTTGTTCGGTCCTGTGTGGATTGACCGTCTGTCGATTGACCATCGGTGGATTGGCCGTTTGACGGTTGGCCATTCGTCGATTGGCCGTTTGACGGTTGGCTCGGGGGCACAGTCGGCTCGCAGGGCAAAGAAGTCAACTCGGACGATGATGCCTCGGTCGGCCTTACGGAAACGGCTTTCGACGCAGGTGCAGCTTGATTAGTCGTCGTTTTTATCATGACAACTTCGCTCCGATCGGCTAGAGAAATCGCCGGCGTCCGTCTGCCCAGGTGTCCGGTTCGACTTGGTATCCGTGTTTGGCCAAGAAGCGTTCGGTCACTGACTCCATTTCGATAACGTGCTCGTATCATAGTGATTTTTCGACACGCTCGCACTGTCAATGCAACGAATTCGCGCTGACGAACCAGTTCTTATCCGGATTCTCCTGTTGCGTCATGTTTAAGGGCGATCGTTTGCTCGTAAGCATCGATGTATTTTGAAGCGCTGCTTCGCCAGCTCCAATCTTGTCGCATTCCGGTCTCAATGATTTGACTCCAGTGATGCGGTTGGTGAAAGCGGATTTCCAGTGCGCGGCCGATTGCTGCATCAAGAGCTTGCGGCGTTCGTGGTGCACCCGGGAATTCTTGGTCAACGTAAAACCCTGTTGCGGTTCCGGCGGCTAGCGTCTCGGCATTGCAATCGGTGACCGTATCAGCAAGTCCGCCGGTTTCGGTCACGATCGGAACGGTTCCGTAGCGCAGGCTATATAGTTGATTTAGACCGCATGGCTCGTAATGGCTGGGCATCACAAACACATCCGATCCAGCTTCGATGCGATGTGCAAGTTCGTCGCTGAAACCGATATGCAGTGCGAAACGATTTGGGTACTGATTGGCAAGTTCGCGTAGTTCTTGTTCGTATGCGGCATCGCCACTGCCGAGAACAATCCATTGCGTCGGCCGATTCTCACTCAAGTGCCAACGCAAGGCGGGAAGGATCAAGTCCCAGCCTTTCTGGATCGCCAGTCGGCCGACCAATCCGATCAGCGGCGTTTCCTCGCTGACGTTGATTCCAAACTGTTGCTGTAAGGACCGTTTGTTTGCCGCCTTGCCGGATTTCCAATTGCTGACGTCATAGTTCTCGGTCAGGTGCTCGTCGGTTGCCGGGTTCCAGACGGATCGGTCGATTCCGTTGGTGATTCCCACCAATCGATTGCGAGCGCCCCGCAGGACGCCGTCCAGGCCACAGCCTTGTTCGGGGCCGCAAATTTCCTCGGCATAACGCGGGCTTACCGTTGTGATCATGTCGGCCGCAACGATGCCTGTTTTCAGAAAACTAAGGTTTCCATAGAACTCGAACATCTCGTGGTGAAAGTGTTGCCAATCAACGCCCACCAACGGAAATGTTTCGGGCGGAAAATTTCCTTGATAAGCCAAGTTGTGGATCGTCATCATCGACGCCGCCTGTGAAACCCAGGGCAGCGACACCGGGTTCAATTTCATCAACGCGGGAACCAGTCCACTTTGCCAGTCGTTGCAGTGCACGACGTCGATGGTCCAGCCGATTCGTGCGATCGCTTGCAATGCCGCGCGACAGAAAAACGCGAACCGTTCGGCATTGTCCGGATAGTCACCCGAGGCTGTCCCGTACAATTGTTCGCGATCAAAGTATTGGGGCTGGTCGATAAACCAGACGGGTACGTCGCCGTCAGGCAAGCGACTCTTTAACAAACGTGCACCCATCAGTCGCCGGTCGCCCATCGGCACCGCAAAACTGATGTCCGTGGTTTCGATCGGCAGGCCACACTGACGGACGCTACGGAATGCCGGCATGATGACCGCCGCGCGATGTCCCAACGCCGAAACCCGGGACGGAAGAGTGCCGCAGACATCGGCTAAACCGCCCGTCTTGGCGAAAGGAACCGCTTCAGATGTGAGATAGACGATATTCAAGACGTAAGCTTCGCTGATGCAGTTCTTGTGGCCGATAACATTGACGATCACGTGAGTCTAGTCCGATGAACGTCAACCCACCACACAGGTTTGACCGGACGATCGCTCAACGGGGTTCCAGCGGCCGTCAACGTCTTGCAAATACGGGCATCTGGTCAATCAATTAGAATCGTTATCATCGATGAACCTTGGCACGCGACCCAGGGTGCCAGTGCCCATCAAAGCGTCACTATCCAAGGGTGCCCAAGCAAGCGTGCCCTGCCGAACGTGCCCAAGCAAGCGTGCCTAACCGAACGCGTATGAACGAACGCGGCCAACCAAGCATGTCCGGCCAAGTTCGGCCACCGGAGCTTGCCGATCACAGAGTGTCGACAACGCTGCAGCATCAATTATGTCCAACCCCTATCGCATCAACATTGGCAAGGATGAATGACAACCACACTCAGCGAATTCTGGATGAATCTGGTTCATGCGGGTGTGGTCAACGCCGACGGCTGCAAGCGGATTGCCGAGCGATGGAGCAAATCGCACGAAGGGCGCATGGTCTCGGACCCGGTCGCGGTTGCAAAGTTCATGCTGGCCGCCGGCGAACTGACCGAGTTTCAAGCCCGCGCGTTATTGGCGAAACCGGCAAAGCCAATTCGCATCGGTGGATTTGTTCAAACATCCGACCAGACACAGCCGCCACTTAGCGAATGGATTGCCGTGCGGTCGATCGACGATGGGACGGCGGGGTGGCTGGCACGGTTACCAACGGCCACGCTGGCGCCCGCGAATCGTCAATGGCTCGTCGACCATCAACGAGTCTCCGGCCGGGGGCTGCAACCGATTCGCTGCAGTGCGACGACATCGGAAACGGTCGAAGTGTTTTCCAGTTTGCCGCCTGGTGTGTGTTTGTTCGATGTGTTGTTCAATCAGCCCAGCACGGAACGTCGTCGTGCGGTCGAACTCGCGATCCAGATTTCTGATTCACTTTCGCTCCTGCACCGCGAAGGACTGGTGCAAGGTAACTTGCGGGCCGATCGCGTTTGGATCGCCGAGGATGGAAGTGCAGTTCTGCTACGTGAGCCGGTGCGCAGACGTGATTCTGTGACTGCGGTCTCGGGCGGTCCTACCTTGGACGACCTGGAAATTGCCGAAGCCTATGCCGCGCCCGAATTGGCGAATCCAAGTGTCGCGCCGGATCCGTTGACTGATATTTATGGTCTGGGATGCTTGCTGTTTCGAATGATCCAAGGTCATCTGCCGTTCGACTTGCAGTCGCCACCGACACTGATCGCCGCACACACTCACGAGACGCCCCAAGCCTTGGCCGACGCGGTCACACAAGGTGCCGCCGGTGATCCTTGTTTGCGCGTCATCGCATTTGCTATGGCGAAAAACCGTCAATCTCGTATCGCATCGGCCGATCAGCTGTCGTCGGCGCTGCGTGCGGTGTTGCCACTGCTGCCGCATGACCAACCATCCCAATCGCCTCAGCCGCCGAAGGTGACTTCGTCGCCAAGAAAGAAAACGTCCGTGATCAAGTCGGGCGAAAAAAGGCCCGGAACGCAAAAAGCATCCACGTTCACCCGAGATGACAGGGATGCCGCACAGACGCAGCAACCCAAGACCAGCCCCACGCCGCTGGAGCCTCGGGCGGCAAGCCAAGATGTTCGAACCGATCGCGTCGCAGAACCAGACGTCCGGCCGGTGCCTCGGACGACCCCGGGCGCCGTGCCACCGGAGCCAACGAAAGCTTCTTCGTCCAAGCCAGCTCCTTCGTCCAAGCCGGCACGCAAGCAAACAAAGCCAACTCAACCACCACCGTCGCCGCCGGAACCGGTGCCCACTCAGCCGATTGCCTCGGACGCGTCAGCAAAACACGTTTCGCAATCACCAACCGCCGTGTCCAACGCCTCCACTCCGCCGCCAGCGGTGCCGCCATCATCAACCGAGCCGCCATCACCAACCGAGCCGCCATCACCAACCGAGTCTGCATCGCCAACGATTCCCGCATCACCATCGGCACCCGCGGTGCCAACCGAGCCCATGTCGTCACCGGAACTTGCGTCACCGGTCGCGAGCATCACCGCGGAACCCTCCGTACCACCTACGCCGCCGCCCACACCGACCCCGACCCCGATACTAACCTCTGGTCCAACGGTTCCGTCATCCTCCGCGACGGCATCTGCGCCAACGTCGCGCCGTCGGCGAAAGAAAAAGAAATCATCCGCGCCTCTCATTTTGGGAGCACTTGGTTTTGTTGCACTTTTGTTGGTTGTTGCACTGTTGGTTTATGAACCTGGTGAAACGGAAGAAAAGAAAACAACATGGCGCGCACCACCGGCAGTGATTCCGTCGGTCGGCGGTGGCTCTGCATCCGTTCAGCCCCGTGCCTCAGGAAGCACGGACGACGTTGGCACGCCGAATCAGGAAATCACAAACCGGTACACCGTTGTTGACGACCCGCGATTGTTATTCACGCCGCCGCTGCGGCACGAAGGGGATCGCGTGCCGTTGGAACTGTTGCCGCCCGGCCCGGCAATGATCGTGTCGAGCCGTTTCGCTCGCTTGCAGAGAACCGAAGGCGGGCAAGCCATCATCGCGGCCCTGGGAAACGATCTGACCGCACTCATGGAATCGGCGGCAATGCGATCCGGCGTTCCCGTCGAGCAAATTGATCGTTGCACCGCTGCACTTCACGCAGGCAATGACGGTTGGCCAGCAGTCTCGTTGGCGATCGAGTTGGCTCGCCCGATCCCGTTAAAAGAACTGCTTCGTCGTTGGGACGTGTCCGAATCTCGGACGCCCGACGGTGCGACCGTCTATGCCGGCGACGACACGGACAGCGACGCGTATTTTCTCGGTAACGCCGAGGCGGGCAAGCTTGATGCCGACGCGGAAGTCACGGCGTTCGCGGTCGGTGCGCTTCCTCGGATCCGCGAAGTCGCAGAAATCGGCGGTGGTCCGATTCCTTTGCCGCGTGCGATGGAAACGCTCTGGAAGACTTCCGATCGAAACGCCGATGTGTTTGTTCTGCTCACACCTAACTTTCTTTTCGCCGATGGCCGCGCGATGCTGCAGTCGACGGCACCTCAGCTTTCGGATTCGCTGAAACGATTCTTGATTCCCGATGTTGCATCCACGCAGTTGATGGGGACGGTCGACCAGGATCGCGCCTACGTCGAACTGCGAATGATCCCCAGTGGTAATCTAACCGATGCGGCGCTCAGCGATCGAACGCGACGGATCGTCGAAACTTGGCCATCGTGGGCCGATGAGTTTGTGGTCGATGCCGTTCCCGAGTCATCGTGGCGACTGCTCGCCAATCGGTTGCCGTCGATGATGCGATTCCTGGTGGACCACACTCGCAGCGGCTTATCGGATTCAACCGTGATCTTGAATTCGTATCTGCCCAGTTCCGGTGCGGCGCAGTTATCGCTGGCAACCCTGTTGGCTTTGAACACGCCGCGCGACGCCGGTGGGGCGACCGCCATGACAGAAGACGTCAAGCCGTTGACATTGCCGGAAATGCTCGACCGTAAGATGTCCGTTTCCTTCGAGCAGGAATCACTCGAATTCGCGATCAATACGATTGTTGACGAATTTCAACGAACGCTACCGCCCGGATCCAAATTACCACCCGTCAAAATTGTCGGCGGTGATCTTCAGCTGATGGGGATCACGCAGAACCAACAGGTTCGGGACTTCAGGAAAACCGACATGCCGCTGCGTCAGGTCCTGACCGACTTGGTTGTGGGGGCGAACCCGGACAAAACGGCAACCGGTCCAAAGGACCCCAAGCAAGCGTTGCTGTGGATTGTGGCGGAAGATCCCAACGATAAAGGTCAATCGCAGATATTGATCACCACTCGCGAGGCCGCAAAAGACAAATACGAACTGCCACCCGAGTTCGTTGCCTCCTAAGTAAGATCGTCGATCGCTCTCGCGTATTTTCCGCAGCCGGATCTGCCTCTGTCGCGAAAGCGGATTCGTGATCGTATCGGAAATCAATTTGATGAGCCTACCATCGTTCGCCTGCATAACTACAATCTGACTTGCCTGACCGAGAGTCGTTCTTGGTCAAGATTTCGAGTGTTCAAAATGAAGTGTGGCTGATAAATGCGTGTCATCGTGACGGGTTCGAGCGGATTGATTGGATCAGCTGCGGTGAAGCATTGGGATGCGGCAGGTGACGAAGTCATTGGCATCGACAATGACATGCGGGCAACCTTTTTCGGTCCGCAAGGCAGCACGCGATGGAATCAAGAGCGTCTGGAATCCGAAACGAGTCGGTTTCGAACGGTGTCAATCGACATTCGTGACCGCGAAGGCATTTTGGATCTGTTCAAGAACGAAACGCCCGACCTGGTGATCCACTGTGCGGCGCAGCCGTCACACGACAAGGCGGCCGATATCCCGTTTCTTGATTTCGAAGTCAACGCAAACGGCACGTTGAATCTGTTGGAAGCAACCCGCCAGTTTGCTCCGGATGCAGTGTTCTGTCACATGAGCACGAATAAGGTCTACGGCGACGCGCCGAACGAGTTGCCGCTGACTGAATTAGAAACACGCTGGGAATACGCTCGCGAAGAAGACTTTCACGGCATCGACGAACACTGTCGGATCGACCAAACCATGCACTCGCTATTTGGTGCATCCAAAACGGCGGCCGACGTGTTAGCTCAAGAGTACGGAAAGTACTTTGGTCTGAAGACTGGTGTTTTCCGGGGCGGTTGTTTGACGGGCGCAGGACATAGCGGCGTTGAACTGCACGGATTCTTGAGTTATCTGGTGCACGTCGGAGTGACCGGCAAGCCGTACACGATTTTCGGATACAAGGGGAAACAGGTTCGCGACCAAATCGAATGCAGCGATGTCGTGAAAGCGTTTGAAGCGTTTTCAAAGAACCCGCGTCCGGGCGAGGTCTACAATATTGGCGGCGGACGCGACAACGCCGCCAGCGTGCTGGAGTCGATCGCAATGATCGAAGAAGTTACCGGCAATAAGCTTGATTTCACCTTGGGTGATGAAAACCGCAAAGGCGATCACATCTGTTACATCAGTGATCTGTCCAAGCTGCGCCGCGACTATCCGGATTGGGATATTCGTGTTCCGCTGAAAGACATCGTCTCGCAAATGGTCGCCGCCGAACAAAAGAAACTAGAGACGGCGACATCATAGCCCGCGTGGTGAACGCCTTCCCCTTGTAAACGCCGATCAAGCGGACTTCGAACGAATGAACGCCAGCCCAATGGGCTTAGCGTTCTGAATTCACTGCGTCACACGTGGCGATCGGACACATGTCATTGTCACACCGCGCGGTGCAACATTCGCTCGAGCCGATCCAGCGTCGTGACCATCTGATTCCACTGCGTCACGACTTCCAAGGTCGGCAGCGACGCCGCATCGCTGCGATCGAAACCTCGTTCGCTGACCGAGACCTTTCCCGCGAGCACCGAGACGCCCGATTCGGTCACGTGCTGGCTCTTCATCTCAGGCGTTTGTTGGCCATCGTCTTCGATCGGCAGCACTTGCAGCATCGCCTTGTGGACGGCCCACAACGCCGCTTTCCGGCTCGATTCTGCTTCCACCACACTTCGCATCGTTCCTGATTGCACGTAATACTTTGCCATCGTTTTATTTCCTGATCGGTTCGATTTTGGTTGACTGATTTGCCGTCCCCCGGCAATAGATAGATCGCCGATGCCGTGACACGTTTGGTCAGAGGGTCGAGGGGATTTCGCAAAAGTTGTGAAAACGTTGGCGACGAGACGTCTTGCCCCGTCTTGGGCGAGATCAAGTATCGGTTGCGAGATCAAGTATCGGTTGACTTGGCCGAGTGATTGCGGTGATGAGCTGAAAAGTTGTTTCGGGGATACCGAGCGTGTACATTACGGGCCTCCCCCGACGGGCGGGGCGAGGTGGTTCTACTTCTTTGAGATAGCATCGATCCTTGCAAGGGGCAACACGCGTGCGCGCAAATCGAATCCCGGTACGCCATCGGTTAACGAAACATGTTGGTCTGACCGGCAAAAAAAAGCGGTCGCACCTGAAGCGTCTGCTGACGGTGGAACCGATGGAATCAAGGTTGCTGTTGGCGGTCTTGCCTTCCTTTGAAGCGGTCGCCCCCGCTGGCTCTTTGATCTACCAAGCCAGGTCATCGGATTCGATTTCCGCCGCAGCAGAAATTGACGAGTTCACCTTTGACGCCGACGCGGATCAGTCGTTGACGATCATCGCGGATGTGGATCTCGGTCTCGAGCTAAACATCGAGTTGCGAAATCCCGCCAGCGTTCTTATCGATACGATCACCGGAACTGCGGGCGAAGATGTCATCATGCAGGCGGCGGAACTCGATTTCGCAGGTACCTATACGATTAACGTTTCGGGTGCAAATAGTTCGCTGGGCGATTACGCGCTCACGTTCCAACTAAATGCCTTGTCCGAGACGGAGACAGAGGTACCGACCAACGACACATCGACAACGGCCGAAAGCCTTGATTCCGGTTTGTTGGATTTGGTGGCGGGAACGGCGAGCCGGTTTGCCATCACTGGCGAACTGAGGGATGCGGGCGGGTTGCAACTTGGTGTCGAAGATTTCGAATCCGGCACCCTGGGCGGACAGTGGTCCACGTCGACGTCTCATGCCAATGGACGTATCCGCGTCAGCGACAGCAACGGCGCCGCGTCCGGATCGCAAGCCTTGTTAATGGATGTCGTTCAGTCGGCGTCGTACAGTTTGAATGAAGCGGTTTGGTCAGTGGACTTATCGACCGCCATCTCGCCCACGTTGGATTTCTCGTACGCCGAATGGGGTGATGAAGAAAACCAGCTGCCAGCAAGTTTTGTTGGCAGTTTCAATGGCGACGGGGTGTCGATCAGTGAAGACGGAATCAATTGGCATACGATCTTAAATGCGTCCAATTCCGTGAGCGGCGTGTGGGAACAAGCATCATTCGATTTGGCTGCCGAGGCGTCGGCGGCCGGTATTGCGTTGGACGCTAATTTTCGAATCAAGTTTCAACAGTACGACAATTTTCCGATCCCCACTGACGGTCGTGGATACGATGCGATTCGAATCACTGATGCCGTGGAAGTGATCGATTGGTATCGATTTCCACTGCAAGCAGGGAAGTCGACAACGCTCGCAGTCACAAGACTATCCGGCACTGGCAACGCCCGCATTGACCTTTATGCACCCGACGGAACGACGCTCATTGCTCGCGGCGTTGCAGCATCAAATGTCGATCAAGTGATCAATGGTTTCAAAGCACCAACTTCCGATGAATACTTCGCACGCGTCTCCGGTGCGGACAGCCGATACAGCGTCGTCGTGACGCAGGGAAGCGAGTTTGATACCGAAAGCAATAGCGGTATCGCTGATGCACAACCGCTAAGGGGTGTCGGGGTCGTGTTTGGGCACGTCGGACACGTAGCTGCTGCGGGTCCGGCTGCTGCTGCTGCCGCGCCGGCCGCCGACAACGCCAGTGTCGACCCACCACAACCACAACCGGCGACGGGCGAGCCACCTGTCGATGGACAACCGCCGGGATCGCCACAGAACCCGGCGTCGCAAAGAATCATCGTGCAGTTTGCTGATGGAATGAGCGATGATGACGTCGCTGTGTTTGCATCGCAGCACAACGCGACGATTTCGCAGCGACTGCGGCATGTCTTTAATGGCGCAGTTTTGGAGGTCGCAGAGCCAGAGGAATCCTTTGCGATCGCTCAGAGTTGGGGGTCTCTTCCGGGTGTCAATCTTGCTGAAACCGAACAAATTGGCAACTACGACACGACCGTTCCCAACGATCCGCGGTTCGGGTCCATGTGGGCACTCAACAACACGGGGCAAACCGGCGGCACCGTGGATGCCGATATCGACGCTCCCGAAGCGTGGGATCTTGTGACCGATTCCTCCGACGTCGTGATTGCGATTCTGGATTCGGGCGTGAACTATAACCATCCCGACCTGCAAGGATCGATGTGGGTCAACGTCGGCGAGATTCCTGGCAACAGTATCGATGATGATGGCAATGGGTTTGTCGACGACGTGCATGGAATTAACGCATCCACCGGCAGCGGCAACCCGATCGATACGTACGGGCATGGCACTCACGTGGCGGGGACCACTGCGGCGATCGGCAACAATGCAACGGGCGTGGTGGGCGTCAATTGGAATGCGCAAATCATGGCATTGGGCATCGGTTCAACGGGGCCGTCGACGGCGGCTGCGATCGTCGCGTTGGATTACCTGATCGATCAAAAACTGAATCATGGTGTCAACGTTGTATCCACCAACAATAGTTATTCCGTTGGTGCCAGCGCCGCATTCGAAACGGCGATTCAGTCAAGTATCGATGCGGGCGTGGTATTTGTTGCTGCCGCTGGGAACTCGACACTGGATATCGACACCAACCCGAGGTACCCGGCCAGCTATCCACTCGATGGCATCATCGCCGTGGCCGCGACCGATCACAACGACGCACGCGCAGGATTTTCCAACTATGGCGCCACCTCGGTCGACATCGGGGCGCCGGGCGTTGCGATCCTTAGCACGATGTTGACCAGCGGCAGTCTTTCCAATCCAACGGGATATGGAAGTATCAGTGGGACTTCGATGGCATCGCCGCATGTTGCCGGCGCCGCGGCGCTGCTTGCGGCTGCGAATCCATCGGCAAGCGTGGAGGACATCAAAGCGGCATTGTTGGACGGATCGGATCCGGTTGCATCGATGTCAGGTGTGACCGTTTCGGGTGGCCGCCTGAATCTGTTCGGCGCCCTCGAGCAAATTGAATCTCTCGACGACTACTACCGATTCCATGCGACTGTTGGTGATATCGTCACACTCACCACGTCAACGCCGCTGGATGGTCTGAATGAACCGAGCAATTCGCTGGACCCATTTGTTGAACTGTATTCACCATCGGCAACCCTTGTTGATATGGACGACAATGGCGGTGGCGACGGACGCAACGCGTTCTTGGCGTTCACCGCCGCAGAAACGGGCGACTATGTCGTTCGAGTCGCGGCGACGAGTGGCGGTGGTGAGTACGTGTTGCACATCGATGGGAATACGGATGTCGAGGAACCACCTTATGTTGTCCAAATCTCACCCGTCGACGGCGCGGTCTTGGCGTCTTTTCCCGATGCCGTTGAACTCATGTTTTCCGAACCCATGACGATATCGTCTGTCGCAGCAGCGGATGTTTTGGTCGGTGGAATGTCGGCGACCAGTGTCCAAGCGGTGGATAATCAAACGTTCCTGTTTTCCGTTCCCTCCGCAGCTGATGGTGGCGATGGGACGTATGACGTCACGCTGTTGCCTGCTGCGGTGGAAGACTTGCAGGGCATCGTAAACGACGGTTTTACGTCTAGTTTTACGGTCGATCGTGTTGCACCGAGAATCGTTTCCACGCAATGGAACGGAGCCGACTTGCCGACGACCGGCGAATTGCAATCACGTACCGCAACCATCGAAGTGTTTCTTTCCGAACCGATTTTGATGGCCGATAGCACGGACGTCACATTGCAAAACCTCGCGACAACAACGTTTTATGCGCTCGACTCGGTTTCGTTGAGTCCGGGCGGCGACCGCATCTCGATCGAGACGCCCGTGCTGCCATCGGCCGACTACCAGCTGACGTTGATCTCCGGCGATGTGTCGATCGAAGACCTTGCCGGAAACGATCTCGATGGCGAGCCTTTGGGGCCTGCGACCGATTTGACTCCGTCTGGCGACGGATCGGCGGGCGGTAATTATTCAATCCAGTTCACGATAACCGATGAATTTGACGTCATCATCGACGATTTCGGTAACCTGCTGGTGACCGACTACGGTGGGGCGAGTTCGCGAAGCATTGATACCGATGGCGTGAACGTTTTCATCCATGACGCCGACGGTACGCTCTTGACGGACATCCCCTCGGCCAGCGGAAATGGGACCAATACGGTGTCGGTGCCGCTGAGTTCGTTTCCAGCCGGTATTCACGTCAACGCCGGCATCGACGATGACTCCGTGACGATTGACTTGTCGATGGCGAATTTTGGCCGGCCCATTATCGTCGACGGCCAAGACGGAACGGATAGCCTGTTTGTCGCCGCGTCCAACGTTTTCACCGATGCGACTTACGATTTCAATGGCCCTAGCTCCGGCAACATCGGCATCGCTGACAACAGTTTGTTCAGCTTCGGAAATGTTGAATTGGTTGCATCACTGGTCGAATCGACAGATGCGTTTGTCAACTATTCGGAGGCTGCCGACGCGATCGTGATTCGTCAACTTGGTGCGACTCAAATTCGTTTAACGTCAACTGCGGCAAGCATGCTGACGATCGGTGCGATACCGCAAACGCTGTCCATCAACGCGGGGGAAGTGGGAAGCAACAGCATCCAGATACTCGATCTGCCTGTGGACTACCCGGCAAATCTGGATATCGTAGCGGTGGCTGGCAGCGATGCGGTGAGTGTCGACGCACCAATCGCACTTGATCACGCAGATGTTTCTATCTCTGCCGATACGATTTCGTTCAATGCACAGGTCGAAACGAACGGCGGCGACTTGACGTTATCCGCGACGGACGGCATCGCGATCAATGCCGCGGTCTTGACCGACAGCGGCGAATTTGTCGCGAGTGCCGATAGCGACTCAGACGGCAACGGAGACTTTTTCTTGGCCCCTGCGGTCAGCCAAGGTTTTCTCGAGTCGCAGGGCGAGACCGCGGCCGATGCCGCAGCGGGTGACTTTATGGGGCAATCCGTTGCGATCAGTGGCAACACCGCAATTATCGGTGCGCCGGGAGACGATAATCCAGGATTCGCCGGAACTGCTGGTGCGGCTTACATCTACCAACGGATTGCCGGTGTTTGGTCCGAAACCCAAAAACTAATTCCAGTCGATCGCGGCAATAGCGATTGGTTTGGAATATCGGTCGCGATCGATGGTGACACAGCAGTGGTGGGAGCCCACCGCAACGATAACGGCGCTGCCGAAACCGGGGCTGCCTACGTGTATGTTCGAAGTGCTGGAAGTTGGGCGTTGCAACAAAAGTTGGCGGCTTCGGATTTGGGCGTCAGTGATTGGTTTGGGGAATCGGTCTCGATAAGCGGCGATACCATCGTTGTCGGATCGTATAAGGATGATGATGGCGGAACCGATTCGGGATCTGCGTATGTTTTCCAAAGAACCGGAGTGACTTGGACCGAGCAACAGAAACTGGTCGCTTCCGATGCATCGGCAGGAAAAAGTTTTGGCGGCGAAGTCGCGATCAGTGGTGACACAATCGTGGTCACCGCGGTCGGTGATCATACGGCGGCTACATTTGCCGGTGCGGCTTACGTCTACAGTCGCACCGGCGTGACGTGGACAGAGCAACAGAAACTGTATGTTTCCAATCCCACCGCCTATGACCGTCTCGGAACCTCAGTTTCGATTGACGGAGAAACGATCTTGGTGGGGGCGGACGGGTACAACGGTCCCGTCGCAGACTCCGGCGCCGCGGTGGTCTACGTTCGTAATAATGACGTGTGGACCGAACAGCAAATCTTGGTGGCCGGCGACGCGGGTGAGAATGATTCGCTGGGACGGTCGGTTTCGCTCCGTGGTGACACCGCGATTGCCGGCGCAATCTTCGACGATGATGGTGGCAGCAACTCTGGCGCGATTTACGCGTTTTCTCGCGTGGGGACCACTTGGAACCAACAGCCGAAAATCACGGCTTCTGATACCACCGCAGATCTTTTTCTTGGTACTTCGGTTGCCGTCGATGGAGACGTCCTGGTCGCAGGGACGCAAACGTCCGATGCGGTGGCCACCAACGCAGGAAAGTCTTATTTCTTTACCCAGCAATCCGGTACGATGACCGGATCGATTTCCGCAGGCAATGGAAACGTCTCGATTACCGCCGCGGCAGTTGAAATTGCCGGCGCGATCTCTGGCACAGCATCGTTACGGCTGACACCAAGTCGACCCGAATCTGATCTCGGTATCGGTGCCGCCACGGGCCAATTCAGTCTTGATGATTCAGAGCTTGCGAATCTGCAAGATGGGTTTGCCACAATCTCTATCGGCGATGAAATCAATGCGTCGGGCATCGTGACAATCGACAGTGCGAACTTCACAGATCCCGCGACAATCTATGGCGGAATCATTCATGACTCGGTCGGTATGGACATCAGGTCGCCGCGGATCACGCTGGACGGCGTTGTGTCGCCGGGCCAATCGATCGGACTGTTGCAGATTGATGGTGACGCGGTGTTGGCATCTGGTGGTGAATTTCATATCGAAATTGACGGTATCGCTGGGCCCGGCGTCGCCAGTGGAAATGATCAGTTGATTGCGACCGGAAACGTCGACATCTTGCCCTCGGTGTCGCTTCACTTTTTTGGAACCCCCGATCTGTCTGGTTCAAATGAGTTGACGATCCTGGGACGGTCATCAGGAACGGGAACTTTTGCTGGGATGCCCGAGGGTTTTCCGATACTCGATCTCTTAGGTTCCGGACGTGACTTTTGGCTCACCTACCAAGGTGGCAGTGGCAGCGACATCCAGTTGGTTGCATTTTCCGATTTTGGCGACGCACCCGCGCCTTATCCGACGTTGCGCGGCGACGGCGGTGCCGAGCATGCGGATTCGCCGTCCCCGATGAATGCACCCATGCTTGGGGCGAATCGAGATGTCGAAAGTGACGGTCAGCCGACCGCGGCTGCCGATGGGGATGGCGCCGATGACGATGGTGTTGTTTTCGGAAAAATTCGTGCCGGCGACGCGGTAGCCGGTATCAACATTGATCTGCAAAATGCGGCAAACGCACGCGTCGATGCTTGGATCGATTTTGATCGAAACGGCGTTTGGGACGCATCGGAACAGATCCTCGATAGCATTCCGGTCATTGGTGGATGGCAGACATTGAACTATGTCGTGCCAGTGAATGCCGACGTGGGCACGACGTATGCCAGAGTGCGAGTGAGTTCCGATGGCGATTTGAGCCCCACGGGACTCGCGGCCGATGGCGAAGTGGAGGACTATGAAGTAACGATCGAAGAATTGATCCCCGAGGTCGATTCGATAACCGTCAACGACGGCGCTGCGACTCGGTCTGCACTCACAACGGTTTCGGTAACCTTTGACACGCTTGTGAATCACCTGCCGTTGCAGTCTGCGTTCGTCGTGACCAACACGACGACATCCACGGTGGTCGGATCGGTTGACGTCGTGGCCAGCGATGCAAACGGCAAGACCACCGCCCGGCTTCAATTCTCGGGGGCATCCACCCTAGCGCCGACCGCACCGGGCCTTCTGAACACGCTCGATGACGGCAACTATCGTCTAGATATCTTGGCAGTCCAAGTTGTGGCGGCCTCCGGCGGTCGAGCGATGGCCAGCGACGATGTTTTTGGTGGTCAAACCGCTGACGAACCAAGCAACGACGATTTCTTCCGTTGGTATGGTGATTCAAACGGCGATGGAAGTACAAACTTCATCGATTTTTCCAACGGATTCTTGCCGGCATTTGCTACGTCGATCGGCGAGGCAAACTATGCGTCCGATTTGGATGCCAATGGTGATGGAAGCGTAAACTTTACGGACTTCGCCAACGGTTTCTTGGCTAAATTTGCCAGCCGTCGCCCATGATCGACCGAATCAAACGTCTCGACCGGTGCAGTGCGATCGGATAGACATGTTGGCCGCACGGCCTCCACGATATTGCCTATTCGATGCAGATGACACTATGGAACTCACTCACCACGGTGCCCACGAAGGAGTCACGGGATCTTGTCACCAATTGACTTGGCCAACCGGCAGTCTGTTGGTGGACTGTGGAATCTTTCAGGGTGACGAAGCAAAGAAACATCCGAACCCCGAAATCGATTTCCCACTGACGGGGATCGAGAGTTTGCTGCTGACCCACGTCCATATCGATCATGTCGGACGGTTGCCCTATTTGCTCGCCGCCGGTTTCGACAAGCCGATTTATTGTTCCAAACCGACTGCGGAATTGCTGCCGCTGGTGATGGAAGACGCGCTAAGAATCGGATTCACGCGTTCGCGGCGTCTGATCGAAAAGTTCTTGGGACGAATCGGCGGATTGCTGCATCCGTTGCCCTATCATCGGTGGTTTCCGATTCATGGGGGGGCGAAGATACGTTTGAGCTCGGCCGGACATGTGCTGGGTTCAACGATTTTCGAAATTGAATTGCCATCCGGGGAAACCGTCGTTTTTTCAGGTGACATCGGCGCAGGCAATGATCCACTTTTGAAGCATCCCGTCAGCCCACCCAAGGCTGATTTGTTGGTCATGGAAAGCACCTATGGCGACCGGCGACATGAAACCAGCGTCGACCGCAAGAAAACACTTGAACAAGTCATCCTTCGCACTTTGCATGACAAAGGCGTCACGATCATTCCGGCGTTTAGCTTGGGGCGAACCCAATCACTGTTGTTCGAAATGAATTCGATCTTTGAACGCGTGCAAAAGATGCAAGGTCACTCGATCTTGAAACAGGTCGATGTCATCGTTGATTCGCCGTTGGCAACGCAGTTCACGGGTCTGTACAAAAGGATGCAACAGTACTGGGGCGAAGAAGCGCAGCAGATGTTGCGAATCGATGATCAGCCGCTAGTATTCGAAAACTTAACGACCGTCGGTGATCACGCCGAACACAAACAAACGATTGCGTATTTAGAGAAACACGAATTGCCCGCTGTCGTTGTCGCAGGCAGCGGCATGTGCACGGGCGGACGTGTGATGAATTATTTGAAACGATTCATCGGTGACCCGCGGACCGACATTGTGTTCGTTGGTTATCAGGCACGCGGTACACCCGGCCATTATATCGCTCGCGGCAGTGATTGGGTGCGACTTGATGGTCGCCGATACGACATCAAGGCCGACGTGCACCGCATCGGGGGTTACTCGGCGCACGCGGATCAGGCGGACCTGATCAAGTTCGTCGTTTCGATGGATCATCCGCCAAAGTCGATTCGGCTGGTTCATGGTGAATACCAACCCAAACGCGTGCTGGCGGCCAAGCTGACCGAGATGGGCTATTCAGTGATCTAGGATGCAATGATCTAGTGATCCGTGGTCGAGTGATCCGTGGTCTAGTATTCATAGGCAATGGGTGACAAGGCAACAGCGACTCGTGAAGACTCTGACGGCGGTGTGATGGAAGTGACACAAGAAAAGTCAAATACTGATTCGACGATCGTTGTCGGCGCCGGTTTAGCCGGACTTTCATGCGCGGTCCGGCTTGCTCAACAAGGGCATTCGGTGACGGTCTTGGAAGCGAGCGATCGAGTTGGCGGTCGCGTCCGCTCGGACGTCGTCGACGGATTCACGCTGGATTATGGCTTTCAGGTCTTGCTGACCGCGTATCCGGCTTGCCAAGCGTTGTTGGATTACGACTCGCTGAGACTGCGCCGGTTCAATCCGGGTGCACTGATACGGTCGCGAGGAAAATTCGCGATGTTATCGGACCCCTGGCGACGACCGACCCAATTATGGGCGACGGCGATGGCCGATGTGGGAACACTGGGCGACAAAATTCGAGTCGGACTCTTGCGGCGTGCTTGTCAGCAAGGATCGATCGCGGACCTTTATCAACGTGATGCCGAGCCAACCGCTGAGCGACTGCAGGCATGTGGATTCACCGCGAACATGATCGATTCGTTCTTTCGTCCTTTCTTGGGTGGCGTGATGTTGGATGAATCGCTAACCACATCCAGCCGGATGCTCGAATTCGTGTTCCGCATGTTTGCATCCGGCGATGTCGCGGTTCCCGCCGACGGTATGGCTGCAATTCCTCGACAGCTGGCCGATCAACTTCCTCGGGGCAGTGTCCGATTCAACAGCAGTGTTGTGTCGCTGGATTATCCGCACGTCGGCTTGTCTGATGGTTCGACATTGACGGCGTCCAACATCGTTTTGGCTACCGAAAGCAGCGCCGCGGCGCGACTGTTGGGGACACCAAACCTTGCAACGTCGTGGCACGGCGCAACGACGATTTACTATGCCGCCCACCAGTCGCCCGACCATCGTAAAATGCTGATGCTGCGTGGCGACGAAGAGGGGCCGGTCCAGACTGCCGTTGTGCTCAGCGATATCGCACCGCAGTACGCGCCCGCCGGCCGTGAATTGATTTCCGTCAGCATATCGGACCAACACAAAGATGAATCGACCGAATCGCTCGACTTAGCCGTCAAGAAACAGCTTCGCGGATGGTTTCAACGCGATGTCGATCAATGGCAACGGCTGCGATGCTATCGGGTTCCCTTTGGATTACCTCAGCAAAGTCTTGACCCCGTCGTGGCACCGATCGATGGGCCCTCGATCGGCGCGCCCGAGGGTGTCTACGTTTGCGGTGACCATCGCGAGACGGCCAGCATTCAAGGGGCGATGAATAGTGGCATGCGCGTGGCATCGGCGATCACGCGGTCTTAAAGCCCGATCGAGACGAGTTGCCGACTACAGTCCGTTCGTGTCACCGTAGATGTAGGAGATTCCGCCGAACGGCACGATACCGTAGATGCCTTCGGTGAAGACTTGTCGAACGAAGTTGTCGAACAAGCGAATCGGGGCACTTGGCAGAATGATCACGTCGCCGTCGCGGACCCAGATTTCATCACACGGTTGAGCTTCACGTCCCAAAATGGCGCCACGCAAGTCGAGCAAGGTGGACATCAGTTCCCAGTTCTCGCCGCGACGGAAAATCACGACCTGTCGCAGGTTGGCGCCGGTCACGTGTCCGCCTGCCATGGCGATCGCCCCTAGGACGGTCGTCGGCGTGTCCATGTCGTATCGGCCCGGCTGCGCGGCTTCGCCAAGGACAAAGAAGTAATGCGGAGCTTGATCCTGCAGTGACGGTTCGACTTCCAGGCCGCCGACCGCATCGTCGTAACGCAAATTGATCTCTTCTTTGAGTTCATCCAGTGTCAACCCTTGTGCCTGGACGCTGCCGATCCGCGGCAATCGGATTTCACCAGCGGGTGTGATGGTTTGCACGATTTGTTGCGGATCGAACCCACCGGCACCGCTGATGGCTTCTCGTACTTGTCGTGCCGCCGTTCCCGTATTCACCGGCGTAACGTCGACGGCCGGCTTGGGGTAAAACTCGGTGTATCGATCTTCTAACATTTCCCGCAGTTGCTGGACCGTTTGACCGGCGGCATGTACTTGGCCGATCAGCCGAAGCGTGATCGAACCATCGGGTTGAATCTGCAGACCTTTCTCAAGAGTGCCGCGTGTCAAAGCTTCGTCAGCTTCGGATTCGATTAGCAATTCATCGCCGACCACCAAGCGATAAGCGCCTTCGGTTTTCATCGGCGCGACCATGAACGTGAGCTGGATGGTGTCGCCGGTTCGCAACCGGTACTCGGGCAGCCGATGCGTCCGGGCGGGACCCGCGTAGGCGCCGGGGCCGTAGCTGTTAAAGGGCGAGTGGTAAGGGCACTGCCAGCACTGACAGTCTTTATCGCAAGGCCCAATGCCGTATTTAAAACCGATACCGCCGATCAAACCGTCCCCATCGCGATCGACGCACCGCATACATCGCGAACATCCGCAAGATTGATGCGACACGCTGCTGCCCGTTGAAACGCCGGAATGTTCGACAAGGATGGGTCCGGTCGGCACATGAACACCCGATTGTGTTGCCGCCATGCGAGGCTGTCCCTGTCCATCGCCGCCCGAAACGGATTCAGAAAACGTCATGCACAGAGCAAGTACTGCAAAAGCAAACGTGTAGGCGGAGGATTTCATCGAAGTCACCATAGTTTTCACGTCAATAAAGTTGAGTGTTTGCGAGTGTGTGATTGGGTTTGCCTGCAGGTCGGATCAGATCAGATCAGATCGGATCGGGGCGGGGCGGATGATTGCCGCAATGCGAGTCCCCGCGGTGGACTATTCACGACGAAACTTTGGCAACCAAGACTTAAACTGTCCGAATTTGGATTTGGATTGACCCGTCGACGAAACCGTCGCGGATGACTCTTTGCGAGCTGATACCGTTTGGTTTCGGCTGTTGACCGAATGGATCTCGCTCGTCTTGGGTTTGTACGTGGCGGCAAACGACTCTGCGTCCAGATACCGAATCGGCATTGAACTAGCCAGACGCGGATCCCGGATCGCCGATTGGCATTCGCGGACCGTTTTCGAGTCGCCGCGTTTCATTGCCACTTGCAATAACAGTTGATAATTCTCTCGCGTCGGTTGCAGTTCGATCGTTTGGGCGAGTGACACGGCGGCCTGTTCGATTAAGCCTTGGCCGTACAATGTTTTTCCCAATTCGCGGTGTGCAACCGCGTTCCTCGGGTCGACGGTGACGGCCGCGCGTTGATACGCCAGTGCCACGGCCGAGGCGTGTGTGCTGGTCGGATCGGACATGATGCGATGAATTTTTCCCATCAGTACCAACGCGTCACTGGCTTCGACAATATCGCCGCAGGCCGCTGCAAGATTCTGCTGGGCAACTAGCAAGTACTGCTCGGTCGCTTTCAGCGGCGACATGTCCTCGAGCGGCTGGTTCTTGAGAACCGACGTCTTATGAACGGCGACCATCCGAACCAGTGCGTCGTGATCGACCGCGCCAAAGCGTCCGGCAAATTCTTCGGATTCGCGAATCGCGTCCACGGCGGCCGCCAGTTGCTTGGCGTGCTCGTTGCCGCCTTCGCGGGCGTCGAGCATCGCTATCACGTGATGGAGCGATTCGACGGTCGATCGTTTCGCCGAATGGGTCGCGCCACGGGATAGTCGATGGACAGCCGTTTGCAGGGACATGCGAGCAAGTTGCCGGAAACGGATTTCATGAATCGTTACCGCTGTGTTCTTGCTCGCGACGACGGCGTCATGCTTTAACGCAGGCGGTTCCAAGCAATCCAGGGCCAGCAAGCCGAAACCGACGGCGTTGGCAGCGTTGCGTGTCTTGTTGTCTCGCTGCGACGAAGGTGACGGTTTGGGCAACGCGAGCACAACTTCAGTCTTCTCGGTCGCGAGCGATCGCGTTTCCACTTCGGTGATAGCCGGCGCTTGCGTGGCGCCCGGTCCAACGACCGAGTTGCGATCCCCATCGTTTTGTTTCGGCGTGGCGACCCGTGTCTGTTCCTGTTCTTTCGCGTAACCCACCGCGACCGGATCCGCGGAGTCGATCAGTGGCAGATCCGAAACCGCAAGTGGTTGAACTTGTCCGGTGGATTCCTGTGGTGTTGGCACAACAAGTTGTGATTGGAGGCCCGCCGTCGACGCAACGTTGACTCTTGCGTGAACTTCCGAATCCGACGGGGCCCCGCTCGGCGACACGGCAGCTCGCGGCGACACGGCAGCTCGCGGTGACGCAGTAGCGCTCGGTGACGCAGGGATGTTTGCTGCGAGGGACTGGTCGCGATTGTGTGCGACCGAAGGCGGCGCCTCCAATTTGGCGGACGGCGGCACCGTCGAGGTCGCGTTCTTTGCGGCTGCTTGCGAGCTGAGCGACTTGGTGGATGAATCGTCTGAACAGGGCTGATCGTACCGGACCGGTGGTGCGTCTGCTGCCGTCTTGCCCCGAATCAGTTCTGCAAGACTTTTCGCGTTGGTATTTAGCGGCAGTGGTGTCGGCGCCGTCGCGGTGGCCGGATATTCAGCCGTATGTACAGGCGAAGACGCGTCCCAGCCGCTGACCAGAAGTGACTTGAGCGACGCGGGCTCTGGCTCACCTGACTGCACCGTCTTGCGAACGACGTCGCCGATTGAATCGGCGATGCAGAATTCAACACCCACACCTGACGTGATGCACCCGCAGGCGACGAGAATGCTTAGACGTTTCACTGCACGTCTGTAACTGTTCGACTCATCCATGAGTTTGATCTCGTAAGAGATTGCCGGGCTGCAAGGTGCCACATCCTTATGGCATTCCAACCCGGTCTTGGTCATCGGCGATCCGGCAGAGGGGCGTCGATGCAATGTGCCGACGAGGGCCGACGATTTTCGTTCATCGGCTACAAATGCACGACAACCCGACCGATGCGCTCATACCGAACGACACCTGTATTGATACCATTCGTTACAAACAGTCGTGTCTAATCAACAGCATCCCTCTAGCCGTCACGACGAGGCGAATGAATGTTAACTTGTGACGGCTGCGACGAACCTTTGTGGCATTCCTGCCGAAATCGTTTCAATTGGTGATGGTAGCGCTGCTTGATGACAGATCGCGAACCGCGGGTTGGTCACTGGTCAGGACGCTGCTGTCGACATCGCCAAAGGTGACTTCACCGGTGGCTGCCCATTCGGTGCCACGCTGCAAAGAAATCTGAAACGCGAGTCCCTGCATGGCCGCCGCGTCGTGGCCGAGTGTGGTGTGGAAGACTCGACCCTTGCCGTAATGAATCGTCATCAACAACGGTTCATGCTCGCCGGTGCCGTTCGTATCGGGATTGCTATAACCCGTTGCCAGCACGTGCATGTTTTCCGCAGGCCCTCGCAATTTCCCGTAAAGTTCGTCCGCTGTCTGCATCCATGACCGGGGCAAACCCTTGGTGATTGGATGATCGGGGTCGCGCACAATGATCATGAACGGCACACGTTTGCCGTGGGCACCCCCCTTACCGGGCGACGGATCGCGAGTGAATTTCTTGAGGTCCTCTTTCCATCGGATATACGGACCATCGGTTTCGTTGCGACCGCCCCAGCCACCCAGCCCGATCATGCGATTGTATTGTTCCCAACCAGGGAACGAGTTGTTAGCCGCGTGAACGCTGACAAAACCACCACCGCCGGCAACATATTGCTGGAATGCTGCCTGCGTCTTTTCGCTCCAAGTATCACCGTTGTAGTTCGAAACGACGACGTCGTAACCGTCAAAGGATGGATCGAATTTGGTCATGTCACCGCCTCGGGGCGGTGAGGTGGCCACGTCAACGGTGAAGCGTCCGGTACCCTGGAGCGTTCGTTGAATCAGCGGTGTTGTTTCTTGCCATTTGTGGTTGTTTTGGCCGTCGATCAACAGCACTCTCAGGACGGTTTTTTCGGTCGGTTCGGCAGCGGCAAGATCGCACGAACACAGCAACGCAACGATGCAGATCATTAAACCGGTCGAGGAAGTTTTCATGGGGGTGGCTTCTCGCAAAATGTCTTGTGGATTGGACGTCTGGCGATTGTACCAGCCCGGGGCTACGAAAACTCTGCGGTCAATCTAAGATAGGCTGTTTATCGCAGGAGAAATGAATGACCGAATTTCCAAACCGTTCTTACCCCGCGACACGTATGCGGCGCGTGCGCAGGCACGACTGGTCTCGTCGTTTGGTCGCCGAGAGCAGCCTCAGTACCAATGATCTGATTTGGCCTTGGTTCGTGTTCGATGGCGAGGGAAGACAAAGCATTCCAAGTTTGCCGGGTGTCGATCGCTTGGGCAAAGACCAGTGGGCGGCAGAGGCCGAACGGGCGTGCAAGCTTGGATTACCTGCGATTGCAATTTTTCCAGCGACCGATGCAGCCTTGAAAACGGATGACGCACGTGAAGCGTTCAATCCGAACAACCTGGTTTGCCGAACGGTCGCCGCCATCAAGAAAGAAGTCGGCGATGGGTTGGGAATTATCTGTGACGTCGCCTTGGATCCCTACAGCAGTCACGGACAAGACGGGCTGGTGCGTGACGGTTACGTCGTCAACGACGAAACCATCGACGTTTTGTGTCAACAAGCCGTGGTTCAGGCTCAAGCCGGTTGCGACATTATCGCACCGAGCGACATGATGGACGGCCGCATCGGCGCGATTCGAAGAGCGCTAGATGAAGCTGGTTTTCAACACGTCCAGATCATGTCGTATGCGGCAAAGTATGCGAGCGCCTTTTACGGTCCGTTTCGCGACGCCGTCGGATCCAGTTCCAATTTGGCCGGTGGCAGCAAGGCGACGTATCAACAACAACCATCGCAAACCGACGAGGCGCTGCACGAAGTCTCGCTTGACCTTGCCGAAGGCGCCGACAGCGTCATGGTCAAACCGGGAATGCCATACCTGGACGTGGTTCGCCGAGTGAAAGATACGTTCGCCGTCCCTACTTACGCGTATCAAGTCAGTGGCGAATACGCGATGCTATCCGCCGCGGCCAAGGAAGGCTGGTTGGATCGCCAACAGACCGTGATGGAAAGTTTGCTCGCTTTCAAGCGCGCCGGTGCCGATGGTGTGTTGACGTATTTTGCGGCCGATGCAGCACAGTGGATCGCGGAAGAGTTGTCCGGTGGATGAAGTTGAAAAAATGAGAACGATCGAACATTACACCGCCCAGGCCGATGAACGTTTTTCGTGGAAATGGGACGACATCAAAATCGCCGATCAACCTTGGCGACTGGCCGTTGCGGCCGATCCGGACGCAATGTTGATCGAAGCATGCCAGCGGCAAGATGCCGGCGAACAAGGTGTCATCGACCCGTTTTGGGCGACGACCTGGCGCGCCGCTGCCGGACTGGACCGTTATCTCGATCGGCTGAACATGGATGGACAGCGTGTTCTAGAACTCGGCTGTGGTACCGGCCATGCCGGCGTTGCCGCCGCGCTACGTGGTGCGCAGGTGACGTTGACCGACGGAGTCGAGGACCCGTTGTTGTTGGTGCGAATGAGCACCTGGCCGATTCGTGATTCATGCCATGTCTGTCGCTTGCGGTTCGGAGTCGACCAGATGGACGAGCCGAAGTATCCGTTGATTTTGGGAAGCGACGTGACGTACCTGCGGACGCTGTGGCCCGAGTTGGAACAGTGTTTTGACGACCATTTGGCCGAAGGCGGACAGGTATTGTTGAGCGACCCCTTTCGAATCATTGCGAACGAATACCGCCAATGGCTGAAAGATCGTCCTTGGGAATACGAAGAGCACCGCATTACCCTGGACGATGACCCTGAGCATCCGATTCGCGTGATGCGTTTGACGCGAGCGGTCTGAGTTCCGCTGTTTGCGTGCGAATCTTGTTCTGTCTTCCGAGCTGTTCTTGCTCAGGCGATGTCGGCGGTGGCCGCCGGCATCAGTCCTTGGATCGACGGATCATGTCGCTTCAGCAGTTTTGTGCCAATCTCGAAACATCGGCTGGTGATGCGTCGCGCCCGGACAACTTCCAGTTGTACCCAGAAGGTGGGAAGCGCCACTCGAATCTGTTCCACCGGATACAGTTCGAACGGCACCAACATCCCACATCCGTGACGTGAAAAATCTCGGGTATAGACGCCAAGTGGACCTTCGCTCCGCGGGCGAAACGGTAATGACTTTTCGAAGTGCATCACGCCGTGCGCGCGGACCTTTAATCGTTGGTTGTTCCGCTCGTCTTCAGAGTAGCAGGGAACTTCACCACGCTCTTGAAAGAACGTAGCCCATTCGATTGGCAGTTCAATGTCCCACGAAACTGACTGGATCAGTTCGCTAAACTTTGTCGGATAATCGCTTTCCAGCACTGGAGCACCTCTGGATCGAATGCCGTCCCGCTATCACGATCGAGAACCTCAATCGCCTTGCTACGCGGCATAGGCTTGCGGTAAGGACGCTGACTCGTCAAAGCTTCAAAAACGTCGACGACAGCACAAAGCTTCGCCCACGGATGTAATTCGTCGCCCACGTTACCGACCGGATAACCTTTACCGTCCAGCCGTTCGTGGTGTTGATAGACCATCATCAATTGGCCTTCGCACAAGTCATCACGACATGCGAGTTTGCGAAATCCGAGCAACGGATGTTGGCGAATCTTGCGAAACTCATGTTCGTCCAATTTGCCGGGTTTGCACAGGATCGCTTCGTCGATCTCAAGCTTTCCCAGATCATGTAACAGTCCACCCGTGGTGATTTGTTGGATCTCGTCGTCGGTGTGCCCAAGGCGAGCGGCCAGCATGCCGGCATAGAACGCGACGTTCGCCGAGTGTGTGAACGTGGCGTAGTCGTGGTGTAATACTCGGAACAAATCGCCCGCGGTGAATTCGTCTTGCGTGACCAGTTCGGTCGCCAATTGGCCAAGCTTTTCGGCCGCGGACACCGTTGTGTCCGTTTGGTCTTTCGCGAACGCGGTTTCTAAGACGTCACGTACAACTTCGTTCAACGCGCCGGCACGCGCCGACAGAGGAATGGTCTTGTCGCTGGAACTATGGATAGCGACCTTACGCAGGTATTCCTGGTAGTCTCGCCGCGATTCTTTGGGAATAAACAGTCGGTGGATTCCGCGTGCTCGCAACCGCTGCAGATCTTCCATCAGCAGCGGGTATTCCGCGGCGCGGTACAGTTTCAAACGTTCCGAGTTCGCTTCTTCCTGATACAGGTTCAGCCCGACAGCCTCAGTGGGCATCAGAGTTGCGACGCTAATCTGTAGAAAGTCGTTGGATGACATGGGCTCGGCAATTCCGTCCGAATTGCAATGGGTTTAGTTCGGTTGCTGCAAACTAAAGTAGGTCGTCTTTTCGGACCGACCCCCCCGAACAAGGCGCATTTTGGTGCGCAGAAGTGTGCTCGTTCAAATTGACACTGCTGTGGCCCGTTCAATCGCTACATTCCCACCAACCGATTGTCGCTGTCGCCAATGCGGACGCAGAGAAACAAGTGCGGATGCAGAGAAGCAAGTGCGGATGCAGAGGGCCGTCACTAGAATGCTCGCGGCTGCCGCGGGACCCAACCCAACCCCATGCCGCTGCGGACGCTATTGGCTCTTCTTCAGATAGCCCGCGCTGGTTTGAAAGTACTTTTGGCGGCGCTGCTTGGGTTGGTCGTCGATCTTGGATGCGGATTCCAGGTCGGCCAAGTTGGCTTGGCAGTAACGGCAACCGATGGTCGTCAGGTGAAAACGAACGTAGTCCGACGCTTCCGGCGCCAGCGTGCCCAGGATGTGTTGGCCGAGCTCATTGCGGGTCGGGCAGGAAAGCCGATTTCGACGCCAGATGGCACCCAGTGTGTGCAGCCCTGCGGTTTCTCGGCCACGGACTTCGATCAGCCGCTGTCGCAGCTGGGTATCACTGCGAAGTTCGTGTTCCAGCTCGCTGCATCGTGCCGCCGGCAAAGCTTCGTCCAGAAAAGCGGCAAGTTCGGCATCGGTGAACGTGTTCATGGACAAGACTCTTTCGCACACGCTACTTTCGTCACGCACATTACTTTCACAAAACGCAGCGACACGATGGCCTGCTGCATCACGATGAAAAACGTGACAGGCACAGCGTGACGTTTTGGCCGCCGAATCCGAAACTGTTGTTCAGGGCGTATTGTACCGGTTGCTCGCGGGCGACGTTCGGAACGTAATCCAGATCGCATAGCGGATCGGGATTTTCGTAGTTGATGGTCGGTGGCAAGATGCCGTCACGGATCGTCAACAAGCAGACAATCATTTCCGTGACGCCGGCCGCCGCGATCAGGTGTCCCATCATGCTCTTCGTACTACTGACGGGAACCTTGGCCGCAAAGTCACCAAAAACTTCCTTGCAGACTTTGGTTTCGACTTTGTCATTGACGGTGGTGCTGGTGCCGTGTGCATTGACATAGCCGATGTCGGTCGGATTTAACTTCGCATCCGCGATTGCCATCCGCATGGCTGCGATACCGCCGTGTCCGTCCGGCGGAATGTCCGTGATGCGATAGGCGTCGGCGGTCGTTCCGTAGCCGGCGATTTCACCATAGATGGTGGCACCGCGGGCCTTGGCGGATTCCATTTCTTCTAGAATCACCATGGCCGATCCTTCGCCCAGGACGAATCCATCGCGCAGTCGATCGAATGGTCGGCTTGCCTTGGTCGGTTCGTCGTTACTTTCACTCAGCGCCGTCAGCAAATTGAACCCGGTCACGCCAAAGGGGTGAATCATGCTGTGCGTTCCGCCGGCCAGCATGACGTCGGCGTCGCCCCGTTTGATGATCTCGGACGCTTCGCCGACGGCTTGACTGCTAGCGGCGCACGCGGTCAGGCAATTGAAGTTCGGTCCCTGGGCGTTGAACATGGTTGCCAGATGAGCGGCCGGCATGTTCGGTTCTTGTTCGAGTTCTTTGGATGGATCGAGCAAGTCCAGTCCGGCGCTGATGAACTTGGCTTCGTCGTACTCGCCGTCTTCCAGCGCCGCCGCCATCATTTTGCTGAACGTCAGAAAATCTTGGTTGCCCTCACCGCTGCCCAGATAGACGCCGAACCGCACGGGGTCTTTGATGATGTCCAGCACACCGCTGTCGGCCACCGCTTGTTTGGCGGCACCGACGGCAAATTTGGTGTGACGTCCACGGTCCTGCCACTTTTCGACCGGTTCACCCGAGTCGGCGATATCCCAGTTCTTGACTTCGGCGCTGATGCGCGTGGGGAATCCGCTGGCATCGAACAACGTCGTGTACGCCACGCCGCTGCGACCTTCTTTTAGTCCATCCCAGACCGTATCGGGATCATGACCCATTGGGTTAATCATGCCGATTCCGGTTACCACAACACGACGACGCATTGAGTCAGCTTTCAATTACAAGTTTTTGTAGTGAGGAAGCGGATTTCCGTCCGCATCGACAGCGACGTGAAAAAAGTTCATCAACCGCAGCATCGCGTTCAAGTCGCCCGGTTTGTACAGCGGCCCGTCTACGATTTGTCCTTCTTCCAAGAAAGCAAACATCAAATCAACGTTCGCCTGCAGCTTGCCGTCACAGTGACAAGTACCGATCAGTGTTGCCCCGTCGTCTTGAACCGCGTCAAGCTGAACGTGGTAATCCAACCGGTCGCCGGTACGAGCGGGGAAGTGGTATGTCGCCTTGCCGACCTTCGCCAGCACGGCACGCTTTTCAAAATTAAAATGCTCGAGAATCAACACGCCGCCCAGTTGGGCCAAGCTTTCGATGATCAATGTTGGCGGCAACATCGGAAAGCTGGGCGAGTAATCATCGATCGCTTCTTCGGCAAGCGTGACATTCTTGAATCCGCGCGCATGGCTGCCACTGACGAATTCGGTGAACCGATCGATCCAGAGCCAGCGCATGTTGATTTCAAGTTGTCAGGTGATTGGAAACACGTTGGGTTTTCCAGCCGACGGAATTCCGGTCGGCGGGCGTCACGGATACCCAGTGTGTATCTGCTGTTTATTCGCCGATTTTGCTGCCGACATAGCGGCACAAGTCGCCGACGGTAAGCAGGTTGCCAAAGTCTTGGACGCGTGGGTTCTGTTCAAACTTGGACAGATCGGCCCAAGGCATGCGGCGTTTCAGTTCCGCCATCCCGTCGGCCGTTACGGCGCCGTCGCTGACATATTGATTGTTGGTCAAGATATCTTCGGGTGACAATTCTTCACGAGGGATCGTGATGCCGAACGCTTTTTCCAGCTTGAATACGATATCAAGGAAGTCAATCGACTCGGCACCCAGGTCGCCGACCAAGGTTGCATCGTTGGTGACTTCGTCGTCATCGACACCCAGTGCATCGACGAGTGATTCTTGAACCTTGCTGAAAATTTCTTCTTCGGAAAGTGCCATGGAGTCTGATCCTTGGTTGGCGTTAGGTGGATGATTAATCGAGTCAGTGTGAAATGGTTATGGGCTGCCGATGGCGGCGATTTCGCCGAATAACTCGCCGAATTGCTTGCGGGCCCTCATGCGTACGTCATTATCCGTACCAAGCCGCTCGGGATCTCCGCTAGTCGAGCGTTCCAGGATCAAGCGGGCCGATACCGTGGTGCGCCCATTCTTTTGGGCGCTGGCTTTGACGGTTGTGATGGGGCCGTCTTCTTTGAAGACTTCCGCGGTGATCTGTAAGGTTTCTCCCGGTGCCAAAAAGTCGCCGAACTTGACGCTGCGAACTTCCCGCAACAAGACCAGGGGACTTTGGAAATCTTCGCCCGTGCGGATCATCCAGACCGATGCCTGCAGCAGGGCTTCGAGCATCATCACCCCAGGCATCACCGGGAAATTGGGGAAGTGATCGGCCAAAAAACCTTCCTCGGCACCGAGGGTTCGTTCGGCGACAATCCGTTTTCCGGGCTCCAGCGACGTGATTCGATCGAGTTGGCTGTATTTCATTCGTCGCGATGGATCTAGAAACGGTTGGCTGCGGTCGACGAAATGACCGACGCAATACGATAGTTTCCCGCAAAAATTGCCTCAACCGTGCTTCTTACGGATTAGGACGGTTGGCCAGAATTACCAGGGCTGCCAGGAGCCTGCAATCGGGATTTCAGGAGCCTTTTGCCCGGCACGCTCGATTTTCGGCCCACCTTTTCTGTGAACCATCCCGCCGGCGGGCTCGGCTTACCAGTACTGGCTGATCTTTGCCCTTAAGAAGTCGGCACTGCGTGCCAATTGGTCCATCCCGTCGACACCGTCTTCGATACTGATCCAATTGTCCGCGAATCCGGCTGCCCGCAGTTCCTCGAAAATTGCGTCATAGTCGTTCAAACCCTTGCCGATTTCGCCGTGGCGGAGCCGATTGGCATAGCCCTCGACCCCCGATTCTTCTCGACGTAAATCTTCGATCGTGCCCTCGGTCAGGAACCGATCGCTGGCGTGCATCGTCACCACTCGGCCGGAAACCCGCTTGAGCAGAGCCAGCGGATCCTCGCCGGCCAGCAGTGTGTTGCTGGGATCGTAGTTAACGCCAAAGTTGGCCGCCGTGACCGCATCGACCAAATCACAGAAGACGTCACCCATCTGTGCGAATTCAGGATAGGTCCAGAAGTCGTCTTTGTAGTGGTTCTCGATGATCAGCGTGATGCCGCGCTCGGCCGCGTATCCCGCGCATGCGTCGATGCACTCAGCCGCGTACCGAATGCCATCCTCTCGCGATACCTCGGGCCGACGTTGTCCCGAAAGCACTCGCGTGAACCCGCCCCCCATTGCGGCCGTCATGTCGATCCAAAATTTCTCTCGCTCGATCTGTTCGGCGCGAAAATCAGCATCGGGATGAGTGAAGTCCGGCGAGCAACACATCATGGGAATGCTCAGATTCTTTTCTTCGACTTTTCGTCGCAGTGATGCCCAATTCGAGCGGTCCTGCATTTCTAGGAATCCGGCGTACCATTCCAGCCCATCGATCGGCAACTCGGACGCCTCGTCGATCCACTGGGCAAGACTAAGGGTGCCGTCTTTGCACAACGCTTGCATATAGAGTTTCGGAAAAGCAGCAAGTTGAGGCATGATGAATTACTTGAAGTGGATGGTTTGCTTGACAGGGATTCAGATTGTTTGACTGAATCCGGTTGTTTGTTTGAGACCGCCATGCGGCGCAGCGATCGGTGATGCACCGCATGTGATTACAACGAAGGTTTTAAAACGGACTTGACGACCTTGCCGCCGTGCATCGCTTCGAATGCTTCGTGCCAATCCTCTAGTGCCCATGTGCCGCCAATGATCGGTGATACATCGAGTTGTCCGCCGGCCAACAAGGCAAGCACGCGTTCCCAGATAGACCAGTGATGGCTGAAACTTCCTTGCAGCGTCACGTTCTTTTGCACGATCGGGTCGATGGAAAAATTCAGCGGTTTCGGGCCCCAGCCGACTTTCGTGATCCAGCCGGCGGGACGTACCAGATCGATGGCCATCTTTAATGTCGCGGAAACGCCGGCCGCATCGATCACGACGTCTGCCCCCAGTCCGTCTCTTTCCATTGCCCACGTTTCGGCTTCGGTCAACGTCGTACAGCCGTATTGTCTGGCGACGTCGAAGCGTGCCTCGTCGGACGGCAAACCGACGATGGCGACATCCCCGCCATTGAGTTTTGCCATCGCCGCGCACAATATCCCGATGGTTCCCGGTCCGATGACCAACACGCGATCACCCGGACGGATGCGCGAGTTTTCAACCACAGCGTTGTACGCAACGCAGCACGGTTCGGTCAGAGCCGCGGTTTCCAGCGACAGTGATTCCGGTACACGGTGCAAACATCTGGCCGGCACGCGAACGTGCTCTGTCATCGCCCCGTCGACTCCATAGCCAAATCCTTTGCGACTGGTATCGAGGTTGTATCGCCCCATTCGCGTCATGGGATTGTTGGGGTCGACAACGGCGGCGGTCTCGCTGGTCACGCGATCGCCTGCATGCCAATCCGAGACGTTCTTGCCCAGTTCGACGATCGTGCCGGCAAATTCGTGACCCAAAACAACCGGATAATTCACCGGCCAACTGTGTGATGCCGTCCACTGGTGCAAGTCACTGCCACAGACGCCGACCGCGGCGACTTGCATCAACACGTCATTGTCACCAATCGTGGGCATCGGAAATTCACGAACATCGACGCTGCCGGGCTCGGCCGCATAGTTAACCACGGCGGGGGAAGTTTTCATGCAAGTTTCTTTGGGTAGGGGTGGGGAGGATCCAAAGCGACCTGCGCAGAAGATCGACTCGGGTGGGAACCGATCATGCGCCGCTTAGGCGAGGCCGGCTGGCAGAGGGAATTCATCTGACTTGGCCAGTGCCAACGACGCTTTGTTGTTGACGACCGGTCGATCAATCAGAATTGGCATTCACGACCGTTCGGCAACGGTGTCTTGCGCATGCACTCGTTCGCAAATCATCCGCAATGAACTCTCTAAGTTTCCGTCGGCAGTTTTAAAGGCATCGGCGTCAATTGTCAGCGGGGCGCCCAGCACGACCAGTGGTGCGCCATACTGTGGGCACTCGATCGCCTGTTCGATGCTTAATCCGCCCACCGCCTGTACGGGAACTTTCACAGCGTCGACAACGGCACGAAGATCATCCAGCGGGCTAGGCATCCGTTCGCCACGGGCGGCAATCCCGCGTCGCTCATCGTAGCCGATGTGGTGAACGATGTAGTCGCATCCCAAATCTTCTAGCCGTCGTGCGCCGTCGACCATGGTGTGATAGCCCAAGTTGTCGCCCATCACGCTGACGCCGAAGTCGCGTCCGGCCTTGACGACACACTTGATCGTTTCTTCGTGTGCCTGCGCCATGACGACCACATGCGTTGCGCCGGCGCCGGCCATCATTTCGGCTTCCAAGTAGCCACCGTCCATTGTCTTCAGGTCGGCCACGATCGGAGTGTCAGGAAAGCGTTCGCGTAACGCTCGTACACCATGCAGGCCTTCTGCCAAAATCAGTGGTGTGCCGGCTTCCAGCCAGTCCACGCCTGCACGCATTGCTAATTCGGCGGTTTGAATCGCCTCGTCGATCGAGGTGAGGTCAAGCGAGATTTGAACGATCGGTTTCATGGTCTGTCCGAATACTTTGTACAGTCCAACATCGATGCTGAACAAGGAACTGTGAACGAGTCGCCGCGGTCGGCGAGTATACCGGAATCGCGAACAGGTATTGGCCACCGAACACCAATGATGCTGTTAGGATATCTGACCCGACGTGGATTCTAGAATGTGATCCGCGGGACGCAGTTTCCAACAACCGCAGCGTTTTTTAGTGAGTGACGAGCGATGTTTTCAAGACGGAATACCGATTCAAAACGGGTCGGGAACGCGGTTTCCCGGTTCGCGTTTATCTCTTGTCAGACAACGGTCATTCGGCTGACCGCAATTCGGCATATCGCAAGCCTTGCTTGTTGCGTCTTGCTATGCACTACCACGGTGTGGGCGAAACCGCCAAACATTTTGTTGATGGTTTCGGATGATCAGCGTCCCGATACGATTGCGGCACTTGGTAATTCGGTGATCGAAACACCCTCGCTGGATCAACTCGTCCGCCGCGGCAGCACGATCACGCGCGCGACATGTGCCAACCCGATTTGTGTTTGCAGCCGCGCCGAAATCTTGACCGGGTGCTCGGGAGTACGCAACGGTGTCTTCCTGAACAGTCGCATTATCGATGAATCACTGCCAAGGTTGCCAAAGCCCTTTGCCGAAGCGGGTTATCAAACGTGGTATGTCGGCAAGTGGCATAACAATAATCGACCGATCAATCACGGCTACGCCCAAACCCATCACATGTTCATGGGCGGCGGAGCGAAGTGGTGGAAACCGCAAGTGGATTATCGCGGACAAGAAGTGACGGGATACAAGGGCTGGATATTCAGGGACAGCGATGACAACTTGTTGCCGGAACTGGGCGTCGGGCTCACCCCACGAACCAGCGAGGTGATCGCCGATGCCGCGATTGACATCATCCAGCGTTCCGGTGATGCACCGTTCTTTGCGCACGTTAACTTCACCGCACCACACGATCCGTTGTTGATTGCGCCCGAGTTCGCCGATCGGTATGACCCCGAATCGATTCCGCTGCCGAAGAATTTTTCGCCACAACATCCCTTCGATCACGGCAACGCCGGAGGACGCGACGAAGTGTTGTTGCCGTTGCCGCGCACACCCGAAGATGTCCGTGCGGATATCGCCGCTTACTATGCCGTGATCACGCACATGGATGCTCAGATCGGTCGCGTGCTCGATGCGCTCGACAAAGCGGGAAAGACGGACAACACGATCATTGTTTTTAGCAGCGACCATGGTCTCGCCATGGGCAGTCACGGGCTGCGCGGCAAACAAAATATGTACGAGCATACGATCGGAGTTCCGATGATTTTCGTAGGGCCGTCGATACCTCAGGATCGTCGATTCGCGGCGAACGCGTATCTGCGCGATATCTTTCCCACGCTATGTGACTTGGCAGGACTGGATGTGCCAGAGGTCGACGGACAAAGCCAAGTACCGGTGCTTCGCGGCAAACAGGATTCGGTCTATGACCACATCATCGGCTACTTTCGTGATAGCCAAAGAATGATTCGTACCGATCGCTGGAAACTGATCGAGTATCCACTCGCGCAGCGAAATCAGTTGTTCGATTTGCAGTCCGATCCGCTTGAACTTGATGATCAATCGCAGAATCCTGATCGTCAGTCCTTGATCGCTCAGTTGCACCAACGACTACACCGCCAAATCGACGCCTATCGAAAATAGGCGTCCGGCGACGATGACGGGGCGATTTCGAACGGCCACGAAGGGCTTTCCGTTGCCAGGAAGAATTGACGCGGCGCGGCTTGGGCTTCCCAAGGTACAATAAACTTGTTGCCGGGGATTTGCTTCTGCGAGCTCGTTGCTGGGGATTTGCGATCGGCAATTTGCGATCGGCAATACGTTGTTGTCAAAGCGTTGCGAGCGACTTGTTCGTGGGGCGGTCCACGTGGCTGAGGATGGGTGTGATGAAGACAGGTCTAAGTGTGCTGGCAGCGTTGGCCGGATTGTGTTTCTGTGCCGACGGCCGAAGCCAAGGTCCGCCGCGTGATTTTGAAATGGTCGATCAATTCGGGAACGTCACCGCGGTGGTTCAGCAGGACCGCGACTCGCTTCGTTTCCGTCTTCGCAGCGGCGAACGTCGCCAATACAACCGAGATCGAAAATACGATTCCGCGGATGGTCGGCTATTGGGTTACACCAATTTCGAACTCAATCGCGTGCTAAGGATGCCGAGATCGGGTCAGGGTGCTTGTTGGGTCGCCGATCTGGATGATCGCTTTCCACAGTTCCGCCACTTGTCTCAATCGATCCGGCCGATTCGTGGCGGTATCGCTAGTGCGCCGGTGGCGCCTTGGGGCGGCGCAGCGCCGTGGGACTACGGATGGTCGGGCAATCCGTATGCGACCGGTGGCGGATATCGATACAACCCCGGCCCCGTGATCGCGACGCCGCCTTACGCGTCCGGTTATCGCCCTGTACCACGTTCGGTGTTGTTGGAATCAAAGACCATTGCGAATCCACCGCTGCCGCCGGCGAGACTGCGGTTGCTGAATCCGAGCAAGCGAACGCTTCAGGTCGCCCTTGTTGACTTGGCATCACCGAGTGGGAACCGGACGATGAAGATCCCTGCCGGGCAATCCGTCGATGTCGAAGTCGCACGCGATAGCGGCGCAAAGCGAATCAGCCGATACCAAACCTTTGACGCGCTTGGATATCCGATCGAGAAAGAAGTGGTCAACGAAATTCCGCCGACGGTCCGGCACGAGATCGTTGTCCACGAATGGGCGATGCAATCGGTGGCGATCGATCGGACCGGTAAAAGTCCGAACGTGATCGAAGATATCAACATGCAGGGCAGGGGACTGGGCCGTTTTCCACTGCCGCCGGGCAACGAACTGCAGTCGGGAACGATCGATGTGTATCGCGCCGCGGTGAGTGCCGGAAACAAGGGAGCCATTGCGCCGATCGTTCCGGCAGAAGACGGTGCACCGGGGCAACCGACCGACAACGCGAGTGCTCTGGAAAACGCCGTGTTGGAAGCACAACGCCGTGCGATGTCGGGTCGCCGGCCATGATTGCTCGAAGCGCAGACGTGATTAGTCGAAACGCCTTTTATCGATCGGTGTCCGCGTGACGCTGGTCCTCGTCGAACACACTGGCTCTGGTCAAACACGCTGGCTCTCATCAAACACGCTGGCCGCGGTCAAACATGCGGCCCCGAGCAGATGTGAACCATTGACGGTCGTTTCGTCTCGCGTATGCGGCTTGTCTATTGCGACGTATCGATCTCGGTTGTGGCCGGTTTGATCAACTGCTTTTCGGCTCGCTTGGCTTGCACGATCGCTAAGACGCCGGCGATCAATAGGCATGCCCCAAAAACTCTTAATGGCGATGCGGTAGTCTTGGGGTTACCCAGCAGGCCGTAGTGATCCAGCAGGATCGCCATGACGGTTTGTCCGGTCATGACGGCCGCAAACCATGGCAACGATCCAACGCGCGGAACGAACCACAGCGAAGTCGTCACCATCACCACACCGATCGCACCCCCGGTCCAAATCCACCAAGGCAATTCGTGCAGCGGGCGTGTCGTGACGGGCGGAAAGTTTCCACCGGCCAGCGTCAGCAATGTCAAAATCACGGTGCCGCTTCCGAAAGAGATCAACGCGGCCTGCAGCGGATGGCGAACGATGCTGCTTAGTGAACCGTTGATGCTTGGCTGTACGCCCAGCAGGCATCCCGCCGCTAAACCGACAAGAACCGCAACGATGACGATGCCGGGCATTTGCACTCGACTAACCACCTTCGTCGGCGTCACGCGTCTGCGGACCGGCAAGCTCGGGGCCGACGTGTGCGATTTGATTGTTCGCGTCGACAAACACCAGCTTTGCTCGATGGTTGTGTACTTCTTCGGCGGGAATCAAGGCAAACGTCGCCAAGATGACTCGATCGCCCGGCTGGATCAAATGAGCCGCCGCGCCGTTGGCACAGATGTCGTTGCTGCCTGGCGTACCGGCAATGGTGTACGTTTCCAGCCGGCTGCCACGCGTGATGTTCCAGACGTGCACCGATTCATACGCGTGCATCCCGGCCGCCTCTAGCAGTTCCGGAGGCACGGTAATGCTGCCTTCGTAATCGACGTCAGCGGCCGTCACCGTCGCACGGTGAATTTTGGCCGCCAGCATCTTTCGCATGGAACCTTTGATATCCATTTCTCGCGTCGACGACGCTATTCTTTCTCGGCCAAATAGGGTTGCAGCAATTCAAGTGTCGCCGGGTCGTTGATCGCCAGTTTGCCGAATCCACGCACGCAGCCGATCGAAACGGCGGCGTCTTGGTGTTCGTCGTAATTGGTGACCAGCATGATCGGCACCGAAGCAAGTTCGGCGTCCGCTTTGATCTGTTTGACGACCTCGATACCGTCGGTGTAATCGCGGTCAAGCTTACGATTGACGGTGACCAGATCGACGTCTCGTTCGCGCAGGATTTTCATCGCGTCCTCGGCGCCATGTGCTTGCAGCACTTTGGCGCCGAATTTGGATGAGGCCATCTTGCGAATCGAATTGAAATCAGGACCACAGTTACCGCAGTCCAAGAGTACGCGTGCCATCTCGGCGTTTACTCCTCTTTCCCGATTGCAAACAGCTTGTCTTTGGTGCTGATGTAAATCGTATTGTTTGCACCCACCGGTGTGCTGTAGACGCTGCTGCCCATGTTGATCTCCTCGATCGGTTCGGCATTCTCAGGACCGAATTCGAACACCGACACGTCGCCGTCTTCATCACCGATGTAAACGTGACCATCCGCAATCAGCGGGCTGCCCCAGCTTTGTGCCAACATGTCATAGGTAAAGTGAAGGATTGGTTTTCCGTCATCGGTGCCTTTGGCGTCCAGACAGTGAACCAGTCCCGAGAAGTCCGCGATGTAAAGCACGTCGTCTTTGATGGCGACGGTGCCGCAGCTGCGATGCATTTCTTCTTCGAAATCGATTTCGCCGTCTTCATTGATGTCGGCCATCGAGTAATGCCAGACGACCGCCGAGTTCGGATTGTCGACCGCAACCTCGCCGTCTTCGGTATTGACGGCTTGAATGCGGCGATGGGGAATCGGAATTCGCTTGCCGTCTTCGACTTTCATTGCCAACTGAGGCGAAACGTCGCCGCGCTTGTTCGGGTCGATGCACCACAAGTGGCCTTCGCCTTCACCGTGTTCGGGGTCTTGGCCCACGGCGATATAGACAAGCCCATCGTATGCCACGGGAGTTGCGATCAAGTTGTTTCGCGTGCCTTCGCCGCCGATGACCCATTTGGTTTCCTTTGGATTGCAGTCGAATTTCCAAAGCAGTTCGGGCTTGCCGTCTTTGCCTTCGTTTGCCGCAAAGCTGTATAGCCATCCGTCACCACCGCCATAGAGAACCTGCATCACGCCTTCAAATTCGGCGACTGTCGGGCTGGACCACTGACCGTGCAGGATATTGGTTCCCGGTGACGCATCGGTCCAAAGAACCTTACCCGTGTTCTTGTCCATGCAGATGAACGTCGGGGCATTGGGGCTTGGCAGGTTGATGTGCGATTCGTCCAAGCCGTTGCTGGTGTTGACGAATAGCAGGTCGCCGTAGCTGGTCACGCTGCAGGCACACATGTTGTGTTGGCTGATGTTCAGCTCTTTCATCATGTTGTAGACCCAAATCGTGTCGGCTTCCTGTTTGTCGTACACGCCAAGCGACTTAAAGAAACTGATGCGCGGTCCAAGTTGTTTGATCGTCAGTTCGCGTTGAACGCCACCGAAGTTACCGGCGACCGACCAAACCTTGCCCTCGCTGACGGCTTTCACTGAGACGTCTCCATCGACCGGTTCACCGGCGGACGCGAGTTGTTCTTTGACGGCTTCTGGCAATTTGCCTTCGCCAAGTGCTGCGAGTGTTTCGGCGTGCAAGTCGGCCGAGGGGCCCGCGTTCATGATATCGATCACGCGTGCTTCTTCGCCTTGGACTTCACCGTCGTCTTCGTCGTCATGAAAACCGTTGGTGTCCAAGCAGCGGACTTCGCCACGGCTGGTGACGAACCATAATCGGTCGCCTTCGACCAACGGAGCGTCGCAAATGCCTTGCAGCGGCCAATCGTGCACGCGTCCGGTGATCAGTTTCTCGCTGCTGTGTTGCCAAAGCAATTCGCCAGTTTTTTCATCGAACGCCAACAAGCAACCCAGGTCGGTCTTGGACGGGTAACGTTTCAGGTGTCCGGCACCGTTGTTGGTGCCGACAAAGACTCGTCCACCTGCAACAACAGGGTTGCCATACGTTTGGCTTCCCAAGCGGGCGAACCAACGAATGTTTTCTGCTTTGGACTTGTCCCACTCGCCGGTCTTTCGGTCGAACTTGCCGATGTTCCAAGTGGTCGGCAAATTCTTAACATTCGGCACGTTGTTTCGATGGCTGGTGCCGCCCCACTGTGGCCAGTCGCCGCCCGCCTGTTCGACGTCACGAATATTGGCCGCGGTGTTGATCAACATCGTCGCTCGCGATGCTGTTGACTCGGGGACCGGCGCGGTCGCCACGTCGGAATCGAGTGAGGCGTCCATTCCGGGAGTCTCCGAAACAGGAGCCCAGGACGTCGTGACATTGCCCGAACCGGCAGTGGTGTTGCTGCCCGCCGTGGTGTTGCTGCTCTCTGGTGGCGCGACCAGTTCGCCCGTCGAAATGTCGACGTCATTATCGACCGGCGGTTTACAGCCACTCAGGGTGGCCGCGGCGATACTGCCCAGTACCGCAGCACCGATCATCAGGGTCCAAGCCGAAAGTTCTTTTTTACGCATGATATTGGCAGGTAGAATGTGGGAGGTGAAGGGTGACAGGGAGCAGGACTTGAAGTTGAATTCTCGGGTTTGAGATTTTAGATTCGCGGGTCCAATCTGGCCGCTCCTGCGTCCGACGCTCCCTGAGGGGGGAGCGTCGATGAGTGCTAGTCGTTCTTGGTGACTTCGATGTTATCCAAGTAGAGCTCCGCGACTTTTGCGTTGCCGTAAAGTCCGGGGCTGGCTTTCAAGTTGGGTGACGCGTCGCGCGTCGTGATCGTCCATTCTTTGGGTTCCGGTTCATCACGAGGCCAAACTTTGCCGCGCAGCAGGGCGACAGCGGCGGGAGGCTCGCTTTCGATATCGACGCGGAACTTCATGCGATACCAAGTATCCTCTTGCCAAGTGAACGGGATGGTCGAGCTGTCGTCGCCACGTTTCAGACGGAGCTGCGCGGACCATGTGCGGAATTGCAATTGTTGGCTTTGTCCCATCAGGTCCAAAACATAACCGTGGTTGGTCAGTCCGATATCGGGCAACTGATCACTCATCCGGCTGCCCCGCACGTCGGCGGCAATCGTGTAATTGGACAAGTCACTCGGGCCCATCCAAGCGCGGCTTCGAGCGCCTTTGGGGATTGTAGTCACCTTGGTCAGCGCCGGCGATCCATCCACATCGCGAATCACGTGACGATACCTTGCACCGACCCATGAAAGCGGCGGGTCTTGCAAGCCGTCAAAGGTGAATTTCCACGGCAGCGGAGGAACGATACGAACGCGGGCGGACCCGCTGGCGTCACCGGCAGTGGCCGTGATGACGGCTGCCGTATGGGCCACGTTTGCATCGGCGATGAAGGTGTTGCCTTCAATCTTTCCAGGTCCGTCGACGGTGTATTGAACATCCGAGGGGGTACCAACTTTTTGGCCGATCGCGTTGAAGGCGGCAGTGGACAGTTCCACTTTTCCGCCCGGCGCGACGAGTGTTTCCGCCGGCACGATTTGCAATTGGGTGGCTTTGTCGTCCTGTGCGACAGGCGTTTCATCGCCTAGCGAATCAGACATGCTGACGGCGGTTTGCGTGGCGCCCTCGGCGGCAACACAGTACAGCGTTTTGGTGCTGGGGAAGTACAGTCGGCCGTCGGCGACGATCGGCGACCCGCTAAAGCCGCCTTCATCCAGCCGGCCTTTGTTGAGTACGTCGAACCCGTCTTCGGTCGGTTCGACGATCGCCCAACGGCCGTTCTCGGTCAGGACGTATATCTTGTTGTCCGCATACAACAGTGCGGCGCGTTGACGTGATCCGACAAAGGCTTTTCGTTCGACCGATGTTTCACCGGTTTCGGTATCAAAGATCCACATCTTGCAGCGATCGTCGACCCAATACAGTTTTCCGTCGATGTGTACCGGTTCGCTGTAACCAGAGACGACTTCCAGCTGTTTCCACATTTCGGAAACCTTGGTGTCTGTTCCGCTGCCGCTGACTTTCAGCCCGACCACGGCACCCATCACGTTGTTGTCATCGCCGACGTTTTCTTCGCTGTGACTTGCGAAGACTTGGTTTCCAACCACCAAAGGTGTCGCAAAGAGGCCTCGCATTGATAGTTCATAGTGCCAAAGCGGTTTACCGGTCCGCGGTTGAAATCCCCAAACCTGTCCGTCACCGCAGCCCATGATCAATTGACGTTGGCCGTCGATCGTGACCAAGCTGGGTGCGGAATAAGAGGTGTCATAGGGCAGGTCGCGGGTGCCGTTGAACCAGACGACTTCGCCCGTTTTCTTATCCAGACCGATCAGGCGATGGTTGGGCTTCGCACGGTCACCCCAGTTGATAATGATCCCGCTGATGATGACCAAGTCTTCGTGGACAACCGGGAAATTGGTTCGTCCGCCATAGGTGCTGAGCATGCCGAATTGCTCGTGCAGCGGGACGCTCCAAACCGTTTCGCCGCTCTTGCCGTCGATGCACTGGAAAATATCGCACGATCCGAGAGCATAGATGTATCCGGTTTCCTGATCGCCAACGACGCTGCTCCAACCGACGCGTTCGGCCGGCACGTCCGAGAGCCAAACATTGAAACGATTTTCCCAAATCGTTTCGCCCGTCTTGGCGTCCAGGCAAACGATCCGCTCACCCTCGGTCGGCGTGTCCGCTTCGGCCCGCTGGATCGTGTAAAGTCGGCCGTCCATCACGATGGGCGTGCATGGTCCGCCGATATCGTCGCGTTGCCACAGCACGTTGCTGCCCTCACCGCCATCGGGGTCCCAATCGTCGGGCAATCCAGTCGCCTGGGCGGTGCCGTCGAAATTCGGGCCGCGCCAATACGGCCAGTCGGCCGATTGAGCCGACACCGAAGCAGGCGTCATTGCGGCAAGTGCTGACAGGGTTGCCAGTATGCCGGTCGTCAAGATTGGTGAAATCAATCGCTTGTTCATCAGGTGGGGCTCTTGAAAAGCAAAACGCGGAAGGTGTCACGGATTCGGGCTGGGACGCGACCGGCGATGCACTCGCCAATCACATCTAGCGCCATAGAGTTGTTTGAAAATGGAGTCTCTGCCAGTACGGATGCTGGGCGACTTGGTTCTCGCCGTTGGCACATCGCGTGGAAATCAATCGAATGTCTTGATTCCAGGCGCCTCGGGCGGGTCGGATCTTCGGGCCGGTCGGCCAACTAATCAAAGTGCTCGTCGTTAGGATCAAAATTCGGGGTGCAGTAAATCAGAACCTTCATCTCGCCGTGTGCACAGTGCCTCACTCCCGGCGGAATCAGGATGCTAGTGTGCGGATGAACAGCAATGCGGCGGCCATCCAGTGTCATCGAGGCGTCTTTTTCGCACTCTAGGATTACGTACACCTCGGTGTGTTCTTTGTGATAGTGCACGACCGCATCACGAGTGATCTCGGTCAAATGAATGGTTCCGGGGATTTCGTCGCGATCGGCAAAGGCTCGTCGGGCAATGCCACAAGGACAGGCCTGGGGTGGTAATTGCTCAAGCTGGACAACCTCCGCCCGTCCGGTCGCCGGAATTGCGTCACCGGTCGCCGGAATTGCGTCGTCGGTCGATGACACACAGGAATCGGGTGAATGCGCTGGGGAGGGTTTGGCGTTCAAAGTTGACCGCCACGTGAGGCGGCGCCGTTTTGTGCAGGGGAGGGCAGGTTGGCTCAAAAGGTGGGTTAAAGCGGTGGCTTTCTCGCTCGATTGATAGTTTATACGGATCGTACCTAGTATGCCACGCTTGCAACCAGCAGGACGAAACGAACCGAAATATTGCGTCTATTTTCGCTGATCGGCAAGCTTTAACAAGCGAGTGAAAATGGGGTGGAACACTGATCGATCCTGGCGGTTGGGCCGATACGGTTAGTGAATCGCCTTCCGAAACCCTTACGGCTCGTGGCCGAATGCGGCCGGTTGGCGGTGTGACCCAGAGGCTTGTGACATTGGACGTTAAGGCCTTGTGAAGAATTGATGGGACTGTCGAAGACGAAGCAGCAGCATCGAGCGTCGAGAATTTTCGATCCGAAAACTCTCGTTGTCTCGTTCACAACAAGCAACAGCGAACAGAGCGAAGTCGGCGGGCCGGGTGTCCCGCACCCGATCCGCTAGTGTTCGTCCCGAAGAGATAGTTTTGATCGCCGGCGACTTCGTCCAGCGATTGCAACTTCTCTTGGCTTGTTCGGTTGCCGACATTGTTGACAGCGACATCGAAGAGATCACGAAAAAATACCCGCGTAATTGAGTAAGGGAGACGTGGCTCCAATGAAGCGGACAATATTAACTCTCACCCTGATGCTTGGCTGTTGTCTATGCAACCAGAGCGAAGGGTTCGACCTTTTGGACAAAATGCTCGGAATGAAAGGCTGTGGCGCAAGCTCCAGCTGCTGTGACTCCGGTTGCGGCATTCCGTCATGTGAACCTGCATGTGGCTGCGAAGCACCCGCATGTGGATGTGCCGCAGCTCCGGCTTGCGGTTGTGAAGCCCCTTGTGGCGACGCTTGTGGTGCTCCTTGCGGTTGCGGCGAACCTGCATGTGGCTGTGAAGCCCCTTGTGGCGACGCATGTGGCGCTCCTTGCGGTTGCGGCGAACCTGCATGCGGCTGTGAAGCCCCTTGTGGCGCTCCTTGCGGATGCGGCGAACCTGCATGTGGCTGTGAAGCCCCTTGTGGCGACGCATGTGGCGCTCCTTGCGGTTGCGGCGAACCTGCATGTGGCTGTGAAGCCCCTTGTGGCGACGCATGTGGCGCTCCTTGCGGCTGCGGCGAACCTGCATGTGGCTGCGAAGCTCCTTGTGGCGACATCTGTGGCGCACCGGCTTGTGGCTGCGAAGCACCTTGCGGATGTGACAACGGCTGCGACAGTGGCTGTGGTTCGTCCTGCGGCGGTGGTGGCTTGCTGAGCAAACTGTTCGGCGGAAAAAGCTGCCTCAGCGGCGGATGCGACTCGGGCTGCTGTGACAACGGTTGTGGCTGTGCCGCACCTGTTGACTGTGGCTGTGCACCAGCATGTGGTTGCGAAGCACCTTGCGGTGGCTGCGACAGCGGTTGTGACAGCGCATGCTGTGGCAGCAGCAAAAAGTGCGGCCTGCTGGGCAAGCTGTTCGGCAACCTCGGTGGTGGATGTGCCAGCAGTTGCGACTCGGGTTGCTGTGACAGCGGATGTGCCCCCATGGGCTGCGACAGCGGTTGCGGATGTGCATCATCGGCACCGATTTACAATACGGCTCCGGTCAATCATTCGGCCCCGGTTCAAGCAGCACCTGCTGCAGAATCGGCCCCGATGCCACCTGCACCGATCGTTGATCCAAGTGCAAGTGTGACCAGCAAACGTCGCGTCATTCAAGCGAGTGCAACGTACGTCCGCTGAAATATGCGAAACGTATAGCACGAAGCTGCAGACGCGATTGATAAAAGCGACCCGGACGAGGGAAACCTCGACCGGGTCGTTTTTTTTTGT